>ERZ1685331.9-NODE-9-length-80416-cov-20.954617_pt1 | contig 80416 bp, 59 predicted proteins | sample MGYA00580194_ERZ1685331 | MGnify/ENA primary metagenome ERZ1685331 (study PRJEB41501, sample SAMN08275520) | hot springs metagenome | biome: alkaline hot spring; material: microbial mat | place: Russia: Ush-Beldyr | collected 2015-07 | depth 0.5 m m ...
CAGGTGGGCAGGTAGGGGCGCGCCGCTGGCGCGCCCACCTGCACGGCAGGCGCCAATGCTGCACGTTGTCGATCACACCAGGGCGCAGAGGTTCCAGGTGGGCAGGTAGGGAAAGGGGCAGAGGGAACCGTTGCATGTTGAATGTTGAACATGGGAAGGTGAAGCAAAGCACGAGGCGCGGGGCAAGAAGGTGGCAGGTTGAAGGTTACAGGTTGGAAGGTTAGAAAGACTAACCCCTAACCCCTAACCTCCAGTTCTCAGTTCTCAGTTCCTGGTTCTCAGTTCTCGGTTCTCAGTTCTCGGTTCTTCGAAAGGTCACACAATGGCAGTCACCGTAACCATTCCAACCGCGCTGCGCCAGTACGCTGGCGGGAACGCCAGCATCACGCTAGCGGCTGGTTCTGTGGGTCAGATCCTGGCAACACTGACCGAACAGCACCCACAACTCGGCAAACATCTGTTCACTGAGCAGGGCGCCCTGCGTAGCTTCGTCAACATCTATGTCGGCGATGAGGATATTCGTCACCTCCAGGGAATCGAAACCCCGGTTCCCGACGGCGAAACCGTCAGCATCATCCCGGCAATTGCTGGCGGCGTCTGATAGCGATTATTCGTGTTTTGGAGCGAAGCGCTATGGTTCTATCTTCCCTTTCGAATGAAGAGATCCGCCGGTATTCGCGGCACCTGATTCTGCCTGAGTTTGGCATGGAAGGGCAGCGCAAACTCAAGCAGGGCAGCGTGCTCCTGATCGGAACCGGCGGGCTTGGCTCGCCACTGGCGCTGTACCTCGCCGCTGCTGGCGTGGGGCACATGGGCCTGGTTGATTTCGACATCGTCGACGAAAGCAACCTGCAGCGCCAGATTATTCATGGCACGTCCACGCTGGGCATCCGCAAAACCGAATCGGCGAAAATGAGGCTGCGCGATCTTAATCCGCATATCGACATTGCCACCTACGAGACGCAGATCACATCCGAGAACGCGTTCGACCTCATGCGCCCCTACGATGTGATTGTCGATGGCACCGATAACTTCCCAACGCGCTACCTGACGAACGATGCCAGCGTGATGCTCGGCAAACCCAACGTTTACGGGTCGATCTTCCGCTTCGAGGGGCAGGCGACGGTCTTCTCGCCGAAGCATGGCGGTCCATGCTACCGCTGCCTCTACCCTGAGCCGCCGCCGCCAGGACTGGTGCCGAGCTGCGCCGAAGGCGGCGTGCTCGGCGTTCTGCCTGGCGTGATTGGAACAATCCAGGCGACTGAGGCGATCAAACTGCTCACCGGCATCGGCGAGCCGCTGGTTGGTCGATTGTTGCTCTACGACGCCCTGACGCTGCGTTTCCGCGAACTGAAGTTGCGCCGCAACCCCGATTGCCCGGTGTGTGGCGACCATCCAACCGTCACAGAACTGATCGACTATCAGCAGTTCTGCGGCATTTCACCCGAAGAAGCGCACCGCGACTCGACCATCGAGATTACGCCGATCGAAGCCGCAGAATGGCTGCGGAGCGACCATCCGCCCTTCCTGCTCGACGTGCGCGAGGCGAACGAGTGGGAGATCTGCCATTTGCCCGGCGCCGTGCGCATTTCGGTCAATGAGATCGCCGAACGAATGAACGAACTTGACAGTGCGGTCGAAATGGTCGTTTACTGCCGCAGCGGTGTGCGCAGCGCACGCGCGGTTGACCTGCTGCGCCAGGCGGGCTTCCGCAAGGTGAAGAACCTGGCTGGCGGCATCCTCCGCTGGGCGGACGATGTAGACCCGAGTGTGCCGAAATACTGAGGTTGGCATCCTGCCGCGCTGATGCTATAATACCGCCTTGTTGAAGATTGGAACAACGGGGAGAAGACGTGGAAATTGCTCTCTACACCGCTCTTATCATTGTCAGCGCGGCATTGACCTTTCTCGTGGTTGTGCAGGGGCGCACTGCGGGCCTGCAACAGCGCGATACGATCTATCGCACGAAGCGCGGCATCGAAAAAACGATGCATCAGGCAACGATTGCACTGGCAGTCGTGTTTCTGCTGCTGGCGCTGATCGCAAGCCTGCCGATCTGGTGATGTCGATGCTTCGACGCAGGGACAGGTTCATTATCAGCAGGACGACGCGAGCGTCAGGGTGCAGGCGCTCGTTCCTCATTGTTGTGGCTGCGCCTGCCGTTCAGGGTGCGCGCGGTCGCTCTCCTCATTGAACCCATGGCACGCCGCATTCGCTGGCAGATCTTGATCGCCTCGATCAGCGCCCTGACGGTGCTGATCCTCATGAGTTACCTGGCGCTGACCCGCGCATCGGTTGCGCGTCCCGTGGCAGGCGGCGATTATGTCGAAGGGGTTATTGGCGCACCTCTGCATCTCAATCCACTGCTGGTCGATCCCGCCGCCGATCCGGTTGCTGCCGATCTGCACCGCCTGATCTTCGAGGGATTGACGCGCCCAGGTCCTGATGGATTGCCTATGCCGGCGCTCGCCGAGTCCTGGACGGTCGATGACAGTGGAACCATCTACACCTTCACGCTGCGCAGCGGCGTCACCTGGCACGACGGCGCGCCGGTGACGGTCGATGATGTGCTGTTCACCTTTCGCGCCGTGCAGGGTCCGGCGTTCGCGGGCGATCAGAATATCGCCGCTTTCTGGCGCACGGTTCTGGTTGATCGTGCGGGAGAACGCAGCGTCAGTTTTCGCCTGGAAACCCCCTTCGCGCCATTTTTGCGGCTGACCGGCTTCCCAATCCTGCCTGCGCACCTGTTGCGTGAGGCGCCGCCAGAACAGTGGGAGTCGAACTCCCTTAATCGGATGCCGATCGGCGCCGGTCCGTATCGGTTGATGGAACTGGACGACCAGCACGCTCTTTTGAGGTCGAACCCGTACTACTTTGGGTCGCCGCCATTCATCGAAACAATTGAACTACGGTTCTTCCGCACCGAACAGGAGGCCCTCGCAGCCCTGACACGCGGCGAGATTCAAGGGCTGGCATTCCTGAGCACCGGCACACTGGCAGATGTGAACCTGCCGCGCGGTGTGGTGCGCCGCCAGGCGCTGCTGGATGCCTGCACCGTTTTGACCTTCAACCTGCGCGCTGGTCCGCTCACTGAGCCTGGCGTGCGCCGTGCGCTCGCAACTGCGCTCGATAAGGATGCGTTGATTGCCGGAGTATTGAACGGGCAGGTCGTGCGGCTTGATACGCCGATCCTGCACGGATGGTGGGCTGAAGCGCCAGATGTACAGTGGTACGAACCCGATCCGGCACGAGCAGCATCCATGCTCGCGGCGCTGGAGTACGTTCCAGGCGCCGGTGGCGTTCGCGCACGAGACGGTCAACCGCTCGCTTTTATCCTCCTCACCGACAGTTCCCCCATACGACGCGCTGTGGCGGAAGAGATCGCCCGCCAGTGGAGCGCCATCGGTGTGCGTATCGTGATTGAGCAGGTGGAACCTGGCGATCTCCAGCGCCGTCTGGAAACGCACGATTTCACGATGGCGCTGCACGGCTGGCAGCGGCTCGGTTCTGATCCCGACGTCTTTGAACTCTGGCATTCGAGTCAAGCGGAACGCGGACGGAACTATGCGGGTCTGACCGACGCTGACATCGACGACCTGCTCTACACCGCGCGCACGATCTACGATATCGCCGACCGCGCCGCGCTCTACGGCGAATTTCAGCAACGCTGGGTCGATCTGGCGCCGGGGATTATCCTCTACCAACCGTTGCTCATTCACGCCACTGTCGCCGACCTTGGCAACACCATCGCTACTGTACCCGACGAAACCCTATCGCCGCGCATGATCATCGGGCGCGAGGGGCGCTTCGCCAACGTCAACCGCTGGTATCTGCGCAGTGATCGCGAGATACGCGGCGATCTGCGGTGAGAGGGCTGAGGGCAGAGGGTAGAGGGCAAGGGTGAGAGGAGTGGCAGGCGGCAGGTGCAAAGGTCACAGAGGGGCAAACGGTCCGCTTGCCTGTCCCACGCCAGGTGCAAAGGTTGCTGGTGGGAATATATCCGACCCTCGAGGTCTTCGCCATTGATCGATTTCGGCAATGGAACCTTATCGGTGGAACGATCCTTGCGCTCTGTTTGGGCATGTACTGACCGCAAGGGTCCTGGGAGTGCATGTGGGAAGGTGAACGATGCCCCGACCTTTGAGGTCTCAGGCGAGACTCGTGTGCGTGCCAAAGCGTCACTCCGGCATAAACGAACCGCGTGAGCGGCGGGTATCCGAACCGACCTCAAAGGTCCTGGCGATACACGGTTGTATAGAAACGACACGATATGATGATCGATCTTCTCGTATCTCCTGCCTGGCTCGCGGAGCGCCTGAACGACCCGGATATCCGCGTTGCCGACCTGCGCTGGTATCTGCTGGAACCGGGGCGCGGGCGTACAGAGTATCTGGAGGCGCATGTTCCCGGCGCGGTGTATCTCGATATTGATACTGATCTCTCCGCCCCGCCGTTTCACGGACCGGGACGTCATCCCATTCCCTCGCCAGAGGCGTTTGCCGCTGTCGCATCGCGCACCGGGATCGGTTCCGAGACACATGTCATCGCCTATGACAGTGTTGGTGGCGCGTATGCGGCACGCCTGTGGTGGTTGCTGCGCTACTTCGGGCACACGCGCGCATCACTCCTCGACGGCGGCTGGCCCGTGTGGGTCGCTGCCGGTCTGCCGGTCGAGTCCGGCGAGGTGACGCCACCGCCAGCCGTGTTCGCACCGTGTCCGAACCAGGCGATGGTGGTGGACGCAGATACGGTCGATGCGTTACGTCGCGATCCGCGTGTGCTGATCCTCGATGTGCGTGCTGCGGAACGCTACCGGGGGATTACCGAACCGCTCGATCCGCGCGCAGGTCATATTCCGGGAGCAGTGTCTGCGCCATACGCCGGGAATGTCGATGCCGACGGACGAATGCTTCCAGCGGAGAGGTTGCGCGCGCGCTATGCCACGCTTGGCGCCGATCGCGCCGAAACCATTGTCTGCTACTGCGGTTCCGGCGTCACTGCCGCGCACACCATCCTGGCGCTCGAACGCGCCGGCTGGAAGAACGCGCTCCTCTACGAAGGCTCCTGGAGCGACTGGTCGCGTGACCCTGCGCGCCCCGCCGCAACCGGACCGGAACCCGGCGGAGTTGAAGGTTGAAGGCGGGAAGCGGAAGAGACCCTTTCCCTCGCCTGTACCTGGCGGGCGGATGTGCCCCTCACCGCCACGCCCTGACCGGTCTCCTCGTTCCTCGTCCCACGCGGCGCATCCGCAGGAGCCGACGGGGAATGCGCGCGGTGACGGTCGCCGTGGGAAGCCCGGTTTCTGGTTCCTGGTTCTATGGTATAATACCGCGTAAAGGCTGTGACGGAGACGAGTAGGCGGCAGAGAACCGATCAGCGAACACGCGGGTGGTGTGAGGCGTGTCTGTGTTCGGTCGCTGAAGATCACTCCTGAGCCGAGAGGCGAACGTGCATGTGTGCGCCAGTAGTCCGCTCCGGTTTCGCCGACCGTTATCCCGGCGGGGGCGTGGTTGCGCCTCGATGAGTGCAGTCGATGACGTATCGGCTGAATCAGGGTGGTACCGCGGGGTTTTCCGCCTCGTCCCTGCTCAGGGGCGGGGATTTTTTGTTGGCAAGGAGGTTGCGCATGGCGTTTCAACCCGTCGATACCAGGGTCAACTTTCCGCAACTCGAGGAACAGATCCTCGACCTGTGGCAGCGCAAACGGATCGTCGAACGCAGCCTGGAGTCCGGCGACAAGCCGTTTGTTTTCTACGAAGGACCGCCGACGGCGAACGGTCGTCCAGGGATTCACCACGCTATCTCGCGCATCTTCAAGGACGTTATCTGTCGCTACCGCGCCATGCAGGGCTACAGGATCATTGGGCGGCGCGAAGGGTGGGACACCCACGGCCTGCCGGTGGAGATCGAGGTCGAAAAGAAACTCGGCTTCAGTGGCAAGCCTGACATCGAAAAATACGGCGTGGCGGAGTTCAATGCTCAGTGCCGCCAGAGCGTCTGGGAATATATTCAGGACTGGCGCCAGTTTACCCGCCGTATCGCCTACTGGGTCAGCGAAGACGCCTACATCACCTACGAAAACGACTATATCGAGTCGCTCTGGTGGATCTTCCGCCAGTTGTGGGATCGCGGCTTGCTCTTCCGCGATTACAAGGTTTCGATGCACTGCCCGCGCTGCGGCACGTCCCTCTCGGACCACGAAGTGTCGCTTGGCTTCAAGGACGATGTGGACGACCCGAGCGTATGGGTGAAGTTCCGCGTGCGCGAAACGCCCCACGAGGCGCTGCACGGCGCGTCGTTTCTGGCATGGACGACGACTCCCTGGACGCTACCCGCAAATGTGGCGCTTGCAGTCAAACCTGACGCATCGTATGTGGTGGCGTCGCGCGACGGTGAGCGCCTGGTGCTGGCAGAGGCGCTGCTCCCCAGCGTCCTTGGCGACGGCGTGACCGTCGAGCACACGTTCCAGGGCGTCGGGCTGGTCGGAACACGCTACGAAAACCTGTTCGACGGCGTGCCTGCGCCGGGCGACACGGCGGACTGGTCGCGCGCCTATACCGTCGTCGCCGATGATTTCGTGTCGCTGGAGGACGGCACCGGGATTGTGCATATCGCGCCCGCCTATGGCGACCTCGACATCGGCAGGAAGTACGGGCTGCCGACGCTCTTCTCGGTCGATCTGGCAGGCAACGTGTTGCCGGAGTTTGCCTCGCTCGGCTTCGCCGGCAAGTTCTTCAAGCAGGCGGACCCAGACATCACGCGCAACCTGAAGGCGCGCGGCTTGCTGCTGAAGAGCGGGCGCGTCAAACACTCGTATCCCTTCTGCTGGCGCTGTGACACGCCGCTGCTCTACTACGCGAAACGCTCATGGTACATCCGCACGACGGCGATGAAGGATCGTCTGGTGGCGAACAACCTGCAGATCCATTGGGTGCCGGAGCACATCCGCGACGGACGCTTCGGCAACTGGCTGGAAAACAACATCGACTGGGCGGTGAGTCGTGAGCGCTACTGGGGCACGCCGATCCCGATCTGGATTGCGGAAGACGGCTACGCCGAGTGCATCGGCTCGCTGGCAGAACTGGAGCAAAAAGTCGGGCGCAGCCTGAAGGACCTGGAGCTGCACCGCCCCTACGTCGATGAGATTACCTGGGTCGATCCGCAGCACGGTCTTATGCGCCGCATCCCCGATGTCGCCGACTGCTGGTTCGACTCGGGCGCCATGCCGATCGCGCAGTGGCACTATCCGATGGAAAACGCCGAGATCTACGAACTGGCGAAGCAGGCGGACTATATCTGCGAAGCGGTGGATCAGACGCGCGGCTGGTTCTACACGCTGCACGCGATCGCAACGCTGCTGTTTGACCGTCCGGCGTTCAAGAACGTCATCTGCCTGGGGCACATCCTCGACGCCGAGGGGCAGAAGATGAGCAAGTCGCGCGGCAACGTCGTCGATCCCTGGTCGGTCATGAACGAGCATGGCGCAGATGCGCTGCGCTGGTACCTGTTCACCGCCGCGCCTCCCGGCAGTCCGCGCCGCTTCTCGGCAGGGCTGGTTGCCGAAAGCCTGCGCAAGTTCCTGCTGACACTGTGGAACACCTATGCCTTCTTTGTGACCTACGCGAACCTCGACGGTTGGACTCCGGCGAAGAACGGCGTCGAAGAACATCTCGATCCGGCGAGTCTTGTTCCAATCGACCGTTGGGCGCTGGCGAGGCTGAACAGCCTGGTGCGCACAGTGACTGACGCATTTGAGGCGTATGATGTCACGACGGCAGGACGCGCCATCGAGGATTTTGTCGATGAACTGTCGAACTGGTATGTGCGACGCAACCGGAGGCGCTTCTGGAAGAGCGAGCACGACAGCGACAAGCAGGCGGCGTATGCCACGCTCTACACCTGTCTGCTCACGGTGGCAAAACTGGCGGCGCCGTTTGTGCCGTTCGTCGCCGACGCGATCTACCGCAACCTGGTTGGTCTGGAGGGACACGAAAGGCAGACCGACGCGCCGGAGAGCGTGCATCTCGCTGCATGGCCGCAGGTCAACGAAGCGTTTCTCGAAGAGCGCCTGGTGGCGGACACGGAAGTGCTGCTGAAAGCCGTCTCGGTTGGGCGCGCGGCGCGGCGCGCGGCAGGCATCAAAGTGCGTCAACCGCTGCGCGAGTTGTGGGTGCGCGCGCCAACCCCGGCTGCACTCGAAGGACTGCGACGCTTTGAAGCGGAACTGCGCGACGAACTCAACGTCAAAGCGGTGCGCTACCTCGACAGCGCCGCCGCGCTGGTCGAGTACCGCTTCAAGCCCAATCTGCGCCTGGTTGGTCGCAAATATGGAAAACTGGTGCCAGCCATCACAGCGGCGCTGCGCGATCTGACGGGTGACACGGCGCGCGCTGCAGCGCAGGCGGTCGAAACGGGGGAAACCATCACGCTGACGGTCGAAGCGCAGACGATTGAGCTGCTGCCGGAAGAAGTGCTGGTCGAAAGCAGTTCACCAGAAGGGTTTGCAGTGGCGGAAGACGGCGGGGTGCTCGTGGCGCTCGACACTACCCTGACGCCGGAATTGACGATGGAAGGGCTGGCGCGCGAACTGGTGCGCAACATCCAGGAAGCGCGCAAAGACGCCGGATTCGCCATCAGCGACCGGATCATCGTCTTCCTTGGCGGCGCTGATGGCGACGCTGAGGTGGAAGCGATGCTGCGCGCCTGGGGCGACTATGTGCGCGAAGAGACACTGGCAGACGACCTGCGACTCTGTGCGCCGCCGGATCACGTGCATACGACCGCGCTTGAACTCGATGAGGGGCGCACACTCACTATCGGCGTCAGCCGACACTAAACGCCTGTTCGGCAACAACACGCTGCCGTCATTGCGAGCTGCCGGGCTTCATTTCATTCGCGGAGCCGGACGGAAAGCCTGACGCAGAGACGCAAAGGCGCAAGGTCTCGCTGTCAGTACGGCGACCTTTGCGCCTTCGCGTCTTTGCATCAATCGTTTCGGAAAATGCGGGAGAAGTCCCGGTCAGTTGCGCTACCCCTCGCCGCGCAACCGGCGCAGTTCTTCTTCCAGCGCGCGTAAGCGCTCCTCTGCCAGGGCGCGCGCCCGCGCCTCCGCTGCCCGCGCGACCGCTTCCTGCTGCGCCCGTTCCTCGGCTTCCTGGCGCGCCCGCGCCTCCGCTGCCCGCGCGACCGCTTCCTGCTGCGCCCGCTCTACTTCGCGTTGCGCCCGTTCGGCTTCGTCTCGCGCGCGCGCTTCCGCTTCCAGCCGCGCCCGCGCTTCGGCTTTCGCCGCCGCCCACCCCTCTGCTGCCCGCTCCTCCGCCCCAATCACAATCGTCGTCAACGTCGCATAGTCCCTCATCCGCCAGCCCTGCGCGTCGAAGCAGTACGCCTCGTTCTCCTGCACGCCGATCCAGACCTTCAGCGGCGCCAGCCACAGCCGTCCCTCGGCGTTCGGAACCAGCGGACGATATTCGCCATCCGCCAGTTCATACCCCAGCACGCGCAGCCGCGCCTCTCCGCGCTGCTCATAGGCGTCTACAATCACGTACAGCGGCCCGCCCGCCCGGGCGTAGTGCGTCACCTTGATCTCCAGGTCGAGCGCGCGCGTCTCCGGCGAGGTCACTTCGACGATCAGCGTCGGGCGCGCCCCTTCCTGCGCCACGTCGAACGTGCTCCAGTTGCGGATGCGCCGCACGCCGAAGATGACCATAATGTCCGGTCCGTGCGCCTTCAAGCCGGGGGCGTCCCAGGCGATGCGCACGTCGTTGAGCACGACGGCGTCGGAACGGTCGGCGACGCGGGCGAGGAAGACGTCCGCCAGGTAGCGCACGCGGCGCTGATGGTCGTAGTTGCACAACACCTGGTCGCCCTCCTCGGGATGCAGCACATCTTCCAGCGTGAGCGGGACCTGCTCGAAGTGATGCGGGTCGTCAGGGGTCGGGCGCAGCACGTAGCGCCAGCCGTAGCGGAACGGGTCCTCGGCGGGCGCTGCTTCCGGCGGCGCGGTGGGGATAGTCGTGTGGGTCATCGCGGGTTCTCCCTGGTGCATTCGGTGGCCAGGCAGGCGATCCTGCGCGGCATCATTATACCACATCCGCACACGTGTGCGAGTGGCTGGCAGGGGCATTGCGGGGCGATGCCCGTGGGGGCGCGGCGACCAGCATGGGACGGCAACGCCGTGTCCCTCGCGGGGCGATGCCTGTGGGGACGCGGCGACCGGGCAGGGGGCGCCGACGCAGGCGACGGCAGCTCAGCGAGGAGTTGCCCGGCAATCGACGCGCGGCGCACGAACACCCGCGCATGATCCACCGAACGCAGGCGATAGACCATTTTCGCATAACCCATTCGAGAACCTGCCATGGATTCTCGATCACGGTCTGCACCGGCAAAACTCAACCAAACGTGATCTGCAATTTCGCCCGCTTGGAAACCCGGAATTGGTTAAGCGTCATCAATTGAGGGTAGTTCCGATTACGGCGGCATTGCGCACGTCCCGAATGAAGATAGAGTGTTTTTCGTCATCAGGCGGAGGCGCTGGTCCATCGCCACCTGCCGCTTAACGGATTGCTGGGAATTGCGTGGTATCATCAAACGATACATTCCTGCATCGAGTCTGAAGTCGATCAACGGAACCTGGCTCTGAAGGTCGCTCTGCGACACGAGTGGCATTTCCGACATGATCACCTATCGCCAGGGGAACCTGCTTGAAGCGGATGTCGAGGCGCTGGTCAACACCGTGGGGTCATGGGGCGCGGGATTGCGCTGATGTTCAAAGAGCGCTGCCCGCAGAACTTCCGCGCATATGCCACCGTTTGCGAAGCGGGCGATATTCGCATCGGGCGGATGTTCGTCACTGCGACTGGCCGTGAAGCGTCGAAAGCATGGCCCGGTGGCGCACCGGCCGCCAAGCGCAAGCTGCGCCTGTTTCCCGACCACTACCTGAGACTGGCGCTGAACGCCTCACGGCGTGGCAAGCGGCGCGCCCCGGCGCCATCTCTCCTGCTGAACCGCAGTAATGTCCGCAGTGGAGATTTTTATGCTGATAAGGGTTGACCGGTTGCATGTTTTGTCGTACAATTGTGCTACGAATATACTGGAAAACTTGATTGTTCACCTTCAATATCCCTATAGTGATCGCTCAACAAGACTGTTGCGAACAGACGACGCCTGGGAGGGACAGCCATGGCGCTCACAGAATTGCTGCCCGCTATTCACGCATTGCCGCGCGCCGACAAATTGCGTCTGATACGCGTGCTTATCGAGGATCTTGCGAACGAGGAAGCGATTGCGCCGTCGCCCCCTGATACAGCGCACGCTATCTGGACGCCCTACGACGCCTACGATGCCGCAGCCGCCTTACTCCAGGTTCTGAACGAAGATCAGGCAGCCAGCGCATGAGCCAATCCGTTCGCTTCCCCTACATCGACATCGAACCGGCTCGCCCCGGCGCGAGCCGACTGCCGTATATCCCGCTGACACTGACGAATGGCCAGGTCGCCGTCACACTGACAGGATTACTGGATACAGGCGCTACCGTCAATGTGTTGCCCTATGCAGTTGGACTTCAGCTCGGACTGATCTGGGAGCGGCAAGCGACCTCTGTCCGGTTAACCGGGAATCTGGCACAGGCGCCAGCCCGGGCTGTTGTGCTCTCAGCGACAATCGCCCCCTTTCCCTCCATTCGCCTGGCATTCGCCTGGACGCAACTTGACGCCGTTCCCATAATCCTCGGCCAGGTCAACTTTTTCCTCGAGTTTGACGTATGCTTTTTCCGGGCGCAATCAATTGTTGAGATACGACCGAAGCAGCATTTATAACAGAGAACTCCTGCTCCATAAAGCATGGCTGAACACTCCCACATCGAATGGACCGAGGCAACGTGGAACCCGGTGACCGGCTGCTCGAAGGTCAGCACCGGGTGCAAACACTGCTACGCCGAGCGCCTTGCGCTGCGCCTCCAGGCGATGGGCAGCGTTCGCTACCGCGATGGCTTCGCCGTTCGGCTGCATCCTGCCGTGCTCGACCTGCCGAAACGCTGGCGGCAACCACGCATGATCTTCGTCAACTCGATGAGCGACCTGTTCCACGAGGATGTGCCGGAGGAGTTTATTCAGCGCGTGTTCGCCACGATGCACGCATGTGAGCGCCACACCTTCCAGATCCTCACCAAACGCAGCGCGCGGCTGCGCGACCTGGCGCCGCGCCTCGACTGGACGCCGAATATCTGGATGGGGGTCAGTGTCGAGAATCGGCGCGTCCTTCATCGGGTAGATGATCTGCGCGACGTCCCGGCGCATGTGCGCTTCCTGTCGTGCGAGCCGTTGCTGGATCCGCTCGACGACCTGCCGCTCGACGGCATCCACTGGGTGATCGTTGGCGGTGAGTCCGGTCCGGGTGCGCGCCCAATGAAAAAGGAATGGGTCCTGGCAATTCTGGAACAGTGCCGCCGCGCACATGTGCCCTTTTTCTTCAAACAGTGGGGGGGCGTGCGCAAGGACCTGACCGGTCGTGAACTGGACGGGCGCACCTATGATGAGATGCCGTTGAATGGCAGACAACGGCAGACTGGCTGCTAACGCAGCATCACTGCTCCCTGAGTGGTGCTGCCCTCCGTGAAGCGTGGAACCCACCGAGAGAGGGCATGCTCACCCCTGCGTCGGGTCGATCAGCACGCGGTCGCTCCGTTCCTCGCTCTCGTCCGGCTCTTCAACGCACAGCGCCGCCACACGGTCGTTCGGCGTCAGGTTGACAATCGTCACGCCCTGCGTGTTGCGCCCGAACATCGAAATCCCGCTAGCTTCGGTGCGCATGACCATGCCGCTTTCGGTGATGATGGTCAGCAGCGCGTGCCCACGCACCACGTGCGCAACGGCGACTTCGTCGCCTGAGCGAAGCCGGATAGTAATGACGCCGCCGGTGGCGCGCCCTTTGACCGGGTATTCCTCCAGATCGGTGCGCTTGCCGTAGCCATGGGCGGTCACCACCAGCAACGCCGCGTTCTCCTGCGCCAGGTCCATCGAGACCACCCGATCCCCCTCGGCGAGTGCGATGCCAATCACGCCGGTTGCCGGTCGCCCCATCGGACGCACCTCCTCCTGGCGGAAGCGGATCGTCTGCCCGCGCGCGGTGGTGAGCAGCACATCCTCGTGCCCCTGGGTCATCGCCACCCAGCCGAGTTCATCGCCCTCTTCGAGACCGATGGCGATCAGGCCGTTGGAGCGCACCTGGTTATACTCCCTGATCGAGGTGCGCTTGATCTTGCCGCGCACCGTCGCCATGATCAGGTATTCGGCCTTCTCGAAGTCGGGCACCGCCAGCACCGATGTGACCTGCTCGCCCGGTTCGAGCGCGATCAGGTTGACCAGCGGCAACCCTTTGGCCGTGCGGCTGGCGTCGGGCAGTTCGTGCGCCTTGATCTGATAGACCTTGCCGCGGTCGGTGAAGAAGAGCAGGTCGTCCATCGTGTTGGCTGCAAGAATGTGGCGCACCACATCCTGCTCGCGGGTGGTTGCGCCGCGGATGCCGCGCCCGCCGCGCCGCTGCGTCCGGTAGACGTCGGGCGACTGACGTTTGACATACCCGCGGTCGGTGAGCGTGATCAGCACCTTAACATCCGGGATCAGATCTTCGTCGCTCACCTCGCCGTTGGCTTCGGGAATGATGCGGGTGCGGCGCGCATCGCCATACTTCGCCTTCAGGTCGGCGAGATCCTGTTTGATCAGGTGCAGGATCTTGCGCGGGTTCGCCAGAATATCCTCAAGTTCGCCGATCAGTTGAATGACTTCGCGGTACTCATCATCGATTCGCTGGCGTTCAAGCGCGGCGAGACGCCCCAGTTGCATTTCCAGAATGGCATTGGCCTGCGCTTCGCTGAGCGCAAACCCGTTCATCAGGTTCGTGCGCGCATTGTCGCGCGAGCGCGAATTGCGGATGGTCGTAATCACTGCATCAAGGTTGTCGAGCGCGATTTTGAGACCTTCCAGGATGTGGGCGCGCGCCCGCGCCTTGTCGAGGTCGAACTCGGTGCGGCGGCGGATGACCTCGCGGCGGTGATCGATGTACTCCTGGAGCATGCGCTTGAGCGTCAACAGTCGCGGCTGTCGCCCCCCCTCGACGAGCGCCAGCATATTGACGCCGAACGTCGTCTGCATTTGCGTGTGCTTATAGAGCGCATTCAGCACCTTCTTCGGCTGCGCATCCTGCTTCAGAATAATGACCAGCCGCATGCCGTTGCGATCAGACTCGTCGCGCACATCGCGGATGCCTTCGATCTTGCGGTCGCGCGCCAGTTCGGCGATGCGCTCTTGCAGGCGGGCTTTGTTGACCTGGTAGGGAAGTTCGGTCACGACAATGTGGAAGGCGCCGCGCGCTGCCTCTTCGATATGGGCTTTTGCGCGAATAACAATGTGGCCGCGCCCGGTGCTGTAAGCGTTCATGATCCCCTCTGTACCGAGGATCATGCCCGCTGTCGGAAAGTCGGGACCTGGCAGAATCTTCACCAGGTCTTCGACCGTGGCATCAGGGTTGTCGATCAGGCAGGCGATGGCATCGCAGACTTCGCTCAGGTTGTGGGGCGGGATATTCGTCGCCATCCCGACAGCGATGCCAGCCGCGCCATTGAGCAGCAGGTTGGGGATGCGCGCTGGCAGCACAACCGGCTCGCGGTACTGACCGTCGAAATTATCGCGGAAATCGACGGTGTTCTTTTCGATGTCGGCGAGCATTTCTTCGGCGATCGGCGTGAGACGCGCTTCGGTGTAGCGCATGGCCGCTGGCGGGTCACCATCGACGCTGCCGAAGTTGCCCTGCCCCTCGACGAGCGGGTAGCGCATGTTCCACGGTTGCGCCAGGCGCACGAGGGCATCGTAGACAGCGCTATCGCCATGGGGGTGCATTTTGCCCAGGATTTCGCCGACGATACGGGCGCATTTCTTGAAGGGCTGATTTGCCCGGATGCCCATGTCCCACATCCCATACAGGATGCGCGTCTGCACCGGTTTCAACCCATCACGTGCATCGGGGAGCGCGCGCGAGACAATCACGCTCATCGCGTAATCGAGGTAGGCGCTGCGCATTTCTTCAGTAATGTTGCGCGTTCGGACGATCCCGATTTCCATACGATCTCCTGAACATGATCAACGGCGGCATGGATGCCGCCGGGTGTCGCCCTGCCTGCCTATCTGCTGCGTACAGTATACCGCTCTATCGCGGTTTTGTCCAGGATTTTTGAACCCTTGTTCTATTCAAGGGGCTGTATCCCGCGCACTGCCACCGGTCCAAACCCCAGGTAGTCGCACGAGGTCAACTGATAGTATACGCCGTCGACCACTCCCTGCGTCGCGGCTGCCCAATCTTCAGGGCGGTGCAGGTGCCCGTAGACGCAGGCTGACGCCTTTGCCGCCGCGATCCGGCGCGCGAATTCGGTCGGACGGCGTGCTGCGAACGGCGGGAAGTGGATCATGACCACGATCGGGCGTTTGCCTGCCGCAAGACGCTGCGCCTCTGCCAGCGCTTTGTCGAGGCGCGCCAGTTCACGTTCGTAGTACGGTCGATCCGTCGTCTCCTGAAAGCCGGGGGTTTCTGGCGCATTCCAGCCGCGCGTAGCGCAGACGACCGCCTCGCCGATGTCGATGGCGCTTGCTTCGAGAATGTCGATTCCCGGCGGCAGCGCGCGACGCACGCGGTTGGTGCGCTCCGAACTCCACCAGTAATCATGATTGCCGCGCGAGATAATCTTCCGCCCCGGCAACGCCGCGAGCCATTCCAGATCGACCAGCGCATCCTGCAATTTCAATGCCCACGAGGTGTCGCCCGCCAGCAACACCACATCATCGGGACCGACGCGCGCGCGCCAGGCGACAGCGATACGCTCCGGGTGATCCTTCCAGCGACTGCCGAAAATGTCCATCGGCTTGGGTCGGGCGAAGGAGAGATGCAGGTCCGAGATGCTCCATACCATACCGCGTATGGTACCAGACCTGTGAGCGCCTGCCAAATCACGCAGTGTGCAAGCCGCACTCGGTCTTGGCAAACCCAACCCAGCGACCCGCGCGCGGGTCGCTCGCATCGGCGGGACGGGTGCAGGGCGTACATCCAATGCTCGGATAGCCGCGGTCGAGCAGCGGATTGTACGGCACCTGGTGATGATGGATATATGCCCAGATCTGCTGGTCGGTCCAGAAGGCGAGCGGATTGATCTTCACCAGGTTATGGCGCGTGTTCCATCCCAACAGGTCGATGGTTGCGCGTGTGGCTGACTGATCGCGACGGAGGCCGCTGATCCAGGCCTCGTATTGGCGTAGTGTTTCGGCGAGCGGTGCCACTTTGCGCAACTGGCAGCAACGATCCGGGTCGCGCGCGTAGAGCTGCGGTCCTTCCTGGCGATCCTGCTCTTCGACAGACAGAGCAGGGCGGCGCCGCTGGATCGGGATGCCGTAGCGACGCTCGGCGATGGCGGCAAGTTCGTAGGTTTCAGAAAAGAGGAGATCAGTGTCCAGGAAAACAACCGTGATGTCCAGATTGAACCGGGCGACCATATCGAGCAGCACCATCCCCGATGGACCGCTGAAACTGCACGTCAATGCGACGCGAGGACGAAACGTGTGCGCTGCCCAGGTCAGCAACGCTTCGGGCGGTTGGGTCTTGAAGTGTTCATTCAATCGTCGCAGTTCTTCCGGCGACCATGACGACTCGCGCTCGACGCCTGTCTTCATAACTATGCGCCTCCGAGAACCGAGAACTGAGAACTGAGAACTGAGAACTGAGAACTGGAGGTCAGGGGTTAGGGTCAGGGACCAACCTTCGCACCTTCCCTCCGCCACCCTCGCATCTTCCCCTGCCACGTTCAACGTGGAACGTTCAACGTTCAACGACCCACCTTCTACCTGCAACCTTCCCACACTCAACCTCTCGCACCTTTTGCCTCTCACCTCTTCCCGCTCGCCTCGCTAAGATATTGTTGAATGGCGATGAACGCCGGGCGTGGGCTGCCGTCGGCGTTGAGAATGGCGAACGACGCCTGTTCGTGCAATGGCTGGCCGCTGCGCGCACGCAGGATGGCGAAATTCAGGTTCCACAGAAACATCGCCTCAACCCACGGGTACTGTTCGTCGGTCAATCGCATCGCACCGACGATGTACTCCGCCTGCTGTTCGAATGATACCTGATTTCCGTACTCGAACCCTGGCGTTGTGTTGCGCGTCGCCCAGCCAAATTCGGTGATCCAGATCGGGATGTCTCCCAGACGATGAGCGACCATCAACCGTCGCACGTTCTCGAGGTGGCGGAAATAGAACGTGGGGTGGTCGGTCCAACCGCGCGCTGCGCTCGGATTGATAGGCCAGAGGGTGTCCGGCGGGTTTGCCGCGCCGCCGGGATGCACCGCCTGAGCATCCATGCACTCCCGAATGATACTGTTCCGATAGGCGTACATGGCTGAGTAGTATGCCAGATCGTCCACCGCAATCCGTGAGTTGGTGATACCGGTCGAGGACGGAGCGCCTGCCAGGACGACAATCGACGGATCGCGCGCCTTAATGCGCGGATAGGCGGCGCAGAGCAGTTCGACGTACTGTCCGGCGTCGTCGATGGTGACGCGCCCGCCATTTTCGTGCGCCAGGTTTTGCTCGTTCCAGATTTCGACAGCGTGAATTTTGCCGGGAAACCGCTGCACCAGCGCATCGACGAAATCCCCCAGGTGCGCCGGGTCGTCCGGCATGCCATAGGTTCCACGCGAGTAGAACGCCGGTGCGCGCACAATCGTGATGAGCAAGCGCAGATCAGCATCATTGACCGCATCGATCACGGCTGGCAGTTCACCCCAGGCGTAGCGTCCTGGCGGACCTTCCAGGTCTTTCCAGTGGATCTGTTGACGGATCCATGTAAATCCTGCTTCTCTGGCGCGTTGCAGCGGCAATCGGCGCGAGGTGTAGAACAGATGCGCCGCGACGCCAAACTGGAGCGGGGTGGTGCGCACCGGCGTTGGAGTGACAGTGGGAAGCGGCGTAGCGGTTGCGGTTGGCGTAGCGGTTGCGGTTGGCGTCCGAGTGGCGGTGGGAAGCGGCGTAGCGGTTGCGGTTGCGGTTGGCGTCCGAGTGGCGGTGGGAAGCGGAGGAAGGTGAGCAGGGGATAGCGTGATCACCGGCGGCGCAACGGCAGTTGGCGTTGCGCCGCATGACATCAGCAGCGCCGCGATCAGGATCAACTGAACAACGTGCATGATCGCGCGTGATTCAGTACTGAATCATCGAAAAGAAGGGATAGTTTGCCAGGCGCTCGCGCCCCTTGAGAAACATCAATTCGATCAGGCATGCCACTTCTTCGACGACAGCGCCCGCCGTTTCGACAAGCTGGCATGCCGCAGCGACCGTTCCACCAGTGGCGAGCACGTCATCAATGACGACGACGCGCGCACCGGGCGCCAGGGCGTCGCGGTGCATCTCAAGCTTGTTCGAACCATACTCGAGATCGTATTCGACCGCAAACGTCTCCCATGGCAGTTTACCCGGCTTGCGGATCGGCACCAGTCCAATACCGAGGCGGTAGGCGAGTGGTGCGCTGAAGATAAACCCACGTGACTCGACCCCGACGACGGCATCGAGGGCGCGCCCCTCGTAACGCGCCGCCAGCGTGTCGATCACCTGTTTGAACGCGGCGCCATGCTGCAACAGCGGGGTAATGTCTTTGAACTGAATGCCGGGAACGGGAAAATCGGGAATATTGCGGATCAAATCGCCCAGGTTAATGGTCATGTCGAACCTCCGTAGCGCCAGGGGTTAGGAGAACCTGCCCATCTGCTAACCTGAAACCTTTGCATCTTTATGCCTTTGTGTGATCGTCATGGGCAACGTTGCTCCGCAACGTCGCAACTCTTGCCCCTTGTTTCTCGCCTCACGCTTCGAGAATGCAATTATCGATCAATCGCGTCGTTCCGATGCGCACAGCGAGCGACGCCAGTGCGCGAGCGGTCACTTCCTCGAGTTCGTGCAGGTCGTCCAGATCGGCGACACTGACATAATCGGCGTGCGCCAGCGGTTCGGCATCGATGACAGCGCGCATGGCTGCGCGCAGCGCATCGCCGTTGCGCTCACCGGCGCGGAAGCGCTCCTGCACTGCCTGCAACGCGCGGAACAGCACCGTCGCCGCGCGGCGTTCCTCGAAGTTCAGGTAGACATTGCGGCTGCTCATTGCCAGACCGTCCGGCTCACGCACGATCGGGCAGACGACAATTTCGACAGGGAGGTTCAGGTCGAGGGCCATCCGGCGAATGACGAGCGTTTGCTGCGCATCTTTCTGGCCGAAGTAGGCGCGGTGCGGCGCGGTGATATTGAACAGTTTACACACCACTGTGGCGACGCCGCGGAAATGACCAGGGCGCGCCGCGCCTTCCAGCGGTGCAGCGATCGGTCCAACATCGACGAATGTGCCAAACCCGGGCGGATACATGTCAGCCACGTCCGGCACGAAGACAAGGTCGACTTTTCCGGCTTTGAGGAGCGCCAGATCGCGCGGCAGATCGCGCGGATAACGCGCCAGGTCTTCCGAGGGACTGAATTGCGTCGGGTTGACGAAGATCGTCGTGATGACGTGATCGTTTTCGGTGCGGGCGCGGCGCACCAGTGAGAGATGCCCCTCGTGCAGATACCCCATCGTCGGCACGAGACCCACCGTGCCATGGAGGGCGGCGCGCGCCGCGCGGAGTTCGTCAATCGTGGCAATCACGCGCATAGCATCCTACGACAATCCCTCCAGCGCCTCGCGCAGCGTCGCGTCGTCCATCCGGCTGCTATGTTCATCGGCGGGAAAGTTGCGTTCAGTGACAGCGGCGATGTAGGCAGCCGCTGCAGAGCGAATGATCGGCGCCAGTTCTGCGAAGCGCCGCGCATGGCGCGGCTTGAAATCGTCGCGCAACCCGAGCATATCGGTGGACACCTGCACCTGCCCGTCGCAGTGTGGACCAGCGCCGATACCGATGGTTGGAATGCGCAGGCGTTCGGTGATCGCAGCAGCCAGTTGCGCTGGAACCAGCTCGAGCACCAGCGCAAACGCGCCAGCCTCTTCGAGCGCCAGGGCATCCTCGATCAGGCGACGGGCAGCGGCGGCGGAGCGCCCCTGGACCCGCACTTTCCCAAAGACATGCACCGATTGCGGCGTGTATCCCAGATGCCCCATGACCGGCACGCCGCATTCGACCAGGCGACGAACGACCGGCGTCATCGTCTGCCCGCCTTCGAGTTTCACCGCCTGCGCCCCCCCTTCCTGCATCAACCGGCGCGCTGCAGCAACCGCCATCTCCAGCGTCGCATAGGTCAGGAAGGGCATATCGGCAACGATCAGCGCCGACTGCGCGCCGCGCGCCACAGCAGCCGCATGGCGCACCATATCATCGAGAGTCACCGGAATGGTCGAACCGAAGCCAAGCACATTATCGCCGAGCGAGTCGCCGACCAGCAACAGCGGAACGCCGGCGGCATCGAATAGCGCGGCAGTGACGGAATCGTAAGCGGTCAGCATTGCAATCGGCTCGCCGCGCGTCTTCATCTGCTGAATATCGGTAATGGTTTTTCGCATGGCGTAACAGAAAAAAGCGGCGAGGAAGGATCGCCGATCCGACCTCGCCGGTTATGCCTGTGCAGAAACGAGCACCTATACCAGGCTCAACAATTCATTTGCGGTGCGCTTCATCTCGAGGAAGACGAGGCCGAGTTTTGCCCTGCTGGCGGCGAGCGCGGTCAGCACCGCCTCATCCCCAATCGATACCAGCACAACATACCCTTCTTCGCCACGAACAAACACCTGATCGAGCTGCCCGCGCTTCAGTTCGTTCGCGATCCGCTCCCCAAGCGACAGCATAGCGGCGCTCATTGCGGAGACGCGATCCTCTTCTACATCAGCCGGCAGCGCCGAGGCCATGATCAGGCCGTCTACACTCACGACAGCAGACGCCTCGATATCGGGCGTGTTCATCTGCAAGGCCTTGAGATGCCGAACCATCTCCTCGGTTCTGCTAGCCATTCAGGTCCTCCTCAGGACATTGGAATGAACGAAAGCTGATTCTGTGCCCTTGCGCGCGGGCAATGCTGCGTTGTATCGCTCACGACAGACGCCCGTATGGTGCAAGTCGCTGATATTCTACTACACTTTTTGACAGAGAGCAACTGGTAATCCCATTTCCCTGCGGCATGGGCGCAACTATTCGTGCAACGCTGCTCCACGACGTGAAGCATCCATTTCCCTACGACGCGGGCGCAATCCGCAGTTCAAACGCACCAACGCCCTCATGTCTATCGCTGCCCACGATCAGGCGGTAGACGCCGGTTTCGGGAAGGGTCTGCACGCCGGGGTCGCCGCACCCCATGCAACGGGCGAACACCTCCGCACCGGAGGGAGCGCGCAGTGTGAGGGTCAACTGTGCTACTTCCGGGTCGCGTTTCGTAATGGTCACGACAATCCGCTGCCCGGACTGCGCCTCGAAGAGGTAGGCATTGCGGGCGCCAGGAGTTTCGATGCGTCCCGCGCCGGGCGCTGGCTGATCACCGGTAATCAGTGCATCGATGCCGATGGTGAATTCGCGCAGCGGCGGCACGTTATAAACGCCCAACTCGTATGATCCGATCACAGACTCCCGATCACTGCCGACGACCAGGATGTATCGCCCTGGACGCTGCAGGGTATGCGCACCCGGGTTGCCGCATCCCAAACAGGTGGAAAACACTTGTCCGCCAATTGGGTCGATCAATCTGATGCGCACCTGACTGAGCGCCCGGTCGTGGCGACGGGTGACGACAAAGATCGTCTGACCGGGACGTCCCTCGAAGATATACTCCTGATGCGCGCCGGGTGAGGCGATCTGTCCGGCGTCAGCGTCCGGGCGACCGGCGCCAATGCCAGCGTCGAGCGTGATCTCGAAGCGCTGCGGCGGCGGAACATCATAGACCTGGATCTCAAAAGCGCCCGTTCCTGCTTTCGGCGTCCCGCCGATAACTAGGGTGTATCTGCCGGGGCGGCGGAGCGACAGGAGACCGGGGTTACCGCATCCTAGACAGGTGCTGAGCACCCGTCCGCCCGCCGGTCCGATCAGAAGGACTCTGACCTGCTCCATTCCGCGGGCGTACTTCCGCGTTTCGATGAAGATTTGCTGTGGCGCATCAATAACGAAGTCGTATCCCAACTGATCGCCAGGAGACGCCACTTCACCGTTGATGACCTCATTCAGACGGTAAGGAACAGCAGCGTCAGGTCGTCCTTCTCCCGGCAGGAGCGGCGCTTCTTCGACCACGGTCGTCGCCGCAGCAACAACCGTCTGCTGCATGGACTCCAGCGTGGGCGCAAGCACAGTCGCCTGCTCTCCAATACCTGCCGCCGCCTGTGTCGAAACCGCTTCCAGCGTCTGCTGCGCAGCAATGACCGTTGGCGCCACAGCGGTGACCTGCTCCATCACCTGCCCGATCCCCTGCTGGATGCCCTGCCCAATCTGACGGACGACATAGACGACGCCGGCGATAGCGACAATGGCAATGACCAGGGTAATGATTCCCAGGATGCCGCAGACTCCCAGACCGCGACGTTGCGCCTGCGACGACATAGATGGCCGTGCATCTTCCTGGATCGCAGCGGCGGGCACGGTCGCCTGTCCGACGAACGACGGCGATGCGGGGCGGGGATCATCTGTGATCGTCTGTCGCCCGACAACGACAGTTGGGTCAACTATGGGCAGCGGTGCAGGCAGCCCACGCGCCTGGCGCAGCGCACGGCGCATCGCGTCGGCATTCGCAAACCGCGCCGCCGGATCGAGGGCGAGCGCCTGGCTCAAAACGGCGCTGACATCTTCTGGCACTGCCCGATTCAGACGGTGAGCGGGTTCGAGTGGATCAGGTTCACGGCTGATCGTCGCCGCGGCACGGGTTAATGCGTCAGGCGGCGGCGTGCCGGTGATGAGGTTGTAGAGTGTCGCCCCCAGCGCGTAGAGATCGCTGCGCGGCTCGGTGCCAGACCCTTTGATCTGCTCCAGCGGCGCATACTGTGGCGTATACCCGAAGACGCTGCCGGTCATCGAGCGAGTCTGCGCTGCTGTTGCGCCCTTCGCCAACCCAAAATCGAGCAGAATAATCTCGCCGCGCGGGGTCAACTTCATGTTTTGCGGCTTGATATCACGGTGGATGACCGGCGGTTGTTGCGCATGGAGGTAACTGAGCGCGTCCAGCAATGTGTCCGCCCAGGACAACACCTGATCGATCGGGAAAGGAGCGCCGCGCTTTTGCAACAGCGTTGCGAGATCGTCGCCGGGGATGAACTCCATGACCAGAAATTGACCCTGATCATCGACAAAATGGTCAATGACACGCGGCAACGCCTGATGGCGCAGCGACGCCAGCAACTGCGCTTCACGCGCAAACGCGCGGCTTAGTTGCTCGCCTTCAACGATCATCTGCTTGAGCGCAACCGGGCTTTGCAAGCGCTGGTCGAACGCTTCGTAGACGGCGCCCATGCCCCCTTTGCCAATGGCGCGAATGATGCGGTATCGATCGTGAATGAGCGTGTCGAGCGCCAGCATGCACCACTCCTTTGCGCGATATTCCATGTTCATTATACGCCAGGCTGAGGGGTTAGGGGTCAGGGGCTAGAATGCTTAACCCTTACTCCCTACTCTCCACTCGCTACCCCACCCCCCAACTTGCAACCATACTCGCCGCTTGCCTCCCGCCTTTCCCCTTGCACCCTCTTGCCGCTCACCTCTTGCCCTGCGCCTCGTGCCTTGCTTCACCTGCCCACCCGCAACGACCACCTGCCACCTGCCACCTGCCACCTACCTGCCGCCTGTCACCCCGTCCCATGTTGCACGTGCACCATTCAACGCGCCACGACCCTCACCCCCGCCAGTAGCGCGGCGCAGCGCCTTCGTCCAGGTCGACATCGGCGAGATTGGCGATGGTCAGTTCGCCGCGCATATCGAGATACTCGACATACGCCCCGGCTTTTTGCAGCGCCAGCAGTTCATCGTAACCGGCGGCGCCGGGGTAGAGCGCTGCGGTCACGTCAGCAATCGTGCGCGGTTCGCTGCACAGGGCGCGCACCTGATCGAGGCGTTGCTCCTGCGCGCCGATGATACGCTCAATCCAGCCGTGCAGATCCTCGAGAGGAGCGCCGTGACCGCCGAGCGTTATGCGAATGCCCGACAGCGCATTGATTGCGCGCAGCGCCCTGAGGTAATGGTCGAGACCGGTCGAGAGCGTGATGCTCTCCGGCGGCAAGAAGATCGACGTCTGCGGCAGGACGTGGTCGGCGCTCAGCAGAACATCGCCAATCTGCAGACAGACCTGTCCCGGACAGTGACCGGGGGTATGATGGACGCGGAAGAGATCGTCGATCATATCCCCTTCACGAAAGGTCGTTGCGACATCGACCGAGCGAAAGAGATTTTTGCTCCAACCATACAATTGCACGAGCACCGCGTGTTTGGCAGGCGACACGCCTGCACGACGGAGGAATGCGGCGAGAGCGCGACGCGCCAGGATGAACCGCTCTTCGTGGTGGGTCAGCACCCGCCGGTCGAGTTCATGCACCGCGATCGGCGCATCGGTCAGGGTGCGCAGCGCCGTCAATCCGCCGTAGTGGTCGATATGTGCATGGGTGATGATGATGCGGCGCAGATCAGTCCAGGTGAGGCGTTCATTCCAGTCGGAACGCAGGGCAGCGAAGGCCGTGCGCAGATCGGCGTCGCTTTCCCCCAGACCGCTCCCGGTATCGATGAGCGCAGCATAATCGCCCGCAATGATCACATAGACATTTGCCGACATTCCCGGAAAAACACGCAGCGGCATACGATAGATGCGAATATTGCCAGGGGCATCGTGACGAGTAATTGGTTCAGGGGACACGGTGACTCTCCTCGAGACGGGTATACAGAGCAGCGGCAGCGGCAGCGAGCGGAGCAAGCCCGGCATCGCGCGCCAGACGAGCAGCAATGCGTAAATGAGGCATAACTGGCGCGGGATCGCCAAAATCGCGCTCGATGCGGACAACCTCAATGACGGTGCGGATATACTCGGGCAGGAGCGCCCGCTGGACGCTGTAGTGCAGCGCGTGCAGCAATCCTGCCCGTGCGCGGGGCAGGTCGTCGTGCAACGCCGTAAGACGCGCCACGCCGTGATGTGCGCTCACATAGATGAAACCGTACAACTGATGCGGCACACGCAGCGCTTCGCGAAAATGAGCCTCTGCGCCTACCAGGTCGCCGCGCGCCAGCGCGATCATCCCCATTCCCGCTGCGATACTGGCACGGTGCGACTGAAATGCCGGTGCACCGGCGAGACGCGCCGCCATCTCGACAAAGCGCTGTTCCGCCAGCGCCAGACGATCATCGAGCAACCAGAGGAAACCTTGATGGATGCGGGGCCAGATCGATGCCCATGCCGCCTCAGACGCACGCGCTGCCGTCTCCAGGCTGCGCTCCAGCCAGATCGCCGTTTCGTCGGGTTTGCCTGCGAGCGCATTCAGGTGCGCCAGTTGCAGCGCAGACACAACCGCTGCCGGCGCCTGACCGGTTTCGACTGCCAGCGCATACGATTGGAGCAGGCACGGGCGCGCGCTACGAAGCAATCCCTGCATCAACGCCGCCCATCCGATCTGGAACAGCGCCGCCGCCGCTTCGTCCGCTCCAAGGAGTTCAGGCAGTTCTTCCGCCGGATTACCCGGAACAGGATCGGCCAGCGTGAATGACGGAAACGCCCGCCATGCCGCATGAGCATCACCTGTGGAAAGCGGGTCGGCATCCTGAACGCCCGCTTCACCTGTTTCACGTGAAACAGTATCCGTGTGGTTGGAAAGCGAGTCGCCGATCCCGCTCCGACGCTCGCGCGCCTCCCGGCGCCAGCGCTCGGAGGCGACAGGAAGCGTATCGGGCTGCAGGATCAACGCCGTGCGCCGAAGCATGTCGGCGATCGAAGGCAGCGGTTCGACACAACCGCCTTTTTGGGCGCGCGGCGCGTGCGCCGCGCTGATCGCGGCGGCGCCCGCCAGGTCGCCCATGAGTGCGCGCAACAGCACCAGCCGACGCGGCGCAACGAGCGTTGTTGGCGTCACACCGCACTGCGTCGCCCAGCGCTCATAACGCGCCGATGTTTCCTCCAGCCCATTCCAGTCCAGTAGCGTCTCGCATGTCAACAACCGCCCGGCGAAGGCGCGCTGTATCACCTCGACCGGCGCCTCATCGCCGAGCCGCTCGCCTGCCTCGATGGCGGCGTCGTAGTGGCGCAACGCATCACGATATCCGAATGCCCGACGCGCATGGTCGCCAGCGTCAGTCGCATATCGCAGCGTTTCACGATCGGCGGCGCGGCCCGCCTGGCGAAAGTGAAAGGCGATCTCGGCGGCACGTTCCGCCAGATGCCCCTCCAGCGTCGCCATCGCTTCGCCGATCCGATGATGGAGCAGGCGCCGTCGCGGCGACGAGAGGGTTGCCGCTGTGATCGAACGCACCAGATCGTGGTTGAACGAAAGGTGTGCATCGTCATCTTCGACCAGTATCTGGCGTTCGAGCAGGATTTGCGCAGCTTCGAGCGCATCCGTGCCGCCAAGTCGTTCAATCAGGTCGAGTGACGCCGGACGGTTGATCAACGCCAGATGTTCTGCCAGGCCACGCGCTGCCGACGGCAGACGGTCGAGGCGCGTGCGCACCAGTTCGCGCATCTGCGGCGCTTCGGCCGGATCGGGGAACGGCGCGCCGGCTTCGAGGTCGGGGAGCAAAGCAGCAAGTGACGCTGCGCCACGACTCTCCAGCAACGCCTGCACGGTTACCATGAGCGCTAGAGGATTGCCGCCGGTGCTGGTCGCAAGTTGTGGCGCCAGACGTGTGACCCGTTCGGTTTCGACCCCGGCAAGCGTGGCGAGAAGTTCCGCTACTGCGGCAGCGTCAAGACGACTGAGCACCAGCGGGCGCAACAGCATATCGCGTCCAAGCGTGCGGAGCAGGCTATGGAGCGACGGATTATCACTCAACTCGTCAGCGCGGTACGCCAAAATGATCAGCAATGCCCGCCGCGATGCCTGGCGGGCAAGACGTCCGATGGTCGCCAGCGTGGCTTCATCCGCCCACTGCGCATCATCGAGCGCGATTACCAACGGCAGGGTGCGCGCCAGTGCGAGCGCCAGATCGCATAAGCCTTCGATCTGGCGATTGCGGCGCTCATCCGGCGGTACATCCGGCAACTCCGGCAGGTCTGGCAACCGTTCGCGCAGCGCCGGAAAGAGATCGGCGATCTGCACCAGCGCAAATTGCGGCAACTGGCGCAGGCGCTGTTCCGGCGCGTTGCGCACCAGCGAACGCAACATTTCACTGACCGCTGCGAAAGGCAGCCCCTGCTCCAGTGAGGTCGCGCGCAGTTCGAGCGTCAGAGCGCCACGATCAGCGGCAATGCGCAACGTCTCCGCCAGCAGGCGCGTTTTTCCGATCCCCGCCTCGCCAACGATCGTAACAATCCCGCCAGCGCGCTGATCGAGATCGGCGAGCCAGCGCCGGAGCAATGCCAGCTCCTCCTGTCGACCGACGATTGGCGCTGGCGTCGACCGCAGCGGACGCACCGCCTGAAACGGAACGCCAACATTGCGCGCTTCGGTTGAGCGCGGTCGCTCGTGTTGATTGCCCTGCGCCGGAGGACTGGCGATTCGCAAGTCGACCCCGAGATCGCCGCGCAGAATCGCCATGTGGAGCGCCTGAGTCTGAGGGGATGGCGCGGCGCCCAGTTCGTGATCCAGAAGATGCCGGTACCGTTCGTAACTCTGAAGCGCACCCGCCGTATCGCCCGCGCGCGCCTGCGCCAGCATCAGTACTCGCCAGAGCGGTTCGGAGAGAGAAGCAACCGCGATGCCACGCCCGGCCAGCGCCATCGCCGCTGCTGGGTCACCGCGCTCAAGCCTAACCTCCGCCAGTCGTCGCAATGCGTCGAGATAGCGCGCGCGCAGCCGCTCACGCTCCATGATCACCCACGCGAGATCCTGCTCGTCTTCGAGAAAATCGCCGCGGTAGAGAGCGACGGCGCGTTCCAGGCGTTCCGCTTCGCGCTTTGCGGCAACGACATCGTCGGTTACGGTCGGTTCAGTCAGGACAAGAAACTCATCAACATCAATCCACGCGCCACTCTCCATATTCCAGGCATACCCGCCGGAACGGGTCAGAATGTAGCGGCGTGAGGCGCGATTGGCTTCTGGTTCGAGGATGCGACGAAGACTGCTGATGGCGCTGCGCAGGTTCACCGCTGCGCTGGCGCTATCAGAACCGGGCCATAACCATTCGTACAGCCGGTCGGCAGCGATAAGCCGTCCACGCGCTGCGGCGAGCATGGCGAGCAGGCGCCGCTCCTGCCGGGAACGCCAGGCAGAGTCCGGCAAGGAATGACCATCGACCTGGACGTTGAGCGTGCCGAACAGTTCGATCCTGAGCGCTTCCTCCATGCCTGTCCTCTTAGCGCCATGATGCACTGCATTATGAGTATACCACGCCTGTAGTGCGTTCGCACGAATCGACGGGCGCGGGGTGCAAACTGAGTATAGCGTACCGCCAGATGCGGTGCAAGGCAACGTCAGTCCCTGTGCCTGGTCCGGGCATGATTTGGTGCGCAGGGAACACCGACTCACACCGACACAACGGATACATACGGTCTGCTTACGATGAAAGGCGGTCATCCGTGTGAATCGGTGTTCTCCTACGTCCAACATCCCGCCAACTGTACTCTTCCCACGCCTTTTTCATGGACGTCCTCCCGGTTCTGTGGTACACTGACAGTACGAGGGATATACCGAGAGACAACATCAGGAAACCCTCTATGTGTCATGTCTCGCCCCGGCTGCAATGGCCGGGGCATTTTGTGGATAAATGAGATGATCCGAAGAAACGACATTCGTAACATTGCCATTATTGCCCATGTCGACCACGGCAAAACGACCCTGGTTGACGGGTTGCTGCGCCAGGGACGCATTTTCCGCGACAATCAACAGGTCGCTGAACGTGTGCTGGACTCAAACGACCTTGAGCGCGAACGCGGCATTACGATCATGGCAAAGAACACTGCCGTCACCTATCGCAGCGTCAAGATCAACATCGTCGATACGCCTGGGCACGCCGACTTTGGTGGCGAGGTCGAGCGGGTGATGAACATGGTCGATGGCGTCCTGTTACTGGTCGATGCGGTCGATGGTCCGATGCCGCAAACGCGGTTTGTGCTGCGGAAGGCGTTACAGGCTGGCCACCGGGCCATCGTCGTCGTCAACAAGATTGACCGCCCGAATGCGCGCCCGAACCACGTCGTCAACGAGACCTTCGACCTGTTCATCGAACTTGGCGCGACGGATGAGCAGGCCGAGTTCGCGACGATCTACACCAACGCGCTTAAAGGGGTCGCCGGGCGCTCGCCACTCAAAATCCATGACTCGCTTGAGCCGCTGTTCGATGCCATCCTCGATCAGATCCCCGGTCCGGAGGTCGATCCAGATGGTCCGGCGCAGTTGCTGGTGACGAACACCGTATACGACGATTACAAAGGAAAGATCCTGATCGGACGGTTGCGGCGCGGGACATTGCGCAAAGGACAGGCAGTGGCGCGCATCGCGCGCGATGGCGGCGTGATCCCGGCTAAGGTCAGCCAGCTTTTCGTCTTCAATGGCCTGGACCGGAACGAGGTCGAGGAGGTTGCTGCCGGCGACATCGTTGCGATGGCGGGGATTGGCGACGCTGGCATTGGCGATACAATCGCCGATGCGCAATACCCGGAGGCGCTCTCGCCGATCGCGGTCGAAGAGCCGACAGTGCGAATGACGTTCAGTGTCAACACCAGCCCGTTCGCCGGACGCGAAGGGACTCACGTGACCTCGCGCAAACTGCGCGAGCGGCTCTACCAGGAACTCGAGCGCGATGTGGCGCTGCGCGTCGCCGATACCGACTCCCCCGACGCTTTTGTTGTCAGCGGACGCGGCGAACTCCACCTCACGATCCTTATCGAGACGATGCGGCGCGAGGGGTATGAGTTTCAGGTCTCGCGCCCTGAGGTCATTTTCAAAGAGATCGATGGCGTCACCCACGAGCCGATCGAACAGGTCGAACTGGAAGTCGCCGAACAGCACCAGGGGGCCGTCATTGAGTTGACGGGGCAACGGCGCGGATTGATGCGCGACATGAGCATCCGTGATGGCGGACTGGTGCATATGATTTTCCACGTGCCAACCCGCGGTCTGCTCGGTTTCCGCCAGACGTTCCTGACGGCAACGCGCGGCGAAGGGGTGATGAACTCGCTCTTCATCGGGTATGAACCGCTGGCAGGCGAGATCGTCACTCGCCCTAACGGTTCGCTGATCGCGTCCGAAACCGGCATCGCCACTGCCTATGCTCTCAACCAAATCCAGGAACGCGGCACGCTGTTCATTACGCCCGGTACGGAAGTCTATGAAGGGATGATCGTCGGACAGCACATCCGCGAGCGCGACCTGGAAGTGAATGTCTGTCGCCGTAAACACCTGACGAACATCCGTTCATCAACGGCAGAAGAGGGCGTTCGACTGGAAACGCCGCGCGTGATGAGCCTTGATGACGCTATCGAGTACATCAGCGATGATGAGTTGGTCGAGGTGACGCCGAAGAGCATCCGGCTGCGCAAACGGCTCCTCACCCTCAATGAGCGTCAGCGCGAGCAGAAGCGGCGGGAGGTAGGGGTTAGGGGTTAGGGCGTTGCTCCTGGAGACGCTCTTGCCATCCTTCCCGACCGGACTGTCGTGCAGCCGACGCCGACTGCACATTTGGCGACGATCAGGGTCGGCGACTCACTGAAAGCCGTGCAATCCCTGCACACGATAGTGGCGAATGGAGGGAGCGATCTCGCAATCATTTTGCAATTTTGGCTCAATTCAAGAGTTCTCGCTCGAAGGAGGACAGACGCTCGATGTCGGCGAATACCAGATGAATGTCATTTGCGGCGGGCGCTTCGGATGATTCGCGCTCCCACAGGCTCAGCACGCGCCAACTCCTGGCAAAGGATACGGTGACGCAACAGGCGCTGGCCCTCCCCCGCCTGCGATGGTCAACCACCTGCCTTCAACCGCTCGACCAGGTCGATATACCGCTGCATCGCCACATCTCTGGCGACCCCCTTGAGTTTTGCCCAGGCGTCGTACTTCGCCTGACCAACAAAGTCGAAGCCGCCGGGACGCTTACCGCCGACATCGCCAACAGTCGCTTGTTTGTAGAGCGCGTAGAGTTGCAGCATCGTTTCGTTGTCGGGACGCTTTGACAGCCGTGTGGCGGCTTCAGCGGCAGCCGTGAATTTCGCTTCGAGTTCGGCGCTCATTGTCATACTCCTGTCACTGTCTCTCCACCTTCAACACGATACGCATAGGCCATGCGCGGGGTGTTGAAAGCAAATCCTATCCGCCCTCGCGCATCCAGCAGGATGACGCCCCCCAATCCATAAACACGCTGTTCGAGCCGTTCGATAGCCTTGCGCGCCGCATCCGCCGGTGCATACTCTGCGTCCAGCAGGTCGGTTGCGGTCTTTGCCAGCAACACTTTGATGATCGACTCGCCCCACCCGGTCGACGAACATCCACCAGTCTGCACATCGGCGTATAACCCCGCGCCGATCAACGGCGAGTCACCGACCCGTCCAGGGAGTTTGTACGGCGTGCCGCCGGTCGATGTGGCAGCCGCCAGGTTTCCATAGCAGTCAAGCGCCACTGCGCCAACCGTATCGCCAGGATGCTCTCTGCGCAGGCGATGGAGGGTTGAGTGCAAAGATGGGGCATATGCTGTTTCACGGTCGCTGCCGCCCCACACAATCCCACGCTGGCCAGCAACCTCCCCTGGCGGACGCTGAAACGCATCTGGCGTGCGGTACGCCTCCAGACGCCGCAGTTCCTCCCAGCGCACGCGCTCACGCGACACTATCAGGTCTTCGTCGGCGCAGCGCTCGATGCCGACTGCATCGGCAAAGCGCTCGGCGCCGCGACCGACCAGCAGCACCGCTTCGCTGTCGAGCACGCGCCGCGCCAGCGTGACCGGATTACGAACGCCGCGCACCGCAGCCACAGCGCCCGATCGCAGCGTCGCACCGTCCATGATAGCAGCGTCGAGTTCGACCAGACCATCGCGGTTGAGCACCGAACCGACCCCGGCATCGAACACGGGATCATCCTCCATAACGCGCACCGCCGACTCAACGGCGCCGAGCGCAGTAGCGCCGCTGCTCAGCGCCTCCCAGCCCGCCGCCAGCGCGCGACGACATCCTTCCAGGTGCGGTTCAACCTCATCGTCAGGAATATCCCACGCACCGCCGTGGACAACCAGGGCTATCGGCATCACTGCCTCCCTGCTGCTGCAAACACGCTCGACAATAGTGCGAAGGCGCAAAGACGCAACGACCTGCCATCAATCCACTATGCCTTTGCGTCAACCCCTTCTGCGCACCTCTCCCGGGCTTCTTGCCGCGTCTGACCTGGAAGGGGCGCCAGGTACGCGGCAGACGCTGTGAGAGGTGCACACCCGCCACCGTCTTCAATCTCCACCAGCAGAGTCCGACGGTGATGCCTCTCCGGTCGCCTGAAGCAATTGCCGCAGATAAACGAACGCCGAAAGCGCAAAGGGCGCCATCGCAGCATAAAGCGCCGGACGTCCGCTGCGCGGACCGTCGGCAAGGTAGAGCAACATCGCCAGCGTCAGCGCCAGAGTCGTCGCCTTGCCGGACGGATGCGCTGTCGCAATAACACGTCGCCGACGATAGATCAGCAACCCGCCCAAAAGGATCGCAATATCTCGTCCGACGATGAGCGCTGTCGCCCACCAGGGAAAACCGCGCGCCCGCGAGAGGGTCACAGCCGTCGCATCGATCATCAACTTATCCGCCACCGGGTCGAGCAGTTTCCCTAACGGCGACACCTCGTGTCTGCGACGGGCGATTGCCCCATCAATCGCGTCGGTAAACATTGCAGCGCCAAGAATGCCGAGCGCCCGCCAGCGTTGTTCGGGGCGCTGCATTGCGTGCAGCGCCGCCGGCAGCATGAGCAGGCGCGCAAGCGTCAACAGGTTGGCGGGATAGAAGACTTCGCGCAGTTTGAAGGCATGGCGCAGACGTGCAGCCATATCAGTACGACGGCGGCGGACCATAGCCCGGCGGCGACCCGTAGTAGCCCGGCGTGGCGTAGACCGGTTGTTGCGGCGGGAAGATGCGTTGCATCGCCTGACCGATGGCATGCGCGATCATGCATTGCGCATAGAACCCGGTAAATAGAATGCCAATGCCGCACGCAATAGCGCCCAGACTTGCAACGATGCCAGCGATGATCGCCACAACCAGAATCATCAGGAAAACCCCGATATTATTGCGCAGCGTAGCGAGCACCTCGCCGAACTTGAACGCCTCGCCGAACGAGTCGGTCGCCAGATAGCGCATAATCGCCGCCAGACCGGCAAAACTGCACACAATCGCAGCGATGAAGATGAGTGGAAGGAAACAGAGACTAAGCAGCCCGATAAACGCCGCTCCTCCCTCCGACTCGCCCGAAACCGCTGCGGCGGCAATCGTGAGAAATACGAAGATTCCATAGATGATCGCCACCGGCAGCACGTAGACGAACTGAATCACAAACGCCATAAATCCCGTCTTCAGAAGATCGCCGAACTCGCCCCATGCTGGCAGCGGACGCGGATTGCCGCGCGCCACATTTTGCGCTACGCGGTAGGAATATCCCTGAACGGCGAATGTTCCCACGATCGGGATCAGAGGGATCAGTCCGCCGATCAGCACCTTCGTGATCCACTGTTCGTCTTCAGTCACGAAACTGAAGGTCTTTCCAATCTCCATGTCTCCTCACTTTGCTACATCAACTCGCTGACACGGGAGAGGCCGCGTCGTTCGAGTTCGCGTTCGGCTGCAACGTATATCTGAACCACGAGGAGGTGCGCATACAGCAGCGCGCTCAACGTCAGCCAGATCAGCAGCGGGACGATCATCAGAACGCCGGGAATAGTCAGGTTGGCGACCAGGAAAGTCAACCCGCCGAGCGCAACCGCCGGGAGATAGGCGGGCAACGACGCCAGACGAGCCTGGAAATACACAGCGCGCGCGCCAGGGCGCAACGCTTCACGCAGAGAGCGCATACTCATCGCGTGCTCCGGCGAGGCGTCCTGCACGTAGATCAGGCGACCGACCATCGAGACGCTACTCATAAACATGAAGAGCAGATACACGAGCATAACGCCGCCGATGACCGTCAACGCCTGATTGGCGAACGCTGGAGAATTGCCCAACACCGCCGAAAATGCGACACAAAAAGAGACGACCCCCACGACCATGAACGGCATGACATAGAACAGAAAGTCGATAATCCAGGCGAACATCCCCATCAACCAGCGCGTTGACCAGTCGAACCATGGGGGAAGCGGCGTTGGATACCCTTTCCGCGAATTGTCGATACACTCAATGATCCATCCGCCAGCGAACGGCGCACCGACGATCGACATGAATAACGCGCCGCCGATCAGGATTTTGCGCCACCAGAGCGGGTCACTATGCACAATTCGAATGGCGGTTCGGAGATCCATACAATCAAGGGGGTGCTTAAGGGCGAAACACTGCCACGCTACAACGCCACAAGATGCTGGCGCAGCGCGTCGAGCGCCATTGTACCCGCGAAATCCCAGACGTCCTCGCTTCGCATATCGAAGCGGCGGCGCCATTCATCGACCCCGCCATCGTGGGCGATCGCCACACAGACTGTGGCGAAACCGTCTGATGCGATGACGCTCGATGGTTGCAGCGCCAGCCCAATGTCGGCGCGCCACTGATGGCGCACTGCGACGGCGCCGGTGCGCGCCAGGCTCTGCGCCGCATCATCATCGGCTGGAATGTCCGCCGGGTGGATGATCACGCCCCGCAACGCGGCAAGCGCATCTTTCTGGACGCTCAGAACACGGTGCAGCGGAGCAGAAGCCACGCCTTCATGCAGAGCAATTGTCTTGCCGCGCTCGCGCAGCAGGCGGGCGACTGTTTGATCGAGTCGCTCGTCGCCAAGCAGGTTTGCGCCAAGCCGTTCGCGGATCGTCGCTTCAACCCCGACGATCATCGCCTCTGCCTCGGTGCGGTTGTTCGCCCTGGCGCCGATGCGCAACTCATACTGTGCACGCTTGGCGGAAATCCCGAGAGTCGGATTGGTCTGCGTCATCAGGTCGGCGAGCATTTCGCCGATGACGCTTTCGCCCAAACCGACGGCGTGCAGGGTGCGTACCAGAATGACGCTGGTTTCGCCGCGCTCTTCGCGCAGGTACGGCAGGATGGCGTGTTCCCACAGGTAGCGCATTTCGGATGGAACGCCGGGAAGCGCCACAACCGTACCGCACACATCTTCAACAATGAAGGCGGGCGCGGTGCCGCGCGGGTTTTCTACAATCCGCGCGCCTTCTGGAACATACGCCTGACGGCGGTTGCTCTGCGGCATAGAACGACCAAAAGCGCGAAAACGCGCTTCGATCTGGTCGAACAAATGCTGATGAAAGACCAGCGGGCGCTGGAGTGCGCGCGCGACCGCTTCACGCGTCACATCATCGACGGTCGGACCAAGCCCGCCAGTGCAGATGACGAGGTCGGCGCGGTCGAGCGCTTCGCTGATTGCGGCAGCGATGCGCTCCTCATTGTCGCCAACGACCGACTTGCGGAACAGGTTGATGCCGGTGGCTGCCAGTTGTTGCGCCAGGTAGGCGCTATTCGTATCGATCGTCTCGCCCAGCAGCAACTCTGAGCCGATCGCCAGAATCTCAGCGTTCATACAGCGCCCTCAGCGGATCGGACGGGTTTTGATCGGTCGACGCCACGCCAGCGGCGCGGCGACGACGCACATCAGCCCACATATCCTGTTCGTGGGCTTCCATCGCCTGGCGTCCCGCTGTGATTGCACCGCGAACGCGCACTGCCAGCGCCTCGACGCCGCCAAAGCGCGCTGTTCCAACTGCCACGGCTGCCGCGCCGATCGCCACGCCAATGGCAAAGCCGATCAGAAACCGCTTCATCAATGCTCCTTCTACACCTTTGCTTCAATCTCAGCCCGGGCGCGCGCAATGAACGCTGCAATCGGCATCGCGCCGAGGTCTTCACCCGAACGAGTACGCACGGCGACAGCGCCAGCGCTCTGCTCTCTATCGCCGATTATAAGCATATACGGTATCTTCTGCAACTGCGCCTGACGTATCTTCGCCTGCATGCGCTCCCTGCTCAGATCAACATCAGATCGCAATCCGGCTGCAGTCAGTTGTCGCCCGACTTCGGCAGCATAGGCGCTGTGCCGCTCGTCGGAGATCGGAATGACCATCGCCTGAATCGGCGCCAGCCAGAGCGGGAAAGCGCCGGCATAGTGTTCGATCAGCACCCCTAGAAAGCGCTCGGTGGTTCCGGTTACGGCACGGTGCAGCACCACCGGCGTTCGCGGCTGACCATCTTCCGCAATATACTCCAGCCCCAGTCGGCGTGGCTGGATGAAGTCCACCTGGATGGTCGACAACTGCCACTCGCGCCCCAGGACGTCGCGCGCCAGAAAATCGGCTTTCGGTCCGTAAATCGCCGCTTCGCCGGGCGCTTCTTCGTACTGCACGTTGTAGTGATCAAGGGCGGTGCGCAGGGCGTTCTCCGCCAGATCCCACGCTTCGTCATCAGCAATGTACTTTCCACCCTCGCCGCGCAGCGAGAGGCGCACCCGGTAGTTGGTGAAGCGGTACGTCTCGAGCACCTCACGGATGAGACGCAGCGCCAGTCCAAATTCCTCTTCGATCTGGTCCGGACGACAGAAAATATGGCAGTCGTCCTGGGTCAGCGCCCGCACCCGCGTCAGACCGGTCAGCGTCCCACGCTCCTCGTAGCGATAGAGCGTTGCGAATTCGGCGAAGCGCAGCGGCAGATCGCGGTACGAATGAATCCCCATCTCCTTGTAAAGGGTCATGTGACTGGGGCAGTTCATCGGCTTCAGGCGGTAGATATGCTCTTCATCCTCGACCATGGGAGGGAACATGTGCTCGCGATACGCCTCGTAGTGTCCGGACTTCTTGTAGAGCGTCTCCTTGACGATATGTCCGGTCCAGACATGCTGATAGCCATAGCGCGTCTGAATCTCACGCACATACGACTCCATCAGATGCCGCAGCATCTCGCCCTTTGGCGTGAAGAGCGGCAAACCGGGACCAATATCCTCGGAGAAGTAGAACAGTCCGAGTTCTTTCCCGACCCGGCGGTGGTCACGCCGCTTCGCCTCTTCGAGCCGGTGCAGATAGGCGTCGAGTTCTTCTTTGCTGTTCCAGGCTGTGCCATAGATCCGCTGGAGCATCGGACGGTTCGAGTCGCCGCGCCAATAGGCGCCGGCCACGCTCATTAACCTGACGGCATCCGGCGGGATCTGTCCAGTGTGGTCCAGATGCGGCCCACGGCAGAGGTCCTCGAATGTGTCATGTTTGTAGGTCGAAATGACCGCGCTCGCATTCCCCTGTTCGCCATACTCGTCCTGGCCACGGAGCAATCCGTCGATCAACTCTAGTTTGTACGGTTGATCGTGGAACAACGCTCGCGCCTGATCAGGATCGACGACGCGATAAACGAACGGATGCCTTCCGGCGATGATCCGGCGCATACGCTTTTCGATCTCTTCCAGGTCATCGGGCGTCAACGGGCGCGGCAGTTCGAAATCGTAGTAGAACCCGTCTTCTATCGGCGGCCCAATGGCGATTTTTCCCTCTGGAAAGAGTTCGAGCACCGCCTGTGCCATCACGTGCGCGGCAGAATGGCGCAGACGATAGTAAGGGTCTGTTTCTGGCTTGACTGGCATAGACAACCTCGCCGCTGCTATGTATCCGTTACAGTAACGATCAATTCACCGGGTTCGATGCGCAGATCGGTAACTCGCCGCCCTTGCGCGTTCAGCAACTCGTTCAACCGTTGTTCAATCGGCGCCAGCAGATCGCCGAGTGAGACCAGTTGACCGAGCGGACCATCGAGGCGCGGATCAAGTGCAATCACGCGACCATTCTGGAGCGCCACGCCCATGCGCGCCGTTCCATCGAGACCGAACGCGCGGATACCGACCTCCAGACCGCCGCGAACCAGGCGAACCGTCGCCCGCTCAATCGGCGCCAGCAGGCTGGCATGCGCCTGCAGATAGGCATTGATCTCCTGCTCGCTGATACGCATCTCGCCGGCAGGAAGCGCAGCAACCAGCGTTGGCAGGACTCCTCCGCCATCCAGCGTTCCATCAACGTCCAGGCGTTGCACCGCCTGTTCGCCGACCGTGCGACTGAGCAACGGGCGCATGATGAACAGGTGGGCGGCAACGATCGCAACGAGCAGCCAGATGAGGGCTATTAGCCATCCCAGACAGGCGATGCCGCGACGCGGACGCCGGCGCGGTTGGCGCTGCGCAGATCGATAGTATCTTGTCATGGTCGAATAAAAAAAACCCCTCATCCCACACGGGACGAAGGGCTGCTTCGTGGTTCCACCCATGTTCGGAACAACGCTGCTGAACGGCATCTCAGCCCATTGCAGCGCATTCCCTCATGACCGCGTTATCGGGCGGACCCGCGCCTCCCTACTGGTCGGTGCGACGTTCAAGAGGCGGCTCAGAGGCGGTTTTCGCTGCACCCGTCGCCAGGCTCGCTCACAGTCGTCGGCGCGCCCTCCCTGAAGGCCGGTGCGCAGCTACTCGTCCTCGTCAACGCAATGTCGTGCAACTTGTTTGTGTACTGCCATGCCATGGTACACGATGGGGTACGGCGTGTCAAGCGTCAGGCGAACTGCGGGTTGCAGGCATGAATCGGCAGGCTGCATCCTGACGCAGCGGGCTGAAGCCCTGGATCAGGGCAGGCAAGCCCTGCGGAGCCGCCACATGCTCAGGATCTTTCAGTTACATGGGGAGATGGCGTGGCTTCGCCTGCAATCGCATGGTTCTGCTAGACGTCTGGAGCGGCGCCCGGCGTCCAGATCAGCCCTTGCACGACTTTCAGGTTCTCAGCGCAGGCTTACGAACATAAATCCAGTATAGCCCGCGAAGACAGGCTTCGCTCTCCATAGCCCGCAGCGATGCGAATCCGTCGCACCCGTGTGTGTCCATGTCCCCATCGTACCGATCGAACCAACGCGCCTCACGGACGGCGCAGCGCATCGATCAACGTCTGGGTTGCCGGCGGCGGCGGCGGAGTCAACCAACTGACCACGACCGTCACTGCCAGTCCGACGACGATCCCGAAAATACCGGTCGCCGGACCGGAAATGCCAAGGATCGATGTCGCCGGACTCAACCAGGTGATGACAATCGCACCGATGACGGTGAACAACCCGGTGATCATCCCAGTGATCGCGCCCTGGCGATTCGCGCGGCGCCAGAAAATGCCGAGCGTCAGCACCGGGAACATCGTTGCCGCGGCAATCGAGAAAGCCCAGGCGACGAGTTCAACGATGATGCCCAGCTGGCGCAGCGCCGTCAATGCCGCAAGCAACGCCGCCAGGAAGAGTGTCACGCGACCGATGGCGAGCAGTGTGCGCGCGGCGGCGTGCCGATTCAGCGACTGATAGACATCAAGCGCCACCGATGAGGTAATGACGATCAACAATCCATCGGCAGTGCTCAACGCCGCCGCCAGACCGCCAGCGATCACCAGCGCCGCGACAGCGCCGGGCAACCCGACAATTTCAGGGGTCGAGACCACCACCAGATCGGGGCTGATTTTCAACTCGCTGTACTGGAGGATACCGTCAGTTGCTGGAGGGGTGACCGTGCGACCGCTCAACTCATCGAGCTGAATGCGGCCATCGCCATTGGCGTCGACAAATCGGAGAGCACCGCTCTCCAGCGCCGCTGCCGCCCACGCCGGAAGTTCCGCGACCCGACGACCCTCGAGCGTTGTCAGGTCGGTAATGCTCAACAGGCCAGCATTCCCCCAGTTCACCGCCCATTGCGGCAGCGCGCGCACCGGTTGTCCAACCACATGCGCCAGGATTTCCCAGCGGGAAAAGGCAGCATAGGCAGGGATTGTCAGGTAGACCAGCACGATGAACAGGAGCGCCCAACTGACGCTGCGCCTGGCGTGGATCACCGACGGCGTCGTGTAAAAGCGCACCAGGATATGCGGTAGACCGGCTGTACCGCACATCAGACAGGTTGCCAGCGCCAGATACTGCCAGACCGACCAGTCATTGAACGGCTCGACATATGACCTGGCGATCCCCTGCGTCGCTTCCAGATTGGCAATCGCATCGAAAGCGGCGCCATACATGACCTGCGGCAGCGCAATTCCCGTATCTTTGAGCGAGAGCAGCGCCGCCGGAACCAGATAGGTCGCAACGATCACAATCGCCTGGACGACCTGTGTCCAGGTGACCGCCTTCATCCCCCCCAGATAGGAACAGAAGAGCACTGCACCGAGGCCAATCGCCACACCGAACAGATAATTGACGCCGAGGAAGCGTCCCATGATCAGGCCAATCCCCGACACCTGCGCCGTCAGATAGGTGAACGAGACAATCACCGTGACGACAGCCGCCACCAGACGCGCCGTCGTCGAGGCATACCGGGCGCCAATGAACTCAGGAATCGTATACTGGCCGAATTTGCGCAGATAGGGCGCCAGCAGCAGCGCCAGCAAGACATACCCGCCGGTCCAGCCGATGATATACGCCAGGCCCTCATAGCCCAGCATCCAGAGCGTACCGGCCAGCGAAATGAAGGTCGCAGCGCTCATCCAGTCCGCGCTGATCGCCAACCCGTTAAGAAACGCCGGGATGCGCCGTCCTGCTACATAGTACGCATCCAGATCACCGGCGCGGCTACTGATGCCAATCGCAGCATAGATAGCGACAGTCAGGGCAATTGCTCCCCAACCGATCAGCGTTACCGGAAGAGAGAAGACGACATCAGCGATAACAATCAGGACGCCGCCGCCAATCACCAGGATAATCGGCAGCAGGGCATCGGCGACTGTTGGCGCCGATCCGACGATGCGACCGCCGAAGCGACGATCACGCCGTGTCATCACTGCCGTGTAGAGCGCCGTCAATGCCAGAAAGAGGAGCGGAGCGCCTTGCGCCCCGAGGAAATACCCAAACGGAAAGCCGGTCAATATCCGAATCTGGCTCAGGGCCGGCGCAAAAAGCGCATGAAGAAACGCGCCCACTGCCCACACAATAAGCAAGATGCCGACCAGACGCACATTCGATGACCAGTAGGCGGCTTGTTCGGATGGCGACAGCATCGCCGTCTTTTGCGTTTCGACGATGGTCACCGCTGGCAGGTAATGCCGTTCGTTCTGACGACGCGACACGTGCGGCGGCGCCAGCGCACGACGTCGATCATCATCGCGGCGTTCAAGTTGCGGAAAGAGCAGAGTCAGCAACATCAGCGCGATGGCGATCATCGCCAGCCAGAACGTCGCCCCAATCAGCAGACCGGTCCAGTTCAGATCAACCTCCTCATCGGCGCAACGGCGCCATCACGCCTGCGGCTCATGCATCTGCGACCGTGATGCGGATCGGTTGATAAACGACCGCCGTCGGCAGGGTCATATGAAACGTCGCGCCTTTTCCAATACCCTCGCTCTCAGCCCAGATCTCGCCGCCGCTGGCATACACCAGATGCCGGGCGATCGTCAGACCGATGCCGGTGCCGCCGCTGTTGCGCGTGCGCGACTTATCCACCCGATAGAAACGTTCGAAGATCAACGGCAGATGCTCCGCTTCGATGCCGATCCCGGTATCGCGCACCGATATGCGCACATACTCGCCGAGCGGCGTCAGCGACACCTCAACCAGACCGCCGGCGGGAGTGTAGCGCAACGCATTCGACAACAGATTCACCATTACCTGCATCAAACGATCGGGATCGGCATAGAGATCGAGGCAAGGAACGGGCGAAAGAAGGCGCAGATCCACCTCACAGGCAGCGAACTGCGGTTGAAAACGAGCGATCAATTCCTGCAGCAACAGGCAGACATTGAACACGCGCGGTTGAACGTGCAGCTCGCCTGCCTCTGCGCGTGATAACAGACCAAGGTCCTCAGTCAGACGACGCAGGCGAGCCGCTTCGTGCCGGATCAGCGTGAACGTCTGCTCATCCGGCGCAATGACCCCGTCCAGCAACCCCTCCATATACCCCTCGATAGTGGTCAACGGCGTGCGCAGTTCGTGGGCCACATCGGCGATCAACGCCAGGCGACGCTGTTCAGTGCGATCGAGCGCCTCCGCCAGATGATTGATACTCTGACTCAGTTCGGCAAGTTCATCGTCCGAATGGATAAATGTTCGATCCCGATAATACCCCTGCGCCAGACGGCGACTCACGGCGGTGAGATCTTGGAGCGGTTCGACGATGCGCCGTGAGACAAACAGGCTGACGATCACGGCTGCCGCCAGGGCGCCGAAACTTGCCAGCAGCAGCGCCTGTTCGAGGATGGACTGGAAACGGCGCTGGATCATCGTTTCGCCCGAAAGAGCCAGCACGTCATTATCATCTCTGGATAATGCGACCGTCGCAGCGCTCTCCATCATGCTGCTGCGCACCAGAATCTGCGCCGCGCCAAGCAGCACCACAATCGCAATCACGATAATGATCGCGTGCGAAACGAAGAGCTTCCAGCGAAGTTGATGGAACCAGTGCATACGCAACACGTATGAGCGATCGGCGGTTTTCGCTCCAAACACTCGTATTACCCGGTGAATTTGTATCCGACGCCGCGCACAGTCTGAATCAGGGTTGGTTCGGTCGGATCATCTTCCAGTTTCCGCCGGAGCAGACTGATATGGACATCAACCACCCGATCAACGCCATCGAAATCATGCCCCCAGACCCGTTCGAGTAGTTGTTCCCGCGTAAACACGCGCCCCGGCGTCGCAGCGAGCGTGTAGAGCAGATCGAACTCACGCGCCGTCAATGTGACCGGCACGCCGCGCCGCTGCACCTCTCGTCGGGCAACATCAATCTGAAGATCGCGAAAGGTCAACAGGGCGGACTCAGAGGGGAAGGGGGCGCTCATATGGCGTCGTCGACGCAGGATGGCCTTGACGCGCGCAATCAGTTCGCGTGGGCTGAACGGCTTGGTCAGGTAGTCATCGGCGCCGACGGACAGGCCCACGACCTTATCGACCTCCTCAGCGCGCGCGGTTAGCATGAGCACATACGGTCCGCCATCATGCTGCAAGCGTCGGCAGATCTCAAGACCGTCCATACCTGGCAGCAACAGATCGAGGACCACCAGATCGGGACGCAGGGTCTGCGCAAGCATCAACGCCGACTCGCCGTCGCGCGCGGTATGCACAACGAAGCCATCAGCCTTCAGATAGGCGACGACCAGGTTGAGAATCGGCTCCTCATCCTCAACAACGAGGATTGTTGCGGCCATATCGGTTACCTCACCGTAAGCGAAACCGGCGCGCGGATCAGCATGGCGGGAGCGGTGCGCTTGTTCTGTCATATTATGTATACGATAGAGTCGGATCGCTGTCAATCCGCAAACCTGCAGTCCACACCATGACTTCGCTTCTCAAGCGATCCTCGTATATTGAGTAAAGAGCGTTCGTCATCATAGTAGAGCATGTGGGAACGTGGAGAAAGCGGCGAACACCTGTCGAGCGTGCGCAAAACCCTTCGGCACAACCGGTGGAGTGACCCTCCCAATCTATCCAGATCGGCGTCAGGCGCGGGGGGTGCGTTCACATGCTCTCACCAGCAGAGCACACCCGATCCACCGACTTATCCACAGAATCACTTATGTTTTCCACAAAACGGCACGCCGGTCGCCTGCGCTGAACAGGAGCGTCCTCCTGGTGCCAGGAGGACGCCTGATGAACGACTCACATCGAAGAACCGGCGCTGCCGGTATGCTACTGTTTCTTCCCCTTGTTCTTTTCGTCATCGTCGATATCCAGGGTGTTGATGAAATCGCGGAAAAGCGAGAGCCCCTCGTCGGTCGACGTATCTGCTTCTGGTTCGTCGGCCTCGGTCGCGCCAGCCAGTGTGCGCGACGCACTCTTCGGTTGTTCGTCAGCCGCAGCGGTCTCTTCTTCGTCGAAGAGCACGCCGGCGGTCTCGAATACATGGGTTTCGACGTAGATCGGCGCGTCGGCGCGCACTGCAAGCGCAATCGCATCGCTTGGACGGGCATCGATCTCGATGGTGTGACTGCCCTGCTCAACGACAATCCGCGCATAGAACGTACTGTCCTGGATGTCGTTGATGACGATGTGGCTGATCGTCGAGCTCAGTTCGCTGAAGACTGATTTGAGCAGATCGTGCGTCATCGGACGCTGTGGTTCGTGCCCCTGCATGGCGAGCGCGATCGCATCAGCTTCGAAGGCGCCAATCCAGATCGGCAGGTAGCGCCGACTCTCGGCTTCGCGCAGGACGACGACACGGTGCTGTGTCAGCAGACTCACGCGGATGCTGTCAACAGTTACACGGATCATCGATCGACCTTTCTGAGGATCGCTTGCGCGTTTGAGCGCAGCAAGCGTAAAGATGTCTGATAGTAGCGCTGACTTTCATACTAACACGGTGTGAGTTGGTACGTCAAGGCGGAATTAAAAGTCGAGATGCAGTCGCGCAGTGACAGGAGGTTCAGATGCTTTGGCGAGTCGGCACGCTCACCGCACGTTGACGTGGTGCGCGGGCGGCTGCGAATTGCCGCGGTTCGAGCCCGATCACGGTTCTTCCGTGTCCCCCTTATGTCCAAATCTATGGCTGAATCCGTCGCCAATTCAAAAGTTCGCCACATCAGGTCAGGCGTTCGCGCAAAATCTTTCCTCATGCTACAATGAGGCGGCGTCGAAGAGGCGCACAGCGTTTCACGTGAAACAGCACTGCAATGTCAATAATCGGCGCTTCGGAACCGTATATTCTTGCCCTTGCCAATCAGAAGGGCGGCGTCGGCAAGACGACGACGGCGGTCAACCTCGCGGCTGAACTGGCGAGCCGCGGTCATCAGACGCTCCTGGTTGATTGCGATCCGCAGGGCAATGCGACGACCAGCCTGGGCATCCCCAAACGTGATCTGCGCTGTTCGACGTATGAGGCGATCGTCGGCGTCGCCGGGCTGGATCGCGCGATCCGGCCAACCGGCCGCGCCGGGTTAGATATCGTGCCGGCAAATGAACACCTCGCTGGCGCTATGATCGAGCTGGTCACCGCCGAACGCCGCGAATGGCGCCTTGCTGATGCGCTCAGTCAGGTGGTCGGGTATGACTGGGTGCTGCTCGACTGTCCGCCCTCCCTGGGATTGCTGACATTGAACGCGCTTTGCGCGGCGCGCGGGGTTATCATTCCGCTTCAGTGCGAGTACCTGGCGCTTGAAGGGTTGGCGCAGTTGAAAGGGACGATCGATCGGGTGCGCGACCATCTCAACCCGCGCCTGACGATTATCGGCGTGGTCATGACCATGTTCGACGGTCGAACCAACCTGGCGCAGCAGGTCGTCGAAGAGGTGCGCCGTTACTTCCCGCAACGCATCTTCAACACCCTGATCCCGCGCAGTGTGCGCATCAGCGAAGCGCCCAGCCACGGGCAAACGATTGCCGAGTACGATCCGTCGAGTCGCGGTGCGCTGGCATATGGAGCGCTCGCTGATGAGATGCTGCGTCGTATTGATCGACAGGCGGTTGTGCGATGAAACGTCCGCGTGGGCTTGGCAGCGGCCTTGCCGCATTGATTCCTGGCGATACGGAACGGGTTGCGGTGCGGGAGACGTCGATCGACAGCATCGACGCCAATCCGTATCAACCGCGCACCGGTTTTGATGAAGCCGCTCTCGACGAACTGGCGGCCTCCATCCGCGAGCATGGGATCATCCAGCCGCTCATCGTCACCGAACGTAGTGATGGGCGCTATGAGTTGATCGCTGGCGAACGCCGCCTGCGCGCCGCCCGCCGCGCCGGTCTGGATCGCGTGCCTGTTCTCGTCCGCGAAAGTACGCAACAGCAGGCGCTCGAGATTGCACTGATCGAAAATATTCAGCGCGCCGATCTCAACGCGCTCGAAGAGGCGCATGCATACCAGACCCTGAAAGATGAGTTTGGTCTGAGCGACGAAGCCATTGCGCAGCGCGTGGGTCGGAGTCGCGAAGCGATCGCCAACACACGCCGCCTCCTGGGACTTGCGCCGGTCGCTCAACAGGCGCTCCTCGCCGGACGTATCAGCGCCGGTCACGGACGCGCGCTGCTCAAGCTCGCCGATGATGCGGCGCAGGAAGCGACAGTGGCGGCTATTATCGATTATGATCTGAATGTTCGTGAAGTGGAACGCCTCACCGATCACGCCCGGACGACCGGCGACATCTATCGCGCGCTCTCGGCGGTTCGCCCGCGTCTGCCGGAAGAGACGCCGGTCAAACGCCAGCGCGCCTCCCGCTCATCCAACCTGTCGCCGGACGACCAGGGCATCCGACGCGAACTCGAACGTCTGCTCGGCACGCCGGTGAGTCTGGTCCGTACAGAACGTGAACTCAGGGTGACGATCGTGTTTCATACCGAGGAGAAGGTGCAGGAGTTCTTTGATCGTCTGTCAATCGACAGATAACGCCGATCGATCAAACTCTTGTGAATAGATTCAGGCGGCGGAGGTTCGGGTCGATGTTCACAAAACGGTACAATAAGCATATCCGTCAATGGACGGCTGATCTGGCAGCGCGAACGCTTGGGCGGACTGGTGTGCATCCATCGACGCTGACGGTTCTGAATCTGCTGCTGACGATCGCAAGCGTCTGGTGGCTGGCATCCGGCCAATTCTTCGTCGGCGGATTGGTTGTCGCGTTCGCCAGTTTGTTCGATGTCCTCGACGGCGCTCTGGCGCGCGCAACGAATCAGGTCAGTCGCTTCGGTTCGTTCCTCGACTCCACTCTCGACCGCTATGCGGATATGTTCATTCTTCTCGGATTGCTGATCTATTTTGAACGTCTGACGCCTCACGCCGTCGAAACATGGCTCATCTTCGCCGCTGCTGTCGGTTCGCTGCTGACCAGTTATATCCGCGCCCGCGCTGAAGGGTGCGGTTTCGATGGCAAGGCGGGGTTGCTCGAGCGCCCTGAACGGATTGCTCTGATTGTCCTCGGGTTGCTGACCGGATGGGTGACGCTGATGCTGTGGTGTCTGGCGGTCCTGAGTAACATCACCGCGATCCAGCGCTTCGTCCATGTGTGGCTGCAGAGTCGCGCCGAGCCGGTCGCCAAACGTCCCCTTCACGCTGTGGAACGCGGAAAGTAAACGAACACAGGACGCCATGCCGGGACGGAATATGGTACAATTCTGCCGCCTGTCCTTTCAGGTGCGACGCATACGCCGTCACGCGCATGTTGCTTGAACTCAACATCAGCGATTTCGCTATCATCGAGCGTCTCAATCTGCGCTTCTGCGACGGGTTCAATGTCCTTACCGGCGAAACCGGCGCCGGCAAGTCGATCATTATCGATGCCCTAGGAACGCTGCGCGGTGAACGCACTGATCCTTCGTTCGTGCGCTCCGGCTGCGAACGCGCTCGTATTGAAGGGGTGTTCAGCATCACCGATCGTCCCGACCTCCTGCCCCTCCTCGATGAGTACGGTCTGCGCGATGACGACGATCAGGTGATCCTGTCACGCGAGATCATCCGCGAAAGCGGGCGAAGCGTTGCGCGCGTCAATGGCCGCGCCGTCAGCAGCGCCGTGCTGCGCGACATCGGCAGTCGCCTGGTCGATATTCACGGTCAGCACGAGGGGCAGTCGCTCTTCAACAGTCGCACCCACGGTGACATGCTCGACCGCTTCGGCAGTCTGATCCCGCTGCGTGAACAGGTTGGGATGCAGGTTGCAGCGCTGCGCCACGTGCGTGATGAACTCGAGACGCTGCGCAGCGCTGCGGCGCGCCGTACCGAACGCATCCAGGAGTTGACCTTCCTCCTGGAAGATGTCCACGCAGCGCGCCTGCGCCCTGGCGAGGAGGATGAACTGCTGCGCGAACGCGCCCTGCTCCAGAACGGCGCGCGCATTACGGAACTGGTTGCGACAGCCTATGCACTGCTCTACACCGGCGATGAAAGCGGTCGACGCACTGCCCGTTCAGCGGTTGAACTCTTCGGCGCCATCAGCGATACGCTCACGGAACTGGCGCGTCTTGACCCCTCGCTGCAACCGGTTGCAGAGCAGGCTGCTGACCTCCTCTACAACGTCGAGGATCTGGCAACCCGCGTGCGCGCCTATCGTGACGCCATGGAGTTCGATCCGGCGCGACTCGACGCCATCGAGGATCGTTTGACGTTGATCCGCGACATGCAGCGGAAATATCGTGGCAGCGTCGATCAGATCCTCGAATGGGCGGTGTCCGCCGAGGCGGAGATTGAACGGTTGACCCGCAGCGCCGAGCACCTGGCGGACCTCGAAGCCGAAGAACGTCGTCTGCTTGAGGAAATTGGCCGCCTCGCCGCCGAGCTGTCCCAACGTCGTCGGGAAGCGGGCGACCGCCTGGCGCATGCCGTGGAACAGGCGGCGCGTGATCTCGCGCTGCCGCACGTCCGTTTCGCCGTGAGCCTGGTACGCACCGACGATCCTGATGGCGTTCCGCTGATTGAAGATGGCGTCGAACGTCGCCTGGCGTTCGACCGTACCGGTATCGATACCATCGAATTTCTGCTCGCGCCCAACCCCGGCGAACCGCTCAAACCGCTGGCGCGGATTGCATCAGGCGGCGAAAGCGCCCGTCTTCTGCTCGCGCTGAAGTCGATCCTGTCGCGTGTCGATGATATTCCGACTCTGGTGTTCGACGAGATCGACGTCGGCGTTGGCGGTCGCGCCGGTCAGGTGGTGGGCGAAAAACTCTGGAGCATCAGCGACCGCCATCAGGTCGTCTGTATCACGCATCTGCCGCAGGTTGCCGCATTCGCCGATGCGCACTATGTAATCACAAAAGTATTCCATGACGGACGAACGCGAACGGTGGTCGGGCGGCTTGACGATGCGCAACGGGCGCACGAGATCGCTGCCATGCTCGATGGGACGCCGGTGAGTGAACATAGCCTCCGCAGTGCGCTCGATATGCTCGAACGGGCGCGGTCGTACAAGCAGCGGATTGAACGTGCCCCATCGCCTGAACCACTGCATGTCCGCTTCGAGAGTGCGCAATGATCCGGCGCTGATGCAGTTCGTCACGGGAGGATTCGCGGTGTCACGATCGTCTGTTTCGACCTGGTGTGAGCGCGTCATCGAAGGTGGCTGGCTGCTTGCCCTCTTGTTGATACCAACCTATTTCAATTTATTGTCTGCACGTCACTTCGAGCCGGATAAAGCGACCACGCTGCGTTCGATCGTGATGGTTATGCTGGCGGCTGCGTTGATCGACGCGCTCGAACGCCTTGCGAGTCGCCGCGTCGCCGCTGAAGGCGTGTCCGAAATGCCCTGGCGGCGGCGCATCACTGCTGTACCGCTCGCGCTTCCGACGATCATCTACGCAGCGGTCTTTCTCCTGGCGACAGCCGTATCAATCGCGCCAGCGGTCAGTTTCTGGGGGTCGTACCAGCGTCTGCAGGGAACCTTCACGAACCTTTCGTACATCGCCCTTGGCGTGCTCATTGCCCTCTATCTCCGTCGCCGTGAGCAACTTGATCGCCTGGTGACGGTCATGATCCTCGCCAGTCTCATCGCCGCATGCTACGGTCTCGTTCAGCACATGCAGCTCGACCCGCTCCCCTGGCGCGGCGATGTGGTGTCGCGCGTGGCATCCACGATGGGAAACTCGATCTTCGTGGCGGCCTATATGATTATGGTGCTGCCCTATGCGCTCTATCGCGGGATCGTCGCTGTGCATCAGGCGCGCAACGCAGACGCTTCACCGTCCCGTCCGCCGATCGATCTGGGGTGGGGAGCGGCGTATGTCTTGCTGGCGCTGTCTGCGCTGGCATTGGTTTTTGCCGCAATGATGTTCGGCGCCGTGGTGCGCGCCGCCGATCTGCGCTACTGGTGGGTCTACCCCGGTGCGCTGGTCGTCGCTGGCGGATTGTTCCTGCTCATTGCGCTGGCGCCGCAACGCGCCGAACGCCTGAGCTTTGGCGCCCTGATCCCGGGCATTCTGCTGCTCGGATACGTCGTCTTCCTCGGCATGTCGTACACCCTGGGGCAGGGACCAAATCAGCGCGTGATCCCGCTCGAAGGTCGTCCGGGTGTCGAATGGCCCCTCTGGCTGGGCATCGCCGTTGCGCTCATGGCATCCGGGTATGCGCTGGTGCTCTTGCTCCCCCGGCGCCCTGACGGACCGTCGCGCCTCGCTCTGATCCTTCAGGCGATCGGCGCTTTCGCCGTTGCAGCGCTGCTTCTGGCAGCTACGTTCTTCACCCAGAGCCGTGGACCATGGCTGGGCGGCTTTGCGGCGCTGTTCGTGTTCTTCACCCTGCTCCTGATCCTGGCGTTGCACCGGGCGCGGCGGCACAACCCGGCGCGTGCACGTCTCTGGCGGGGTTTGCTGATCGGCGAAGTGGCGCTTGCCATTGCGCTGGCAGGCTTTCTGGCCGCCTTCAACCTCTCTGACGCGCCGGTGTTCCAGCAACTGCGTGACGTCCCATACATCGGTCGCATGGGACGTCTGCTCGAAGTTGAGACTGGCACCGGGCGGGTGCGCTGGCTGATCTGGTTCGGCGACGACAAGGCTGGCGGCGCAGCCGCGCTCATCCGATCTGACCCATTGCGCACGATCGTTGGGTGGGGTCCCGAAACCATGTTCGTGGCGTACAACCCCTTCTACCCGCCATCCCTGACCAGCCTCGAGGCGCGAACGGCATCGCCGGATCGGTCGCATCAGGCGTACCTTGATGAAGTGATCAACAAAGGCATCCTGGGGCTCATCAGTTATCTCTTCCTCCTGTTCAGCTTCTTTGCGCTGGCGTGGCGTCTGGCGACCCGCGTGACGGATTGGGGACTCCAGGTGCTGATCACTGCGGCAGTCGCTGCGGTTGCGGCGCATGCGATCGAGGGATTGACCGGTATTCCGATTGTATCGACGCTTATGCTCCAGTGGGTGTCATTTGCGCTCGTCGTGGTGGTGGGAGGAATCGCTGGCGAGTATCGTCTGCCGGGCGCTGCGCCGGTTCAACCAGTCGCTGCGCCAGCGCCTGCCGTGGCTGCCCCGGCGACGCCAGCGCGACAACGCGGCGGAAGACGCGCCCAGGCGGTCAGGCGTGGATCATCATCAACCGGGCGATCAGCGGCTTCCCGTACCCGCTCTGAAGGACGCGCCGCAGCAATGGCAGTCTACGCCGTTATCCTGATCCTCGTCTTCCTTGGCGTCTGGGCGTTCAACGTGGATAGCGTACTGGCGGACATGCGGTTGCAGCAGGCGCAGGGGTACATCGACAACCAGAGCGCCCGGCTGGACCAGCAGATCGTCGGCGCCAGCTACCTGCTCGATGCAATCCGTATGGAGCCGGACCAGGATTTCTACTACCTGACACTCGGTCGGTCGCTCATGACCATGGTCTCGTTGCGCACCGATGAAGCGCGTCGCGTTGGCGCCCCGCTCGGTCAAGTCGATCCGAATGCCAGCGTCGCCGCCCTGCTGCAACTCGATGACACGGCGGAGTTGCAGGCGTTTGTGCTGCGCCGCACGCCAATGGAGTTAATGAGCTACGCCCGCGCCGTCCTGTTGCGCGCTCAGCAACTTGCGCCGCTCAACAAAGACCATGCCGCCAACCTGGCGCGTATGCACAACTTCTGGTATCAGACCCTGAGCGGCGGTCAGGATCGCGCTGCGCTCGTTCAGGCAATCGAGTGGTATCAACGGGCGCACGCGATTGCGCCCCAGGATGTCGCCATTCTGAACGAGTATGCCAGCGCAGTCGCGCGATCCGGCGATTACGACAAAGCCCTGGCATTGCTCGAAACATCGCGCAGTCTTGATCCGCTCTACAATGATACCCTGCTGCGGAAGGGCGAGGTCTTGCGGGCACAGGGACGATATGCAGAAGCTGTTGATGAGTATCTGGCGCTGCTGGACCGAGACCCATACGTGCTTGACGGACAGATCAGCGTCATTGCAACGGCGCTCTCGTCCGACCCGGCGCAGTTGACCCGTCTGCGCGATAGATACAGTGCAGCGCACGCAGCTCGCCCCAACGATCCGCAATTGTCGTCGATCGTCGGTCTGCTCTCGGTGCGCGCCGGCGACCTCGAAACCGCTGCGGGCGCGTTTGCCGAGGCGGTGCGATTGCAGCCGGACAACCTGGAAGCGCGCCAGAACTATACCATTGTGCTGAGCGATCTCCTGCGCTATGATCAGGCGGCGCAGCAGGCGCAAGAGTTGCTGACGATCGCATCGCAGCGCCAAGAGACAACCGAACAACAACGCGCCGCAATTGAGGCGTTGCTCGGCTACCTCCGGCAGCGCGCCGGCGGCGGATAACAGGTGGTGCAACCATTTTCTGTCATCTGCCCCCGTCCGGCGACTGATGGTCTTTGAACGGCGGATTGTGGGTTCACAGCCCATACCATAGCCGGGTGTCCACGCGGTTGGACAGTTGGATGCAGTCCCATCAGGTGCGATTTCAATCGCTGGCGATGACCGGGGTGTGGAGTACATCAGTGTGCTGCGCGCCGTAATGATCTTTGAGAAAATATTCAGATACAGCCCGCAGCTTATGACGTGTGAGCACATAATCCGTTATTGTCAACGCTCGCCCGCGTCGGCGGGATTCGCATCCCGTAGTCTGCGGGCAAGTTGGCCGCAGGACGCGCCAGCGGCGATCAGCAGCGCAACGTGAAACGGCGGGTGATGCATGCTGTTTCTAGTCCATTCATGACTGCGCCCGGGCAGTCGCCGCTTTCCCTTCTCGCCGGGTTGATTGTGTGGAGTATAACGTGCCTGCCCTGCTGTCGATCTTTCTTAACGTTCTGGCGCCGGTCTTCTTACTCGTGTCATTCGGCTATGTTGCCGGTCCCCGTCTCTCTCTCGAATCGCGCACCCTGACCCGCTTCTCCTATTTCATCCTGATTCCCGCCTTCACCTTCGACGTCATGAGCAGCGCGCGCATCGGCGCCGCGCTTGCCGGTCAAATGGTCGCCTATACGGTCATTGTGCATCTGGCGTGCGCCGGGGTGGGATACGTGGTTGCAACGTTGCTGCGCCGCTCGCCGAAGATGGTCGCCGCCTACATGCTCATCGCTATTTTCGGCAATGTCGGAAACTTCGGCATTCCAATCATTCAATTCCGCTTTCCCGGCAGCGATCAGGCGCTGGTTGCCGGAACCGTCTACTTTCTGGCGATTTCCAGCATCGCCTTTGTGGTTGGCGTGGCTGCGGCGAACTGGCATCGCGGCAGCGCCTGGCGCGCCGCGCTTGCAGTGGTCAAAACGCCAGCCCTGATAGCGGTTCCGCCCGCACTGCTGGTCAACAGTCTGCAGATCGAACTGCCGCCGCTCCTCTCGCGCTCGATCAGCCTCCTCTCCGCTGCAATGATTCCCACCATGCTCGTGGCGCTCGGCGTGCAGCTCGCTGGGGCAGGCATGCCCCGTTTGACGCTTGATACGGTCCTGGCAGCCGCCGTTCGTCTGATCGCAGGACCGGCGCTGGCGCTGTTGCTGGCGCCGCTCTTTGGTCTCGATGGCATCGAGCGCGCGGTTGGCGTGCTCCAGGCGGCAATGCCAGCGGCTGTGCTGGCATCGATTATCGCGGTCGAAAATGATCTGCTGCCGGAGTTTGTCATTACAACCGTCCTGTTTTCTACGCTCCTCAGCATCGTGTCATTAACGGTTGTGCTGGCGATTGTGTAGCAAGGATTATGGTATAATAAACGTTGTCAGGTAGTCTCTCTGCCTTCCTGTTGTTCAATTGATACATCGTTATCATAGTAATACCGGCTGTCGCCATGGAGCGCAGCGCAGACAGTGTGCCTGTCGGAGCTGGAAATGATGTCCTGTGCGTCTCCGACGAGGCGAAAGTTCGACTATTCTCAAGGAACGGGAGAGATCTATGCAGGCGCTCTTGCGTGTGAGTGATGCGATCGATGCGCTCAATGAGTGGATCGGCAGCAAAACGGCGTACATCGTGATGGCGATGGTCGCCATTGGCTTCGTCAATGTCGTCGCCCGCTATGTCGGGCGTTTCATTGGCACACGTTTGACCTCCAATGCAATTATTGAGTTGCAGTGGTACCTGTTTTCGATCATGTTCTTCCTGGGTTTCGCCTATATTCTGAAGCATAACCTGAATGTGCGCGTCGATTTCTGGTATGCCGGCTGGTCTCCGCAACGCCGCGCGCTGGTCGATCTGGTTGGAACTTTGTTGTTCCTTATCCCCTTCTGTATCCTCGCCATCATTGTGACGATCAATCCGGTCTTGTTTTCATGGGGGCGTCTCCCGAACGGCAACTGGGGAACGTGGGAAGTGTCGCCCGACCCGGACGGTCTGCCGCGCGCGCCGATCAAGTCGATGATCATCGTCGCCTTTGTGCTGCTGTTGTTGCAGGCGATTGCTCAGGCAATCAAATATCTTGCGGTTGTCACCAACACCGTGCGCGCTGAAAAGGCGGCGCAGATCGAAGAATACCACGCGCCTGTAGTTGAATGAATAGGAGAGTACGATGGGGTACGAGTGGCTGGCCATCGCCATGTTCGTCGGGTTCTTCTTCCTGCTGATCAGCGGGTATCCGGTGGCATTCTCCTTTGCGGGAACGGCGATTGTCTTTGGCCTGATAGGTTTGTCGCTCGATGCTGTCAAAATCGACCTGCTTCGCCTGCTGCCGAACCGCTGGTTTGGTACGATGTCAGATTTCACTCTGCTGGCGATACCCTTCTTCATCTACCTTGGCTCGGTGCTCGAGAAGTCGGGCCTTGCGGAAGAACTGCTCGAAACCGTTGGCATCCTGCTTGGTCCACTGCGCGGCGGCATCGCCCTTGCCGTGGTCGTCGTGGGAACGTTGCTGGCGGCCACAACCGGTGTCGTCGCTGCGACCATCATTGCTATGGGGTTGATCTCGCTGCCGATCATGGTGCGCCTGGGATACGATAAAGGTCTGGCAACCGGCGCCATTACATCATCGGGAACGCTGGCGCAGATGATTCCGCCAAGCCTGGTGCTCGTCGTCCTCAGCGATCAGATTGGCGTCTCGGTCGGCGACCTGTTTGCCGGCGCGCTGATTCCAGGGTTGATGCTTGCGGGTTCATATGCGCTTTATTGTGTGGTGATCGCCTATCTGAAGCCGGAACTCGCGCCGCCGCTGCCGCTGGAGATGCGCCAGATCCGCGGTCGGGCGCTCCTCCTCAAATCGTTGAAGGCGCTGGTGCCGCCGATCGTGCTGATCTTCGCGGTGCTCGGCAGTATCTTCTTTGGTCTGGCAACGCCAACCGAAGCCGGTTCGGTCGGCGCGGTCGGCGCAATCCTGCTCGCGTGGGCAAATAAGCGCCTGAGCTGGAAGTTGCTGGCGGACTCGGCGCTTAGCACGGCGCGCACCAGTACGCTGGTGATTATGATCCTGTTTTGCTCGACGTTCTTCTCGCTGATCTTTGAAGCGCTTGGCGGCACGCGGTTCGTAACCGAGATCCTGACCGGACTGCCGGGTGGGATTCTGGCATTCATTATCGTGAGCAACATTGTTGTCTTTTTGCTCGGCATTTTCCTTGAATTCGTCGAAATCTGCTTCATTGTCATGCCGCTCTTTGTGCCAGCCGCCAATGCGCTCGGCGTCGATATGATCTGGTTCGGCATTATGATGGCGGTCAATTTGCAGACGGCGTTCGTGTCGCCGCCGGTCGGCTTTTCGCTCTTCTACCTTCAGAGCGTTGCGCCCAAAGAAATCGAGACCGCCGATATCCACAAGGGGGCGCTGCCCTTCATGGCGCTTCAGGTCGTCGTGCTGATCCTGGTCATTCTTTTCCCCGGCACGGTGACATGGCTGGTCGAGCGGGTGCAGGGGTGAGGCGCGAGGGGTTGAAGGTTGCAGGTGGGAAGGTGTTGAACGTTGAATGTGGAAAAGTGGATGTGCGCGTCAGCACCAGTTTTGCGCCAACAGGTACGCCGAAGAGCAGCGTCATGACAGCGACGAGGGGATGCACTATGGCGCTGTAGGGGTCTGCAAGCGCTGGCGCGCCGCCGTTCACTGCGCTGTTCCAGAAAGCGCAGGATCCGCACTGCAATACATTGCGCCAGAAGTAGAACGGTTGAATAGCGGCACGGTATTCCAATCCTGATGGTTGGGTCGTTACCTTAATAAATGATCTATAGAGTAATGGACCAGGCGTAATGTCAGAATAGGACGTTGCTTAATGTAAGTAAAGAATTAGGCTGCAGAAAGGTTTTTGCTGTCTGGCGCTCCTGACCTTGTGCTGATCCCAGAATCCGATATAATACATATTGTCTGTCGCAGCAGCGCTCCGCAATGAAAGCGGCTCGCTCTGCGCACTTTTTTGCGGTCTCTATGCGATAAGCGATCACTTCCATGAGTACGCCCGATAGTCAGCGACCGGCTGAAATGGCGAAAGCCTACGAATCGCAGCGCGTCGAGCAGCGCGTCTACGAATGGTGGGAACACAGCGGCTTCTTCACGCCGCCCGAAACATCCGACCGTCCGCCGTTCGTCGTCTCGATGCCGCCACCTAACGTGACCGGCGAACTCCACATGGGGCATGCCATGTTCGTCACGATTGAAGATGTAATGGTGCGCTGGCATCGGATGCTCGGCGAACCGACCCTCTGGCTGCCGGGCGCCGATCACGCCGGCATCGCCACGCAGTTGCAGGTCGAACGGTTGCTCCAGAGCGAGGGGACGAGTCGCCAGCAGGTTGGTCGTGAGGAGTTTTTGCGCCGCACCTGGGAGTGGAAAGAAAAGTATGGCGGCGAGATTACCCGCCAGTTGCGGCGCCTCGGCGCCTCGTGCGACTGGACGCGCGAACGGTTTACGCTCGACCCGATGCTCTCGCGCGCAGTGCGCGCCGCCTTCAAACGCCTGTACGACGATGGCCTGCTCTACCGCGGCTACCGCCTGGTCAACTGGTCGCCGAATCTGCAAACAGCGGTGAGCGACCTGGAGGTGGAGTACGAAGAGCGCGACATGCACCTGTACTACGTGCGCTATCCCCTCGCTGGCGAAGGCTGGCATCCCGGCGTCTGGGGCAGCGGTCGGTGGGCTGCTGGCGCTTCCGGGTTCATCACGGTCGCAACAACGCGCCCCGAAACGATTATGGGCGATACGGCGGTGGCAGTGAATCCCAACGATCCGCGCTACCGGCATCTGATTGGGCGGATGGTCGCGCTGCCGGCTATCGGTCGCCTGATACCGATTATCGCCGATGACTACGCCGACCCGGAGTTCGGCACCGGCGCGGTGAAGATTACGCCTGCGCACGATTCGAACGACTATTTGGTGGGTCAGCGCCACCAGTTGCCGATGGTCAACATTATGAACGCCGATGCGACCCTCAATGCCGAAGCCGGTCCGTATGCCAGGCTGGATCGCTTCGAAGCGCGGCGACGTCTGGTCGATGACCTTGAGCGCGAGGGGTTGCTGGTTGAGGTGCGCCCGCACCGCATGTCGGTGGGCATCAGTCAACGCGGCGGCGAGGTCGTCGAGCCGCTCCTGAGCGAGCAGTGGTTCGTGCGCGCCAAACCGCTCGCCGATCTGGCGCTTGCGGCAGTGCGCGAAGGACGCACCCGCATCGTGCCGGAACGCTTCGAGAAGGTGTTCTTCCACTGGCTCGAAAACATTCAGGACTGGTGTATCAGCCGCCAGCTCTGGTGGGGGCATCGCATTCCCGTGTGGTATACGCCCGATGGCCAGATGATTGTGCCCGATCCCGACGATCCTGATCCGCAGGGTGAAGGGCTGGTTCAGGACCCGGATGTGCTCGATACCTGGTTCTCCAGCGCCCTCTGGCCCTTCTCGACGCTTGGCTGGCCCGACGATACGCCGGATATGCGGCGCTTCTATCCCACCAGCGTGATGGAGACCGGATACGACATCCTGTTCTTCTGGGTCGCGCGCATGATGATGATGGGGTGCTACCTGACAGGTGAAACGCCGTTCCATACCGTCTACCTCCATGGTCTGGTGCGCGACAAAGATGGGCGCAAGATGTCAAAGACCTACGGCAATGTGGTCAATCCGCTGGATGTGATCGAGCAGTATGGCGCCGATGCGCTGCGCTTCACGCTGGCGACCAGCAGTTCGCCCGGGCAAGATCTGAATCTCAACCCGGAGCGCATCGAGTCAGCGCGCAATTTTGCCAACAAATTGTGGAACATCACCCGGTTCGTTCTGTCGAAACTGGACGACGCACCTGGACAGGATGCATCGGTCGATCCTCAACCGGCGACGCTCGCTGATCGCTGGATCCTGTCGCGCTACCATCGTCTGGCGGCGGATGTCGATCGTCTGATGCATGCGTACAATTTCGGCGAGGCGGGACGCAGCATCCAGGAGTTCCTCTGGAGCGAATTTGCCGACTGGTACGTCGAAGTCGCCAAGGTGCAGTTCGAGCAGGAGCCGCTCAAACCATCGACGCGCGCCGTGCTCTACACGGTGCTGGAAGGCGCATTGCGTCTGCTGCACCCGTTCATGCCGTTCGTGACCGAGGAAGCCTGGCAGTATCTGGTGCAGGACTGCCGGTCTGACGACACGCCAGCGTCGATCATGATCGCGGCATATCCACAACCGGATACAAGCCGGATCGACGAGAGCGTCGAGCGGGATTGGGCGCTCGTTCAGGCGCTGATCACCGGCATCCGCAATATCCGCACCGAATACAAGGTCGAACCGGCGCGTCTGGTCGCCGCTACCATCGTGGCAGGCACGCAGACGGCGCTGATCGAGGCGCAACGCGCGATCATTGCGCGTCTGGCGCGCATTGACACTGAACAATTAACGATCGCTGAATCCCTCGATCAGCGTCCATCGAATGCCGCCACCCTCGTGATTGGATCGGTCGAGACATATCTGCCGCTCGCCGGCATGATCGACGTGGAAGCCGAGCGCGTGCGTCTGCTCAAGGAACTGGAAGCGGCTCAGGCGGAAGCGGCGCGGCGCGAAGCACGACTGTCCACCCCTGGTTTCGTTGACAAGGCGCCTGCGGCTGTGGTGCAACGCGAACGCGACGGCCTGGCGGCTGTGCGCGAAACGATCGCTCGCCTGCAGGATCGCCTGGCGCAGCAAGGATTGCACCCATGACAGCGTCTACCTTCATGATCACCGGCGGCGCCGGTTTCCTGGGCATCAATCTGACCCGCTACCTGCTGGCGCGCGGGCATCCGGTCGTCTCGCTCGATATTGCCGAGTTCAACTATCCCGAACGGAGTCGGGTGCGGGTAATCAAGGGGGATATCCGCGATCGTTCGAGCGTTGATCGCGCGATGGAGGGAGTGCAGATCGTTGTGCATGCGGCGGCGGCGCTGCCGTTGTACAAAAAGGAAGATATCTTCTCCACCGACCTCGACGGCACGCGCAATGTGCTGCAATCAGCCTTTGAACACGGGGTCGAGCGGGTCATCCATATTTCTTCGACTGCCGTCTACGGTATTCCTGATCATCACCCGCTCTACGAGGACGACCCGCTCCACGGTGTCGGTCCCTACGGCGAAGCGAAGGTGAAAGCCGAGCAGATCTGCCTGGAATATCGCACGAAGGGGATGTGCGTGCCGATCATTCGCCCGAAATCGTTCGTCGGTCCCGAGCGTCTTGGCGTGTTTGCGCTGCTCTACGATTGGGCGAAGGACGGGAAGAACTTTCCCATGATCGGCAGCGGCAATAACCGCTATCAATTGCTCGATGTCGAGGACCTGTGCGAGGCGATCTACCTCTGTGCGACGCTTGAGCGCGATCGGGTGAATGACACCTTCAACATCGGCGCCAGAGAGTTTACCACGATGCGCGAGGATTATCAGGCAGTGCTCGACGCTGCTGGTTTTGGCAAGAAGATCATCCCCTTTCCGGCAGCGCCAGTGATCTGGACGCTGCGCCTTCTGGAGATGCTGCGCCTCTCGCCGCTCTACAAGTGGGTGTACGAAACCGCTGCCACTGACTCGTTCGTGTCGATCGAAAAAGCTGAACGGGTGCTCGGGTTCACGCCGAAGTACTCGAATAAAGAGGCGCTCGTTCGTAACTATCGCTGGTATATTGAACACCTGCAGGAGTTCGAGGGCGCCTCTGGAGTTTCGCACCGCGTTCCGTGGAAGCAGGGTGTGCTGCGGCTGGCAAAGATCCTCTTCTGAATCGCCTCTGTAAATATGTGGTATAGTAGCAGAGGGAACGTCTGAAGAACAGCGGAGTTGTGCGCTTGATACGTCACCACGGTGTGCGTCGTCGTTTTGTTCTCACGCTATTGGGCGTGATGGCGCTGACAGGAATTATCGCCATCGCCGGCCTCGGCTTCGAATGGAAACAGGCGCTCGACAATGTGGACGCAATGATCGTGACCCCCGCCGTTCTTGCGCCTACCCCTGAACCGATACTCAGCACTCCGGTTCCTGCCAATGCGCCGGTGAATGCGCTACCCGCACTGCCAACCGACGCCCCGACCACGGCTCCGGAGAGTGATGATCCGGTCAATATTCTGCTCCTCGGCGCCGATGCGCGCATCGGCGAAGAGATTAGTCGCACCGATGCGATCATCCTGATCCATATCAATCCGCGCGCTGGTCGCGTCAGTATGCTGTCGTTCCCGCGCGACCTGATGGTCGATACACCAGGGTTCGGGCGACGGAAAATCAATTCGGTCTACCTGCTCGGCGAAACCCGTCTCGGCAAAGGGTATGGCGCGGCTCTGCTGAAGCAAACCGTCTCCGATCTGGTCGGCGTTCCAGTGCATCACTTTGCGCTGATCAACTTCGATGGATTTCGCCGGGTCATCGACCTGGTCGGCGGCATTTCCATCGATGTGCCCAACGTGATCGATGATCCGCGCTATCCGGTGGATGCGTTTCCCGGTGACGTGCGCACAATGCAGGTGCGTTTCGAGCCAGGGCCGCAATGGATGGATGGCGAACGCGCCTTGATCTATGCGCGCACGCGCCACGCCGATAGCGACTTCGGACGGAATCAACGTCAGCAACAGGTGTTGCTCGCGCTGGTCGAGCGTGTGCGTGAACGCGGTCTGATCTCTCAGATCAACAAGATTGATGATTACACCAGCGCCCTGCGCGACTATGTGCGCACTGACGTGCCACGCAGCGAAATGATCCGCCTGGCGCGCGCCGCGACCCGCATGGACCTCGATAACATCCAGCGGTATGCGATCGACTCGAAGATGATCATCACCCTGGGCAATCCCGATACCTTCGCAGCCGATCCTGAAGCCCTGCGCGAGATGGTTGACCGCATGATCGCCGGTGGCGCCGCCACGCCATAGGAAGAAGAGCATGTCCGGCGCTTCGGGTGCGGTTGTCCGCCGCGTCGCAACCGCCGCGCTCCTGATCGCGGTCGGCAATATCGCCAGTCGCCTGATTGGCGTCGTCCGCGAGGCGGTTATCGCCGGTCTCTTCGGGCGTGACGCGGATGTCGCCGCTTTCACCGCCGCCTCCGCCGTTCCCACGATGGTCTACGATCTCCTGGTCAATGGCGCGATCAGCGCTGCGCTCGTGCCGGTGTTCAGCGCTTACGCCGAGGAGGAGGAAGCCGCCTTCTGGCGCGTCGCTGCAACCGTTATCAATCTGGCGCTGGGATCGATTGCGCTGACCGTCGGTTTCCTCATCTGGCAGGCGCCAGCCGTCGTGACGCTGCTGGCGGGCGGATTTGAGCCTGAACTGCGGGAACAGACCATCGTGATGACCCGTCTGCTGCTGCCGGCGGTCTTCTTTATGGGTCTTTCGGGGCTGATCACCGCACTGCTCTATGCGCGGCAGCGGTTCCTCCTTCCCGCATTTACAACCAGTATCTTCAATCTGGGGATCATCCTTGGCGCCGTTCTGTTGCAATCGTGGTTCGGTCCGCTCAGCCTGGTCGCTGGCGTGCTGCTTGGTTCGGTCTTGCAGGTGGCGCTGCAACTTCCCGGTCTACGCGATGCGACGCATGTGCCGTTCCTGACGCTCGATCTGGCGCATCCCGGTGTGCGTCGGATTCTCGCGCTCTATGCGCCAGTTGCGTTAGGGATCGGTTTTTCAGTCGCCGGAATCGTGATCGATCGCAATCTGGCGTCGCGCCTGACGCCGGACGCCATTCCGACCATGCGCTACGCCACGGCGCTCATCCAGTTCCCACTTGGCCTGGTGGCGGCAGCCGTGTCGTTTGCCGTGCTCCCGACCCTTTCGCGCCAGGCGAGCGCCGGTGATGAAGCGGCGTTTCGCAGCACCCTGGCGATGGGAATCAAGGTTGTGCTGCTGCTCATCCTCCCGGCGACCGCCGGTCTCGCTGCACTGGCGGCGCCGGTCGTTGCGCTACTCTATCAGCGCGGCGCCTTTGGCGGCGAGGATACGCAGGCGACGGCGCGCGCTTTGCTGTTCTACCTGCCCGGATTGCCCGCAGCCGCGCTCGATCAGATGATCCTGTTTGCGTTCTATGCGCGCCAGCGCACCCTGACGCCGAATCTGGTGCAGGGGGCGGCCATCCTGATCTATGCGGCGACCGCGCTTCCGCTGCTCTTTCTGACGCCATTAGGGGTGGCGGCGCTCATCCTGGCCAATTCGGCGCAGTGGATCGGGCACGCGCTGATCCTGTACCTGCTCTCGCGGCGCCTGGTGGATCTCGGCGGTCTGCGTATCGGTGAGACCTTCTGGAAATGCCTGGTCGCTTGCACGGCGCTGTTTTGCCTGGCATGGTTGCTGGGAAACACCCTGGCGTTCGCTGGTCCGCTTGGGGCATTGCTGGGCGCAGGGGGGCTTGGAACGCTGGCATATGCTGGCGTCTGCCTGGCGCTGCGCGTCGAGGCGCTCGACTTTCTGATCACTACGCTGCGACAGCGGGGATTCTTCCCTACCGCATAAGGGGACTCCTCCGCTTTTCCTTCCTCGCGCCTCGCCTTAGGATATATGCATCTTCCTCAACCCTTGGGCGGTTCCGGATAACGACCATTTCTCGACCCTTCTGTTTGCCCGCTTCCCGGCGCTGCGCATCTGCCAGCACGATCGGAGGCGAACTCTGATCGACGCGCTGGGGTTGGCGTGAGTCGGTGTTCGTGTTCGAACGGTGCCGGGATTGGGAGAGATAGCGGACGTTGGAATTGGGAGATCGACACAAAACCTGAGAGGAGCGCATGGAACAGAACATCATCACCGGAGTGTTTCTGCCGATCGCAATCGCCATCATCATGTGGGGCATGGGTCTGTCGCTGGTCGTGGATGATTTTCGGCGCGTGCTGTTCTACCCAAAAGCGGTCGCCATCGGTCTGTTCGGTCAACTGGTCGTCTTGCCGCTGGTTGGCTTCTTCATCGCTTCGACGTTCAACCTTCCGCCTGAATACGCCGTCGGGTTGATGATCATCGCGCTGTGCCCCGGCGGTCCGACGTCGAACCTGATATCGTTCCTCTCGCGCGGCGATGTAGCGCTGTCGGTAACGTTGACAGCCGTATCGAATACAGTAACGGTCATCACTATTCCGCCGCTGGTCAACTGGATGCTGATCCATTTCATGGGACAGGGAACGACGCTCCAGTTGCCGTTTTTGCAGACCGTTGTGCAGATTTCGCTGCTGACGATTGTTCCGGTTGCGCTCGGTATGTGGATGCGGGCAAAGCGCCCTGAGTTCGCCGCTGAAGCCGATTTTCCGGTTAAGGTGGCATCTGTGACACTCCTGGTTCTGGTGATCCTGGCGGCGATCATCCGGGAGCGGGCGATCATCGTCCAGGCGTTTATCGATGTTGGTCCAGCGACGCTCATGTTGAGCGCGGGAAGCATGGCGATCGGTTTTGCCATTGCCGCGATTATGCGGCTCAACTGGTCGCAGCGCATCACAAGCGGCATCGAAGTCGGCATCCAAAACGGGACGCTGGCGATTGCGCTGGCATCGGGCGCAACGTTTCTCAATAATCCCGCGATGGCGATTCCGCCTGCGATCTACAGCCTGGTAATGTTCGGCACGGCTGCGGCATTTGGGTTCTTCATCAATGCGCGCATCGGGCGGCGACAGTGCGCCTGCTGCCACGATCGCTTCCTCCTCGACATCTTCGACCTCAACCGGACGAAGGGCGAGCGCGACAGTGAGATTCCGGCAGCGGTTGCAACCGCGCCATCCAGTCGGGTGCAGACGTCAACCGGTTTCTGAGATTGAGGAATAACATTCGACAACCAAACGCGCAGCATTCGCTCCTTGACGTGATGCGCACTCCCGGCTATACTCTGCAATCACATGGGGAGTAGCAACCGGATTGTCCGGGTCAGGCAGTCGTCATCACGGAAAGCAATTTCCCGGCAGCCTGAACAAAATCGCAAGACCATCGCAGATAGCGGTGGTCTTTTCAGTTGGTGCGCAGAGAAGGGAGCATTGTGCATGGAACCGTCGACTGTGCAACCGGATGTCAAACCGCAGAAATCCTCCCCGGCACATGGAGGTGCAACACCGGAGAACTCCTGGCATGTGCACTCTATCGATGACGTTTTTGCCCTGATCGGCAGCGCGCCGCAGGGGTTGAGCAGCGATGAGGCCTGGCAACGCCTCGCACAGTATGGTCCGAATGGCCTACAGGCGGTTCGGCGCGTTTCGCCCTGGGAGATTCTGTTTGAACAGTTCAAGAATGTTCTGATCATCATTCTGCTCATCGCAACGGTGATATCGTTCTTTCTGGGTCACGGCGTTGAGTCGATCGTCATTGCCATTATCGTGCTGTTCGCAGTGCTTCTGGGGTTTATCCAGGAATACCGCGCCGAGCGCGCTATCGAAGCATTGCAGCAGATGGCCGCGCCAACCGCCGCCGTACTGCGCGATGGGCAGGAGATTCGCATTCCTGCGCGCGATCTGGTTCCGGGTGATGTCGTTCTCCTGCATACCGGCGACCGCGTTCCGGCAGATGCGCGTCTGATCGAGGCGGTTAACCTGCAGATCGAAGAGGCTGCGCTGACCGGCGAATCGGTTCCGGTCGAGAAGCATGTGCAGCCGCTGGGGCGCGATAACCTGCCGCTGGGAGACCGCCGGAACATGGTGTATGCCGGCACATCGGTCACATATGGACGCGGCAGAGCGCTGGTTGTCGCCACCGGTATGCGCACCGAGTTTGGCAAAATCGCGCAGATGCTCCAGACCGTCGAGACGGTGCGCACGCCGCTTCAGCAGAATCTGGACCGGGTCGGCGGTGCGCTGGCGCGTGCCGCATTCATGGTCGTTGCGCTTATCGTGGCGCTTGGGTTGCTGCGCGGGCAACCGATCATCGACATGCTGATCTTTGGCATTGCGCTGGCAGTGGCAGTCGTGCCAGAAGCGCTTCCAGCCGTCGTCACGATTTCGCTGGCGATTGGCGTGCAGAAGATGGCGAAGCGCCACGCGCTCATCCGGCGCCTGCCAGCGGTTGAAACGCTGGGCAGCACATCGGTGATCTGTTCCGATAAAACTGGCACACTGACCAAAGATGAGATGACGGTTCGCCAGGTCTGCACTGCCGGACAGTGCTTTGCCGTCTCTGGCGCCGGGTACGCACCAGAAGGCGAATTTCTCATCGACGACCGTCCAGTTCTGCCGCCTGAGCCGCTGGTGCTGATGCTAAAAGCGGCGATTCTTGCGTCTGATGCGCGCCTGATCAGGAAAGACGACGGCAGTTGGGACATCAAAGGCGATCCGACCGAAGGCGCGCTCGTAGTTGCGGCTGCCAAGGCCGGAGTGTGGAAAGAGACGCTTGACGCTGAAAATCCACGCATTCACGAGATACCGTTTTCGTCCGAAACCAAGCGTATGACGACGCTCCATCGGGGTTCGGAAGGGGTGACGGCGTATGCAAAAGGAGCGCCAGAAGTCATTCTCGAAGGATGCATCTCCGTCATCACTGCCGATGGCATTCGTCTGCTGGATGATAGCGGGCGTGAGCAGATCGCCCAGCATGCGCAGGAGATGGCGAGTCGGGCGATGCGAGTGCTGGGCATTGCGTTCAAACCAGGCGCTGCGCCGGACGATGCCGAAACCGGTATGACCTTTCTGGGTCTTGTCGGAATGATCGATCCGCCTCGTCCAGAAGCCAGAGATGCAATAGCCACCTGTATCGAGGCTGGCATCCGCCCGGTCATGATCACCGGCGATCATCCGCTGACAGCGAAGGCGATTGCCCGGGAGTTGAACCTGCTCAATGGCGGGCGCGTCGTAACCGGCGCTGATCTGGAAGCCATGTCTGATGACCAGTTGAAGCGCGAGGTGGAAGACATCCACGTCTACGCGCGCGTTTCGCCGTCCCACAAACTGCGGGTGGTGACCGCCTGGCAGTCGAAAGGGCACGTGGTCGCCATGACCGGAGACGGCGTCAACGATGCGCCGGCGCTCAAGCGCGCCGATATCGGCGTGGCAATGGGCATCACCGGTACCGACGTGACCAAAGAAGCCGCGGCAATGACCCTTACCGACGATAACTTTGCCTCGATCGTGGCAGCCGTGGAGGAAGGGCGCGGCGTCTTCAGCAACATCAAGAAATACCTGATGTATCTGCTCTCGTCCAACATTGGCGAAATCGGGCTTATGGCGGGCGCATCGTTCCTTGGACTGCCGTTGCCACTCTCGGCAGTGCAGATTCTGTACGTCAACCTGGCGACCGATGGGCTGCCCGCGCTGGCGCTGGCTGTCGACCCGCCAGAGGCCGACCTGATGAAGCGCAAGCCGCGCAATCCCCGGATTGGCATTTTCACCCGCCCGGTCGTCACACTGATGGTGCTCGGCGGCATCTGGTCGGCGATTGTCAACCTGGCGCTTTTTGCGTGGGCATTGAGTTCGGGGCGCGGGCTGGAAGAGGCGATGACAATGACGTTCGTTTCGCTGGTGTTGATCCAGTTCTTCAAAGCCTATAACTTCCGCTCTGATCGGCTTTCGGTGTTGAACAGACCGTTTGCCAACAAGTGGCTCAACCTGGCAATCGTCTGGGAACTGGTGCTGCTCTCGCTGATTGTGTACCTGCCGTTCCTGCACGATGCCTTTGGCACGTATGCGCTGTCGTTGCTCGACTGGCTGATCGTCGCCGGGTTGGCGGTGACTGTTGTGCCGGTGCTGGAGCTTGCCAAGTGGATGATGCGCCGTGGGTGGTTTGGGGTTGTCGATCCCGACGGGTGAAGCATGTCAGCAAATCTTCGTGGGGCTGTCTGATTCTTGTACCTGCCGGAAGAAAGAAACCCAACATCTAGAGTTCTATCCACAGTTATCCACAATTTGTGAATAACCATGACAATATGATGACAGTTTTCGTGCGGGGAGTCGCATAGTCGTGCTTGTTTCCGGCAAGCCTCTGCGATAATCCGCATATTGCGCGACCGTCCGTTCACGCGATTGTCTTGTGTTCGACAGAGCGCAATGTCGCGTGCTGGAGCGCAGAACCCAGATCGCTGAAGACGCTGACCTTCTGGAGTTGAATGCCGAGTCCGACAATTGTCTGCGCCACTTCAGGGCGCACTCCCACAATGACCACGTCGGCGCCGAGCAGACGCAAACCCTGGATCAATCCTGTCAGACCGTGAGCGACATGCGTATCGATCAGCGGCACACCGGTGACGTCCAGAATGAGCATCCGTGCATGCGTGCGTTCAACTCGCTGGAATGCCTGGGTCTGCAACTGGCGCAGCCGCTCGCCGTCGAGGGCGCCAATGAGCGGAGCGACCAGCACATCGTCTCCTACCGGCAGGATAGGCAGGCTGAGTTCCCGGATGATGTCGCGCTGCCCGGCGATCTCTTGCAGCAATCGCTCCTGCTCGGCTGAACGTTCTTCAAGTTCGTGCAGTATCTGCTGCAGAGTTTCGGTTTGCATCTGCACGCGCAGATCAAGTTCTTCATTGAGCGTTTGCAGCGCCTGTAGCGTCTGATCGGCGCGTTGCACTTCTTCGCGCAAGCGACGCCGGAGGCGTTCGTTCCCGATGCCGATCAGCACGCCTGTCAGGGTGATGAAGAATGAGAGCAGCCCGATAACGACAAACAGCGCATTGCGCAACGGGACGTTTTCCGGCGGCGGCAACGCGCTGGCGATGACCGCCATGCCTGCCAGAACGCCGAACAGCGTGATGACGATGCTGGTCGGACGCTGTACCGCTGCGCCTATGAGCAGCGGTATCGGCAAAAAGATCGGGGTGATGAACTGATCGGCATTCAGAATTGCGGATCCGACTATGCCCATAATCGCCATGCCGACCATAATGCCGCCTGCTAAATCGACGTGCCCGTTGCGAGCCGCGATGATTACTGCGGTTTGCACGACAAAACCGGTGATGGCAGGAATGATGATCTGCGGCGAAAGCGAGCCGGCAACAGTGGCGTATGCCGTCAGCAGGATGGTCAGAACATTCAACCCGGCAGCCAGCAGGATGATGTTCTGTCCTCGTCGTTGTGCATCCCCTTCAGGATGACGGACGGTGATCAGGGATGTCAGAAGGGGGCGCATAGTGCTGGCTCCTCTTCGGCGAAGAAACCAATCAGGTGCGGATCTCAGAATGCGCTGCCCACGCCTGCCTTATGCATGCTCATTGGCGCTATTCACCGGCTGACAGTGCGTGTATTGCGTAAGCTGCATCTTTGCCGCAATAGCAATATATGAAGACTATGATAATACAAGATCGCAAAGGAAGAAAGTGTCAGGCGGGGTGCAGTCAGGCGGCAGCGAGCCTGCTAGAGTTCTATCCACAGTTATCCACAATTTGTGAATAACCATGACAATATGATGACAGTTTTCGTGCGGGGAGTCGCATAGTCGTGCTTGTTTCCGGCAAGCCTCTGCGATAATCCGCATATTGCGCGACCGTCCGTTCACGCGATTGTCTTGTGTTCGACAGAGCGCAATGTCGCGTGCTGGAGCGCAGAACCCAGATCGCTGAAGACGCTGACCTTCTGGAGTTGAATGCCGAGTCCGACAATTGTCTGCGCCACTTCAGGGCGCACTCCCACAATGACCACGTCGGCGCCGAGCAGACGCAAACCCTGGATCAATCCTGTCAGACCGTGAGCGACATGCGTATCGATCAGCGGCACACCGGTGACGTCCAGAATGAGCATCCGTGCATGCGTGCGTTCAACTCGCTGGAATGCCTGGGTCTGCAACTGGCGCAGCCGCTCGCCGTCGAGGGCGCCAATGAGCGGAGCGACCAGCACATCGTCTCCTACCGGCAGGATAGGCAGGCTGAGTTCCCGGATGATGTCGCGCTGCCCGGCGATCTCTTGCAGCAATCGCTCCTGCTCGGCTGAACGTTCTTCAAGTTCGTGCAGTATCTGCTGCAGAGTTTCGGTTTGCATCTGCACGCGCAGATCAAGTTCTTCATTGAGCGTTTGCAGCGCCTGTAGCGTCTGATCGGCGCGTTGCACTTCTTCGCGCAAGCGACGCCGGAGGCGTTCGTTCCCGATGCCGATCAGCACGCCTGTCAGGGTGATGAAGAATGAGAGCAGCCCGATAACGACAAACAGCGCATTGCGCAACGGGACGTTTTCCGGCGGCGGCAACGCGCTGGCGATGACCGCCATGCCTGCCAGAACGCCGAACAGCGTGATGACGATGCTGGTCGGACGCTGTACCGCTGCGCCTATGAGCAGCGGTATCGGCAAAAAGATCGGGGTGATGAACTGATCGGCATTCAGAATTGCGGATCCGACTATGCCCATAATCGCCATGCCGACCATAATGCCGCCTGCTAAATCGACGTGCCCGTTGCGAGCCGCGATGATTACTGCGGTTTGCACGACAAAACCGGTGATGGCAGGAATGATGATCTGCGGCGAAAGCGAGCCGGCAACAGTGGCGTATGCCGTCAGCAGGATGGTCAGAACATTCAACCCGGCAGCCAGCAGGATGATGTTCTGTCCTCGTCGTTGTGCATCCCCTTCAGGATGACGGACGGTGATCAGGGATGTCAGAAGGGGGCGCATAGTGCTGGCTCCTCTTCGGCGAAGAAACCAATCAGGTGCGGATCTCAGAATGCGCTGCCCACGCCTGCCTTATGCATGCTCATTGGCGCTATTCACCGGCTGACAGTGCGTGTATTGCGTAAGCTGCATCTTTGCCGCAATAGCAATATATGAAGACTATGATAATACAAGATCGCAAAGGAAGAAAGTGTCAGGCGGGGTGCAGTCAGGCGGCAGCGAGCCTGCGCTCACTGTCGCCTGACCCGTTATCCCGGGTCGAATACTGTAAAGGCGGGTCTCAGACCCGCTCTTACGCTTCGCTCCTCCGTTGCTTTGCCGGGTCCATTCCACGTTTCCGGGTATAAGATGACGCAGAAGACCTCAGAACAACGACCGGCGCCAGCGCTCCGACAATGAGGAAAACCGGCAGTTTCACCATCATGGCTGTTCTCCTTTCGGCGCTCGAATGCGCCATAAGGTGGGACCAGAGCTGCGCGCCGCCGGTTGCATGATAAAAGGGTCGAGCGTCTCACGGAGTGTTTCGGCATCAATCGGCTTTTGCAGATAGCCGCTCACCATGTGCAGCCGGGCGATCACCGGCAGGTCGATGTGAGCAGACATGAGGATGATCGGCGGCAACGGCATTCCACGTGCGCGTAACCGGCGCACGATGTCGCCGCCGCTGAAGGTCGTCAGTTCGTAGTCGAGAATGATCAGATCGAAGGATATTTGCCGCGTCAGGCTGAGTGCGGCGCTGCCGTCGCCTGCCGGAATGATCTGGAAATGATCGTAGCAGGTGTTGAGCAGTTCGCAGAAAGAGTCGCGAAAGACGCGATTGTCATCAACAACAAGAACATTAATGGGTATCGTGGTCTCGCTCTCTTTCGAGCAGCATATTCCTCATGCACCATACTAATCGGCTGTTGGCACCAGGCCATTACCCGACATGTGGGTCCATGCTTCTTCTGGGAGCGCAGCGTCTCGCCCGCTTGCACGAAAGGATCCCCTGGTTCGATGAGGCGCCGTGCTCTGACATTTGTCGAAGCCATGCCGTCGCCAACTCTTCATTTTGGGGATTGCCTCAAGCCCCCGTTGTGGGTGACTGGTGGTGTCGTTATGCAGCGGTGAACAGTTTCGTAAAGCGGCATAATTTGCGCGTTGCGTCCGCCCCTGCTACACTACGCGCCGCAATGAAGAGTGTTGGTGTTGCCATCGTGTCGTTCAATACGCGCGATCTGCTCGCGGTGTGCCTGGAGTCGCTCCAGGCATGCTCGCTGCCATTGCTCATCGTGGTGGTCGATAACGCTTCCGCCGATGGCAGCGCGGCATTGGTGCGCACCCGCTTTCCGCAAGTCACGCTCATCGAGGCGGGACGCAATCTGGGATTCGCTGCTGCGACCAATCTGGCAATCGGTGCGTTGCGCCGTGAGCATTCGGCGCTCGAGTATGCGCTGCTGCTCAATCCCGATACGGTTGTCCACGAAAGCGCAATTGAGACTATGGTCGCGTTCCTCGATGCCCACCCACGCGTTGGCATCGTCGCGCCGCGGCTGCTGAACCCTGATGGAACCGTTCAACCGGCGGCGTTTCGCTTTCCGACGCTGATGATGACGCTGCTCGATCTCTTCCCGCCGGGCGAGGTATTGCCGGGACGCCTGTACAACTCCTGGTGGCACGGCCGGTATCCGCAGGAATGGTCCAGCGATACGCCTTTCCCGATCGATCATCCGCTCGGCGCCTGTATGCTCGTCCGTTGTGCGGTGATCGATCAGGTGGGTCTGCTCGACGAAGGGTATTTCATGTATGCCGAGGAGGTCGACTGGTGTTACCGGGTGCGACGCGCAGGGTGGGCGATCTGGCAGGCGCCCGCAGCCCGTGTGGTGCATGTTGGTGGCGCTGCGACCGGTCAGTTCCGCGCGCGAATGCTGGTGGCGCTGTATGCCAGCCGCTTTCGGTTCTTTCGAACGCACTACGGTGAACGTACTGCGCGTCTGCATACGGCAATCATTCGCGCTGGCATGCTGCGGTTGATGTTGCGCGCCTGGCGCGACTACGCCTCTCGCGTTATTGGGCGCGACGAGTTGCGGTCGCAGTTGTGGGCGTATGGAAACGTGTTGCGCCTATGACTCCTCACTGCACGGAACCGATTGCCGCGCTGTCGGTTGCGATCATCGCCGGCAATGAGGAGCGTCACATTGGCGACGCACTTGCCAGCGTCGCCGATCTCGCCGGTGAAATCGTTGCTGTCATCGACAGCCGTTCGTGCGATGCAACAGCAGCGATCTGTCGAACCCACGGCGCGCGCGTGTATGTCGAGCCGTGGCGCGGATTTCCGGCGCAGCGCAACCGCGCGCTTGATCTGTGTGCAGGTGCGTGGGTGCTCTTCCTCGATGCCGATGAGCGGGTGATGCCCGACCTGGCGGACGAGATGCGCGCTGTGCTGATTGGTGGTACGGATATGGCAGGGTTCTGGATTCCGCGCCACAATCTGTTCTTTGGGCAGCGTTTGAAGGGCGGCGGATGGTACCCGGACGAGCAGTTGCGCCTGATGCGCAGGGAGCGCGCACGCTACGACGAGGCGCGCCTGGTGCACGAATTCGCAGCGCTCGATGGACCGGCGGGCAGGATGCAGGGTCATCTCCTGCATCTGAACATTGAGCGCCTCGACGAATTGTGGCGCAAGCAGCGGTCTTACGCCATTCAGGAAGCGCAGACGCTCTTCATTGCGGGTACGCCAGCGCGCTGGCGGTCGTTCATCGGTGCGCCCGTGCGAGAGTTCTACCGGCGTTTCGTCACGCTGCACGGCTACCGCGATGGTGCGCTCGGTCTGTTCCTCTGCACGACAATGGCGTACTTTGAGATGGTGAAGTATGTTCATCTCAAAGGACTGACAGCAATCAGATAAGTGTCCGGCGTTGAAGTTTCGCTCTCGGGTGCAACGACTGATGCTCGCAATTATCATCGTGTCCTGGAATGTCCGCGATCTGCTTGATCGGTGCATTACAACGGTTCACGCCTCGCTTGCCGGCGCCGGCATCGCATATCGGATCGTTGTCGTCGATAATGCGTCGACGGACGGAACATCCGCCATGCTGCGCACGCGACATCCCGATGTTGAAGTGATCGATGCCGGGCGCAACCTGGGGTTCGCCGGCGGCAACAATCTGGCGTTGCGCCGCGTGTTCGCCCAGAACGGTTCATGCGTCCGGTATGTGCTGTTGCTCAACCCCGACACCGAGGTGATTGGCGATGCAATTCCAAAGCTGGTGCGCTATCTCGAGCAGCATCCCGATGTTGCAGTGGTGGGACCGCGGCTGCGTTACCCGGATGGAACGGTGCAGTCGAGCCGGCGACGTTTCCCGACGCCTGGTGGGTTGTTCTGGGAGAGCACCCCGCTCGAATGGCGCTGGTCCCACAATCCGTGGGTGCGACATTACCGTTGCACGGACACGCCGGATGACTGGGAACAGACGGTCGATTGGTTGGTAGGAGCGGCGTTGATGGTGCGGCGCTCGGCGATTGATCGCGTCGGTCTGCTCGATGCCGGTTTCGTAATGTACTCTGAGGAACTGGAATGGCAGGAGCGCCTGCACGCCTGTGGTCGCGTCGTCTATCTTCCCAGCGCCGAGATCATTCATCACGAAGGGAAGAGCAGCGTGCAGGTTCCGACCTGGCGATTGATCGTGTTCCATCGGAGTCGTCTACGGTATGTGCGACTGCGCTATGGTGATCGGCTGACAACGGTGTTGCGCATATTCCTGATAGCAGCGTATGGGTTCGAACTGTTCATCGAGGGGAGCAAGTGGCTGCTGGGGCATCGGCGCGATCTGCGGCGCCAGCGGATCAGGGGGTATCTGGCGTTTCTGCGGGAGTTGGCGAAGGAGAACTGAGAAGCGAGAACTGAGAAGTGAGAAGTGAGAAGCAAGAACTGAGAAGTGAGAACTGAGAAGTGAGAACTGAGAATCGGAGGTTTGGGGTTAGACTTCCCGCCTCTTGCCCCGCGTCTCGTGCTGCGCTGCACCTTCCCGCCTGGGCGCCCCTGCGTGGAACCGGCTTGCGTTCAACGTGCACCGCAACCCCGGCCCCTTTGCCGTCTGCGACCTTCACCCGCGCGCGCCAATCGACGGGCAATGCGCGGGCGCGCCAGCGGCGTGCCCCTACGTTCCGGTCTGCCGCGCGCGCCAATCGACGGGCAATGCGCGGGCGCGCCAGCGGCGTGCCCCTACGTTCCGGTCTGCCCTTCACCCTCGCACGTCATTCGACGGGCAATGCGCGGGCGCGCCAGCGGCGTGCCCCTACGTTATTTACTTTTCAGGCGGTTTCATGGTAGCATGGAGCGGTATTGTAAGAGAGCCGCTCATGCTCAAACGATGGTTTCAGCGTCGCAGACGTCTCAGTGACGCGCAACTCGGGCGCGAATACAGGGTCGATGATGTCATCGAACAGCGCTACGAGGTGCAACAGGTGCGCCGCGGGTATATGGGGATCGTCTACATCGCCTACGATCGCCAGCGCCGCCGGCGAGTCGTTTTGAAGACGTATCAGACGAAGTACCTCTGGGATGAGGCTGCCATCCAGCGCTTCAACGCCGAAGCAGAACTCTGGATTCGCCTTGGCAGCCATCCCAACATCGTCTGCGCCTACGATATCCACACCTATATGGGGCGCCCCCACGTCGTCGCCGAATATGTCCACGGCGGTCCGCTCCGCGCCCTGGTAGGACGCCTTCAAATTGAGGAAGTGATCGACTACGGCATTCAGATCTGCCGCGGTATGCAGCACGCGGTCGATCAGTTGAACCTGGTGCACCGTGATCTCAAACCGGACAACATCATGATCTCGTTCGATAAGCGCGCCAGGGTGACCGACTTCGGCTTGTCGAAGGCGCTGCGTCCCTGGAAGATATCGTTCGATGCCGAGCCTGTCGAACAGCAGAGCCGCGTCTCGATACGCGCCGCGTTTTCGACCTCCGGGTTGGGAGGCACGCTGCCCTACATGGCGCCTGAACTGTTCAATGGCGCGGCTGCCAGTGTCTGGAGCGACATCTATGCGTTCGGTGTGACCCTCTACGAACTGTTCACCGGTCGCCTGCCGTTCGATGCGCAGCGTGACGATGCCCTGATCCGGCTAATTTGCAAAGCGCCGCCGCCCGATCCGCGTCTCCTGGCGCCCAATACGCCGCCGGATGCTGCGGCTATTGTTGTGCGCTGTCTGGCAAAGCGACCCGCCGAGCGGTTTCAGTCGTTTGCCGAACTCGAAGCGGCGTTGCAGCGCGTTCGTGAGGCGCTCACCGGATCTCCCTTCGCTGATGAGTCGCCGTTCGACGACCGCGATGAGGCGGAGCGCTGGAAAGAGCGCGGCCTGGCGCACATGAATATGGGAGAGTACAAGGAAGCGATTCGTTGCTTCAAGCGCGTCGTCGAACTCGATCAGGATCAACCGGATGGCTGGAACCTGATTGCACGCTGTTCTCTCAAACTCTGGCTCTATCGCGAGGCGTTGCAGACTGTCGAAGAGGGCTTGCGCCGTGCTGTGAGCCGTACAGAATATGCGCATCTCTATAGTGCGCGCGGCGACATTTTTGCCGCGATGCAGAAGCCGGTTGAAGCGCTGATGGCATACGACAAGGCGCTCTCGTATATGCCAAGCGCGCCAGCGTTGTGGCGCAGCAAGGGTATGTTGCTGCAACGCCTCGAAGAGATTGCAGGCGCTCAGGAATGTCTGGAGAAAGCCATTCATCTCGATCCGTCCGATGCCGTTGCCCGTCGCCAGCTCGGCAATCTGCTCTGCTGTCGAGGACGGCACAAAGCCGCAGTCGACTCATATGCCGAAGCGCTGAAACTCGCTCCCCGCTCAGTTGACGGATGGGTGCAGTATGGGTCCTGCTTGCTGCACCTGGCGCGAATGGAAGAAGCGCAGCATGCCTTTGAGAAGGCGCTTCAGATCGACCCGGAGAACAGCGACGCGCTTGCCGGTTTACAGCGGGTGAAAAAGTAACAAAATTTTGATATTCAATGTCACGTTTCTGTTATAATAACGATAACGATGGTTATAATCAACCAGGTGTGGTGCGCATCTGGAGGTGAGCCATGGCGTGGTGCGCCTCCAGATGCGTTTTCTGACGTTCATTTCGCAACCAAGGAGATGCCAGCCGATGTCACGGCGTGTTGTTGTTACGGGAATGGGCGCGGTCAGTCCGCTTGGGCTTGATGTTTCATCACTCTGGCAGGGCGTCCGTGAAGCGCGGAGCGGTATCGGTCCGATCACCCTGTGCGACGCTTCGAATCTTGAGTCGCGCATTGCAGGCGAGGTGCATGGCTTCGATCCGCTCAACTATATGGACCGTAAGGAGGTCCGCCGCAATGACCGGTTCATTCATCTGGCAATCGCGGCCGCCACTGAGGCGCTGCGCACGGCTGAGTTGACTGTGACGCCAGAAAATGCCGACTCAATCGGGGTCATCATCGGCAGCGGGATCGGCGGGATCACAACCCTGGCAGAAGGAGTGGTGACCCTGCAGGAACGTGGTCCCTCACGGATTAGCCCGTTTCTCGTGCCGGCTATGATCACGAACATGGCTTCCGGTCAGGTATCGATGATGTTTGGTCTGAAAGGACCGAACTACTGCCCGACATCCGCCTGCGCGAGCGGAGCGCACGCAATTGGAGAGGCGGCCGAGATTATCCGGCGCGGATGGGCATCAGCGGTGGTTGCCGGTGGCAGCGAGGCGCCGATCACCCCGATCGGGATTGCGTCGTTTGCCAGCGCTAAAGCCATTTCGACCCGCAACGATGATCCGGCTGGCGCGTCACGCCCATTCGATGCAGCGCGCGATGGTTTCGTGCTGTCGGAGGGAGGCGCAGTGCTGGTGCTGGAAGACCTTGAGTTCGCCCGCGCGCGCGGCGCCCGCATTCTGGCGGAGCTGGTCGGCTACGGTCTCTCGGCAGACGCCTACCATATCACGCAGCCGGCGCCCGGCGGTGAGGGGGCGCTGCGCTCGATGCGCGCCGCACTGAAGCACGCCGGTCTCTCACCCGACGATATCGATTACATCAATGCGCACGGCACCAGTACGCCAACTGGTGATATTGCCGAGACGGAGGCGATCAAACATTTGCTCGGCGAACGCGCCTATCGTGTGCCGGTCAGTTCGAGCAAATCGCAGTTCGGTCATCTGCTCGGCGCTGCCGGCGCGATCGAGGCTATCGTCACCATTCTTGCCATTCAGGAAAATCTTCTCCCGCCAACCATCAACTACACCACGCCCGACCCGCAGTGCGACCTTGATTACGTGCCTAATGCAGCGCGTCCTGCTCGCGTCGATGTGGCGCTGAGCAATTCGTTCGGCTTTGGCGGTCATAATGTGTCGCTCATCTTCCGGCGCTATGAAGAAACCGCTTGATGAACTCTGCAAGCGCCTGAACGTAACGTTCTCCGATCAGCGTCTGCTCCAGCAGGCGCTGACGCACAGTTCATTTCTCAACGAGCGCGTTGATGAACGTCTCTCCCTCTCCAGCAATGAGCGCCTGGAGTTTTTCGGAGATGCGATTGTCAATTTTCTGGCGACCAGGGTGGTGTTCGAGCGCTTTCCTGATGATGGCGAAGGGAAACTGACCGCCTGGCGCTCGGTGTTGATCCGAACCGAAACGCTCGCCGGTTTTGCGCAGCGGTACGACCTCGGTTCGCATGTGCTGCTGGCGCGCGGTGAAGAGTTGAGCGGCGCCCGGCAGCGACCGGCGCTGCTGGCGGATGCCTTTGAGGCGGTAGTCGCTGCGATCTTCATCGATCAGGGTCTCGATGCCGTGCAGGAGTTTCTTTTGCCGCTCTTCGAGGAGGCGCTGGCGACACTCCAGCAACAGGGTCCGCCGGTTGACTACAAAAGCGAATTGCAGAAACGCATTCAGGCGGAACGCGGAATCACTCCGCGCTACCGCATGATCGAGCGAAGCGGACCGGAACATCAACCGGAGTTTATGTTCGAGGCGCTGGCTGGAGATGAGTCGCTCGGCAAAGGGCGCGGTTCGAGCAAGCAGGCGGCGGAACAGGATGCGGCGCGAGATGCGCTCCACAGGTTAGGGGTTCCAGGAACGAAGAACAGGAACTGAGGACGACAGACCAGCCATAGGGTAGGAGAAGGTTTGGTGTCTGCCCGGCATGGGTTTCAGGAAGACGAGTGTGACCGATCACGGGAGGATTGACCCAACAATACGCCTCCATCGCACGCTGCTCATCACCGGCGGCAGCGGGTTCCTGGGTGCGGCGCTGGTAGAAGCAGCGCGCATGCAAGGGTGGGATGTTGTCGCAACGTATCACTCCCGCAGACCACAGACGCAGGGGGTATGTTGGGAAATGATCGATCTGCGCGATGGAGCGGCGACCAGGGCGCTGATCGAGCGCTATGCGCCGGATGCCGTCATCCACACGGCATATCGCCAGGAAGGACCGGATATGGCGGCGATCACTGCTGATGGGGCAGGCGTGGTTGCACAAGGCGCATATGCAGCACAAGCACGCCTGATACACCTGTCGAGCGATGTGGTATTCGACGGGGAACGGAGCGGCAGATACACCGAGGCGGATGCGCCGCAGCCGGTGACGGCATATGGCGCTGCCAAGGCTGAAGCAGAGCGTCTGGTCGCTCATGCCCATCCTGCGGCGCTGATTGTTCGCACGTCGCTGATCTACGGCGGACCGGATCGTCCCGGCAGGCACGAACGGTTCGTTCTCGACGTGATCGACGGACGTGCGGAGGCGATCTTCTTCATCGATGAACTGCGCTGCCCGATCGGGGTTGGCGATCTGGCAGCGGCGCTGCTGGAACTGGCAGCGCTGGACCGCAGCGGCATCCTGCACGTGGCGGGTCCCGACGTTGTCAGTCGCTACGAATTCGCCTGCCTGGTTGCGCGCGCGTTTGGGCGCGACCCGACGGGTGTGCGCGGCGGTCCGAGCCCGGCGGCGCCACGACGTCCACGCAACTGCGCGCTGGATAGTCGTATTGCGCAAAGCATCCTGACAACACGACTCCGCGGAATTTGGGAAGTGCTGGATGAGCGACGTGTCGTGGAGTCAACAACGGGAACGATCGGGAACTGTGAAGACGAAAACCGATGAGGATGCGCACACATGAGGCGACACGCCTCTGGTCTCGCTCCTCGAACCTCTACGAAAGAGAGGCAGCACCATGAAACGAACACCCGACTCGATCCACCAGTTGGTACAGGAATTGCAGAACGGCGACGAATTCAGCCGCGCGCAGGCGTCCTTCGCATTGGGGATGCTTGGCGAAGCGGCTGTTGCACCACTGATCGATCTGCTGCACCACGAAGACCGCGATGTGCGCATGCGGGCGGCGTGGGCGCTGGGAGTGATCGGCCAGCCGGCATTGCCCGCATTGCTGGAACTTGCAGAAGGTGACGACGCAGCGGTGCGCATCGAAGCCATCCGAATCCTGGGAGTGATCGGCGAAGGGCGTTCGCTCAATGCGCTGTTTCACGCGCTGGCCGATCCCGATCCTCGGGTTGCGCAACGCGCTGCAATCGCGCTGGGGCGCATCGGCGATACGCGCGCCTTCCATCCGCTGCTCACTGCGCTGCATCATCCCGCCGCCGATGTGCGTTTCGCCGCATGCAATGCGCTGGCGCACATGAATGTCGCCGAAGCGATTCCTGCGCTGCACGAGCGGGCGGAGGAAGATATCGGCCGCACCTCGTGGGGCGCGTCGGTGGCTGAGGCGGCGCAGCGCGCCATTCAGGAGATCGAAGCGTCCAATTCTCATGCCTCGACCGATCAATTTGCACGGGTGCGCGACCTGCTGCGGCGCTCGGAAGTGTGAGGTATGGTCGTCTCCTGTATCCTGTGGGCGCTGAGGGATGCCACAAAGTCTATGCGCATAGAGGACGGCTGATGGACGGATTGTTTGAACCCCTGCCCACCTCCAGCGACGGAGGAGCGCACCGTAGTGCGCCCCTGCTTATTATGACCACACCCCACATCATGCCGTTGACGTACCTTAACCTTCGTGGTATGATACGTCAACTTCGATACCCGCCCTTCACACCCGTGCAATGGATGCAGGTCTGTTTTCTGCAAGGCTGTGCAGAGCAATGAGCGCTATGCGCTTGCGTTGCCGTACACACAGGTGTGGGGCGCCGATCTCGTTCGTGCAGGGGGGTGATGCATGCGACGGCAATCGATGGCTCGCTTCTGGAGTTTTCGGCAGATTCTTCTGTAGTGAAAGGACTGAACCACTATGCGTTCAATGCGTAACGTATGGCGGCGAAGCGGCGCACTGGCGCTGCTTCTCATCCTGATCATCCCGGTGCTGGCGGCATGTGGCGGTCAGCAGCCCGCAGCGCAACCCACGACCGCGCCGCCGGCAGCGCAACCGACGGCAGCGCCGACCGCGCCGCCGGCCGCGCAACCGACGGCAGCGCCGACCGCGCCACCGGCAGCGCAACGCGGGGGGTGCCTGAAGAATCGTCTATGGCAGGGGGGGGCGAG
>ERZ1685331.10-NODE-10-length-80255-cov-20.463466_pt1 | contig 80255 bp, 72 predicted proteins | sample MGYA00580194_ERZ1685331 | MGnify/ENA primary metagenome ERZ1685331 (study PRJEB41501, sample SAMN08275520) | hot springs metagenome | biome: alkaline hot spring; material: microbial mat | place: Russia: Ush-Beldyr | collected 2015-07 | depth 0.5 m m ...
ACGGGGGGGCGCCCCTACCTTCCACCTTCAACCTCAATCATTACGATCTCCGATCCAAACTCCGCGAGTGCTACGGTGACCCCGTCGCGCTCCAGTTCGGCGCCAGTGCATTGCAGGGAGCGCCCGCTATCGACGAAGCGCACCAGGTACGCCGCATCTGGGAGCAGACCACGCGGCTTGAAGGTGCGCTCGGCGACATCTCCTTGCGCGCGGTAGACCATCACCACGCTGCGGCGTTGGTCGGGCGCGACCGCCTGGATCGCATCCCATCCCCACCCCAGACCGTTGATGTTGTGGAGCGGCGCTTTCAGGTGGATGATCTTCGCCGAGCGGATGAGATGGCGCAATGCTTTGTACTGCTCGATGGCGCGCCTGGTTTCCTCCATTTGCGATTCGTTCCACTCGGTGACGCGCTGCATTAGGATGAGCGGTCCGCCGAAGATCGAACTGCGCAGGGTGTAGGGCGATGGATCGTCCTGCATGTAGCGCACACTGTAGCGCGGCGAGAATGGGTAAGATGCGCCGTACACCCCCTGCCGCGTGGCATACGATGAGGTGTTGTCCACGGTAATGCTGGTGTGGTACAGCCGCGCCATTTTGTACGTCATCATGCAACCGCCGTCCTCACAATTTTCGAGCACCAGATGCGGACGGGCGCGGCGCAGCGATCCGATGACGATGTCCAGCCCATACTGCGAGTTAGCATAGTTGCTGTCACCCGGCGCGTGCGTATGATCGCTGCGCTCACAGCGTTTCACCATGTCCTCGCCGTCCTGGATGATGTAATCGATTCCTTCTTCGTCCACCAGCCGGATCAACTGCTCGATCAGCCAGGTGCGGCATGGTTCGTGTCCCAGGCAGAGCGGACCAGCGCCATAGTAATCGTTGCCGGTGTGAATGAGCCAGTCGGGGTGTTCTCTGGCAACCGGCGCGTCCGGGTTGCACTGCGCCAGCGCAACATGAACGCCGAACCGCATACCGTAGGAGTGCGCCCGTTCGACGAGCGGCTTCAGTCCGCGCGGAAACTTGACGGGGTCGGGGCGCCAGTCGCCGATCATGCGCGCCCAACCCAGGTCCATCACCGCGAGTTCGACGCCGAGTTCCGCACAGCGGTCGATGGCTGCCAGTTGCTGTTCCTCGTCGATGGTCTGCTCGTAGCGCCATGAATTGTACTGCACCCACGGGTAGCGGTTGTCGGGCATCGGAGGATGGACGTGCGCCTCGGCGAAATGCTGCGTCACATACCCCGCCTCGTCCCAATCCCCCGCGAAGCGCCCGACGAAAAACGCCGGGATCTCGAAGATCGCGTCTGGCGCCAGGCGGTGCGCCAGGTCATCAATCTGGCTTACGAGATTTGCCCGTTCTGTTGTTGCCCAGGCACGCAGGCGACTCTTACCGCTAAACTCGATACCGCATACCATACCGCGCCCGTGTTGCGGCGGCTCCTCGTTCCAATCGGGCAGACCATCGCGCAGAGCGAACCATGCGCAGCTCGACGGTCCCCAGTGGTGAGCGGGATACGACCCCATGCGGATCTCATGGGGAGCGCATCCTACCCGCAGCCAGACCTCGTGCTGGCTGAAGAAGTCGCGCCGGTAATTCCAGCTGAACTGTTCGACGTGGAACAGGTAGAGCGGCGGTGCAGCACGCGGCGATAGAGTCAGAATGTCGCACTGATCGATCAACGCTGTCGTACTGCCGCGATTCTCCAGCGTTGCCCAGGTGCGCATAAACGGATGATCGGCGAACAGGAGGAACCAGCGGGTCAACCGCAGATTGCCGTCCGCTGTATCGAGCGTCAGTGTCAACAGGCGACCGCCGTTATCAATGTTCTGTTCATGGGCATCAACAACCTGCACCCATTGTGGTGTCGCGCCATTGACGCGCAAGGCGCTCCCCGTCGCCGATGACAGGTCGAGACCTCCGGTTGCGCCGCTGAGCGTCCAGGTCAGGCGCCCGTCCACCAGCGACACGGTGCTGGTCACGAGGTCAGTTGCGAGCGACCATGTCTCAGGCGTGGCGCCTGATCCAGAGCGGGTCATGCGGTTCATCCTTTCGCAAGAAGCGCATTGGCTTCTTCATCGATCTTCCTGGCAGCCTCTTCCGGTGTCAGGTTGCCGAGGAACAACTGATCGAACGTCGGCAGCAGCACCTCGCCGAAGATCTGCTGGTTGTTGCGTGAGTAGAAATCGCCAAGCCGCGCACCTTCGATCGTGGTGAGCACGTTGCGCAGCCCGGCTGGTTGCCCGACATACATCTCCTCGGACTCGCGCGCCGAACGTGCGATCGGTATCCAGTCGTGGTTGGATGCCATCGTCTTCTGATAGGTCGTTGTTGACCAGCGGGAGAAAGCGAAGGAAGCGTCGATGACCTTCGAGTCCTTCGGGATGACCTGCCCGCCAAGCCAGTAGGCGGAGACGCGCCTGTCCTTCCACATGGGCAGCGGCGCCATATCCCATTTGAACGGCACATCCTGGAAACCGCTCATTGCCCAGCTGCCATCGAAAAACATCGCTACCTTGCCGGTCTGGAAGATGCCGATATCCTGCGCCGTCGCTGAACGCTGCGTTTTGGTCGGGGCGACTTTATGCTCGAAGATCAGGTCGCGGAGGAAGGTGAGCGCCTGCACATTGACCGCATCGCTGACCTGGAACTTTGTCGGCTCGACGATTTTATCGAAGAACCCGCCACCCATCGCCCACGCCAGCGTCTGCGCACCCCACCAGATGTCCATCACGCCGACATCCATCCCCCACTGCGTGGTCTCATCGCCGCTGCGCTTGGTCAGTTTCGTGGCTGCATCGAGCACATCGTCCCATGTCCAGGTCTCGTCGGGATACGCCAGACCCTCGGCATCGAAGAGATCGCGGTTGTAGTAGAGCGCCAGCACCTGAATGTTCTCCGGCAAGCCGTAGAGATTGCTGCCGTCGAAGCGCCAGGCGTCGAACAGTTTGACCGGATACTCGTCGGCGTTCATCAGTTCCGGCGCCAGATCGACATACGGCTGGATATTGGCGAGCAACCCTGCTCTGTAGTGCCCATACGCCTGTACATCGAAGAAGTAGACGTCATACGGGTTCTTCGAACCATACGCCAGATCGATGCGGGGCCAGTACTGGTCATAGGGCAGCAGTTGCAGGTCGAGATCGTACTGTCCCTTGAACGTTTCGTTGAACATCTGTGCGCGAACTCTGAAGTTCTCGTCGATTACCGGTCCGTTGCTCCACATGAGCGCGCGGATCTTCGTCGGCTCGCTGGAGACCTGAGTTGGCGCTGCGGCTGGTGTGTTAGCGGTGGTTGGCGCAGTCGACGACGCGCCGCAGGCAGCCAGCATGCCAGACGCAAGCGCTGCTCCTCCCAGCGCGGCGCTCCGCAAAAACTGTCTTCGACTCAGACGGGGATGTGACGCCATGATGAAATCCTCCTTTATCGCTTGCTTGCGGCCATAAACCTTCGCCCACATACGGGCGCCTGGATGCAGTGCGCCGCGCTGCTACCCCTTAATTCCGGTCATCACGATTCCGCGCACAAAATACCGTTGCGCCAGAACGAACAGAATGAGCGGCGGCACGATCGAAATCGTCACCGCTGCCATCAGCAGATGCATCTGCGGCCCGATCCGCGGCGAACCCTGGAAGTAGGAGAGCGCGACTGCAATGGTGCGCTTGCTCTCATCGGTCAGGTAGATCAGCGGCGTGAAGAAGTCGTTGTACGTCCCCACGAATGTAAAGACCACCACCGTCGCCAGAACAGGATAACTGAGCGGCATCATAATACTCCACCAGATCTGGTAGACATTGGCGCCATCGATGGTAGCGGCCTCTTCGAGTTCACGCGGAATCGTCAGGTAGAACTGTCGAAGCAGGAAGATAAAAAACGCGCTGCCGAAGTACGCGGGCACGATGAGCGGCAGAAACGACCCCACCCACCCCAGCGCATTGAACAGCAGGTAGGTCGGCACGAGTGTCACCGCACCGGGCAACATCAGTGTCGAGAGCAACAGCATAAAGATGAAGTTCTTGCCCGGCGCTGACAGACGCGCAAATCCGTAGGCGCTGAGCGAACATGAAAGGAGCGTGCCAATCGTCACCAGTCCAACAATAATGGCGGTATTCCAGGCGTACAGATGAAATGGCACGCGCGTCACCGCCTGGACGTAGTTCCCCCACTGCGGCGGGTTGGGAAACCAGATTGGCGGCGAGAGGTACACCTGGCTCGCCTGCTTGAGCGATGTCGAAATCATCCAGAAGAAGGGGATCAGCACAAGCGTGGATCCGGCGAGCAAGATGACCAGCACCGCCAGTGATGCCTTGCGTGTCTGCCCGCGACGGGTCCGCCAGAAGCGCAGCGAAGCACTCCGAACGCTCATCAGTTCCTCCCCGGTCGCTCACTCTCGTAGTAAACCCAGAGTGGCGACGACTTGAAGACCAGCAAGGTCAGCGCCAGGACGATCAGGAACAGCACCCACGCCACCGCTGCGGCGTAGCCGAAGTTCAGATACTGGAAGGCGTGGCGGTAGAGATAGACCGAGAGGAAGAGTGTGGCGTTGTTCGGTCCGCCGCCGGTTATCACATAAGCGTCAGTGAAAACCTGCAACGCGCCAATGACCCCCAGCACCAGGTTGAAGAACGTGACGTGCGAGATCATCGGCAGCGTGATGCTGGCAAACTTTCGCCACCGTCCAGCGCCGTCGATCTCGGCGGCTTCGTACAATTCCTGTGGAATGCCCTGCAATCCCGCCAGGAAGATCAGCATCGTTCCGCCGACACCCCACAGACTGGCGATGATCAGCGCCACCAGCGCCCACGTTTCATCAAACAGCCAGTTAGGACCCCGAATGCCGACGCCACGTAGCAGGATGTTGATAATCCCATAATCGCCATTGAACAGCCAGCGCCAGAGCATCGCCACACCAACGCCGGAAATCACCGTCGGCAGGTAGTACACCGAACGAAAGAACAGAATCCCGCGCATTTTGTGGTTCAGGAGCAGCGCCAGCCCCAGCGCAACGGTCAGACCCAATGGCACACTGACGATTGAGTAGATAGCGCTGACCTTAAGCGATTGCCAGAAGAGTTTGTCGCTGAAGAGTTTCTCATAGTTCGCCAGACCATTCCAGCCCGGATCGGTCAGAATGTTATAGTCGGTGAAACTGAGCAAAAACGAGGCGACCATTGGCCCCAGCGTGAAGAAGAGCAATCCCAGGATGGCCGGCGCCATAAAAATGTAGGCGTTGATCGCTTCGATGCGCCGCCGGCGGCTTATTCGCCGCGTCCTGTGCTGCACTGCAATGCGTGGTTGAGGATGAGGCGTATCCATGGCTCTGCTCCTCACTGAGACGAATGACTACGCTGCCGTCGATCTCATCCACGGATCAGCACGATTGCCGATCCCTCTTCGGGCAGGTCATCAAAACGTAGCCCGGCGTCCATCAAGCTGGCGCCGCTGATCTGCGCCTGATGCCCGCTATCGAACCATGAAAGGGTGTATACCCGCTCCGGTTGCAGGTGTTTCAGGCGCAACACACGCGATGGTTCGCCGCCAGGCAGACGGAAGACCGCAATCAGATGCGCGCTCCCATCGGGCATGCGGTACTGAAATCCAGCCCAGCGGTCACCACGCCCCTCGCCGAGCGGTTGTCCCGTCAGACGGTACATGTCCGCCTCGCGCACGAAGCGTCGCATCACGGTTTTGTAGAACTGAATGTGTTCGGCGTACCGCTGTGCGATCCATTCCGGCACATCGGGCAGGCGTTGTGAAAAGCCGAAGCGCCGCAGCATCGAAATGCGGGTGTAAAAATCGATCTGGTGCGGCTGAAGCGCCGGATCGTGCGGATTGAACCGCTGACTCGGATGTTCGGCGAAAGCCCACTCGCAATAGCCCCAGTGCAGGCAAGCGTCTGGCGCGAGCATACAGGTTGCGCCCCAGAACACCTGCAAACTATGTTCGGGCCAGTCCGGATCGCTCAGAAACGCCATATGGGTACGGCGCGCAATGCCCGGATCGATGCGCAGCCCGCCCGACGAGCAATTTTCCAGCACCACTTCGGGATGCACCGTGCGCAACCGGTCGAGTAGCGCGTAGTACCCGCGATAGTGCGCATACAATCCGTCTCCCGCGCCATGACCGTGATCGGTGCGGTTGCACCCGGCGCCGGGGTTGAGATTGAAATCCAGTTTGATCCAGTCGCACTCGTATTCGCGCACAAGACGGTCGAGCATCTCGAATGCCCACTGTTGCGCCGCCGGATTGCCGAGGCACACATATCCGAGGCATTCGCCATCGCGCATGGCGACAAACTCCGGGCGCCGCTCTGCCAGCCGCGCGTGGATGCCGAGGCCCTCGATTTCGCACCAGATGCCGAAGCGCATACCATGGGCATGAACATCGTCGGCGAGTGCGCGAATGCCCGACGGGAAGCGTACGGTATTGACCATCTCCCAGTCGCCGCGCTGTTCGTACCAGTGCGTCCCGGCATCTGCTGCGCCGAACCATCCGGCGTCGAGGGTGCACACGTCGATGCCCAGGCGCGCCGCCGCAGCCACATTGGCGCGGAAGGTCGTCTCATCGAGCGCACGGTCTTCATATGCCCACCAGTGGTTCCACTCGACCGGCAACGCATCCGCCAGCGGGTTGTGCGGATACCAGAACCGTCGCCCCAGGCGCGCGAACTGAACAGCCGTTTCGTCGAGATCGTCGCCCATTGCGAACGCCAGAGTCACCGGCGGCGCCTCGACCGATGCGCCCGGCGCAAGATCGACGGCGAACTCCCAATCGTGCAACCCGCCCGACAGCACAACCGCGCCATCCAGCCGCGGCGTGAGCCGCACTGCCCAATTGCCTGACCACGCAACCATGCCGGACATCAATGCGCGACCGTTGCGTATCAGTGTGAACCAGGGATGATAACCGTGCGATGAGCGTCCAGATCGGCTTTCGAGAAGGACCGCGCTGCTGAGATTCGTGCGCTGCGGTTCGAACTCTGCGCCCCACGCGCCGGTAAAGGTGCAGAGTTCGTAGATGCCGGGTGGAAGATCGAGCGCCAGCGAGTCCAGGCGGGTCACGCGCTGCGGCGCTTCGCCCTCATTTCGCACGACAATCCACGCCTCCAGCGCCGCAGCGCCGGCATACGTCACCACGTGATACTCAACGACGACTCCGGTATCGGCGTATACCAGTTCGACACACCCATGGCGCATGCCAGACGGCGCCTCAGACTCCAACCCACGCCGCACCTGCACACCCGGCGTCTGCGCATCGAACAATTGTCCATCGACCACCGCCGTAAAGAGCGCCGATGAGTCCAGCGCCCACGGTTCCTCCGCCAGCCCGAGCCTTGCCAGCCCGAGGTGCGGAACTAGGCGCAGCAGGCAGGTAAACTCGACAGTGGAGAGATCGAGTGTGGCGGGAATAGTCACGGGACGCTTCGCTGAGAGCGCACCGCTGTCATCTCATAGCGGGTAGCACGAATGCGCTCTTTCAAATACTCGATCGACTGGTCATCGATGCGGAACTCGATCACAACGTCAGGTCGCCGGTTGGTCAGTTCCACCACAGCGGGAACACAGTTGTGCGTTACCACCAGATGATCGCAACTGCGCGCCAGGCGGCGAACATCATTGTGCGCGTCAATCAGCGCAGTTATGACCTGCGCGGTCGGTTGATAACTCAGAATGGTGTATTCCAGCGAACGAGCGGTATTCGGAAGTGTGCACACCAGCCCGATCCGTGGTTTCGTCAGCCGTGCGATGCGGAGCAGCGACTCAGGCGAAGGGCGTGTATCGACGCCAATCACGCGATCCTTGTACAACGCCAGCGCCTGCGACACCTCGGCAAGATGGTGGAAGGTTGTCACAATCAGGTCGTATTTTTGGGCGAATGCGTCAACATTCTGGCGCAACTCGTCGAGCAAGCCAGCGCCGATCGGTACGCCGGTCAGGCGCGACAGGTCATGGCTCAGAGTAGTGCTATCATAGGCATTGCATTCAAGGAAGCGGATCGTAAGATCGCTTTCGCCATACACCTCTTCGATCAGCGCCGTAATATCGGCAAGCAGTTGCTGGCGTGTCATGCCTGCCGACATCGCCTGCCATACCACGTCGCGCGCATGCTGCCGCACATACTCCAGCGGTGCTGCGCTCGTTGCGATACGGGTCACCACAGGAGAACGCCGGTCGGTGCGCATCTCGAGCATGCCGAGTTTACGCAGTTCCTGGCAGGCTTTGTTCACCGTGTTGCGGTTTGCGCCGAATTCTTCAGCCAGTTTCCGCACCGGCGGCAATGTTTCGCCAGGGTGATACACGCCATTGCTGATACGCCAGATCAACGCGCGTTGAATGTCTTTGGCGGAGATACGCTCCTTTGTCACTGTTCGACTGCTCCGTCGGCTTGTCTTACGGCATGGGATGTAGGACATATAGTACGCGAGAGTCGTGGTCATGTCAAGATGTCGAGGGTGCGGGCATGCATGGTCAGGCGGCAGTCCGCCGCACCGCCCGCGCCCCGGTGTGGACGCATGCCCTGACCCAGCCTCGCTGACGCGGGGCTTCGTGCGCTCAGCGTTGGCGTTTCCGTCCGCGCAGGCGGCGTCTGCCAGGAATGCGGTGTTTCCTGGCAATCCATACGGCCCCAGATGTCGAACGCACCGGTTGACATACAACGCATTTCGTTCTACTGTATAAAAACAGTGCTCCCTTGATGATGCGGAAACGGCTATGACAGGCGCTTTGCTGAACCGGCTGGCGTTCGTCGCCGCCAATGTCGTGGTGATGATCATTCTTCACGGTAATTCACGCCAGTGGTGGCCCAAAATCCCCTGCCTCAGCCTGCGCGACGAGAGCGTTGGCGAGCACACCCGGCTGCTTTTCAACACCCTGGCAGTGGTAACCATCGGGCAGACGTTGATCGGGCGGCTGCCGCGCACGCGCTGGTTGCCGCGCGCCCTGACCCTTGGCGTCATACCGGCGCTCCTGCCGGGCCTGATCTGGCTCGGGCAGCGCGGGCTGCGACTGAGAGGCGCAATTGCCGAGCGCTACAATCTCGCGCTCGTGCCGATTCTGCCTATTGCAGCGGTTGTGGTGGAGGATCAACTCGCTGCGGTGCTGAACGACGCAGACGAGGCGGTATCCGCGTCGGCTGATCGGTAGCGCGCACCATGGATCCGGCGGGAAAAGTCGTCCTTATCACCGGCGCATCGAGTGGTATTGGCGCAGCGACCGCGCGCGCCCTCGCCGCTGCCGGAGCGCACGTCGCGTTGACCGCGCGCGACGCCGCTCGTCTCGATGTCCTTGCCCGCCAGTTAAACGGGCGCGCCTGCGTTGTTCCGGCGAATGTCGCCGATCCAATTGAGGTGCAGCATCTCGTTGCAGAAGTCATCAATACGTATCAGCGCATCGATGTGGTGATCAACAATGCTGGCGTCGGCCTGGCGTCGCCGGTAGCGCACTTGAAACCTGACGACCTGCGCGCTGCGCTGGATGTCAACCTGTTTGGTCCACTCTATCTGACGCAGGAGGCGATTCCGCATATGCAGCGCGCCGGACGCGGACAGATCATCTTCGTCTCCTCGGTTGTCGGTTTGCGGGCGCTGCCCTATGCCGGCGGCTATGCGGCAACCAAAGCGGCGCTCGACCGGTTGAGCGAAGCGCTGCGGGTCGAGCTGCGCGGCAGCGGCATTACGGTCACGCTGGTGCGTCCGGGAACAACCCGCACCGCGTTCAACACGCGCCGTCTCGGCGTCCATGGCGATCATCGTCGCTTCAACCCGCCCGGTACTGCGCCCGAACGCGTGGCAGAAACCATCGTGCGCGCCATCCGCCGTGAGCCGCGTGTCGCTTATGTGACATGGAGCGACCGCCTGACGCTATGGATGGCGCTGCTGCTTCCCGGGGCAGCGGACTGGCTGCTGGCGCGTCTCTTTATTTGGCGAAACTCTGAAGGGAAGGGTGTTTCGTATGCGGATCCTGAGCGCTGACGATATACGGCGTGCGGTAACGATGCCTGATGCGATCGATGCGGTCGCTTCTGCATTCGTGCAACTCTCGACCGGGCGCGCCGTCGTGCCGCTCCGCGCACACCTCCAGCAACGCGCACACGAGTCGCACACGTTCGTGATGCCAGCGGTGCTGGAAGAAAGCGGCGGTTTGGGCTTGAAGGTTGTGTCGGTCTTTCCGCACAACGCTGCCCGTCATAGTTTGCCGCGCATTCACGCACTCGTGACCATGCTCGATGCCGCAACCGGTCGGCCGGCGGCGGTGCTCGAAGGATCGTATCTGACGGCGTTGCGCACCGGCGCGGCATCGGGCGCCGCAACCCGCGCGCTTGCCCGCGAAGAATCGCGGGTGCTGGTGGTGATTGGCGCCGGAGCGCAGGCGCCCCATCAGGTCGAAGCGGTGTGCACCGTGCGCCCGATCGAGCGGGTGATTATTGTGAACCGCAACCGTGAGCGCGCCGAACGTATGGCGGCATGGCTGCGCGAACGCTCGATCACGTCCGACATCGACATCGTTTCATCCGCTTCGGCGGCTATCCGGCAGGCGGACATCATCTGTTGTGCAACCTCCTCGCCGACGCCGGTCTTCGACGATGCCGACCTGCGCCCCGGAACCCATATCAATGGCATCGGCTCCTTCACGCCGCGCATGGTCGAAGTGCCGCCGGAAACCGTCGCGCGGGCATACGTGGTAGTGGATCAGCAAACGGCGGCGTGGGCTGAAGCGGGCGATCTGCAGCACGCCCGCAACCTGGGTTTGCTCGATGAATCGCAGACTGTCGAGTTAGGCATGGTGCTCGCCGGTCGGTCGCCTGCACGCACGAGCGACGAGCAGATTACGTTTTTCAAATCGGTTGGCAATGCCGTTCAGGACATCGCCGTCGCGCAACTGGCGCTGCGCGAGGCGGAACGGCTCGGTCTCGGGGTTGAGGTGACCCTGTGATGGACGGAATGCTATGCCTGCTTGCGGCGCGGGGTGCGAGATTCACCCGCCTGTTCGTTTTCCCAGTTCATCGCCGCGCCAGCGGATGTTGCCGCGCAACAGAAGGTTGGAAGCGTTGAGTTTGTATGCCAGATCGCGCGCCAGGTTGCGCATGACGACAAACCCGATCCGCGGGTTGTGTTCTGCCAGTGCATCGAAATCAAGCGCCCGCATAACAATGAGCACAGTCGGTTCATTGACCGAGACGGTTGCCGTGCGCGCTGCGCCGCCGAGTAGCGCCTGCTCGCCAAAGCATTGACCAGGGTAGAGGGTGTTGATTGTCGAGGGCGCCGTTGTTCCATCCGACAGGCGGGTGGTGATCATGACTCGCACTGTTCCCTCGTGAACGATGTACAACTCATCGCCGGTATCACCCTCATGGAAGATTGTCTGCCCTGCGGGCGCGCGAAGCGCCTTGCACAACCCGGCGACCTGCACTAACTCATCGTCGCTCAATCCGGCAAAGATCTCGACTCTGCGCAGATTGTCGATCACGCGCGCACTCATTTTTCTCTCCCCGTATCGATGCCGCCTGCATTCAAGTTTCGGGTACAATGGAAGTATAGCACGAAAGCAACCGTCTTTATTCAGGAGATATCGCGTCTATGGGCAGGCAATCACGCGCCAAACGCGCACGTCGCGAGCATGCAACCTACCTGGCAACCGTCAGCAACTGTGAGGGGACGTGGCTCGAACGTCCGCCGGATGCCGAGGAACAGGCGAGGATCGACTCAGCCGGCAAAATCCTGCGCCGCTTTCGCGTGCAGGCGCTACAACTCGGCGCCGATCAGGATGCATTCAACCGGTTCAGCCTCGAACTCTTCCGTGATGAGCGCTTTGCGCCGTTGCACTTCAGCGATGACCTGATCGACATGATCCTCGATGAAATCGGTGAGCCGCCGGTTGTTGAAGACGAAAAGGATCCATCATTTACCAATTATCTGTTGCGCGCGTTAGGGGTTGTTGCCTCGTCGCGCGTGCGTCGTGTTATGGCGGAACAGGCGCGTCGCTTCCTGCCGCAGTTCGTGGCTGCCGGGCAGTACAAGGAGGCGCTGACGATCGAGCACAACTGCTACATGACCGTTATGAGCGATGCGGCGACGCCGCTGCTGGTGCAGATGCTCGTCAGTGGTCTTGCGCGTTACTACGAGGAGCACGAAACCGACGAGGCGGTAGCATCAAACGAGTGACGAGCGGTCAACGCTTCGCCTGGGGCGAAGGTGCGCTCAGGGATGGAGTTTTTCAGGGACGAGGGGTGTTTACCGTATCCCAACGCTTTTTTTCCTCATCCGTCTGCCCCCGCGCCGGCGTCGCTCGATAGATTACCCGCATGTCGCATTGCGTTGCCTTCACGGTGGGCATGGGCTGCATCAGCATGCCGTTCACGTGCGCGGACATGAATGCCCGCGCTGGACGTACGCGGCCTCGCGCCGGCGGGGCTGATTGTGGGCATCCGCTTGCCTGCTGGCAGACAGGCTCGCTTCGCGGTGAGGCGCGCATTCGCGCCCTTTTTGGGGTCAGCCCGACGTTCACCATCGCGCACGCACGAGGTGGAGCAGGCGTGTTGCGTGTCAGGAAGCCATGATCAGCATTGTGGGTAATGTACAGCCAGTGTCGCTGGAGCAGGCGAGTTGAGGATCGCTGATGTCCGAAAACGGGTGATACCACGCGAGGGATTATCCAAACAATCGACACCTGCGAGGTGCGAAGGCGCCGGTCACATCGGATGAAATCTTCGGTTGCACGGGGAGATCGCTTTGCTGCGCTCGCAATGACACCGCTCCCCCGGTTATTCGGGCAGACGCTAATACGACGGCGGCTCGTCGGTGATTGCGGCGATGCGCCATCCCTCTGGAGTGTTGACCACGATCACATACAGTTGGTTGGGACCAGGGTTCCAGCGCGTGGGGAGACCAGGAACCGGCGTGGCTTCGACGGTGACGCCATAGATCAGGCGCTGGTCAACTGCGATTACCGAGTCGATGTTCGTCACATTGAGCGACTGCACTGCCAGCGTTGTGCTCTCGAACATCTCGAAGGTGGTATTCGCCTGCATTGCTGGCGCCAGCAGCGCCCATGCGTCCGCCGCGCGGCGCTCACCGAATGCTGCGAAATAGGAGCGTACTGTCTGCTCGGCAGCAGTTACATTTGCTGCCACCGGTGCGCTGGTATCTGGAGGTGCGTCAGCGACCGGTTCAGGGGTTGCGGTTATGTCGGGAGTCTGACCAGCCGCTGCCGGTTCGATGCGCACCTCGCCGCCTTCCGCAACCGCTGTCAGAACGACCGCCGCCGTCGCGCGCTCCGGCGAGATGGGCGTGTTCGTCGGGGGAATGCTGAGCGGCGTCGCCTGCCCGCACCCGAACAGCAAGCCGATGAGCAAAACCGCTGCAAGCCAGTCGCGTCGATACGGCATATGCGCCTCCATCACTGGATGGTTTTGTGATGAGGGTAGTATACCACGCTCATCCAGGGATGGCTTTTATGGGCATCAGCACGGGCATCACGTTCGTTACAGCGTTGCTCGTCGCGTGTGCGCCAGCGCGCCTTCCCTGGCGCAGCGCCGTTGATTGCCAGCGGCGCCACGCCATTATGTACAATCCGTTCCTTCCGACTGCTGCTGTGACGCTGTGCTTCTCGCCATCGTATCAGCCAGGACACTCGTCGTATCGTGGCAGCAGCGCCGGATGGCGTGGTCGCATGCAGCCATCGGTTCCAGACGCTTCGTGAATAGCAGATGACGACGCTCCCCTACGCGGCGCGCCGACCGTAGCGCCTCTTGCGCTGGCGACGCCCGGTGCGCCACAGACGCTGCCGGATCCGCTGGCGCTGACGAGCGACTGTTCACGGTTCAGGATTTGTGATCGATATTCACGACCCTTGAGGTCGCGCGATGCCTGCATCGCGGGCGGGGCGCGTGGCGCCAATGACATTCCCGCACAGAACGCGGTGAATGGCGCAGACCTCAGGGGTCGGCTGCGTTCCCAACTTCAACCGGCAAGCGTCCCACGTGCCAGTTCAACGTCCATACCGCCACCAGTAGTAGTGCTGGCCGACATTCCCCATCTCGACGCGGAAAGCAGGCGGGTTGGCCGGGTTGTAGGTCAACACGCGCCGCTCGAAGACCTGGAACAGGATCGGTCGCTCGACGCCGCCCACTTTCACTTTGACCCAGTACGCTCCGGTGACTGGCAGTCCAAAGACATAGAGCGGATCATACACCTTCGCAACCACATAGCGCCCGTTCTCATACACCAGACCGCTCTGGTTCATAAAGTCCAGGAAGGCGCGCGCAACGCCGTGGTTGTTAGGTCCGAGCAACAGCATGGTCGCCGGGTCATTGACGTAGTCGTTGAAACCGGTGATGCTGCCATCCGGGTTGATGAATCCGGTCGCCGGGCGATTCAGATCGTTCGGGTTGACGGCGCCAGGGTTCTGGTAGAAGCGGATCAGGTCGGCGTAGGTCGGGAACTGATCCGGGTCGCCGATTGCCGTGATCCGGGCAGGCAGGCGCCACTCGAAGAGATTGTACCCCACCTGCATCCGCCCGGTCATCATTTCAATCGGTAATAACCCATTTGTGACATACCAGGGCGAGAAGGGGTTGGCAGTCGGATCGTTGATCTCCATACGGCTCTTATCGAAGTACTGCACCACGCGCATCCCTTCGTAGCCTTCAACCAGCGGTTCCCGCATTGCCGGGGTGTTCGGCGCGGGTCCCCACGTCCATGATCGTCCGCTGATCTGCTCGGCGACAGGGCGATCCTGGCGCTCCCAGACGCGGCGGAACGCATCGTTGCCAAAGGGGGGCGGCGCAGCGGAAGCGGGCATTGCCGCTGCCAGCATTGTGATGATCAGGAGGGGAGCCAGAAAAACCATTCGTCGCATCGTAGCGTCCTTTCTACGCATCATCGCGCCTGGCGCCGGCCGATGCTCTGGTGGAGAAGGAGAGGCTACAAGGAAAGCGTCGCTCGAACCGACGCCGCTATTTCCAGGCTGGCGTCGAGAGGATTGCCAGCCACAGGTGGATGGGAAGAACCCATCCGACTCAACAGTATAGCCTGTTTCCCTTTGACAGGAAGGGAAGGAATCGTCACACCAGGAGAACGAACAGACTCTGATGGATTGTGTTCACACGCCGCTCCACGCAGAGAAGCCGCCGTCCACCGGCACAACAATGCCGTTGACGAATGCAGCGCCTGGTCCGCAGAGCCAGATCAGCGTCGCCACAAGATCATCCGGGATGCCGAAGCGTCCGGCAGGCGTGTGCGCAATGACGCTCGCACCACGCGCGGTCAGTGACCCGTCGGGGTTGAGCAACAATGATCGGTTCTGTTCGCCAATGAAGAACCCTGGCGCAATTGCGTTGACCCGTAGCCCTGAACCATACCGCCGCGCCAGCTCGACCGCCATCCAGCGCGTCAGGTTTTCGACGGCCGACTTGGCGGCGCTGTAGCCGGCGATGCGAGTCAGCGGACGCTGCGCCGCCATCGAGGAGATGTTGATGATGACACCCTGACCGCCAGCCGCGATCATGGCTGCGCCAAAGATGAGCGACGGCAGCAGCGTGCCGATCAGGTTCAGATCAACGACAGCGCGAAAGGCGTCGGGATCGAGATCGAGGAGTGAGGCGTTGGGTGCCAGGGTTGCACCCGTTATGTTGCCGCCTGCGGCATTCACCAGAATATCGACGCGCCCCCAGCGTTGCAGAACTGTTGCGCAGGCGCGTTCAACCTGCGCCCGGTCGCGCACATCGGCGCTGAGCGCCAGCGCATCGCCGCCAGCAGTTTCGATAGTGGTCACGGTTGCGTTCGCCGGTTCGATGCGCCGCGCAAGGACTGCCACCCGCGCACCGGCGCGCGCCAGCCCCTGCGCCATGGCAGCACCCAGCGCACCACTGCCGCCGGTTATCACCGCGACCTTCCCTTCCAGACCAAACAATGAACGAAGAAATGCTTCGGACATCGTGCCCCCTCTCGAAGTTGCCGGGCATGGTACCATAGGTGTGCAGGGGAGGCGAAAAGTATGAAGCGAGAGGCAGGAAGATTGCAGGCGGGCTGATCTTTGAGAAATTCATCCGTCATCGTCTGCGCCAGCCTGCGAAGGCGGGGCTTCGCATTGCGTCGCCCGTGGCTGATGAGAATGAAACATACAGACTTGCCGTCAGGCATTTCCTGTGCTGCGAGCTGAAGCCCTCGCTCGAAACGCAGAAGCCTCGCAGGGGCGTACACCACCTCAGCAAGAGCTTCAGATCGTGTACGCCCTCAAGAGATAGCGGGATATGCATTCATACACCAATTGCCCGCCTGTGGCGACGTTGCATCGTACCGCACCGTCGCCGTTATTCACAAATCGGGTTGCGCGTTGCACATGGATGGTGGCGCGCGGCGTCGGGGCGTCCGCCACGGGCGCCCGATGGCACGTGAGGTCTGCGCCATCAACCTCGTTCCGTGAGGGAATATCGTGGGCGGAACGCTCCCCGCCCACGACATATGCGTAGCGCGATCTCAAGAGTCTTGACGGTGATCATCAGATAAGAAGGACATTACCATGAATTTCATCCGTGATACGCTGAGCCGACCGCGCCCGCCGAGCGTCAGGCGCTCGGTGCAACTGCCGCGTCGTGTTGCATACTATCCCTCGCCGGTTGACTGGCGCGATGAGGTGATCTATTTCCTCCTCGTGGATCGGTTCAGTGATGGTCAGGAAGAGATGCGACCGCTGCTCGACCGGCGCTATCTGGCGGCGGCGCGACCGGCGTTGCCCAACGGCGAGCCGTGGCGCTGGGACCGCTGGGCAGAGTCAGGCGGCGAACGGTTTCAGGGCGGCACCCTGCGCGGCGTGATCTCGAAACTTGGCTACCTGCAACAGCTTGGCGTCACCACTCTGTGGCTCAGCCCGATCTGCAAGCAACGCGGTCACCTGAACACCTACCACGGCTATGCCATCCAGGATTTTCTCGACGTCGATCCGCGGTTTGGCACGCGCCAGGACCTGGTCGATCTCGTAAGCGCCGCGCACGAACGAGGAATGCGTGTGTTGCTCGACATTGTATTCCAGCACTCCGGTCCCAACTGGCGCTATCCGCCTGATGTCCCCGGCGGCGCGGAGATGCCGCGTTACACCGCCGGACGCTATCCGTTCGGCAGTTGGATTGATGCGACCGGAGCGCCGCTCCTCGGTGTTCCCGATGTCGATGATGCCGCCTGGCCTGATGAGGTGCGCAATACCGAGTACTACACACGGGCAGGCGCGGGTGACCTGGGCGCTGGCGATCTCAATGATCCGGCAGCGGAACACAAGCGCTCTGATTTCTCTACGCTGCGCGACATTGATCTCGACGCGCCGGGCGCGTTGACGGATCTGGCGCTCTGCTACAAATACTGGATTGCGCTCGCCGACTGCGATGGATTCCGCATCGATACGCTCAAACATGTCTCATTTGAGCAGGCGCGCAACTTCTGTGGCACGATCAAGGAGTTCGCCGCCAACCTGGGCAAAGCCAATTTCTTTCTGGTTGGCGAGGTGGCGGGTGGCGATTTCGCTGCGACGCGCTACCTTGACGCGCTGGAACGCAACCTGAACGCTGCGCTTGACATCGGCGAGATGCGGCTGGCGCTGGGGGATGTGGCGAAGGGTCTGGCGCCGGCGCGCGCCTATTTCGATGGCTTCGTGCCCGGGATGGCGATTATGGGTTCGCACCGCAATCTCGGCAGCCGGCACATCTCGATCCTCGATGACCACGACCATGTCTTCGGCGCCAAACTGCGTTTCTCGACCGATGTGATGTCACAGCATCAGGCGGCGGTGGCGACGGCGCTGCAACTCTTCACGCTCGGCATTCCGTGCATTTACTACGGCACCGAACAGGCGCTTGGCGGTCCTGAGCCGTCGGAGCGGCGGTGGTTGCCGGAGTGGGGGCGCGCCGACCGCTACCTGCGTGAGGCAATGTTTGGTCCGCTTCATCCGCGCGCGTCGGGGCGCGCCGGGCTCGACCCGCAGGCGCGCGATACCTTGCTGCCGGGGTTTGGTCCTTTTGGCACCGCCGGACGTCACTGCTTCGATGAGCGGTTCCCGGTCTATGTGCGGATCGCAGCGCTGGCAGCCTTGCGGGCTGCCTGCCCGGTGTTGCGCCACGGACGCCAGTATCTGCGCCCGATCTCGAACTTCAACCAGCCATTCGCCTTCCCGCCAGCCGGAGAAATCATCGCCTGGTCGCGTATTCTCGACGACGAAGAGGCGCTGTGCATCGTCAATCCGCACGGCGTCGCTGCGCGCGGCGGCGATGTCGTGATCGACGCCGCCCTGAACCGCCCCGGCGATATGTTGACCGTCATTCTGAACACGGCGCAGGCTGCCGACCCGCTGGGCTACGCCGGACCGCACCCGGTCGGTCAGCGCCTGACGGTTCGGGAGCGCAATGGCGCGTCGTATGTCGAAATCCGCAACCTGCCGCCAGCCGAAACGCTGGTGCTGACCAATCGACCATAGCGCAGGAGATGTATCGCTATGCAGTTCTACTGCCCGGTCTGTTTCGCGGAGATCGCCGGGGATCAGCAGGATGCGCCGTGTCTCGTGTGTGGCGCCGTGCTGGCTGAATGGCGGCAGCGCGACTATACTGACCGACTCATTCACGCACTGCGGCATCCCAACCCTGAAGTGCGCATAGGCGCGATCATTTCGCTGGGCAACCGGCGTGAACCGCGGGCAGCGGTTCCGCTCGCCGAATGCGCGCTGGCGCACCCGATTGATGTCGTTCAGGCGCTCGCAATTGTAGCAGCGCTTCGCACTATCTCCCCATCGTCGGAGCGCGACCAGGCGCTGGAATTGCTCGCCGGGCATCCGGCGCGCGCTGTGCGTCGGGCAGTGGCGGGGAAAGAGGTTGAGAGGTGATCAGATTGCAGGTGGGAGATTGTGCGCGTCATTCCGGTATGGGCAAGAGGGAGGGGGCACACAACTCAGCGTCGCCGGTCAACGGGAGTGCGTACTATCGAAACATGGTCTCATTATCGAACAGCCGCACTGTCCCAACCTGATATCCTCTGACATGTCCATGCTGCCTGGCTATGATTGCTGCCCGACCACGCCATTCAGCCGGCAAACAGGCAGTCAGGCATTCATGGCGCGCAAGCGGCGATGCCGGTAGATGCTCCGCAATCAGCAGTAGATCCCAATCGCTGTCGGGAAAGGCGTCGCCGCGAGCGCGCGAGCCAAACAGCGTCAGCTGTTTCAGCCAGGGCGATCAGCGCCGCCAGCAGTTCGAAAGCGTGGCGCGTCGTCGTCAAAGTGGTCAATGGCGACCGGGAAAGCGCACGTAGCCGGTGCGCCCCTTCTGAGCATCGGGAGCGTCCAACACCTCGCTGGTCTCAAGGAACAACGCATAGCGCGAGATTTCTGGAGTCATACGTCATCCGTGCGCTCTGCGCACTCTGCGGATTTGCCCGCCCCCTGCTTGTATGCTATACTACCAGACGGCGCGCTTCATTACACACATCGCTCTAGCGCCGCCTCTCCTGCCGATGCATGTCGGTTGTGCGGCGCATTGTGGGGTGATGGAGGTATTCGTCGGGCAGGCGAGCGCCTGCCAGTCTGAAGCATAAGGAGGGACCAGGCATGACTCAGGGAGCGCAGCGGCTCGTTTCGATGCGAGCGCTGCTCGAATCAGGAGCGCATTTCGGGCATCAGACCAAGCGGTGGAACCCAAAAATGCGTCCGTATATCTTTACGGCGCGCAATGGCATTCACATCATCGATCTGCAGAAGACGATCACCGGTCTGACGGCGGCGTATCAGTTCATTGTTGAAACGGTTGCGGCAGGCAACAAGGTGCTGTTCGTCGGCACCAAGAAGCAGGCGCAGGAAACGATTGCCGAAGAAGCGGCGCGCGCCGGGCAATTCGCTGTGACCCAGCGCTGGCTGGGGGGAACGCTGACCAATTTCGTGACCATTCGCAAGCGGTTGCGCTACCTGAATGATCTCGAAGAACAACGCGCCCGTGGCGAGTTCAACAAACTGACGAAAGCCGAAGCGCTCAAGCGCGACGCGGAGATCGAAAAACTCAACAGGATCTTTGGTGGCGTAAAAACGATGGAACGGTTGCCAGGCGCACTGTTCATCGTCGATCCGCACAAAGAAGACCTTGCGGTCAAAGAAGCCAATAAAGTCGGCATTCCGATCGTGGCAATGGTCGATACCAATTGCGATCCTGATCTGATCGAATATGTCATCCCATGTAACGATGATGCAATCCGCAGCATCCGTTTGATTGCCGCAAAAATCGCCGATGCCGCGATCGAGGGGCAGAACCGCCGTGAGTCGCTCCAGGCGGATATGGCGTATCGCGGATCGTATGAGCGCGAAATGACGGAACGCATGATCGCCGGGGAAGCCGAGGCGGCCGATTAACGCAGTGGTGAGAGAGACGCAAGGAAGACTGAAGGCGGCAGCGCCGCCTTCGATCTTCCCTGTTTTTATGTCAGAGAGAAGGAGTCATCGTGGCTGAAATTACCGCTCAAATGGTGAAGGAACTGCGCGAGCGCACCGGCGCAGGCATTAAGGAGTGCAAGGATATCCTCGAGCAAACCAATGGCGACTTCGAGAAGGCGATCGAGGAGCTGCGCAAACGTGGTCTACGTGTGAGCGACAAGGTCGCCGGTCGCGAGGCGAAGGAAGGGCGCGTCGAGGTCTATGTCCATCACGGCGCGCGGGTCGCTGCGATGGTCGAGCTGAACTGCGAAACCGATTTCGTGGCGCGCACCGATGATTTCGTTCAACTGGCGCGCGACATCGCCATGCAGGTTGCAGCAATGAACCCGCGCTACGTCCGTGTCGAAGATGTGCCGGAGAGCGAGATCGCCGCCAGCGGGCTGTCGCCTGAGCAGTTCTATCGGGAGCATGTGCTGCTGAAACAGGTGTTCATCAAGGACTCGTCACAGACGATCGAGGAAAAGATCCAGGCTGCGATTGCAAAGATCCGTGAGAACATCGTCGTGCGACGCTTCGTTCGGTACGAAATCGGCGGCTGATCCAGGCGGGGATCTGTCGGGCAACGGATTGTGGATGCGCCATGGTGAGCGTGCATTTGTCGGAATAACTGTTGCGCCTGGTATATGGAGGCATCATGGCCGAACCTCGATATCGCCGCATTCTGCTCAAACTCAGCGGCGAGGCGCTCGCAGGCGGCGGCGCTCACTCGATCGATCCGCAGATGCTCGAGTATTACGCGCAGGAGATTGAACGCGTGTTGCGGCTTGGCGTCCAGGTCGCAGTGGTATTGGGCGGGGGGAATATCTGGCGCGGCAATCAGGCGATCGCGCGCGGCATGGACGCGGCGCAGTCGCACTATATGGGGATGCTGGCGACGATCATCAATGCATTGGCGCTCCAGGACGCACTGGAGCGTCGTGGCATCTTTACACGAGCAATGACTGCAATTAAAATGGACGAAGTCGCCGAGCCGTACATCCGCCGACGCGCCACGCGCCACCTCGAGAAGGGGCGCGTCATTATCCTCGCTGCCGGTACAGGCAACCCGTATTTTACGACCGATAGCGCAGCGGCGTTGCGCGCGGCGGAGATCCACGCCGAGATCATCTTAATGGCAAAGAATGGCGTCGATGGCGTCTATAGCGCTGATCCGCGTCGGCACCCGGACGCAAAACGCTTCGAGTACATCAGTTATATGGAAGCGTTGAGCCGCGGGCTTACAGTGATGGATAGCACTGCGCTGACATTCTGCATGGATAATAGTATCCCCATTATTGTGTTCGATCCGCTGACGCCGGGAAATATCGAGCGGATCGTCCTGGGGGAGCACGTTGGCACGCTGGTCAGCAGCCATCCGTCACAGTAGCAAAGGAAACGAGGAAACGTATGGTCAATGATGTCCTGCGTGAGGCTGAAGGTCGAATGAAAAAAGCAAGCGAGGCGCTGCGCAATCATCTGGCGACTATTCGCACGGGGCGAGCGTCGCCGGCGCTGGTCGAGCATCTGCACGTCGAAGCGTATGGCGCCACGCTGCCGCTGAACCAGCTTGCCACGATCACCGTCCCTGAGCCGCGTATGCTGGTGATCCAGCCGTTCGATGCCAATACGGTCAAGGCGATTTCCAAAGCGATCATGAACTCCGAACTTGGCATTACACCGACAGACGACGGCCGTCTGATCCGCCTGGCGATCCCGCAGTTGACGGAGGCGCGGCGCAAAGAGTTGACGAAACTGGTGCGCGCGCGCGTCGAGGAGTCGAAAGTGGCGTTGCGCAACATCCGGCGTGAGGCGCTCGAAGATTTGCGCGACCTGGAACACGAAAAGATGATCTCGGAGGACGAACATCGCCGCGCTCAGGAGAAGTTGCAGGAATTGACCGATCGCTACGTGAAAGAACTCGATCACATAGGCGCCACAAAAGAAGCCGAAGTGATGGAAATCTGATCGGTGCGCCATCAGACGGTGCACGCCACCGAATATCCGCATCCCCTGGTGCGCCGCCTGTGCGGTTTCTTCAGCGCCGATGCCCGGCTCAACGGTTCGATTTCGTGATAGGATACTGCTGACATGTCGCAGCGCGCACGCATTCCCCGGCATATTGCTATCATCATGGACGGGAATGGTCGCTGGGCGCGCCAGCGCCATTTGCCCCGTCTCGCCGGTCATCGCGCCGGTACGGAGAATATCCGCCGGATTGTAACCGAGTGTGCGGAGCAGGGGGTGCACTACCTGACGCTCTATGCGTTTTCGACCGAAAACTGGTCGCGGCCGTCGGCGGAAGTCGATGGCTTGATGCGCATTTTGAGCGACTTTATTGTTCGTGAGACGATCAATCTGCATCGTGAGGGCGCGCGCCTGCGCCACCTCGGACGCCTCGATAATATTTCTGCCGAATTGCGACAGAAGATCCTCGATGCGATCGAACTGACGCGCCACAATGCCCGGATCACCCTGGCGGTCGCGTTTAATTACGGCGGTCGCGCCGATATCGTCGATGCGGTGCGTGAGTTGATCGCACTTGGCGTCAAGGCTGATGAAGTGACAGAAGAGTTGATCAGCGATCATCTCTCGACCCGCGGTATGCCCGACCCCGATCTGATCATTCGCACCAGCGGCGAGTGGCGCCTCTCGAACTTTCTGATCTGGCAGGCGGCGTACAGCGAATACTGGACAACGCCGGTGTACTGGCCCGATTTCAGTCCTGAACATCTGCGTCAGGCCATTTACGACTATGGACAACGCGAACGCCGCTTCGGCGGACTCTCAGAGGAATCCTAGCGCGTTGGTCCAACGGGTGCTGAGCGCGGTCGTGCTGCTGCCGCTCGTGGTTGTCTGCGTGTGGTGGGGCTTCTGGCCGTTTACTATGCTGGTTGTTGCCGCTGCAATTGTCGGACTCGGTGAATTGTATGCGGCGTTCAACCACGGCGGGTACCGGTCGAACTATACGCTCGGCGTCATGCTGATGGCGCTATTGCTCGGTGCGATGACCGTTCAGGCGGTTACCGAAGTCGATCTGCTGGCGCCAGCCCTGGCGCTGACGGTGATGATCAGTCTGGCGGCCTGTGCATCACGTCACGCGCAGCACGGCGCCGTGGCGGAATGGGCGTTGACATTCGGTGGTGCGCTCTACATCGGCAGCCTGCTGGGATTTTTGCTCCTGCTCCGCGCGCTGGAAACGCCGCTGCACAACGGATTGCTCGCTTCCCTCCAACCACAACCCGGCGCCGCATGGATCGCCCTGGTGTTGATGACAACCTGGGGGCAGGATGTCTTCGCCTATTTCGTCGGCAAACGCTGGGGCCGGCGGAAAATGGCGCCGTCGCTCAGTCCGCGCAAGACGTGGGAGGGCGCCGCTGGCGGGATGCTCGGTGCGCTTGCTGGCGCCTTTCTCGCGCTGGCGCTGTTCGGTCTGCCGCTCTCGCTCTGGGCGACTGCACTTATCGGCATCGTCGCCGGCATCGCCGGACCGGTTGGTGACCTGTCCGAGTCGTTTATCAAGCGTCAGGCCGGGCTGAAGGATGCAGGCAGCCTCATCCCTGGTCACGGCGGCATCCTGGATCGGATCGATAGCGTGTTGTTCAGTGCGCCCGCGATCTACATTGTTCTGGTGACTCTGACGCCGGGGTGAGGATCGCGGCGCAAGATGGTAGAATGTGCGAACATGGGAAGGTTGCCGCTTGAACGTTCAGGAATCGCGCTATGTCCGCCCCTCGTTTATCTGCACGAAATAAGCGCTGGTTGGTCCACGAAACGCCGCACGAGTTCATCGCCGCCTTTCGCCAGTTTCCGCCGCTGATCGCCGCTGTGCTCTATCAGCGCGGTCTGCGGAACGAGAGCGCCATCGGGGAGTTCTTTGCTTCCGATTATCGGCTGAACGACCCTTTCAGCCTGCGCGGCATGGAAGCAGCAGTCCAGCGGATCGTCGTAGCCATCCAGAATCACGAACCAATGGCGGTCTATGGCGATTATGACACCGATGGCGTGACAGCCGTGACGCTGCTGGTGCAGGTCATCCGCGCCATGGGCGGAATGATCCAGCCCTATGTGCCGCACCGCATTCGCGAAGGGTATGGCTTGAACATCGCAGCGATCGATGCGCTGGCGCGTGACGGCGTGCGCCTGCTGATCACGGTCGATTGCGGTATCAGCAATGTGCGTGAAGCAGAGCACGCGCGCGCCGTCGGGCTTGACCTGATCATCACCGACCACCACGAGCCGCCTGCGCGCCTCCCCAATGCCCTGGCAATCGTCAACCCCAAGCAACCGGGGTGTTCGTATCCATTCAAACATCTGGTGGGTGTCGGCATCGCCTACCAGTTGGCGCGCGCGCTGGCGCGCCGCGGTTTGCGCTCGACGCTCCAGAAAGATGATCTGCTCGACGTCGTCGCCATTGGCACGGTGACCGATATGGGACCGCTGATCGGCGAGAATCGCGTGCTGGTGACGCACGGGCTGAAAGCGCTCAATGCCGCGCAGCGACCGGGGGTGCGCGCGCTGATTGAAGCCGCGGGCCTGACGCTGGGCAGGGTGACATCAACCGATATCAGTTTTGGGCTTGGACCGCGTCTGAATGCGTCTGGCCGGATCGACAACGCGCGATTGAGTTACGAACTGTTGCTCGCCGAGGAACTCGAAACAGCGCAACGCCTGGCGCACGAACTGAATATGCAGAATCGTCAACGCCAGGAGTTGTCGAAGAGCGTCCAGGAACAGGCGAGTGCGCAGATCAGGGCGCTTGGCAAACACCAACAGCGGGTCATCGTGCTTGACGACGCCGGGTATCCGGCAGGGGTGGTCGGACTGGTGGCGGCGCGCCTGGTTGAGGAGTATGGCCGCCCCACCGTGCTGATCGAACGCGGTGAGGCGTGGTCGCGCGGTTCGGCGCGCTCTATTCCAGGGTTCAGCATCATTGAGGCGCTGACCGCCTGCGCCGATCTGTTCGAGCGCTTTGGCGGGCATACGGAGGCTGCCGGCTTCACCATCGCCACCGACCGCCTGCCAGAACTCGAGGAACGCCTGGAACGCTATGCTGAACAGCGTTTGCCTGACACTTTGCTGCTTCCCGGTCTTCACATTGATGCCAGAATTGCGCTCAGCGACCTGTCGTATAATCTGCTGAAGGAACTGCAGAAACTGGAGCCCTTTGGTCAGGGCAATCCGCGACCTGTGCTGATGAGCAGCCGTGTGCAGGTTATTGGCGCCTGGCCACGGGGGAGCGAAGGGCAGCACCTGAAATTGCGCCTGACCGATGCGAATGGCGTGGGTCCCTTCAATGCCATTGCGTTTCGCTTTGGTCACCTGGCGCGCTACTTCGAGCAGCCGCGCTGGATCGATGTGGCATACACACTTGAAGCCGATGAGTGGAATGGAAGCGACGCGCTGCAATTGAATGTCAAGGATTTCCGTAGCGCACGATGAGGTGGCAATCCGATGGAAGAGATCGTTCGTTTTTTGCTTGAACACCCGCCCTTCAGCCAGTTGCCGCTGCTCCAGACTCAGCGCATCGCGAGCGCTGTCCAGATCGAGTATTTCGGGCAGGGCGTTCACATTCTGACCCAGGGTGGCAAGCCGGCTGCATTCCTCTACCTCATCCGGCGCGGCAGCGTCGATCTGCTACGGGAGCGCAACGGCGTGGTGGAATTGACCGATACGTTGAGCGAAGGCGAATGCTTTGGTTATGTCTCGCTCATTCAGAGCAAACCACCGATCAGCACGGTGCGCGCCCACGAAGCGACCCTCTGCTACCTCATTCCGGCGGCATTGTTCCATCAGTTGCGCCGTGATTACCCGCCATTCGCACAGTTCTTCGCGCGCTCGATCACCGACCGGCTCGAACAGGCGCTGCAGCAACGCCAGGCGACCGCCGCTCCCGAATTGTTTCAGACGCGCCTGCGTGACCTGATCACCGAACCACTGGTGACCGTCGCTCCTGACACGACCGTGCGCGAAGCGGCGCGTCGGATGCGCGAAGCGCAGGCATCGGCGCTGATCGTCGATCTGCCGCCGTATGGCATGCTCGACGCGGGGAGTGGCATTGTCACCGATAGCGACCTGCGCAACCGGGTCATTGTCGAAGGGCTCGACTACACGACCCCGATTGCGCAGGTAATGAGCGCACCTGCCATCACGGTACCCGCCGACAGCCTGGTGTTCGAGGGGTTGCTGAAGATGATCGAACACGGGGTGCACCATCTGCCGTTGAGTGATGGCGGACAGATCATCGGTGTGGTCAGTTATCGTGATTTTCTACGCCTGCAAAGCCATAACCCGCTGCTCATGCCACAGCGACTGGTGCGTGCGCACAGCGACGCCGACCTGCGCGCCTACACCGAACAGGTGACCGCCACCGTCGGCGGGTTGCTCGACGCCGGCGCCAGGGTGAGCGACATCGGGCGCGCCGTGGCGGCAGCGCACGATGCGTTGCTGGTGCACATCATTCGGGATGCTGAGGCGGCGCTTGGACCTCCGCCATGCTCGTATGCCTGGCTGGTGCTGGGAAGCGAAGGACGCTACGAGCAAACGCTGCGAACCGACCAGGACAATGCCCTGATCTATGCCGACAATGCGCCCGAAGGCGCTGAAGCCTACTTCGAGGCATTGGCGGAGCGGGTCGTCGAGCAACTGGTGCGCTGCGGCTTCCCGCGCTGTCCGGGCAACGTGATGGCGACCAACCCGCAGTGGCGCCAGCCGCGAGATGTCTGGCAGAACTATTTTCGGCAGTGGATCAGCGTGCCCAGCGAAGAAGCGTTGCTCCAGACTGCGATCTTTTTCGACCATCGCCCTGTCTATGGCACGCTGGATACCGAAGCCTCCCTGCGCCCAATCATCCTCCGCGCCCGCGATAATCGCATTTTCCTCGGGCGTCTGGCGCGGGCGGCATTGCGTCAGATGGCGCCGATCAATTTCTTCCGCCAACTGGTGCTGGAACGTCGCGGTGATCAGCGCGGTCTGATCGATCTGAAATATCGCGGCACGGCAATGATCGTCGATCTGGCGCGCCTCTTTGCGCTGGAAGCTGGCGTGCCCGATACCAATACCATCACCCGCCTGCGCAAATCGGCCAATCACAGCAGCCTGAGCGAAACCAGCGCCGAGGAACTGATTGCGGCATTCGAACTGATCGGGCTGTTGCGCCTGCGCTGGCAGTATCAGCAACTGTGCCAGGGATTGGAACCCGTCAATCAGGTCGAGGTTGATAAACTCACTCCGCTCGAACGGCGCGAACTGAAAGAAGCGCTCCGCGCTGTCGCCGTGGCGCAGCGGGCGGTGGCAGTCACCTTTCAAACCAGTCTGATCGCCTGAAGAGGGCTGCCATGTTTCTGTTTCGCCGTCGCCCCGCCGACCTTCCTGACCCCGTAGCCCGGTATCTCGACGCGCTGCGTCCCGATCCGGCGCTGATCTGGCGCGACGTGCCATACAGCGTCATGGACGTCGAAACCACCGGACTGAACCCGCGCCGCGATGCGCTGCTGGCGATTGGACTGGTGGAGATCGATGAAGGCCGCATCCGTATGGATCGGCGCTGGTACACCCTCGTGCGCCCGCCGGATGATGCGCCGGTCAATCCAGACGCCATTCGGGTTCATGGTCTGCTTCCCCAGGACGTTGAGCATGCACCGCTGCTTGGCGAGGTGGTTCCCACAGTGCTCCAGCGGCTGACCGGGCGAGTGCTGGTGGTGCATGTCGCCGATGTTGACATCGGCTTTTTGCGCCAGGCGATGCGGCGGTTGTACGGTGTCGAGCCGCGCGGTCCCGCGATTGATACGGCGCGCCTGGCATGGCATTTTCAGCGCCATCAGCGCCTGATCGCAGGATCGGGATCTGAACAGGAACCGGCATTGCAACTGCGCGCGCTGGCGGAAAGCGTCGGATTGCCCGTCTACCCTGAGCATAACGCCTTCAATGATGCCCTGACGACTGCGCAGCTCTTCCTCGCGCAGGTGAGCATGTTCGAGGCGCACGGCTCGCCGCGCCTGCGCGACCTGCTGCGCGCCGGTGGGTGTCTGCGGTAGGCTGAGGGCGATGGTGCGAAGGTAGAAGGTTGCAGGTAGCGCCGTTGGATTGCAATGGCGCACTGTTGCATTGCAACGGCAGTTGGCAAGAAGCGCGTTTGCATCGCCTTATTTTTACACAATCTTTATCTCAGCCTTAAGATGACTTGACATCATCCGCATATACTGTTTACAATCAGTATACACATCCCCGCATCTGCCAGAAGTATGGTGTAAGCCCTGTACAGCACGATGGCGTGCGGCAAGGGGCGCTCTCCGCGAGTCGCTCTGTTCGCACAGCACTGACGCCAGGAGGTGAACGGATGACACTCACCCACGCGATTGGTTCGACCAACAGCGTCGAAGCCACTGACGTTGTTGTGGCGCCGCCGGAAGAGGCTGCGCGCAATGCGAACCTGACCGACTATGAATCAGTCTACCGTCGTTCGATTGAGAATCCGCACGGATTTTGGAGAGAGGCGGCGCAGGCGCTGCACTGGTTCGAACCGTTCCACACTGTGCTCGATGAAAGCAACGCTCCATTCTACAAATGGTTCGTCGGCGGCAAGACGAATATGGCGTACAATGCCCTTGATCGTCACGTGCAGACCTGGCGCAAAAACAAGGTGGCGCTAATCTGGGAGAGTGAAGACGGCATTGTTCGCACCTACACCTACTGGCAACTGTACCGTGACGTCAATAAGTTCGCCAATGTGCTCAGATCGCTTGGTGTGCGCAAAGGTGACCGGGTGGCCATCTACACCGGTCGTTGCCCGGAGCAGGCGATCGCCATGCTGGCATGCGCTCGCATCGGCGCCGTTCACACCGTCGTCTATGGCGGCCTGTCGACCGAGGCGCTGCGCAGCCGCATCGAAGATGCTCACGCCAAAGTGCTGGTGGTGGCGGATGGCAGCCTGCTGAACGGCAAGATTGTCAAATTGAAGGAAATTGCGGATCAGGCGGTCGATCACGCACCGTCGATCGAAACGTGCGTGGTCATCAAACGCACCGGGCACGAGGTCGATATTCGCAGCGGGCGCGACTACTGGTGGCACGATCTGATGAGCCTGCCAATCGCCTCGGCGCGCTGTGAGAGTGAACCGCTCGACGCCGAAGATCCGTTCTTCATCATTTATACCTCAGGTTCCACCGGTAAACCCAAGGGCGTGGTCCACACCCTTGGCGGCTACATGGTGGACGTGTACACCACCCTGAAGTACGTGCTCGACTTCAAAGAAGAAGATACGCTCTTCTGCACCTCCGACGCCGGCTGGATCGTCGGGCACTCGATCGTGCTCTATGGTCCATTGATGCACGGCATCACCACGCTCATGTACGAAGGCGCGCCCGCCTACCCTTACCCGGATCGCTGGTGGCACCTGATTGAGCGGCACGGCGTCACGCTCATGTTTACCGCGCCGACCGGCGTGCGTGGGTTGATGCGGTATGGCGACGCCTGGCCCAAACGCCGTGACCTGAGCACGCTGCGTCTGCTGGCATGCGCCGGGGAACCGCTCAACCCCGAAGCCTGGCGCTGGTTCTACGACGTGATTGGCCAGCGTCGCTGTCCCGTGATCGACAACTGGTGGCAGACCGAAACGTCGCGCCCGATGATCTCGAACTTTGCCTCGTTGCCGATGAAGCCCGGTTCCTGCGGATTTGCCGTGCCAGGAGTTGGGCTTGACATCGTTGATGAACAGGGACAGAGCGTGGCGCCTGGCGTCGAAGGCGCGCTGGTCATCACCCGCCCGTGGCCCGCAATGTTGCGCACCATCTATGGCGACGATCAGCGCTATATCGAGCAGTACTGGAGCCGCTATCCGGGTATGTATCTCACCGGCGACGCTGCGAAACGCGACGCTGATGGGTATATGTGGATCATTGGTCGTACTGATGATGTCATCAAAGTCTCCGGCTATCGCCTGGGCACCGCCGAAGTCGAAAGCGCGCTCGTGGCGCACCCGGCGGTGGCGGAAGCCGCCGTGATCGGGTTGCCGCATCCGGTGCGCGGAAATGCGATTCACGCCTTTGTGTTGCTGCGCGCCGGGCATTCGCCTTCAGAAGCGCTCGCCAACGAGTTGAAAGCCCATGTCGGCAAGGTGATGGGACCAATCGCCAAACCGGAAACGATTTCGTTCCCGCCGACGCTACCAAAGACCAGGTCGGGCAAGATCATGCGCCGCGTGCTGCGCGCCCAGGCGCTCGGCGAGCCGCTTGGCGATCTCAGCACAATGGAGGGATGACAGGATCGGTTTTGCAATCGTGTGAGTAGCCAGGGAGGAACCCGCATGTCGATCGATGTAGCCGAACCAAGAACGATCAGTCAGTTCGAGGATGAACAGGGCATCTATCCGCCCCCGCCGCACATTGTCGAGCAAGCCAATATTACGGCGTACATGCGCTCGAAGGGCTTCTCGACCTGGGAAGAACTCTACCAGTGGTCGATTGAGCATCCGCAGCTTTTCTGGACGGATATGGCAAACCGCCTCGAGTGGTATGAGCCGTGGGAAAAGGTGCTCGACGACTCGAACAAGCCCTTCTACAAGTGGTTCGTCGGTGGAAAGTTCAACATCATTCACAATGCCATCGACCGCCACCTGAAAACGTCGCGCCGCAACAAACAGGCGCTCATCTGGGAAGGCGAGGATGGCAGTTATCGCGCCTTCTCCTATTTCGGCGTCAATCGCGAGGTGTCGAAATTTGCGAATGTGCTGAAGAGTATGGGCGTTCAGCCGGGCGACATCGTGTCGATTTACATGCCACGCATCCCCGAACTGATCTTCGCGATGCTGGCGTGCGCCAAGATCGGCGCTGCGCACTCGGTGATCTACGGCGGCTTCTCGGTCGAAGCATTGCGCGAGCGGATCGCTGATGCACAGTCGAAGGTGCTGATCACCGCCGACGGCGGCTACATGCGCGGGAAGATCGTCGAACTGAAGAAGATCGCCGATGAAGCGATGGGGCACAGCCCGTCGATTCAGACCTGTATCGTTGTGCGGCGCACCGGGCACAATGTCGAGATGCAAGCGGGTCGCGACTACTGGTGGCACGATCTGATGAGCCTGCCAATCGCGACCGCGCGCTGTGAGACGGTGCCGGTCGATGCCGAGCATCCGCTCTATATTCTGTACACTTCTGGCAGCACCGGCAAGCCCAAAGGCGTCGTTCACGTCCACGGCGGCTATGCCGTTCACGTGTCGGCGACATTGCACTTCACGTTCGATATCAAAGAGGAGGATCGCTACTGGTGCGCCGCCGATCCGGGGTGGGTCACGGGCCATTCGTACATCGTGTATGGCCCGTTGATCGAAGGCGCAACCTCGTTCATGTACGAAGGCGCGCCTAACTACCCCTACCCGAATCGCTGGTGGAGCCTGGTGGAGAAGTACGGCATCAACATTCTCTATACCGCTCCTACCGCGATTCGTGGTCTTATGCGCTTTGGCGACGCCTGGCCCAGCCGCCACGATCTGTCGACCCTGCGCCTCCTTGGATCGGTCGGCGAGCCGATCAACCCCGAAGCCTGGCGCTGGTTCTACAATGTCATCGGCAAGGGGCGCTGCCCGATTATGGATACCTGGTGGCAGACCGAAACTGGCGGTTTCCTGATCACCCCCAATCCTACGACGCCGCTCAAGCCCGGATCTGGCACCCGCCCGTTTCTCGGCATCCAGGCGGATGTGGTCGATGAACAGGGGCATAGCAAGGGCGCGAACGAGGACGGATTGCTGGTCATCAAGACGCCCTGGCCCGGAATGATGCGCACCATTCTGCGCGACCCGGATCGGTATGTCAATCAGTATTGGAACAGCGACCCGCCCGGCATGTATACCGCCGGCGACTCGGCGCGCAGAGACGAAGACGGGTATTTCTGGGTCATTGGGCGCATCGACGATGTGATCAAAGTATCGGGGTATCGCCTGGGCACGGCGGAGATCGAGAGCGCGCTGGTGTCGCACCCGGCGGTTTCGGAAGCCGCTGCTATCGGTTTGCCGCACGAGGTGAAGGGTACCGCAATCCACTGCTTCGTCATTTTGCGGGCTGGCATCGAGGGCACATCCGCCCTGGAGGATGAACTCAAGGCGCACGTGGCGCGCGAGATGGGACCGATTGCGCGCCCGGAGAGCATCAAGTTCGTTTCGATCCTGCCCAAGACGCGATCCGGCAAGATTATGCGGCGCGTGCTCAAGGCGCAGGCGCTCGGTCAGGATCCCGGCGATCTCTCGACGCTGGAAGGGTAAATGCAGCGTTGAACGTTCAGCGTTGAACATTCAACGCTGAACGTTCATTCAACATGATATGCCAGTACGACCAGATGGTGCGGCTTTCCCTGGCGATCACGGATGTGATTGAGAAGGCGCCCTTCGAGGGTGAAGCCCAGGCGTGCAAAAATCGCCTGGCCAGCCGTTTGTTCCTCGACCATATCAACGAACACTTTTGCTGCTCCCAGTTTGCGCGCATGGGCGACAATCTCACTCGCCATGACGGTGCCCAGCCCGCAGCGCCGCCAGGCTTTGTCGACAATCAATTGAATATCAGCCACATGGCTCGAACGACCCGGCAACTGGCGCGCTGAGGCATATGCAACAATTGCGCCATCGGGCGCCACCGCCACGATCTGTCGCCAGTGCTCGGCGTCGCGCGCATTGACCAGGCGCGCCACTACCTCTGGACTGCGCAGGTCATTCTCGGCATGCAGCCAGTCGTTCTCGGGCAGTGCGGCGCCAAAGGCAATCAGCCGCTCATTGTCTCCCGCTTCTATCAGACGGACATGAGCAGTGCGTCCATCGCATAGCGCGGCTTCGAAGGGAACCTGTGGAGGGGCAGTCGTCATTGGCAGCTCCTGTCATGGTGACCAAACCGTGAAATCTTGCACAACATCGATTATACCATCGCCGGTTCACAGGAGTTCGTATGGTCCGAAATGATGGAAGAGCGCCTGCCGATCTACGTCCGGTTCGGATGAGCATCGACACCTATGGCTATGCCGAGGGTTCGGCGCTGATCGAGATGGGAAACACCCGCGTGCTGTGCACTGCCAGCGTTGAAGAGGGTGTCCCGCAATGGCTGCGCGGTCAGCAGCGCGGCTGGGTCACTGCCGAATATGCGCTCCTGCCGCGCTCAACGGCGCAGCGCACCCGCCGCGAACGCAACGGCCTCTCCGGGCGCACCCAGGAAATCCAGCGCCTGATCGGGCGTGCGCTGCGCGCTGCCGTGTCGCTCGAGGCGCTCGATGGTTTTACGGTTACCGTTGATTGCGATGTCCTGCAGGCGGATGGCGGCACTCGCACGGCGTCGATCACCGGCGGGTACGTGGCGTTGGCGCTGGCAATGCATCGCCTGACCGCCGCCGGACGGTTGGCCGCCAACCCGCTCCGCCGCGCAGTTGCAGCCGTTAGTGCCGGGTATGTCGGCGGATATGCATTGCTCGATCTCGACTACAGTGAAGATAGCGTCGCCGATATGGATTGCAACCTGGTGCTGATAGACGATGGCGCAATTGTTGAGGTGCAATCCACCGCCGAGGCGCGCGCTGTCAGCCGTGCTGAGTTCAATGCCCTGATCGATCTCGCAAGCGATGGCGTCCAGCGCCTGCTGGCGATCCAGCGTGAGGCGCTGGCGCCGGTCGTTGGCGCGTTGCGCGTTGAAGGGGGGATCATTGAAGGTTGAACGCGCGATCGTGGCGTCTCACGCGCAAACCCTGCATCCCCTGCAACCTTTTTATCCCTCGTTCGTGGCCTCACCTCCGATGAACAACATACACCGGCGCTGGACCGAGATCGAGCGCCAGTCGGCCCTCGCTGGCAACGATGGTCGAGGTTGCGCCATCGCGCGTGACGAGGACGGCGGTTGACTCACTGGTACGGATGCTGGCACGCACCGGCGTTGGCGCCCAGAGCACGTCGATCGTCGCGTCGCCGCGTTGAAATTGCGCGTTATAGGCTTCTGGACCGCTGATGGCGAACAGATCGTCGAGGTGGATGACTCCGCCGCCTGTAAAGGAATCGGGCATATCGTCGAGTACGATGGCATCGAGCCGTGCGGGAAAGTCAATCCGTCCGTTGCCATTGCCGCTGATCCGGTCCCATTGTGGTGCAACACCGATGATTGGCGCCTCCAGGATGCGCCATCCCGGCGGTCCGATCGTACCCAGCGCGAACTGTAACACTTCCCCTTCCGCATCACGCACCCAGACCTTGAGCATGTTCCCTGAGCCGTCGCCATACACCCACAGACCCAGGGCATAGGAATGGTCGGGAATGGGCGCCGGTCGCTCGCGCCGGAAGACGACGAACTCATTGGTGCGCGAAGGGAACGCATAGCGCAACTGAGCCGCGCCACGCCCGCTGCGCACGCGCTCACCGGATGGCATAAAATCGCCATACGCCTGATCGCCGCGCCGCCACGCGCCAAACTGCTCGAAATCGAGCACGGTGGTTCGGTTGAACAGATCGCGCACAACCACCAGGTTTGCTCCCGCAAGATATTCCACCATCACCCGGTACGCTGCGAATGACGGCTTCAGGCGGCTGTAGTCGAAGTAGCCGACACCAATCCCGACCAGACCATACGGATTGCCGGGGTCGTCCTTGAGGGTATACCAGAAGATCTTCTCGACGCCTGCACGCCAGAGCAACAGTGTCGCACGCACCAGAAAATTCGCCTGATCCTGTTCATTCACCAGTCCGACGGCGTCACGGTCGCCGCGCCCGCTCGACCACCCAATCTCGGTGACCCAGATCGGACGTGCGCCGTACTGTTCCGCAACGGCGCGCGCCGCTTCGACGCCTGCGATCAGGTTGCCAATCTCAGGCGCGCTTGGACTGACGTACGGATGGATAGCGAGAATGTCGAAACTCTCCCACGCACCGGCCGCCGCCACCTGCCGCAGAAACGACGGTTCAAACGAATAGACCCCGCCGATCAGAATGGTCGCCTGCGGGTTGACCGACCGGATGGCAGCGGCAGAGAGACGCAGGAGCGTGGCATACGCAACAGGATCGGGGGCAGGCTTCCAGAACAACGGATTATCCGGCTCATTCCAGATTTCCCAGTGAGAAATGTAATTGCGGTAGCGTTGCGCGACAGCGGCAGCAAACGTGGCAAACCGCTGCGGGTCGGGAGCGTAGAACGATACGCCATGCGGGATATCGTTTGGGAATGGGGTTGCCCATCCCGGAGGATGCCCGATGACGCCCAGAATATTCACTCCACGTCGATTGAGCGCGCGCACCGCTTCATCGGTGAATGTCCAGTCGTAAGGGGCATCGGGCGTTGGCTGAATGCGAAACCAGTGAAAGTCCTCACGCGCCCAGCCGACCCCCAGACGCGCCACGATGTCTGCCGGCACATGCATCGATGCGGGGTCCCAGTACCGGGTTGCCAGATGGCTATTGACGCCGAAGGGCGAATCGTGCAACGTTGTGCGGGGTGTTTCCAGCATCACGGGCGCGGCTTCAGGCGGCGCGACTGCTGGCAGCAGCGCCAGCAGCAGGGTGGTCGTCGCAACGATGGATAGAACGCGATCAACGCGAAGCAGCGATGTTGAGCGCATAATGCGGCAATTATACCAGATGCGCAGATGACCGTCACCCGCGAACGACAGGCGCCGCGACGAGATACCCCTTGCGTCGCTGGCGCAGGGCGCGCCCGCAGGGCAGGCACGGGGGACCTGCCCCGATGATGGCGGGATGGGTGGATTGTCGGGGCGCCCCTCTGTGGGCGCCCACCCCGGCGCGCGGCGGTCGTCGGGGCGCCCGCCCGTGGGCGCCCACCCCGGCGCGCGGCGGTCGTCGGGGCGCCCGCCTGTGGGCAGGCACGACATCACGGCACTTCGATGCGTACCGTGCTTGCCGTCGTTACGCCCGCCAGGGCGCGGTCTCCAGGCAGGATCAGTTCGGGTGATGGTGCGGCGTATGATCCAGGAACGGAAGCGCGCACCAGATAAGTGTGTTGGTGGATGCCGGGCATCAGTGTCGCGGCTGTAAGTTCAACCCGGTCGTTGAAGACGTTGATCTGATCGAATGTTGAACTGGCGCCGGCATCGACCAGCGCAAACCCGGCAGGAAGCGCATCGCGCACTGTCACAAAGCGTCGTTCGTGAAATGCCACGAATGTCAACCGCACCTGCACCAGGCGCCCCGGGCGCAACCCCGTCGGATCAATCTGCGTGCCGGTGTGCGGGTCCAGATATTCGCGGAGCAGACCGGCGCCTGCGGTTGATCGGGGTGCGCTGGCAGCGTGCGTCACCTGCCAGGCGACCAGCGCCGGAGCGTCGCTGCTGGTTACGACCAGCGTGTTGGTTGAGCGCAGGTCAGCGATGGGGATGGGAACCAGGCGTAGCGTGGCATCCGGCGTATCGGGCAGGGTGACCGGCGCGCCGTTGAAGGTGAGTGCGATGGTTGCCGCCGTATCTGCTGGCACGATGACGCGCAGCGCCTGCACAACACGCGCGGTTGTCAGAGCATCGCCCCATCCGACTGGCGTCATACGAGCGATCAGCCAGCGCGCGGCATCGGTTGCCAGTGGATGGCGCGGTGAGGCGTGGTGAATTGCCTGCACTGCCAGCGCTGTTGTGGCTGTGTCGTCATAGGGGAATGCGCTGCCAGGCGGTGTTCTCCACCATGCAATCGCATTCGTGCGCTGCACCAGGCTGATCAGCCGGGGCAGCGCCGGACTGACACGCGCCTGATCCGGCGGTAGCATCAACAGACGGCACGCGAGCCCGTGGACATCGAGTTCACCATCGTCCCATTCCCGCACCAGCGACGACTCAGCGACACCGAGTCGCGCCAGCGCATAACTCAGGCAGACCCGCGATTCGAGCGGAACATCAGGATCGCGCGCAAGGCGGGTCGCCAGGGTCGTCGCGTGTTCGAGCGACTCGTCGGGTAGTGCGACACCAGCCTCCTGCGCACCGGCAAGCGCTTCGAGCACAATGGCAACGACTGCCGGGTTTGATCGTCCGCCAGATTGCCATGCCCATCCCCCATCAGGCTTCTGTATGTTGGTCAGATGCGTGATCGCCGCCTGAGTGTCCGGCTGCGCCTCTGGCAACGACGTCGCCATCAGGATGATTGCCGCGTCCTCGAGCGCCTGTCGATCAGGCGATCTTCCAAATACGCGCAAACGTTCACGCGCCAGTGTTTTCAGTGAAGGAGCGACGACCACATCGAGCCATCCCCATGTTGCCAGGCTGTCATCGGGCATCACAATCTGCGTCTCGAAGCGGTCAGTCACAAGCGCACCGCCTGCGCTGATGACCGTGGGGGCAGGTGGCAGCACCGGCAGTGTCGTGCGCACCGTCTCGCTGAAAGCCGCACCGGCTGCAACAGTTGCCTCCAACTCCAGGGTGGCGGTTGGTGGCGCGCGCAGCGCGAACGGTATCGACGTGACGCCTTCCCCTGGAAGAGTTGTGACCTGAACAGTCGATGTTCCATCAGGAAGGCGCAGCATGACTCTCGTTTCCCGTGTTATCCCATCAGTTGCCGTGAGACGGATGCTGGCGTCGATTTGATCGCCAGCGCGCACGAAAGGAGGGGTAATGATCTGCGGCACGATGGCTTGACCCGCCATCAATTGCGACCTGACCTCACCGAAGCCCTGGTTGCCAGCCACCCACACGTCCACCAGGAAGACGCCGGCGGTCTGCGGCAGCGGAACGTCGATGAGCAGCACGCCATCGTCGTCCGTCCGATCAACACGCCACATAATGGTCTTTTGCCTCTCATCAGCGTCGGTAACCCGCACAAGAACATCGGCTGGCGCTGGGTCGCCATTTGCATCTGTTACTGTGAGTGTCAATGCGGCGGTTGCGCCGGGAGCGTACATCTGGGCATCAGTGGTCAGCGTGAGCGACAGCGGTGGAGTGGGCATCGCAACCGGCAGATCGACCTGCAAGCGTCGTTGAGCGATCAGGCGCGTTGCTGGCGTCAGCGTCACCCGGACGCCTGGCGCATCGTCGGCTGTCAGGGTCAGCGTCACCGGCTCACCGGCGCGCACCACACGCAGTTCTTCCCGAACATCCCCCGACGCATGCTGCACCGTCAGCAGTGCTGGCGCTTCAGGAAGCGATTCGAGCGGCAGGATCAACGCCGTATCGCCTGGTCGGTATTGAGCGCGATCAGCGAGTAGCGTGGCGCTGCCTTGCAGTACAATCCAATCCGTAAATTTGGGCTGATAGGCGCGCAGGATGATATCGGTCGGCGGCGTCGCTGGAGCGATTCCTGCGAGTGATGCGCGCACCCGATAGGTTCCAGGCGCCAGAAGCGGCACAGTAAATGTCGTCCTTCCGTTGCTATCGGTGATCACCACACGGCTCAGAATCGGTCGATCCGCAGGTGATGCTGCAGCATTATCGGGTGGAGCGCCGTTGAGCAGCGTCGCCTCGACCTGCACCCGCTGTGCAGCGAGCGTTTGGTCGCCGAGGAGCGTGACGACTTCAACACTCGCTGCCGTCCCTGCACGGACAATCGACGACGGCGCGCGCAGCCCAACGAGTGGCGCAGGCGGCGCCTCGATCAGCCGTTCAACCGTAACCGCAGGTCCATGCGGTTCGGCAATGGAGGCGCGAAAGCGATACCGGTACCAGGAATCGGAAGGGACGACGATTGCAACCATGCCGTTGTTGTCGGTGACGTTCGCGCCTGACAGCGGCGGCGGCAGATCGGGTTTGCCGAATACCACGTCGTCGTCTGCTGGAGGGCGCGGAATTTCATAATCAATAGTCCAGAAAACCTCGGCGCCTGCAACCGGTAAACCTTCCGGTGTCCGCACCGCCGCCAGCAACGAGGGATTTTGCCCTTGCACTGTGCTTGTAACCGTCACCTGCAACGGCGGCGCCGATGCCTCGACGCGAAACGTGATTGTGTTGCGCTCGTCCTGCGGCGTCGAGATGTGGTAGATGCCAGGCAGCGCATCGGACGGAAGGGAAAGGGTTGTCTCAAAAGCGCCTGTCCCATCGAGTGGAACCTGCCTGCGTATGGAGCGACCCGACGGATCGCGCACCTCCAGAGTGAGCGTTCGCCCTGGTGTTGGTGGATCGAACGACTGCGCTCCAGGCTGACGGACGAAACCGCGGATCGAAATCTCTTCACCTGGCGAATAGACGGACCGGTCGGTTGCAAAAACGACGCGCAGGCGTGGTGCAGGCGCGCTCTGTGGCGGAACGTCCAGCGTGGCGAATGCAAGGAGATCGCCGCTGACAGCGATAAGATCACGCGGATTGATGCCGGTCAGATCGGTCGTCCACACCCCGCGTTCATCACTGCGCCCCGCAGCGATCAGCGATCCCTGCCGGTACAGAGCAAGCGGTGCATTAGGGAGAACCGCTGCGCCGACCGTGTCCGTCGCCCACACGATCGCGCGCTGTCCGGTGACCTGAAGCGCGAGGCTGGCGCGCGAGACAACGAGGATGCTGCCGGTTCCCACACGTTCAGGCGTGCGGACGCGCAGGAAGTAGATGCCCGGCGGAAGTGGCGAGCCATCGTCGAGCGCCACCGTCACGCGCGCTTCGACCGTCGCATTGAGCGGATCGGCGAGCGGTTCCGACCAGGATCGCAGCAATGAAAGCCCATAGCGCGACGGCTCGAAGTTCGTCCACTCAGCATCGTTGAAACTCAAAGCGCGCAGCAGTGTCGCCTCATCGAGTCGATAGAGCGCCAGGCGCAGTTCCGAGAGATTCGTTCGCCGCGTCAACAGGGCAATCGTCTGATCGGGCAGCGCCCGGATCACTCGACCGTTTGCTTCCGGCAGGGTCAGCGACGGCGCGGCCGGCGCCGTAAAAAAACGAAGTTGATAGTCACGTTCGAGCGAGACGCCGGCGCGATCTGAGAGAGACGACGGAATGGTGATGGTATACAGCGTTGCCGCCTGGAGTTGCGCATCAATGCGCGCCTCGCCATCATTTGTGATCACCCGCAGGTTGTCAACTGGCGGCTCAATGCGCATCTGCGTGCGCAGCGCTTCGGCATCTATCGGCGTGCTGAAGATCAGGCGTACATTGCCTCCTGGCAGGAGCAATTGCCCCTCACCGGGGAACCGTCCGATCAATGCCGGTTTTGGCGCAGCAATGAAACTCCACCGGTACGGTTGAGCCAGGAACAGCGTTCCATCCGCCAGCGCCGCTGGCAGTGCAACGGTGTAGGCGGTCCCGGCCTGCCATGCAACGGCGGGAGTATACGTCACAACCTGTGCGCCATCGGGCAACAACGCATCCTCAAGCGAACCAGACACCGCTGGCGTAATCGAAAGCGCATCCTCGAGCGCCTGCAGGTCGATTGGTTGCGAAAAGACGATGCGCAGCGGTTCATACGGTCCCACCTGGCGTGCGTTTGGCGGCGGCGACACCTCGCGCACGGCGGGCGCCAGCGTCGTGAACGACCAGGTATAGGTGCGTCCAAGCGGAACGCCGCCTTGATCGGTCAGGTCCGGGTCGAGGGAAAAGGTATAGCGAACGCCGGGGCGGAGCGGTTCAGCCGGGCGGAACAGCAATGTGACGGGATCGAGCCATGTCACGCTTCCCGAAAGCGGCGGGTCGCTGTGCAGTGCAGACAATGACTCAGAGCGGGCAAGCGCGTGAGCCAGTGCGATCGGACGACTGAACCGCACGCTGACCAGCGTATCGAGCGGGACGTTGATACTGCCGTCGCGGGGCCATAGGGCAATGACGGCTGCCGGCGGCACCGTTTCGAACGCCAGCGTGAACGGTTGTGCGAGTGGACGGAAGTGCTGGCTCAGCGCTGCTTCGGTGAGCGTGACACGGTAGCGCGTGCCCGCCTGAAGTGCGGTGGTCGGCGTGACAGTCAGCGTCATACGATTTGTGTCCCAACTGTAGACGACCTCGGTCGCAGGTTCGATGCGCAGCGCGCGCTCGACGGCGGGAGGGTTCATCGGAGCAGTGAACTGAATGGTGATCGATGTGCGGGGCGACACATCGCGCGCGCCATCAGGAGGTGATGCCGCAACGACCATAGGCGGCGCAGAGAACGATGGGAGAAGAAAGAAGCGCGCTCCCGGCAGCGCCAGGGATGCCAGCACGATGACCAGCAAAACACCAGTCCAGATCACATTGATCTGTCGCAGAAAACGCACGCGTATTCCTCAACGGCGAGCGGCGGCGCACACCAGCGAATGTCGGAGAAAAGCGCTGTCTCTGTCGAGTATAGCATACGTCGCCGAGATTATGCGCCAATCTGATAGATTGTCTGCCAGATGCACGCCAATCGGTTCCAGTTGTAGGCATCCGCTCGCAGGCGCGCCCCCTCTGCCAGAAGCGCGCGACGGGCGGGATCGGTCAGCAGGGTCGCCATGCCGTCCGCCAGGGCGTGCGCATCGCCAGGTGGAACAATCAGCCCGGCAGAGTTGCCGATCATCTCACGCCGGTCGCCGACATCGCCGGTCACTATCGGCACGCCTACCGCCATGCTTTCGACGATCTTAAGCGGCGATCGTGCGGCGGCTGCCGGCGTATCCTCCACCGGATCGACCGAGCAATCGCCGACGGACAGCCATGTCAGAGCGGCTTCGGGCTGAACGCGCCCTGCCCAGATGATCACCCGCTCCAGTCCGCGCGCCCGGGCGTATGCCATCAATGCCGCGCGATCATCACCATCGCCAACCACAACCAGGCGCGCCGTAGGGAAGCGTTTGCTCAGGATTGCAAACGCATCGACGAGCAGGCGCACCCCATGCGCCACGGCGCTGATCGCGCCGAGATAGACCGCCGCCGGGTGGTGGGTCAGACCGAGCGAAGCGCGCAGCGCGGCAACCCGGCGCGCATCCGGCAGCGTCTGACGGTCGAGATCGACGCCATTCGGGACGTAGCGCAGGCGTTGTTCGGGCACACCCAGGCGTCGCAGGCGATCATAGAGGAAGCGAGTGTTGATGCTCACCCCGCGCGCCATGTGCGGCAATCGATCCTCCCACCCCGCCACAACTCGCCGCTGCCAGGCGCCGCCGAAGCGGTTCGCTGCCGCCTCGTAATCATCGCAGTCGACGTACAGGGCAGCGCCGTTTCGCGCTGCCAGAATGCCAGCCAGCCCATTGATCGGCTGTGGCTTCGCCACGTGGATGGCATCGGGGCGCAGGCGAACGGCTGCCAGCGCCAGCGCCAGCGCGCCGTGCAGCGAGACGGATGCCAGTTCCAGGGCGCCGAAGTGCCGACGCGCGCCGGGCAGACCATAGACGTGCATCTGCCCGACATAGGCGCAATGCACCCCGTCGTGCACAAACCGGCGCACACGCAACCGGTCGAAAGTCGGGTGGAGCATCAGCAGGTGCATCTCATGACCGTCGCGCGCCAGGCGGCGCGCCAGCGGCAGCCAGCGACCGCGCGGCGATGGATAGTCGAGACTGGAAGTACAAAGGAAGACGATACGCATGCTATTTTGTCGCTGCGACAATCAGCGAGACGCCAAATCGACGGAGGGGCGTCCGTTCAAGAATGTTGGCGACAGCGCGAAACAGTGGTTGCAGTTCACGCGGGCGCAGCATATCGAATGGCGGCAGCATCCAATCGATTCGAATATCGCGCCAACCAGTCTCTTCGAGCGATCGCCGGATACTGCGCTCGGTGTAGATGCGGGCGTTGGCGTACCGGCGATGGAGCGGTTCAGGCAGCCATGAGGCAAACGGGATGAAATAACTGTACGGTATGCCACGCAGTCCATGGGTCTCGAACGGAAACCATTTGTTGGGCGCCGTCAGCAGCAGTGTTCCGCCGTTGCGCAGGACGCGCCGCATTTCGTTCAGCGCGGCGCGCTCGTGTGCAACGTGCTCGAGCGTTTCAATACAAAACACAACACCAAAGGCAGCATCAGGGAACGGCAAATATTCGCCATCAGCCTGCCCCACGCCAATCGTCGGCGTGATTTGAGGGTGACATATGAATTCGTTCAGCCAACGCCGATCGATATCGATACCCCATACCAGTGCCGCTTCACACCCGATTGCCAGGGTGTAGGCGCCGTTGCCGCACCCCACGTCAAGCGCCCGCACTCCTTGCCAGCAGTGCATCACCCGTAGCGCCGCGAGGCGTTTTTCGATGCCTTTGTACCCATACCGGATAGGTTGACCGCGATAGACCGCATTCCTCATAGACCGCATTCCTCATAGTGTCTGAAGCGCTACAACACTCTTGGCGACGCCGTCTGCGGCGCCGGTTGTTCAGCGTAGGTTGCAGATGGTTCCGCCAGTTCTTCGATCAGACGCACCAGCGGCATCCACGAGTCGCGCTCGCGCGCGACGCGGATATTCTGGGCAAACGGTTCTGCCAGCCCTTCACGGAAAAAGCGCACAATCGCCTCGGCCAGCGCGGCGCTGTCGCCTGGCGGCACGATCAGCCCGGTTTCACCGTCGTGGATCGTCTCCGGCATCCCGCCGACCGATGTAGCGATCATCGGCTTCTCGAACCCGATTGCCAGTTGCGCCACGCCGCTCTGCGTCGCTTCGAGGTAGGGGAGCACAACCGCATCGCATGCCGAAAAGTAGACAGGGATCTGTTCGTTGGGAACATATTCGCTGTGGAAATGAACCGTATCGTCGAGACCAAGTTCACGCACCAGCGCGCGATACGGACGGTCGTCCTCCCAAAACTCGCCGACGACCAGCAGACGGGCAGGAATGTGCTGGCGCACCAGTGGCAGCGCCCGGATCAGATGACGCAACCCCTTGTAGCGCCGGATGAACCCAAAGAAGAGCAACACTGGATCGTTCTCGCTCAATCCCAGACGCGCGCGCGCTTCGGCGCGCGGCAGCGGCGTGCGACTGAACACATCATAGGGCGGGTGCGTGACCCCTTTGATGCGCGCCCATGGCAGCGCGCGTCGCAGCAGGGCAAAATCTTCTTCGCTCATCACAATGAAGGCATGCCCGCGCCAGAGAATGCGCCGCGCCAGGTACCAGTCGAACATCCCGCCATCGGGAGCGATGACATGATGGCACAAAAACAGAATCCGCACATTCGTATAACGGCGCACCAGGCGGGTCAGCACAAACAACATCGGCGACCAGAACGGCGTCCACCACTGGAGCAGCAGCAGATCGGGGTTATCGCGCTGGATCATGCGAAAGGCGCGCCACCAGGTCAGCGGACTCATCGGCGTCAGCACCCGGTCGCACTCGACGCGCAGCGCACTCTCGTCGGGGCTGGGGTCCATCGCCGTATTGCCGGGATAGAGCCATTTCGGATACTGTTTGATATACGAGATCAACCGGACATCATGATGCTGGCGCAGATGATGGGTAAGGAGTGTCGTATAGTGCGCAATGCCGCCACGGAACGGATAGGTCGGACCGATCAGGGTGATTTTCATTGCGTCACCAACTCGAAGATTTCAACCCCGCCTGACTCGTAGATCAGGCGGAAATGCGGGCTTTCGCGCAGTCTGGCGGTATCGATGCGGTCTGGTGCAGGGATCCCGCCAGGACCGGCAATCGGTTGCGCGCCGCTGTAGACATAGGTATAACCCGCAGCGCGCAGTCGATCGATCGTTTCGGGGAGGGTCAGATCAACCTGTACGGCGCGTCCGTCGGTCAACGGCCGGCGTCGCAGGTCGCGCGCCAGCGTATGAATCTCTGCGACATACTGCGGATCGGCGCTCAACTCGCTTCCATACGACATTGGTGGCGCATTCGTCTGTCGCCTGGTAAAGAACGGCAACCACCATCCGGCGTCCGTTCCAACAATCATGTCACCGCCGTAGATCGGGTGACTGTTCACAATGAAGCGCGCGCCAGGCAGCGTATGCGCGCGGACCCATTCCATCGCCTGGGCATCAGCCGGAGTGACCATGCGCATATAGGATGGAACCAGATCGCGCTGCCATCCCACACCCCAGGCGCTGGCGAAGATGATGGCAGCGGCGATAGGAAAGAATGCCAGTCGTGGCGCAACGCGCTCCAGCATGTCGCAGATCGATGCCAGCGTGACGCCTGCCAGCGGCGCTGCCATCAGATAGAGAATCATGGCGGCAACATCTCCCTGAACCACGCCGGTTCCGGGCAATCCGAGCAGGTGCGGCATAGCGGTTGCCAGCGCCGTCAGAATCCATCCAGCAGGCAAGAGTGCGCGCCAGGAACGCTGGCGTCCCGCGAGCGCCACGCCAATGATCGCAGCCATGATCACCGGACCCTTGAGGTAAAGCGGTGCAAGCGCAGGTACTGCTGCCGCCAGGATCTGTCCGGCTGCGACCTCAGGGCGTGTTGCATGCACCACATTGCGATCCAGGTGGCCACTGGCGACCTTCAGCAGCCACGGGAGCGTCAGCAGCAGCGTGATGATGCCAATGATTGCAGCACATTCCAGCGTTGCCAGAATCACGCGGGGCGCGGCGTAGAGGCGGAGCGCCAGCAGATAGATCAGGATCATCGGCGCCGCCAGGATGCTCGTCTGATAATGGCTCAACGCAAGCCCGGCGCTCACAATCCCCGCGAGCGCCAGCAGTCGCCAGTTGCGGCGAGGCGCTTCGATGGCTGCCATCCAGGTGATCAGCATCGCAACGAGAATGGTGTGGCTGGTGACGAACGGATTGCGTCCCCAAAACGTCAAAAAAGCCGGCAGCGTATTGTAGAACCCGACAATCAGCGCACCCCACACGCCAGCGATCGCGCTGCCGGTCAGCCGGACAGTTAATGCAAAGACAGCCAGCAGCGTGGCTGCATTCATCATCTGCCCGACTTCAACAACTGCGCGAGTCGTCGGAGTGCCGGTCAGCCAATGAACGAACGCTCCATTGGCATGGAACCCATAGTGATACGTAAGGGTTGTCAGCGGCGCATACGGTTCCCACGACGCGAACAGCCCCTGCCGCTCAACCAGGAGCTGGACAATCAGGGTATGATGGTAACTGTCCACATTCGAACCGACCAGCATCTCGCGCGTGGTGTAGAGACGCGCAATCAGCGCCAGTGCCAGAAGACCGATCATCAAGGCGATCGTGGCGCCGGGGGCGCCCCGTTCAGGCGTTGCGTCGTTCTGGGAGGCATTTCCCGTCGCCTGCGCACGGCGCCACGTTGTGATCAGCCAGATACTCGCGGCAAGGACCACATACGCCAGCGTGCCAATACGATTCCAGGGCAGGCTAACGACATGCGCCAGAAGCAACAGAATCGGAGGCAGCGCCGCTCCGATACCCCACGCCACCCCGATGCGCTCAAGGCGGCTCAAAGGATTGTCAGGCCAGAGCAGGTTGATCAGCGCCATGCCCGGAACGATCCAGAGCGCCAGCGCTGCGCCTACAAGCAATGCCAGCGTGCCAGCGCTCGAAAGCGCCCAGACGAGAACGCCGGACGAGCCAAAACCCGCGGTTGCCGCAATCCATCCGCATGCCAGCAATGCCGGAAAGAGGGCATATCGCGTCGCCCATCCGTCTGAGCGAAGCATACTGGTCTTGAGCGTGCTATCGAAAGGCTTCATCAAGGCGGCAATTATAGCAGATCAACCGCGCACCGCCTGTTCCCACTCAAACAACCGCTGCATCTGTCGCTCATTCAGCCCGATGATTGGACGGGCGCGACGCACCTTCTCCAGCGCCTCGATACTCGTCATACCCTGTGCCACCAGGTATGCGGCGGTTGTCAATGGCGCGCGTCCCACCCCGGCGTGGCAATGGATCAGCGTGGGCAGTCCATCAGCGTGTGCGGCGCTGACAAACGCGACTGCCCGGTGCAATTGCTCGATGGTCGGCGGGTGAAAATCGACCACTTCCAGCCGCAGCACGCGATCTGGCGGCGGTCCCTCGAACGCATCCTCGCGTTCCGCCTGCAGACTCAGCACGGCGCGAATACCCAGTGTGTGCAAATGAGGCCATTGACTGGCATGAAATGCTCCGCCGACATACAGCCGATCGTCGAGGCGGCTGACATTCAAGCCAAAGAGCCGATTCCACTGAGCCGTCGTGTAGCGCCACAACCAGGCGATGCCGTGATTTGGAACAAAGAGATCATGCGCTGATGATCGCTCATTGGTCATCGTTCTATCCTGCTGCCATATCACACTGGCGATACCCTTTGCCGAGTTGCGTGTGCGGCTCAACCTGCTATCATAAAAGGGTGTGTCGCAATACCGGGCGATCCATGCAACAACGGCACCAATTATACACGAGAATGGAAAGGAACCTCGATGCTCACCGCTTTCGTGCTCATTCAGGCTGAACCGGCGAAGATTGCACAGATTGCTCAGACCATCGCAAACCTGCCGAATGTTGCAGAAGTCTACAGCGTCACCGGCGACTTCGACATCATTGCGGTGCTCCGGTTGGCAGAGTACGAACAGCTTGCCGAAGTCGTGCCTGAGAGCCTGGCGCGGATCGATGGCATCAGGCGCACCAACACCATTCTGGCGTTTCGCCGGTATTCGGCGCAGGACCTGAAGGCGGCGTGGGACATTGGGGCGGCATAGGGGCGCTGGGATGCAGTGGCGACGTTGGGGGGCGATCAGCATCGGCGTTCTGGCAGTAGCAGCGCTGATTGCGGGCGCGCGCCCCGCGCGGCTGCGTCTGGCGCGAGTTACGCATGTCAGCACAGCGCCGCCGCTGTTGGCGAGCGTCTCGCTCCTGTATACGCGGGGCGCGCGCCCGCAGTTCGTGATCCTCGACATCACCGGCGCACATGGCGCTACCGGCAGCGCTACCATCAGCGGCGACCAGGAGTTCGTCGAAACGCCGCTTGCGGGCGTTCCCGGCGGTCCCTACCAGATCGCTGCAACGCTGGCGTACCGGATCGGCGGCTTCCTGACGCTACGCTATGCTTCATTTGCGGGTTAGTGGGTAGAGATACCCCAACCCCTACTTGTTTCGTCGCTTATGTTCCCGCCGGGCTGCCCGTCGCCCGCCCGACGGTCGTGGCGCGGCGCCATTGGTGGGAACCTTTTCTTCGCGCACTGCCGAGCGTTGCGCCGGTTGCGGACGTGCGGCGGCTCGCGCTCCCTTGCCACGCTGCGATGCCTCCCACGCCGCCAGACGGCCAGGGTAAACGGACCTGGCGTAGTAGATCGCATAGATGATCAGCGCGACGGACAAAACCGTGATGATCGTCATCCAGTATGGCGCGGTGAATGGCTCGATGGCGCTGCGTCGCAGCGCACCAACGATCGCCCCCAGCAGACCCACGATGAGCAAGGCGTATCCCAGACGGCGTAGCGCCGGTCCACGCACTGGATTCGTATCGACATGCATAAAAGTCAAATATGCGCCAGCGATGGCCACCACGAACTGAGCAATAAAAAAGGCCCATTCCGGGGCGCCAAAGTTGGGGTTGGGAGTGATAAAGTAACTCGGGTCCATGGGGGCATCTCCTGCAGGTGGGGAGTTCTTATTCTATAATTACGCCGATTATACCAACCGCAGCAGGGAGCGTCAAACATCGGCAAGCGCAACGAGCACAGGTATGATCGGGTCAGGAAGCGGCGCACAATTCAGCCGCTCCGCGCGGAGCGAACGAAGCCCCGTGCCGGCGGGGTTCGTTCGGAGCATGCGCCCGCGCCGCGGCGTGGGCGTGTCCGCCTTACAGTTCATGTCTGGACCCCTAGCGTAACTGTTCACCGTCAATGATAGGAGGCGCATATGCAACTAATAACCGTCAAGGTCGAAAACCCGGATGGACTGAACATCATTCTGGGGCAGACTCACTTTATCAAGACCGTCGAAGACATCCACGAGGCGCTGGTCAACACGGTTCCGGGCATCAAGTTCGGTCTGGCATTCTGCGAGGCGTCGGGCAAGTGTCTGGTGCGCTGGAGCGGCGCTGATGAAGCGCTGATTGACCTGGCGCGACGCAACGCATTTGCGATCGGCGCCGGGCATACGTTCATCGTCGTACTGGGCGCGGGATACTATCCGATCAATGTGCTGAATGCCATCAAAGCAGTCCCGGAAGTGTGCCGCATCTTCTGCGCCACCGCCAATCCGCTCGAAGTCGTCGTCGCCGTGACGGACCAGGGACGCGGCGTGCTTGGCGTGATCGACGGCAGTTCTCCCGCAGGCGTCGAAGGTGAAGAGGATATCGCCTGGCGCAAAGGGTTCCTGCGCCAGATCGGATACAAGCTTGGCTGATGCTATAATGCTGGTACAGGAACAGTATCGTTGCGGGGAAACGCATGGACTATCTGGTGACGATTGGGCTTGAAATACACGCACAGATCCTGACGCAGTCCAAAATGTTCTGCGGTTGCAGCGCCGACTACGCAAACGCGCCGCCGAATACGCACGTCTGCCCGGTATGTATGGGGTTGCCCGGCGCGCTGCCGGCGCCGAACCGTCGCGCTATCGAACTCGCGGCGCTCACCGGTCTGGCGCTCAACTGTCGCATCTCTCACGAGAATGTCATCAGTCGCAAGAATTACTTCTATGCCGACCTGCCATCCGGTTATCAGCGCAGCCAGTACGACGATCCGCTGTGCGTCGATGGATGGGTGGAGATCGAGGGCGACCACGGACCGAAGCGGATCGGTCTGACGCGCGTGCATATCGAGGAAGACACCGGCAAACTGATCCACACCAACGATGGCGGGTCGCTGATCGATTTCAATCGTGCCGGCGTGCCGCTCATGGAGATCGTCTCGAAACCGGATATTTCCTCGCCAGAGGAGGCGCGTCGCTACTTCCAGAAACTGCGCCAGATCCTGGTCTGGATTGGCGTCAACAGCGGCGATATGGAGTCGGGCGCGCTGCGCTGCGACGCTAATGTCTCGGTGCGCCCCGCCGGGCAGCAGGAGTATGGCGCTAAAGTCGAAATCAAGAACATCAACTCGTTTCGCTTCGTCGAACGGGCGCTGTCCTATGAGATCGAACGTCAGATCCGGGCGCTCGAAGCCGGTGAGGCGATTGTTCAATCGACGCGCGGCTGGGACGAAGCCAGCGGCACGACGGTCGCACAGCGCACGAAGGAATTTGCCGAGGATTATCGCTACTTCCCGGAGCCGGATATTCCGCCGCTGCGCCTGACCGATGCCTGGATCGCCGAACGACGCGCCGAATTGCCGGAATTGCCCGATGCGCGTCGTAGGCGTTTCATCGAGGAGTATGAGTTGACCGCATATGACGCCGGCGTGTTGACCGATGAGCGCCCAGTGTCGGATTTCTATGAGCAGGCAGTCGCAGCAGCGCGCGTGCGCGGCGTCACGCCGAAGGACGTGGCGAATTGGATGACCGGCGAGTTCTTCCGTTTGTTGAAAGAAACCGGCGAGACGCTCGATCGCGCCGCGCAGCGCCTGCGCCCTGAATACATTGGCGAGGTTCAGGAGTTGCTGAACCAGGGTGTGATTACACGCACCAGCGCCAAAGAAGCGTTCGAGGCTTCCTTTCGTGCAGGGCGCTCTCCGACGAGCATCGTTGCCGAACGGGGTCTGGCAGTGATTGGAGCGGGTGACGCTCTGACGGATCTGGTGCGGCAGGCCATCACCAGCAATCCGAAGGTGGTTGAAGAATATCGGCGGGGCAAGGCGACCGCCATCAAATTCCTGATCGGGCAGGTGATGAAAGCCACGCGCGGTCAGGCGAATCCGCAGGCGGTACAACAGGCGCTGGAGCAGGAACTGGCGCAAGAGTAGTTGCGTGGAGCGCGTACCTCATCAACCCTCGATAACGGTACGTATGCAGAAGTCGCGCAGTGCTCGCCAGGGCGCTGCAGAAACCCGATGTCGTTGCGAGGAGGTTCTGAATGAGCGGTAGCGCCCTGTTCCGTCCAACATTTACCGATCTGCGCGCCGAGGTCGAGCGCCGCATATCCAGCGATGCATCACCTGAAACGATTGCTGCGCTGATCGATGAGTTTCTGGCGGCTGGCGGCGATATGCCAGCCCCTCTCATCGAATACGATGGCGCCGTCACCTGGCTGTTCCGCTGTGCTACCGCACAATCGGTGTCGGTCGTCGGCGATATCTTTGGCTATCGTCCAGATCAAACGCGGATGACACGCTTGCAGGGAAGCGATCTCTTCTACCTGACGACGTATCTGCCGCTCGATGCGCATATTGCGTATGCATTTGCGGTCGATGTGCCGGAGGCGAAAGTGCGCATGCATTGGCTCGACCGGTGTACGCCCGATCCGCTGAACCCGCAGCGCATTATCATGACCAACCCGCTCCGGGTGATGTCGGTGCTCGACATGCCCGGCGCTGCGCCGCTCATCTCCGGATGCGATACGCTCGCCGAAACGCCGATGTTTGCTGGAATGCACGTCGTATGGAGCGCAGCCCTTGGGTGCTGGCGGCGTCTGTGGGTCTATCTCCCCCCTGGCTATGATCCTGCGACCCGGCGGTATCCGACCGTGTACCTCCTCGATGGCGAGGCGTATCTGCTCTCGGCACAATTGCCCCTCATGCTCGATCTCCTGATCGAGCAGAACGAGGTGTCGCCTGTGATTGCGGTGCTGATCGAGCCTCCGCCGGTGCGTGTGTCATCTGCGGTCGGATTGCGCTTTGTGGTCGATGATGTTGTGCCCTGGATCGATGCACGCTACGCAACGTCTCACGATCCGCTCGACCGGATTATTGGCGGCGCCGATGAGCATGCAACCCGTGCGCTGACGATTGCGTTGCAGCGTGCCGATGTTTTCGGCGGCGCACTGGCGCAGTCGCCACAGATGCCGCCAACCCGGCGGATCGCTGCGCTGCTGGATCGTCGCGATCCGCACAGGGGAGATGCCCCTCGTTGTTATGTAGATGTCGGTCGGTATGATGATCCTGCAGCCGTTGAGTCGACGCAGGCGTTGTGCAGCGTCCTGGTAAGCGGCGGCGCGGTGGTTTCGTATCAGGAGTTCGCTGGCGGACGCAGTTTTGCCGGCTGGCGCGTCACACTGCCCGATGCGCTCCGCTTTCACTTTGGCGCATCGTCGCTCGCCAGCCTGGCGTAAAAGACCTGTCTATGGACGCGGTCATTCGCACTGAAGAACTGACCAAGCGATTTGGCGATCGCGTCGCTGTTGATCGCATCAATCTCGAAGTGCGCCCCGGCGAGATCTTCGGCTTCCTCGGTCCGAATGGCGCAGGGAAGACCACGACGATCGGGATGCTTTTAGGACTGATTCGCCCGACCTCAGGTCGGGCATTCGTGCTTGGGTGCGATGTTCAGCGCGAAGCGGCAACCGCGCTCCGCGAGGTTGGCGCGATGATCGAAGCGCCAGCGTTTTATCCCTATCTCTCCGGGCGCGACAACCTCCGGGTGCTGGCGCGCGCCGCCGGTCTCCCTGATCGTCGGGTCGAGGAAGTCCTGGCGCAGGTCGATCTGACCGCTCGCGCGCGTGATCGGTTCGGGACCTACTCGCAGGGCATGAAGCAGCGGTTAGGGATCGCTGCGGCGCTTCTTCACGAACCGCGTCTGATCATGCTCGATGAACCGACCAACGGCCTCGATCCCGCCGGTCAACTCGAGATTCGTCACCTGGTGCGTTCGTTGTCGGGCAGCGGGCGCACGGTGTTTCTGTGCAGCCATCTGCTCCACGAGGTCGAACAGGTCTGTCAGCGTGTCGCCATCCTCAAGCAGGGGCGCATTATCGCGCAAGGAGAAGTGGCTGCCCTGCTGCGGCGCGGCGTGCTGGTGCGCACAATCGGCGAACGTGAGCGGGCGGAAGCGCTCCTCCGTTCGACGCCATGGGTTTCGCGCGTCAGCGCGTATGGCGATGCATTCCTGATCGACGCACCGGGAGACCGTACCGCTGATATCAATGCACTCTTGACCGCTGGCGGCGTGCCGGTGGCGGAAATTCGCCATTACGAAACCAGTCTGGAAGAGTTCTTTCTTGAAGTGACGACTGAGCGTGAACGACGATGATCAATCTCATTCGCGCTGAATGGCTCAAACTGTCGCGCCGACCGTTGAGCTGGATCCTGCTCTCTCTCTTTCTTGTGCTGCTGGTGGCGCAGGTGCTGGTTCAGTTTGCGCTGACGGTCGGCATGCCGGTGCGGAGTGGCGTGGTGAGCGCCCAGTTCGAGGAGTGGCGGCGTGGTGTCCTTTTCCCCGGCATCTTTGCAACGGCACTGAGCCATGTCAACGGTTTGGGCGGCATTTTTGCCGTGATCTTTGCGGCTGGCGCGATTGGCAGTGAGTACAGTTGGGGGACGATCCGCACCCATCTGGCGCGCGACCCGGCGCGTGGTCGCTACCTGCTGGCGAAGCTGGCGACGATCATGCTCGCGCTGGCGGCAGCCACGCTGCTGGCAGTGGCGCTTGCGGCGCTGATCGGGGTGATGCTCGCGCCGTTCCTCGGCGCTGGCGTGAGCATTGCGCCCGGCGATCTGGCGAACCTGATCCTGGGGGTCCTCCGTGCGCTCTACGTCTTGCTGCCATACGTCCTGCTGACGGTCTACGCGACGTTGCTCACCCGCTCGCTGCTGGGAGGGCTGGCGGTTGGCCTCTCGTATATCATTGTCGAAGCCGGCTTTGGCACACTGGCGTTGCTGCGCATCCTTGGGGGTGTCTGGGCGCTGGCGTACAATCTGACGATCGGGCAGAATATCAATACCCTGACCCTCATGAATCGCCATGCATTTGGTTTGCGCCCCGAAACGACCGCGCCGCTCGATCTCTCCCAACTCCCCTCGCCGCTTCAGGCGACTTTCGTGGTTGCTGTTTACTCGGCGCTGTTTCTGTTCCTCTCGCTGCACTTCTTCCGCACCCGCGACATCACCGGTCCGAACTGATCTCGTCTATCGGTGACGGTCACATCCGCTCGTCCTGTGCGACTGTCACCTTCGCCGCCTGGCGCCCGCGGTTCGACCAGCAGCACCGAGGGGAGCGCCGCAAACGAGTCGATCTGCCAGCGGATATCGCCAGCATCCACAAACAGACCGCTTGATGAGCCGCCATCAAGATTGAGCGCCCGGTCAATCTCCAGATCCGAGGATGCCAGCCAGGTTGCCAGCGCCTGAAGCGAAAATGCGCTGGTCGGGCAGACGATGATCAGGAGCCGCCCGGCGCGATCCATCGCAACGGCAGTGCGGCGCGCGCGTTGCCCATTATCGGTAATCTCGGCAACAGCACCGCCAGGATAGACCAGCATGGGAAACGACTGGATCGCCTGGTCGAGCGGAGTCGCAGGATCATACGGCTCGTCTCGCAGCGCCTGGATCCAGATTCGCCCATCGACGGATGCGGCGAGCATGCCGCCAAAACCGGCGTACGATGCGCCATGCGCTTTGCCATCAGCCACGATGAGCGCCGTGGCTCGATTGTCGGCTGTGAAGAAGCCGCCGTTGACGGCGACAAGCGGATGGTGCGCTGCAACCCAGGTGCGGAGGGGTTGCGGCGTATCCGGCGTATAGCGGATGCGTAGCCGCACCAGTGCCGGATTAAGCCGCACCGCATAGATCGGCGTGGCGACGTCTGGCACGACCCCGGCGACTCTCAGCGTGCGGACTTCGACGCCGTGCGCAGCGGCAATCCAGCCGGTGTCACCGGAGTCCGGCGCTGTGCTCGTTGGCGAAGGGGCAATGGTTGGCATGCGCGTCGGAACCAGGCGCGTTGGTGGTGGAGCAGCGACTCTGCTGCATCCGCTCGCCAGGATCACCACCAGAACCCACATCCACTTTTGCATGCCATCCATGTTCGCTCACGATGCGACCGGGCGCCGTTCCGTGTGAAACGCGCGCCACGCCAGAAAGAGCAGGGTGAGAGCCGTCAATGGCAGCACGAACAATCCCATCACATTACTGAAAGCCGGGAGAGCATCGTGTTGCGATGCCGCCAGAATAAGATAGAGCGTATATGCGATATAATATCCCAGGAACAGCCATCCCTCCCAGCGCGCGATCAATCGACCGGTGAAGAAAATCGGCAGACACGCGACTGCCACAGCAATCATAACCGGCAGATCGAAGTTGAGCGCTGCCGGAGCAACATTGACGCCTGCCGGCGCCACCACGCTAGCCAATCCCAGCACCGACAGGAGATTGAAAATGTTGCTTCCTACCACGTTGCCGACGGCAATATCGCGTTCGCCGCGCAGCGCCGCAATGATCGACGTGGCAATCTCCGGCAGCGATGTTCCGACGGCCACAATTGTCAGACCGATCACCAGTTCACTGACGCCAAGCAGACGTGCAAAACTGATCGCCCCGTCGACCAGCCAGCGCGCGCCGATCACCAGCAGGGCAAGCCCGCCAATAAGCAGCAGTATGTTCTTGATCCAGTCTCCGACCGACTGCGGCTTGCCGGTGTCGAACTCCGCACGGTACTCTTGCTCCACTTCGGCAGACTCTTTGCGACTCTGGCGAATCGCAAACACAGTATAGATCACAATCCCGCTAAACAGAATAAGTCCATCGACTCTGCTGATGACGCCATCCATCGCCATGATGAACACCAGCACCGATACGCTGATCATCAATGGCACGTCGAGGCGGATGAGCTGCTGCTGAACGACGAGCGGCGTAATTGCTGCCGAAATGCCAAGGATGAGCAGCACGTTCGCTATGTTGCTGCCAACGACGTTCCCCAGCGCCACATCCGCGCCATTTGGTCCGGCGAGCGCCGACTGAATGCTGACTGCCAGTTCAGGTGCGCTGGTGCCAAAAGCGACGACGGTCAACCCGACAACCAGCGGCGAAATTCCTAACCCCAACGCCATCCGCGATGCACCGCGCACCAACCCCTCCGCGCCGACAATCAGCAGCGCGAGACCGAGAATGAAGAGGACGATAGTGGTAATATCCATGTCTGTTCAGTTCCTGCTGACCTTTCAATACCTCTCAGGTTACTCGTGCTATTGAACCAGAATGAGCCTGCTTTCGTCAAGGGAACTTTGCGCAATTGCACTGGAGAGTCTTCCCTTCTGTTTCCAGTTCTCAGTTCTCAGTTCTCAGTTCCTGCTTCTTCGCACCCTTGCCGCTGCTGCCGCTTTCTGTTACACTTACGAATGCAAGCCCCGACGATGTCGTCCACTCCTGTCGAGATACGCCGGCGGCTCGGTTGTTGACCGGCTCGTTCGTAGATGCGCGAGGTGTAGCGTGAGCGGGACACGCCTTCCGCCAAACCCGTGGCTGGCAGACCACGTGATTTTTTTTACGTCCCGTTGGATGATGTGGGGGGCGACACTCCTCTGGCTGCTGGCGCAGGGGTTGCTCGATGCGACGCAATTGTGGGCGCTATCTGCGGCGTTGCTGGTCAACATGCTTGCCACGAGATTTGCGCAGCCGTATTTGCGCATTGTGCGGCGTAACCCGGCGATTCTGATGATCGACATCGTCTACGGCGTTATGCTCGTCCTGTTCAGCGGCGGATGGGACAGCGCTTTTCTCCTCTGTGCAAGTAGTTCATTGGTGCTGCCGGCGTTGATGTATGGCTGGCGCGGCGGTATGATGGCAGGTCTGACGTTCGTGTCGATCGATCTTGCCGCACTGTGGGCTGCGGGGGCGCCGCCAGCCGATCGCCTCCTGGCTGGCGAAGTGTCCGGGATGACATTGGCGCTGACTATGATTGTGCCGCCGCTGTTTGGCGCACTTGTGCATCCTCTGGTCGATATGGTGCGCGACTATGTTGAACACCGGCGCACGCTGTCACGCCGTCCTTCTGAACGTCCGCATGTGCGTCCACGTCGCTCGGCACCGGCTGATCCGCCATCCCTGCCGCGCGAGAGCGGCGGGGTCCGTTCCATCGCGCGTGATGCCAGCGAACCGTCGCCAGCGGCGCAGGCAACCCGCATCCGCACCGCCGAACATGGCGCCGATGAATTGCGCCGCCTGCTGTTTGCACCGCTGTCGACGACCGATGTTGAACTGGGCACAGCGATTGATATGCTGGCAGCGCGGTTCAGCCAACATACCGGCATTGCGGTGCGTGTCACTCAATTGGGGCGAGCGCGGCAGGTGCGCTATGCCCAACGCCAGTTGCTGGTGCGCCTTGCACAGGAAGCACTGCTCAATGTTCAGCAGCACGCGCACGCGTCGTCGGTCGGCGTGACCCTGCGGTATGATTCTTCATCGGTCGTCTTGATGATCCAGGACGATGGCATTGGCTTGCTCGACGGGACGTATGAGCGCCCCGGGTGGCGCTCCCTGCGCACGATGCAGTATCGTCTCGCTGAGCACGATGGTCGTCTCGATGTGTTTGAACTGGATGGAGGCGGCGTAACGGTGCGTGCGTCGCTGCCACTCGATTGACAGTGCGTTCGGTCATTCGGTTCATCAGTCTGGGCGTTGCTGCTGCGCTGCTGATCTACGGCTTGCTGCAGCCAATCGACCAGGATATTCGCTGGATGGCGGCGCTGTGGGTTGCGTTGCCGTTACTGTATGTCGCTGTGCGTTTGTCGCTGCCTTCAGGTTCTGCCGGTATCGCGCGCAATGTTCAGCATCTGTCCCTGGCGATTGCGATTGGCTTCGTCGGGCTGGCCCTCCAACTTCTCCGTCAACAGTTTGTGTATGCGGACTCGATTGCCAGCGCTGTGTTCGTTGATCAGCAGACCGGTCAGACAACCAGTAATGTGCGCAAAGTTATTGCGGCGCTGAAGGTCCAACGCGGACCGATCCTCGATCGCAATGGAACCGTGATTGTGGCAACCGAAGTCGTTGAGGGCGGGTATGCGGTGCGTCGCTATCCGCTTGCCGCAACGTATGATCCGGCAGCGTTCGGAAATGTTGTCGGGTTCTTCAGCAGTCGTTTCGGTCAGTCGGGGATTGAGGCGACGTACAACGACTATCTCTCCGGCGATCGTGATTCGTGGCGGCGTCTCCAGGATGCGCTGCTCGACCGGCCGCGCGTTGGCGATACGGTTCGCCTGACAATCGATGCGCGTTTGCAGGCTGCAACGCACGCGGCGCTTGGCGACCGAAGCGGCTCGATTGTAGTGCTCGACCCGCGTACCGGCGCAGTGCTGGCGATGGTCTCACGCCCCGGTTTCGATCCGCGCGGTTTGGCGTTCAATCCGGCTGCGCCCGATCGCCAGGCGGAAAACCGGCGAGTCGATGAGTACTGGCGCGCCATCAATGCCGATGGCGCCGGTCAACCGTTGCTCAATCGACCTACCCAGGGATGGTATGCGCCTGGCTCGACATTCAAAACGGTGACCGCTGTGGCGACGCTGCTCCATCCAGAGCAGGGGCGTCCCGATGCCATTGATTGCCCCGATCAGCGCCCAACCGAACCTGGTGCGCCGCCGGTGGTCAATGCAGTGCGCACAGGGCTGGAAGGGATCATCCGCTCGACGCCGTTTCCTGACGAACCGAACCTCGAACGGGTCTATGCCTTCTCGTGCAATACGGCGTTTGCTGAATATGCGATGCGACTCGGTCCTGATCTCCTGGTCGATACAGCCCGCCGTTTCGATATCTATCGTCCGCAGGATGCGCCGAACGTCTATAACGGCTTTACCGACCTGCCAACCCTGCCGAGTCTGCTCTATGTCGACCCCGGCTTTCTGAACAGCCGCGCTGCGCTCGCCGACACTGGCTTCGGTCAGGGGGAGTTGCAGGTCACGCCGTTGCAGATGGCAATGGTTGCAGCAACGATCGCAAATGATGGTATGATGATGCGGCCATTCCTGGTTTCGGAGATTGTGCGCCCGGATGGCACGACGGTGGTGCGTCATGGTCCGCGTCCGATTCGGCGCGTCATGTCGGTCGATGTTGCAGCGCGTATGCGCTCGAATATGCGATCGGCTGTGACATATGGGTTTGGAAAAGCGGCGAATGCGGTTCCTGGTGTGGAGGTGGGCGGCAAATCTGGCACGGCTGAATATCCGTGTCCGACAACTGACAACCCGCAAAAATTGTGCGCCCATGCCTGGTTCATTGCTATTGCCCCCGTTGATCAACCTCGCTTCGCCGTGGTGGTGATGATCGAAAATGGCGGTGAAGGTTCGCGTCTCGGTGCTGAAGTGGCGGGTCAGGTCTTGCGGTCTGCATTCGATATCCTGAGGTAGGTCTGCAACGCACTGGTGTTCGTTGCACCTGACGCGACAGGTGAGTGCGCGGATGGTTCTCGGAAATGTCCTGCTTCGACTGGGGGCTGTCGTCAGCATCGCCGCGCTGACCGGATGCGCCATGGCGCCAAAGGTGGCCGCCACATCTGTGGCTGCCGATACGCCGTCTTCCTGGACTGCCGGGATTGCCACGTTGGACGCGCCGACTCCTGCACCTGCCACAGCAATACCGCGCCCTTCTCCAACTCCCGTCCCGACGCCAGTGCCAACCCACGCTCCGACGCCCGATGTTCCCACGCTCGATGAACGCCTCCAGATCTTCGAGGAAGTCTGGCGCATTGTGAATGAGAAGTATCTCTATGCCGATTTTGGCGGCATTGATTGGGAAGGACTGTATCCCGAATATCGCGCGCGGATTATGCGTGCGCAATTGCGCGATGAGTTCTACGCGGCGATGATCGATATGGTCGCCCAACTGAATGACAATCACTCACGCTTCGTCCCGCCCGCCGCCGCCGAAGCAGAAGACGCCATCGCCAGCGGTCGTGAGATACGGGTCGGTATTGGGGTGATCGTTCAGCCAAAGCCAGATGGCGGATTTGTGCAACAGGTTTTCCCGGAAAGCCCCGCAGCGCGCGCCGATATTCGCCCGCGCGACCGGATTGTGGCGGTGAACGGACGCCCCTATGTGGCGTCCGATGGCGATCTCCAGGGTGACATCGGTACGTCGGTGCGCCTGACGGTTGCGCGTCCCGGCTCGAAACTGCGCGATGTGCTGCTTACCCGTCAGGAGGTGCGCGCCAGCATACTGCCGTACTACCGCCGCTTCCCCGGCGACATCGGCTATATCTCCGTGCCGACGCTCTGGGTCCACGATATGGGGGAACAGGTGAGTGGCGCGCTCACCGACCTGGTGGCGAGTGGTCCGTTGCGTGGTCTGATCATCGATCTGCGCTCGAACCGTGGTGGGTGGGGGGAAGTATTGTCGGGAGTGCTGAGCCATTTTGTGCGCGGTCAGGTCGGTGTCTTCTTCGGACGCGACTATGTGCGTCCGCTGGTCGTCAATCCGCCTGCCGGACCGGATATGCGCAACCTTAGCGCCGGTCTGGTCGTGTTGATCGATGAAGAGACCGCGTCCTACGCTGAGGTGCTGGCGGCAGTGTTGCAGGCGGAAGCGGGCGCGATTGTCGTCGGTGCGCGCTCGGCTGGGAACACCGAAACAATCTATGCCCATGCGCTGCGCGATGGTTCACGCCTCTGGCTGGCGCAGGAAGGGTTTCGTCTGCGCAGCGGGTCGGACCTCGAAGGACGCGGCGTTGTCCCCGATGTGGTGCTCGAAGTCGACTGGACGCGCTTTAGCGAGGATGATGATCCCCAACTGCTCGAAGCTCTGCGATTGCTCGGCGGAGGACCAAAGTGATGCAGCGCACGGCGACCATCGAACGGCAGACCGGTGAAACCAACGTGGCGCTGGCGCTGAATGTCGATGGCGCCGGTAGCGCCGATATTGCCACCGGCATCGGGTTCCTCGACCACATGCTGCACCTGTTCGCGCGTCACGGTCTGTTTGATCTCGCGGTGCGCGCCACCGGCGATCTCCACGTTGATGAACACCATACGGCAGAGGACGTGTGCATCTGTCTGGGGCAAGCGTTTGATCGGGCGCTTGGCGACCGGCGCGGGCTGGTGCGCACAGCGCATGCGTATGTGCCCATGGACGAGGCGCTTGGCTTCGTTGCTGTCGATCTGAGCGGGCGTCCCTGCTGCGTGGTAGATGCCGCGTTCGTGACGCCGCGCGTCGGGCAGCTAGGCACGGATCTGATTGCCCATCTCTTCGAGAGCATCGCCGTCCACGGACGCATGAACCTGCACGCGCGCATCCTGTACGGCGCCAATGATCATCACAAGGTGGAAGCGTTGTTCAAGGCGCTTGGTCGCGCGCTCGACGCAGCGACGCGCATTGATGAGCGGCTTGGCGGCGCCATTCCCAGCACGAAAGGTGTGCTATGAAACTCGATGCAACCCTCATTGTCGATGCGCGCCGCCTCAACGAAGCCGGCAAAATTGCGCGCGCCGCCGAAGCCGTGGGGTTCGCCGCGCTCTGGACGCCGGAAACCCAGCATAATCCTTTTTTGCCGCTGACGCTGGCAGCCGACCACACCGCCGAAATTCAGTTGGGAACGGCAGTGGCTATCGCGTTTGCGCGCAGCCCGATGGTGACAGCGCAGATCGCCTGGGACCTTCAGGCGTTCTCTGGCGGGCGCTTTATCCTGGGCTTGGGCACGCAGGTGAAGGCGCATATCGAACGGCGCTTCGGCATGACCTGGGATCCGCCGGTTCCTAAATTGCGTGACTACATTCAGGCGTTGCGCGCGATCTGGCAGGCGTTCCAGACTGGCGGCAAACTCGATTATCGCGGTCAGTTCTACAACCATACCCTGATGTCGCCGTTCTTCAACCCCGGTCCGATTGCCGATCCGCACATTCCCATTTACATCGCCGGGGTCAATGAAGGGCTGGCGCGTCTGGCAGGCGAGTTGTGCGACGGCTTCCACGTCCATCCGTTCCATAGTGTAAAGTATATCGATGAGATCGTCCGACCGCAGGTTGCAATTGGCGCGGCAAAGGCAGGGCGCGATCCGGCACAGGTGAGCCTGACGAGCAGTGTGTTTCTCATTACCGGTCCCGACGAGGCGAGTATGGAAGGCGCTCGCGCGTTTGTGCGTGAACAGATTGCGTTCTACGCCTCAACGCCAACCTATCGCGTGGTGCTGGCGTGTCACGGCTGGGAAGATGTCGGCGAGCAGTTGTCGCGCCTGGCAGCAACGCGACGCTGGTCCGAAATGGGTGCGCTGATCACCGACGACATGCTCGACGTCTTCGCCGTTACGGCGCCGCTCGACCGGATCGGCAAAGCGCTGCGCGAGCGCTACAACGGCGTGCTCGACCGGGTTGGCAGTTACCTGCCGTACACGCCGGGTCCGCTCGATGATGTGTGGCGGCAGGCGGTGCGCGATGTGAGTGGCGGGGAGTGAGGTGAACCTATGCCATTGCAGATTGATTTGCCACGAGAAGCGATTGCCGACTTCTGCCGTCGCTGGCGCGTTGTGGAATTTGCAATCTTCGGATCGGCGCTACGCGCCGATTTTCGTCCTGATAGCGATGTGGACATCCTGGTGATATTCGAGCCAGGCGTGCAGTGGACATTCCAGCAGTGGTTAGCAATGGTGCGCGAACTGGAGGAGATATTTGGTCGCAAGGTGGACCTGGTTGAACGGTCGCCGGTCTCACAAAGTGAGAACTATATTCGTCGAAAACATATCTTAAGTCATCTGGAACGTGTCTATGTGGCGAGATGACGCTTATGTACTGGATATGCTGATTGCAGCCAGGATAGCGCGTCAGTTCAGCGAAGAACTGACGTTGCAAGATTTCCGAATCGGGATGCGTGAACCTCTGGTTCCGCCAGAAGAGCCGTAGTGTTGCGCAATGCTCGACAATGCCCGCTTCTCACGCGCCGCGTCTGATGTTGCTTCATTTGCCGCTTCTCATACCGGCGCTGCTGCTTGCGCTGCTCCCGGCGCACCCCGGCAGGGCGCAGGGTGATTTCTCGCTCCGCTTCTACGGCACAGGGCGCGATGGCGTTGATCGCGTCGTCATTCCGCTCGACGCGCCGCCGCGTCCGGTCGATGTCGGTGGCGATTTCACCATCGAGTTCTGGCTCAAGGCGCTCCCCGGCGAGAATGCCGCCGCTCCCTGCACCCCCGGCGGCGACAACTGGATCAATGGCAATATCGTGTTCGACCGCGATGTCTACTTCGCTGGCGACTATGGCGACTACGGCATCTCGCTGGCAGGCGGACGGGTGGCATTCGGCATCAACAACGGCGCGGAAGGAACGACGCTTTGCGGCGGCACGGATGTGACCGATGGGCGCTGGCATCATCTGGCAGTCACGCGCTCCGCTGCCGATGGCGCGCTGGCAATCTTCGTCGATGGGCGCCTCGATGCGCGAGGGAACGGTCCAACCGGCGATGTCAGTTACCGCGATGGACGCGCTACGCAGTACCCCGCCGATCCGTACCTGGTCATCGGCGCCGAGAAGCACGACGCCGGTCCTGAATACCCGTCGTTTCGCGGCTGGATCGATGAGGTGCGCATCTCGCGCGTCGTGCGCTACCGTGATACGTTCACTTCGCCAGCCGCGCCGTTCATTCCCGATCTCGATACGGTTGCGCTGTATCATTTCGATGAAGGCGCAGGCGCGGTGGTCTACGACGCATCGGGTGCGCCAGGAGGACCGAGCAACGGTGTCGTGCGCATCGGCGGCTCGCCTCCCGGTCCCGAATGGTCGAACGATACTCCCTGGCAACGTCCGGTGGAACCAGCGCCTACGCCGACTGCTCCACCAGCACAAACAGCGCCGTCGCCAGATCCACTGCCATCGCCGAATATCGTTGCTCCGGCGGAGACCAGCGCCCCTGCTCCGGCGGAAACCTCGCCGCCAGATGCGCCTGCACTGCCTGCCACGCCGGTGATGACGGCAGTTCCCGCCACGCAGGAACTGCCAACCGTTGTAGCGGTTGTTCCTTCGCCGGTTGCTGCGCCTCCCACGTCCGCCGATCCACCGTTCTGGCTGGTCGGCGTCGTTGCTGCAGGCTTGCTGCTGGCAGGCGTCGGTCTCGTGCTGATGCTGCGGCAGAAAAAAGAATAATCCACAATTCATCCTGTCGAAGGAGCGTTTCATTGTCCGGTAATGCGATGATCGTAGAATCGCCCCGTCTATAGTTGAAGAAAAGGGGTTGAGATGCACCGTCGTCGTCGTTGGTTCGTGTCCATCCTGGCAGTGCTCATCGGCATCGTCTGCCTCCTGTTTGCCCCCTCCGCGCCAGCGTCTCCGGTCGAACCGGCAAGCAGCGGCTACGCGCTCCAGTTCTATGGCAACGGCGTGAATGACATCGACCGGGTGAAGGTGCGGATCGACACTCCACCCGTTCCCGCCGATGTCGGCGGTGATTTCACCATCGAGTTCTGGATGAAAACCACCGCCAGCGGCGGCTCGTGTTCGCCGGGAAACACCGGCGACGGCTGGATCACCGGACGGACGATCATCGACCGTGATGTGTACGGCAATGGCGACCACGGCGATTACGGCATCGCGCTGGCGGCAGGACGGATCTGCTTCGGCGTCGCGCGTGGCTCGTTAGGGACAACCATCTACGGCAGCGCGAATGTGGCGAATGGACAGTGGCGGCATATCGCGGTGACGCGCAACGCGAGCAGCGGGCAGATGCGCATCTTCGTCGATGGGCAACTCGATGCGCAGGGAGCCGGTCCCACCGGCGACATCAGTTATCATAACGGGCGCAGCACATCGTATCCGAACAGCGACCCCTTCCTGGTCTTCGGCGCCGAGAAGCACGATGCAGGGTCGGCGTACCCCTCATATGCGGGTCTGCTTGACGATATCCGCATCTCGAATGTGGTGCGCTACACGAGCGCCTTCACCCGCCCGACTGCGCCGCACGCGGCGGACGGGCAGACGGTGGCGCTCTACCGCTTCGACGAGGGAAGCGGCACAACGATCAGCGACTCGGCGCCGGGCGGGGGCAGCCCGGGCGTGCGACAGGTCGGCGGATCGCCCGCCGGTCCGGTCTATGTGACCGACACGCCGTTTGGCGGTTCAACCCCTCCGCCGAACTCTGAACCGCGCGCCTATTTGCCGCTGGTGGTGCGCTGATGAGGCATCAGGGTCGTTGGCTGGCGCTGATCGTCTCCATAGCGTCAGGATGGCTGCTGGCGCTGATGGCTGGCCCCGTGGCGCCATTGCGGGCGCAGTCGTCGGGTGGCTACGCGCTCCAGTTCTATGGCAACGGCGTGAATGACATCGACCGGGTGAAGGTGCGGATCGACACTCCACCCGTTCCCGCCGATGTCGGCGGTGATTTCACCATCGAGTTCTGGATGAAAACCACCGCCAGCGGCGGCTCGTGTTCGCCGGGAAACACCGGCGACGGCTGGATCACCGGACGGACGATCATCGACCGTGATGTGTACGGCAATGGCGACCACGGCGATTACGGCATCGCGCTGGCGGCAGGACGGATCTGCTTCGGCGTCGCGCGTGGCTCGTTAGGGACAACCATCTACGGCAGCGCGAATGTGGCGAATGGACAGTGGCGGCATATCGCGGTGACGCGCAACGCGAGCAGCGGGCAGATGCGCATCTTCGTCGATGGGCAACTCGATGCGCAGGGAGCCGGTCCCACCGGCGACATCAGTTATCATAACGGGCGCAGCACATCGTATCCGAACAGCGACCCCTTCCTGGTCTTCGGCGCCGAGAAGCACGATGCAGGGTCGGCGTACCCCTCATATGCGGGTCTGCTTGACGATATCCGCATCTCGAATGTGGTGCGCTACACGAGCGCCTTCACCCGCCCGACTGCGCCGCACGCGGCGGACGGGCAGACGGTGGCGCTCTACCGCTTCGACGAGGGAAGCGGCACAACGATCAGCGACTCGGCGCCGGGCGGGGGCAGCCCGGGCGTGCGACAGATCGGCGGATCGCCCGCCGGTCCGGTCTATGTGACCGATACCCCGTTCAGCGGCGCGCTTCCATCACCAACCCCGACGCGCACCGCCACCCCGACCTCTGGAGCAACGCCATCGGCGACGGTAACGCCAACATCGTCATCCACCTCATCGATGACTCCTACGATAACGTCTTCTCCCACAGGAGTTGGTACGCCAGCGTTGACCGCCACATCCTCCGCCACCCCAACACGCACTGCTTCCCCTACCGCTACTCCTGTCATCGGATCTGCTCTTCGCATCCCACGCGCCTTTCTGCCACTCATTCAGAAACCGTAGCGCCCTCCCGACGATGACCTTCACCGGCGCTGCGCCAGCGCGCGAACACCGCCCGTGCGGATCGCATTCTGCGCGCTCGCCCACTCCCCTTTGGTGACGATTGTCTGCGCCATGCCCTCCGCTACGGGAATGACCGTCACCGGCGCCGGCGCCCGGATGGCGAGCGCTCATGCTCAAAGACCATCGCCGTCGGGCTGATACCACAAAGGGCGCGGCAGCACCTGTGCTACAACACGCAGATGCCCCCGGCTCAGCGTCAGCAGGGCTTCTGGCGATCAGCGCCGGTGTGTGTCTGCGCAATGAACGGTTTCGGCGAGTGCGCCTGTGCGCCAGAAACAGGTCAACGCCGCAGCGCGCCATAGAGTCGCCGCACGTCGCCTGGTTGGAACCGCAGGGTATGCCTGACGAAATTGACCCTGCGTGGGGCGCGTTGTTTTTTCAATGCGCAACTGCATCCGATCATCCTGTGAGTGTTGCTCAAATGACCGCGCCGCCGCATGACCGGGTGACGCTCAGGCAGGTGGCAACCGGTCCCTCAAGTGACGGTCATCTTTCTTGGCTTGCAAAAATGTCATTCTTTCCTTCGCCCGATTTACGTGCATGTAACGATGCTCTGCTACGATGCCTGTGGTTGAATGTTGCAGGCGCACACTATCCGCATCTCCAAACACTGGAGGAATTGCCCATGTCGACCCTCTTCACCATAGACCGCGATGCGGTTGTTGCACTGATAACCGGCAGTCTGCGCGATCTCTACGAGCAGAATGGTATTGCCGCCGGCGACGAACCGGGCGAAGACACATACCTGATCGGTAGGCGCGCACTGCTCGACTCGCTCGGTCTGGTGACTCTGATCGTCGATCTGGAACAAAAGATCGAAGAGACTTTTGACGTTGCCCTCACGCTGGCGAACGAGCGCGCTATGTCGCAGAAGAACAGCCCGTTTCTGACGGTTGGTTCACTGGCGGATTATATTTGCGCGCTGCTCAACGAACAGCGCCATGCTTGAGCACGAAAATCATGACAACTGATCGACAGGTCGTGCTAATCACGGGCGCGCGGAAGGGCATCGGGCGCTTTCTGGCGGAACGGTTTGCCCGCAACGGTGCGCTGGTCGAAGGATGCAGCCGCGAGTCGCCCGACTGGTCGCTGGAAGGGTATACCCACCATCTTACGGACGTGGCCGACGAGTCGCAGGTCAAAGCCATGATGACCTCGATTGCGCGACGTCATAGCCGACTCGATATTGTCATCAACAACGCTGGCGTCGCAGCGATGAACCACTCGCTCCTCACGCCAGCGGCCTCGCTGGACCGCATCTTTGACACGAATGTGCGCGGCACGTTTCTGGTGTGTCGTGAAGCGGCGCGATTGATGCAGCGGCGGCGCTTCGGTCGGATCGTTAACCTGAGCACCATCGCCGTGCCATTGCGTCTGGAAGGTGAGGCGCTGTACGCCGCCTCTAAAAGCGCTGTCGAGACCCTGACGCGCATCCTTGCGCGCGAGTTCGGTCCGCTCGGCATCACTGTCAATGCTGTCGGTCCGACCCCGATTGAAACCGATCTCATTCGTGGGGTTCCGTCCGACAAGATCCAGAAGATCGTTGATAACCTGGCGATCCGGCGCCTGGGGCGGTTCGAGGATGTGGCAAATGTCATCGACTTTTTTGTGCGTCCCGAAAGCGAGTATGTCACCGGTCAGGTGATCTACCTTGGCGGCGTTTCCTGAAACGCCGCCGTCCATGTCAAGGAGAGCAACATGGCTATCGCGTGGCTGATAGAGCGCATGGAACAATCGCGCGATGCCGCAGCCGTCGTCTGGCAGGGAGCATCAGTCTCCTACGGCGATCTGATCGACCGCGTGGCGCGCTGGCGCACGACGCTCGATGAGGCGGGCATCGCTGAAGGTCAGGTGGTGAGCATCGAGGGAGACTACTCGCCTGGAGCGATTTCGCTCTTGCTGGCACTCATTGCGCGCAACGCGATCATTGTGCCGCTCACAGCGTCGGTTGCGATGCACCGCCAGGAATTTCTGGAGATTGCTGAGGTACAGGCGGTCATCAGTTTCGACGCGAGCGATGGCTGGCGAATTGAACACCGCGACATTCCTGTGACGCATGAGTTGACCCGCACGCTCATCGCGCGCGGCCATCCCGGTCTTGTGCTGTTTTCGTCCGGTTCGACCGGTAAGAGCAAGGCGGCGCTGCACGACTTCGCACCGCTGCTGGAGAAGTTCAAGGTTCCGCGCCATCGCCAGGTGACGCTGACCTTCCTGCTGCTCGACCACATTGGCGGAATCAACACGCTGTTCTACACCCTCTCCAACGGCGGCACTGCCGTGTCGGTGCGCAGCCGCGATCCGGACGAAGTCTGCGCCGCCATTGAACGGTACCGGGTTGAACTGCTGCCGACTTCGCCGACCTTCCTCAACCTGATCCTGATGTCGGAGGCCTATCGGCGTTACGATCTTTCGTCACTGAAACTGATCACCTACGGCACCGAAGTGATGCCCGAAACGACGCTCCGGCGCGTCCGCGAGGCGTTTCCCGGCGTGCGCCTCCAGCAAACCTACGGTCTCTCCGAGTTGGGCATTCTCCGCTCGAAGTCGCGCGATGACGGGTCGCTGTGGGTCAAAGTCGGCGGTGAAGGGTTCGAGACGAAGGTAGTGGATGGCGTGCTCTACGTGCGCGCACAATCGGCGATGCTCGGGTATCTCAATGCGCCTAGCCCGTTCGACGAAGAAGGATGGATGAATACACAGGATATGGTCGAAGTCGATGGCGAGTACATCCGCATTTTGGGACGGCGCACCGAAATCATCAATGTCGGCGGGCAGAAAGTCTATCCGGCGGAGGTCGAAAGCGTGCTCATGCAACTGCCCAACATCCGCGATGCAACCGTCTATGGCGAGAACAATCCGATCACAGGTCAGATTGTGGCAGCACGGCTGAACCTGATCGAACCCGAAGACCTCGACGCACTCAAGAAACGGGTGCGCGCCTGGTGCCGCGAGCGCCTGGCGTCGTTCAAAACGCCGGTCAAAATCACAATTGCCGATGGCGAACAGTTCAGTGCGCGCTTCAAGAAGATGCGACGCGCCTGACGCGATACCGCTGGCGCTCGTTTGCCGCTGTACCGGGAGACCTATGCGAATACTGCGTCTTGCCCTCGATCCGCTGCTCGATGAACGCTATGCGCCAGAAATTGCGTGGACCTGGCGGTATCTATTAACCGGCGCAGGCTATGCCTGGCATGTCTGCGGGCTTGATGAACCTGCCGATATTGCCTATGTTGCCGATCCGCAACGCGCTCCCGCTACCCGGCTGATCGTCCAGGCGACGCCACGCCTCTGGGAGCGCCGATCCGCGCCGCGCCTCGCTGGAGTCGCCGCAGTCGACGGCTTTGTCCATCCGCTGTACGAGGGCGAGCGCGTCGACGAGGAAATGATCATCAGTGAACAGGGACGCCTGATCATCAATCGCGACATTGTCTTTGACGTCTTCTGGCTGCTGACCGGGCAGGAAGAGGCGCACTTCCCAAAGAATCGCCACGGGTACATCGATCTGACTGACACGCCGTATCTGCGAGATCATATCGTGCGGCAGGGGCTGGCATCGGGGATCGGTACGCGCTTTGAGCAACTGCTCGGCGACACCGGCATACCGCCAGGCGAACCACGCTGGCCCCACGGGAAACGCGCCGCTGCCGCCATCAGCCACGATGTCGATTACCCGGAAGTCGTGCGCTGGCTGGAGCCGTTGCGCGTGCTGCTGCGCCAGGGTGTTCGCTCTCTGCCAGCGGCGATCGATGTGCTGACCGGGAAGCGTCATCACTGGCAGTTCGACTCCTGGCTGGCGCTGGAACGTGACTTCGGTGCGCCATCTGCCTTCTACTTTGTTGCGCGCCGGGGGTCGCTGCGCGAATATGCGCTGGGCACGCCCGACTCCTTCTACGACATTCGCGCGCCGCATTTTCGCGCCCTGTTTCGCACCCTGATCGATGCGGGAAGTGAAATCGGGCTGCACAGCAGTTATCGCGCCTATGCCAGCATCGAGCAGTTTGCGCGCGAAAAACACCTCCTCGAAGAGTGCGTCGGTGCGCCGATCGTCGGGAACCGGCACCATTACTGGCATCTGGACCCTGTCGACCCCGAAGCGACTCTGACAATCCATGAGCGGCTCGGTTTTCTCTACGACGCTTCATTGACCCACGACCGGTACATCGGCTGGCGGCGCGGATCGTGCTGGCCCTTCTTTCCGTTCATCCGGCGGGAACGCCGCGAATTGCGCACCCTCCAATTGCCGACGGGGTGGATGGATAGCCAGCTCTTCCTGCAACACGACGCTAATCCTGGCGAGCCGAACGAGATGTTGCGCGACCTTGCCGACCGGACTGCCGCTCAGGGCGGGTTGCTGCTGGTCAATATCCACGACTATGTGTTCGACGATGTGCTGTTCCCCGGTTGGGTTGCGACCCTGCGGAGATTGTGGGAACACCTGAGCGCGCGCAGCGACTTCTGGATGGCGGCGCCCGCCGAGATCGCGGCGCACTGGCATGCGCGTTACCGGCGTCTCCTGGCATCGAGCGCCGGTCCTGGCGTTGAGCGCAGCATTGCGGCTGGCGCTCCGTTATAATGGTCGTGCAGTTTTCCTCAGCGAATGTGAGTGTCCAAAGGCATGGGGCAAGAGGCGCGAGGCGAAAGGAGGGCGCGGTCGTCCTCTGCGAATGGATGGTGCTCACACTTATGCACACGCTGTTTGTCGCGTTGATCCTGCTGGCGCCGCCGCCGCTCAAGCCCTGGTTGATGCGAGTCCTGCTTGGCGCGCGCATCGGGCGGAATGTGCGCGTCGGCTGGTTCGCCGGCATTTCAGCGCGCCACATTGCCATCGGTGACGAAAGTGACATTCGGGCGCTGACCTTCATCAATTGCCACGGCGATGTCGTCATCGGCCGCTACTCGATTATCAGCAGTTTCGTCCTGGCGTATGGCGCGGCAGACCTGATCATTGGCGATCACTCGTACATCGGTCCGCAGACGTTCATCAATTGTGATGAATGCGTCAGTATTGGCGACTATTCCGCACTCGGCGCGCGCTGCATGGTCTACACGCACGGGTCATTCTTTCCGTACACCGAGGGGTATTGGGTGAAGTTCGGTCCGGTTACAGTCGGCGACCATGTCTGGTGCGCCGCTGGCGTCTTCATTCATCCGGGAGTGACGATTGGTGACCATGTGTTCGTCAATTCGCGCTCAGTCGTCATGCGGGATGTCGCACCCGGCGATGTGATCGAGGGGTTTCCGGCGCAGACGGTCACGACCATGAATCGCCTGAAACGCAGTATGTCGCCGCGTCGTCGTGATGCAGCCGCGCGCCAGATCCTCGATCATTTCGTCGATCTCGGCTTGCGGCGCGAACTGCGCATCGATGATGTTGCGCAACGCGATGAACCCATCACCTTCCGGTATCGCGGGAAGCAGTACCGGCTGCTGTGCGTCCCTTCCGTCGGTGACCCGCCAACATTCGATGACGGACGCGCCGACCGCGTCGTCGCCCTGGTCACCCGCCCCGGCTGGACGCCGCCGGTCGGCGCGACGGTCTACCCGCTTGACCTGATCGCGTACCGCACCCTGCGCAGCGACGACCCGATCCATCACGCGCTGCGCACCTTCCTGATGCGCTACTATGGCGTGCAGATCGAATATATCGACGCTGCAAAGTGACGGAATTGTCACAGGGTATTGGACACGCCATTCATTCCCCCGTCATCAGCGCCGTCCATAATCCACGTGCAATGTGGTGAATGAGCGTCACTCCTGGAAGTCGCTCATTGCCTGACGTATTCTCTCACACGTCACCGGAAAGGCGCTGGCATGCATCTCTCGCTGGTTATTCCCTGCTTCAACGAGGCGGATAGCATCGATCAGATGCGCGCGCAACTCAACGACATTCGCCCTGAACTGGCGCGTCGCGGTCTATTCGATCTGGTGCTGGTCGACGATGGCAGCACCGACGATACGTATGAGCGGTTGAAAGCCGCATTCAGCGATTGGGATCAGGTCCAGATCGTTCGCCATGAGCGCAATCGCGGTCTTGGCGCTGCGTTGCGCACTGGGTTTGCCCATGCGCGCGGCGAAGTCATTGTGGTGACCGACAGCGACGGCTCATACCCGTTCACCACCATTCCTGAGATGCTCGACATGCTCACGCCGGACGTCGATATTGTCACGTCGTCGGCGTATCACCCGCAGGGGGGGGTGGAAGGCGTGCCCGCCTACCGGTTGTTGTTCAGCCAGGGTGCGTCGCTAATCTACCGATTGCTGGTAAACCGTCACATTCACACCTACACCGCCATGTATCGGGCGTATCGCCGTCGGGTTATCGAGGCCGTGCCGCCGGCGCTCGAAGGGTATGTGGTGATGGCGGAAATTCTGGTGAATGCGTTGCTGGCGGGGTATCGCGTCGCCGAATATCCGGCAGTGCTGCATGTACGCAAGTTTGGCCAGTCGAAGGCGAAAATCTGGCGTATTACGAAATCGCACCTGCGCTTCCAGGCGCATATTCTGCGGCGGCGTCTGATGGGTTTGTTTCGGGCGACGCCGGTCACAACCAGCAAAGCAGGCCGACGATGAAAACCGTGGTTACCGTCCTGGGCACGCGCCCGGAGATTATCAAACTATCGCCACTTATTCCGTTGCTCCGTGAGCGGTTTCGCCATATTCTCGTGCATTCCGGGCAGCACTACTCCTTCGAGATGGACGCGGTCTTTTTCGAGGAATTGGGACTGCCAGCGCCTGAGCACACGCTCGGAGTCGGCTCAGCGTCGCACGGCGAACAGACGGCGCGCATGCTCTCGCGGCTGGAGCCGATCCTGCTCGAAACAAAGCCCGACATGGTCCTGGTGCAGGGCGATACGAATACGGCGATGGCAGGCGGATTATGCGCTGCCAAACTCAACATTCCGGTCGCGCACCTTGAGTCGGGCGGACGGTCGTTTAATCGCCAGATGCCTGAGGAACTCAACCGCATCATTCTCGACCATATCTCGACGCTGCTTCTGGCTGCCGATGAAACCGCCGAGCGCAATCTGCTGGCGGAAGGGTTGCCGCCGGATCGGATTCGCATAGTCGGGTCGAGCGTGATCGATGCGGTCGAACGGAGTCGGCAGCACGCTCGCCGCTCGACCATCCTGCAACGTCTGGAGGTGACCCCCGGCGACTATCTGGTGTTGACCCTGCACCGCAGCGAGAATACCACTCCCGCCGTGCTGCCCGGCATGATCCGCGCCCTTGGCGAATTGGCGGAAGAGTATACCATCGTGTTTCTGCTGCATCCGCGCACTGCGGCAGCGATGCGATCCTATGGCATTGCCATGCCGCGCAGCATTCGCGTCAGCGAGCCGCTTGGGTATCTCGACACGCTCTGCCTCGTCGAACAGGCGCGCGCGCTTCTCACCGACTCCGGCGGATTGCAGGAAGAGGCAGGCGCATTGAGAACGCCAACGCTCATCCTGCGCAACGAAACCGAGTGGCGCTACCTGGTCGATGCCGGGATGCATGTCCTGGTTGGCAATACCTATGAGTCTATGCTCACCGGCGCTCATCACTGGTTGCAACCCGCAGCGCTTGACCGCTTGCGATCCGCGCCGGCGCCGATCCGCGCTGGCGCCAGTGAACGCGCTGTTGCGGCAATGGTCGAAGTGTTAGCGAGCGCCGCCTGACGCGCTCGAGAAAGATACATGTATGCAAGCGACAAAAATCCAGGCTGACCGGCGCGGACGTAGCGCGACGAAAGGATCCTCTATGACCCCGATGATGCTTACGCTTATCCTGATCCTGATACCAACCATCACAGGTGTTGCCGGTCAACTGCTTTTGAAGGTCGGCATGTCGCAACTGGGTGCGCTCGAAATCAGTGTCGCCGCGCTGCCGTCGTTGATTATGCGAATTGTCATGTCACCGTACATCCTGATTGGTCTGACCATCTACTTCGGCGGCGTGTTCTTCTGGCTGCTGGCGCTCAACCGCGCCGATCTGAGCTACGTGTATCCCTTCGCCAGCCTCAGTTACGTCCTGATCACGCTGGCATCGTGGCTGCTGTTGCACGAGGCGGTTCCGCCGCTGCGCTGGATCGGGCTGGTCGTTATCTGCGTCGGTGTCATCCTGGTTGCGCGAAGTTGAAAAAGATACCGCTCATCTCCGCCAGGCGACGCGTTGCTTTCGGGGCAGGTTTTTTGAACGGTATACGAGGTTTCCAACGCCTGACGCCCAATGCTGAACCGTCGGGTTTGATCCTGCACAGGGCGTCCCGCGTCGTCGCCTCGAGCATGATGATCTTTGAGCCATACCTTCCACGCTCACCCGGTCTTGCCTGCGCAAGCAGGCTTCGCCTTCTGCAGCCCGCAGGGTATGGACGTGACATTAATCCACTCTGGCTCGCGCAGACAGGCTTCGCTGCCCGTAGCCCGCGACGTATGGTCTTGAGAAAATAATCCGGCATCACCGCGCAGGCTCGCGCAGGTGGGCTTCGCATTCGGAGCCTGCGGCGTATGGACTTTGATTAATTCCGTGATGCTGCGTTTGAAAAGATGCTCTGCTGCTGACAAATCGTTTATGTGCGGCGTAAAGAGGTTCATTCTGATTTCAAAGCCGGTTGGTACAGTACAGTCGCAACGGGAGCGACCCACAGGAACAGGAGCATTAGACCATGCCCGTAATCGATATTGTTGGCGGCGGTATTCTGGGTCTTGCGCTCGGCTACGACCTGATCAAGCGCGGCATTGGCGTGCGCATCTGGGAACGGAGCCGCGAACTGGGTGGATTGATGGGGCGCACCCGTTTCGACGAACTCGATGGTCTGGAAGTTGATCGCTACTACCACGCCATTCTAAGCAGTGATCGCACACTGATGCGTCTGTTCGACGAATTGGATCTGCGCAGCGAGTTGCGTATGACCGTGACATCGATGGGGTTCTACCACAATGGCAAACTCTACTCGATGTCCACCCCGCTTGATTTTCTGCGCTTCCCGCCGCTCTCGCCGATTGATCGGTTTCGTCTGGGGCTGACTATTCTGCAGGCGCGCCGGGTGAAAGACTGGCGCGCACTGGAACAGGTTCCGGTGGTCGAATGGCTCACAAAACTTGGCGGACGAGGAACGGTAGAGCACATCTGGAAGCCGTTGCTGCGCGCCAAGTTCGATGGCGGGTTCGACAACGTGCCGGCAACGTATATCTGGTCGCGCCTGGTGCGCACCACCGACACCCGCGAGAAGGGCGGCGCGGTCGAGAAGATGTGTTTTCTGCCAGGCGGATACGCAATGGTCATTGATGCCCTGGCGAAGGCGATCACAGCGCGCGGCGGTCAGATTATGACAGGCGTGGGCGTGCAGCAGGTGCGCGTGAGCGACGGACGGGTGTGCGGCCTGCGCCTGAGTGATGGCGCGATCGAGAGCGATGGCGCTGTGTTGACGCTGCAAACGCCGATTGCGCGCCGGTTGCTTCCTCCCGAAGCGGCGGACGTCAATGCGCGCTGGAGCCTGTTGGAAGACTATCTCGGCATTGTCTGCATGCTCCTAGTGCTGCGCCGGTCTTTCTCGCCGTACTACACGCTGAACATCACCGATGAGCGCATTCCGTTCACCGGCGTGATCGAAACAACCAACCTGATCGACCGGCAGTTCACCAACGGCTATCATCTGGTCTATTTGCCGAAGTACGTGGCGCCTGACAATCTGTTCGCCCAGATGAACGACGAAGCGCTGCAACGGTCATTCCTGGTGTACCTGCGGCAGATGTTCCCTGACCTGCGCCCTGATGATATTGCTGCGGTGCGAATTGGTCGGGAACGCTACGTCGAACCGCTCCACCCCATTGGGCGCACCGACGATATTCCGCCGTTCACCACAGACATTGCGGGGCTGTATCTGGTCAACAGCAGCCAGATCTACCCGCAACTGACGAATGGCGAAGCGGCGGTCGCACACGCGGCGCGGGCGGCAGAGGTGATCGATCAAGCAGTCCATTCGCTGACAGGATCGCAACACGTGGTTGTCGCCTGAAGCGCGACCCAGAAGTCGATTGAACCAGGGAGAAGGTGGCGATGGCTGTCTACAAGGAAATTGCGACATACACCGGGTCGCGGGGCGCCGTCCGCGGCGCCGATCGCTGGTTGTTGACGTGCGCATTGGTTGGCAACGATATTCTGATTGTGCTCGTTAGCTTTGCAATCGCCTATGCAGTGCGCTTCTGGAGCGATCTGCCGATTTTCCGCGAGGGATGGGTCAATCCCAACTTCTACGCAATGGTCGTTCTGGCGATGACGCCAGTGTATCTCGCGCTGTTCAGGGCTTACGGGTTGTACAATCCGGTCAATCTGCTCGGCGGCGCCACTGAATACGCCCGGCTGTTCAATGCTGTCACGACCGGGGTCTTGCTGGTCATCATCGTCAGCTTCCTGGTCCCCGACTTTGTCGTTGCGCGCGGATTTCTGATCCTGTCCTGGGGTTTGCTGGTCGTCTTCGGCATCACCGGTCGTTTTGCGGTGCGCCGTTTTGTCCATGCACAGCGTCAGGCGGGGCGGTTCATCAACCGCACGCTGATCGTCGGCGCCAATCCCGAAGGACTGGCGATCGTCGAACAGTTGCGGTCGGCAAAAACCTGTGGTATGCGCATCATTGGGTTCATCGATGACTACCTGCCGGTGGGCAGCGAACCAATCCCGGGTGTTCCGGTGCTGAGCACGTCCGTTGCGTTTGCGGCGCAGATCCGGCAGCACGATATCGATACCGTCATTGTCGCCAATACGGCAATGATGCGGGAACAGTTGCTCTCACTCTACAGCACCCTCGATACCTTCCAGAATGTCGAGGTGCGTCTGGCGTCGGGTCTGTTCGAACTCCTGACGACCGGGGTGCGTGTCCGCGAAGAAGGGTTCGTGCCGCTGCTGGTGCTCAACAAGACGCGGATCACCGGTGTGCACCTGATTGCCAAGACCGTGCTCGATTACACCCTGGCTGCCACAGCCGTGGTGCTGCTCATCCCCTTCTTTCTCGTCGTCGCTTACCTGATCAAGCGCGACTCGCCCGGTCCCGTCATCTACCGCCGGCGGGTCGTCGGTCAGGGGCGCCGTGAGTTCGACGCCTTCAAACTGCGCACCATGCATGTCAATGGTGATCGGTTATTGACGCCCGAACAAAAGCGTGAACTCGAGGAACACGGTAAGTTGAAGGACGATCCGCGTGTAACCAGGATTGGCGCATTTCTGCGCAAGTATAGCCTCGATGAACTGCCGCAACTGGTCAATGTGCTGCGGGGCGAGATGAGCCTGATCGGGCCGCGCATGATCACGCGCCAGGAACTGGAAAAGTTCGGCAAATGGCAGCATAACCTCTCAACGGTGAAACCCGGTCTGACCGGCTTGTGGCAGGTGAGCGGTCGGAGTGATCTCTCCTACGAAGAGCGGGTGCGCCTGGATATGCACTACATCCGCAACCACACGATCTGGCTCGACCTGCACATTCTGTTCCAGACGATACCGGCAATGCTTACCGGTCGCGGCGCCTACTGAGCAAGGAGCGACACCATGGCGAAAATCCTCCGTGCAGCGCTGATCGGCGCGGGCATTATGGGCCTCAACCACGCGCGCGTCTATTCCGAAATGGACGATGTCGAACTGGTCGCAATCGCCGATGTCGACCCAAAGACGGTTGCGCGGCTGGTGCAGCGTTTTCGCGTGCGCGGCTACACCGACTATCACGAACTGCTCGAACGAGAGCAGCTTGACCTGGTTTCCGTCGTGGTGCCGACAGAGCATCACTACGCGGTCGTCCGCGACACCTTGCGCGCCGGGGTTTCCACCCTGGTGGAAAAGCCGATTGCCGCCACCGTCGCGCAGGGTGCAGAATTGATCTCCCTGGCGCACGAGACCGGCGTGCTGCTCACCGTTGGTCATATCGAACGGTTCAACCCGGCGATTATCGCCCTGAAAGGGCAACTCGATCACGGCGCTCTGGGGCGCGTCTATCAGATCGCCTCGCGTCGCATCGGTCCGTTCCCCAGCCGCATCAAGGATGTCGGTGTCGTCGTCGATCTGGCGACGCACGACCTCGATATTATGCACTACCTGACCGACTCAATCGTCATCAAGCTGCACGCCGAGATCGGGCGGCGCCTGCACACCGCGCATGAGGACCTGCTGGCTGCCGTGTTACGCTTCGAGAATGATGTGATCGGCATGCTCGACATCAACTGGCTCTCGCCCAACAAAGTGCGCGAACTGTCGGTCATCGGCGAGCGTGGGATGTTCGTCGCCAACTACATCACGCAGGACCTGACGCTCTACGAAAATGATCTGGCGCCCTACGGGGCGGAATGGCCCCAGGCGGCGCTTATGGGCGTCACCGAAGGGCGCATGATCCGCTTCAAAGTCAACAAGAAGGAGCCGCTGCGCGCCGAACTCGAGGCCTTCGCCGCCGCAGTGCGCTGCGGCGGTATAGCGCCGGTGCGCCCGGAAGATGCGCTGCTGGCGCTCATGGTGGCGCAGAAACTGGTCGAGTCTGGCGCGTATGGCGAAACCCTGTGCGCGGTCGACGATCACGGCGAGGTTTGGGAACCGCTCCAGCCGCGTCGCCGCCAGCTCGCAGAACTCGAGGTCGGCGCGATCGCGTAGAGCAGCGTTGAGTTTCATTGCAACCGACGAAGCGGCGCGTCGCGCCGCTTCGTTTTTTGCGCGCGGTGGGGTCCGGGTATGAATGGCGACGCGGTAGCCCGCCATGTCGCCCGACGCCGAACCATTGGACTGATCGCACCAGGTGCACTGCGGTGTCATCGCCGCAGCGCGTGCGCATGCCCCAAACCACCCCCGCACTAGCAGCGATTTGTGCGCTCGCGCGGGCATTGTGATTCGTAAGAAAACAATCCGGTATCGCCCGAGCCAGCCCGCGCAGGCGGACGTTGCTGTCCATAGCCCGTGACTTCAGTCGCTTGCGAGGAACCGGATCGCAAGTGTACTGCGACATGGGGTGATCTATACTCCCTTATAATCTCGATAACCCATGATGCGCTCGATAGATATGGTTTCGCCATACACCTGTTTCATAGCATCTGTTGCTGCGCTCTCGATCCATTCAGGCGAATGCTGGCGGGCAACAGGTCAAACCGTATCAACATAACCTGGCGCAGGCGTGTATAAGCAGACGAATGACGGTCTACGTTCACGTTAGAGGAGGAGTTCTTTAATAAAACTGATGTACGTGATCCTGAGCATTCTTGGAACCGTATTGCCGTGGTCCCAATTCGGACCATGGCTCTCTGAGAACGGCCTCGCTTTTTCATTGCTCATTCAGGAAGCATCCTCTCATCGCATCGCGGCGTTTGCCTGGCTCGATGTGATTGTATCGGCTGTCGTCGTGCTTCTTTTTGTCGTTGTCGAGGGACGCAGGGTAGGAGTTCGACACTTGTGGGCGCCATTCGTTGCAATGTTCACCGTGGGTGTGTCCCTGGCATTGCCCCTGTTCTTGCTGCTGCGGCAACTGCGAATTGAGGAGCGCGCACGCAATGGACTCAACGTAGACCCGGGCAACGTCCTTTAATGGCAAAAGCGAGAGGAGAAACTGTTGCTTGCAAACATCATCGGTGTAGCAGCGACGCTTGAAAAGGCCAGCGCGGAGACGGCCACCCTGAGACACCTGGCGAACGCGGCTTCCCTGATCGAAGGCAATCTGACCATCCTGCAACTTCGTCTGCTGCCGTTTGTTCAGGACTCCTCGGGCAACACGCTCGTTCTCGGGATGCCGTCGCAGTCCACGCTGCTGCCAGTCCGTGAGCAACAGGCTGATCACGGATCAAACCTTATCGAGCAATCTGGTGGTCAGTGAGCTGGCTCTTGACAGGCATTGTGAAACGTGCTATAATATAGGTCCTGCAAACAAGAAGTTGCAGTCGCCGTACCGAAAAACAAAACAGGCGCGGCGAAAGGCGATACCGACGCTTGACAGGTACGCCAGAGCGTGGTATAGTATCGCCTGTTGTAATCCACGTCTCACCGAGTGGAGAGACGCGCGACGTGAGTGGCTAGCGACAAAGAAGGA
>ERZ1685331.12-NODE-12-length-78569-cov-20.123812_pt1 | contig 78569 bp, 70 predicted proteins | sample MGYA00580194_ERZ1685331 | MGnify/ENA primary metagenome ERZ1685331 (study PRJEB41501, sample SAMN08275520) | hot springs metagenome | biome: alkaline hot spring; material: microbial mat | place: Russia: Ush-Beldyr | collected 2015-07 | depth 0.5 m m ...
AGAAAGGTCGATCCTCTTTAGGCGCGCCGCTGACGCGCCCCTGCCGCTGGCGCGCGCAGGTTGCACGTTGAACGTCGGCATATGCGCGGCGTGAGGCGATCGGACGTCGCTGTAGCGCCGTTGTATCGCAACATCGTGGTATGCGTATGAAATGTTGACAGGCATGATGTCTGGCGTCGTAGGGGCGCCCCCAGTGGACGCCCTTTCTGGTCGTGTATGAAGTGGTATTCTTCACGTTCCTGGCGCTATGAAACTCTCAGAGAAGACCCTTGAGCTCAATATCTGCGCTCAGTGCTCGGCGGCGGTTCGCCTCCGTTACGATCCTTACATCCCCCGTTACATCCCCCCACCGCTATGGTTCGGGCTGACCCAAAAACAAGAGGCGCGCGCCGGCTTTGACGCCTGCACGAAGCTCAACGGTCGTCTCCTCGTGTTCCAGTTCAAAGCGTCGAACCTCAAGCTACAAAGCGGAGAGCGCCGGTTTCTTTTGCCCCATGACCAACTGATCGCGCTCCAACGTCTTGCCGGGCATCGTCGTACGCGTCGCTCTATGTTTGTTGCCTTTCCGCTGGTTGGAACAACTGCTGAGTTGCAGAACTCTCCAGATTTGCTTGATGAGACGTGGTTGCTGGACGTTGCTTCTCTGCGTAATATCGGACCGCCGAACCGTAAAAATGGCTGCCATAACGTCTATGTCTCTCCAGGAAGCATCGTTCTTCGCTCAGAGCGGGTCGAAGGAGAGGCTGTGTTGCTCAGTGAACTGATAGATGGACTTCCTGACGCGGGCATTGATACATCTGAACTGCGTGGGTTACCGGAGGACGAGGACACCCCGTATCCCTCCGCAGGCGCCAAAGTGTTGGCGCTGCTGATCCCGCGATAGTACGCTGATCGAAGCGGATCGAGACGGATTTCCGTGAATCGGGCTATACACTCTGTTCTCTGAGCGGCAGAAAGACTTCACCGGGTTCGCCGCCGCCTGAATTTCCGCTCCCTGCGCCTGGAGGTCAGGTGCGCTGCCTCGTCGTTGCATGGCGGGATCGCGGCTCCGCTCCCCACGCCTGGAGGTCAGGTTCACAATGTCAGTTCTCAGTTCTCAGTTCTCAGTTCTCACCCCTACCTCCGCGCCACATAATACGCCACGCCGCCATCGTTGACGATGAAGAGCATATCGGTCGAAGGGCGAGACAGCAGGAAGCCGCGTTGAAAGCGCCGGTAGCCGCCGGTTTCGCCCTGCTCCGGTTCGATGGCCCACCCCAGCCTGGCGCGCACGTCGGCATTGCGCCCCCACAAATAGCCGAAGCCGCGTTCGGGCGCGTACAATCCGGCGGGCGGCGATTCGGTGATGCCTGAAGGCACTCCTTCGCTCCATTCATCGGCGAAGCGCTGCCAGGTCGACCGTTGCGGATCGGCGGGGTCTGGAACGAAGACGAAGATTTCACCCGGAGAAAGAAGGACGCCGCCGAACTGGCGCACCCAGAGCATCACGCCGCGCTCGAAACGCTGAACCGCGAGCGGCACGGGGCGCAACCCGAGTTGCCTCACACCCACCAGTTCGCGCGACGACGCGAGCGGGCAGCCAAGAAGCGCACGATAGGCGTAGGCGGTTGGTTCGTACTGCGTCTCGAGCGATACACAACCATCGATTGCCATCACGTCCGCCCCCAGGCGTCCCAGAAGCACCTCGTAGGGCGTACCGGCGAGTTCTGCATGGTACTCCATCCGCCGGCGCTCGAAGTACTGCACCAGGTAGATGCGCCCTTCGATCTCCTCCTCGATGCGTTCCGTGATCGGGTAGCCGAACCGCTCCAGACCGCCGCGCGTGCGCCAGTAGCTCAGAAATGGTTCGCATACCTGATGCCCGGTGACGGCGAAGTAGGCGCATCCCGGCGCCGCCTGCGCAACGGTCGGGAACGTCTGCCAGGGACGGCTCTGCAATTCCAAGTACCGCGCTCCCAGACGTCCAGCAGTCACGCGCCCGTCCGCCTGGATTTCCAGACGGTCGCGCTCGAACCACTGCACCGTCAGCATGCGATCCTCGACCATTTCCGTTCGCTGACTGCTGATCGGCAAGCCGAACGTGCTCAGACCGCCGTTTCGTCTCCAGTAGGTCAGGATCGGTCCAGAAATGCAGTAGCCGGTTTCGCGAAAGCACTGCTCGAACGTGGTTGCGGATGCGCTCTGCGGGATCAGAACGGCGCTCAGGATGAGGAAGAGGATCAGGGTGAGGCGGTTCATCGCATTCTCCAGAGAGGTGCACGCGGTCAGAGAACGGAATGCAGGGCTGGACGTCGGCAGTGGATTCTACTACGAACGGAGGGATCATGCGACCCTGATCATATCGAGGCGCTCCTCCAGTTCAGTCGCCTGCTGCGCCAGATGCGCAATGTCCGCCCGCAGACGCATCAGGTCATCGACTTCGTGCTGGCGATGCAGTGCATGGCGTTCGCGTTCGCGCTCCAGATGGTGCAGTTGCTCCCGGATCAGGTTCATTGCCACACCGAGGTCCTTGGAGAGCGCGGCAAATGGCGCCCCGACGATGCTGGCGACATGCGGATCGATCTGATTGCTGGTCAGCCAGCGGTCAATCTCCTGTGGCGCGGCGGCAGTCAGCGCCTGGCGGAAGCGCACGGGCAACATCTGACGCCGTAGTGCGCGGTTGATACTGTTCTCATTTGCAGGAATTGCCAGACATTCCCGTACAGGGCGCGATTGCAGGATGTTTCCAATCCACGGACACGGTACAGTCTGACCAAAGCGGAGCAGGTTGCCGTCAAGGACGATCTGCTCGATGTCGGCGCCGGAAGGGCGATCACGCAAGCGCGTGAGACGGTCCGGCAGGCGCAGATCGGTTTCGGCGTCGCCAGAGCAACGCCTGGTGAACGTCAGAACGTAGCCGACTGTCACGGCAAACGGGTGCAACTCCTGAGTCACCGGCGCGAGGAGGTCGCCGACTTCTGCGCCGATCTGTGTCAGGGCAACGCCAATCACCTCGCGCGATGCCGCTTCGATCTGAACGGTGAGTCGACCGACAAACACAGCATACTGACTTTCCAGTTCCTCGCCGGTGCAACGGATGGCGTTGATTTCCTCCGTGATGCGCGCTTTGAGGCTGGTCGCCAGATGCCCCAGATGTCGGGAGATGATCGCGCGTGCCTGATCGTGCGCATTGGCGATGCGCTGTAGTTCTCGATCGCAGAGATGCAGCAACGCGTCGAGCAATGCAGGAGCGATTGCATCATTGCCAGATCGCCCGGCGTGCAGCATTGTAATGCGCGCATCAAGCTGCCCGGCGAGCAGCGTCGCAGCGCTGCGGATCTGGACAATGCGACGGCGCAGCGCCAGACCTTCACTTTCGTGGGTCAGAAACCGGTCGAGCGCTTCGAGGAACTCTTTGAAGCCGCTCTCCGCCTCCAGCGCCGCATTGTTCGACTGGCGCGCTCGCAATGCCTGTCGGCCGGAGATGCCAAACACGAGCGGATCGCCGAACCGGAAGGGTTGACCGGCATTGCTGTCGCCGATTGCTTGCGCGGCATAGCATTCCATGCGTTCACGCACCCGCTGCGCCACAAAGTTCAGCACCGCCGGTCGATCCTCCGGTTCAATCCGGTCGAGCGCCGTAACGACAAAGAGCATCCGGCTGAACCCCAGCGCCAGCAGGCGCTCGAGAAACTCCCCTTCCGATTCGCCAAAGGGCGAGTCCGCCAGCACCATCATGATGACGCCATCCACCCGCTGGAGCGCTGCTGCGGTCACCTCCGTCATTGCCGCCTCGTCGCCAAGCCCTGGCGTGTCGAGCAGGTCGATCTGATGAATGCGGCAGAACGGCGATGGATAACTGACAATCGCCTCCTGAACGGTTTCGGCAATTGCGCGCGCCTCGGGCGTCAGTTTGGTGATGAAATCACGCAATTGCTCGATGGCGATCGTCTGTTCAGGCGGCGGTTGACCTTCCGGGGCGCGGTAGATAATGCGCGCCGCCGGTGGACCATACGTGACGCGGGTGAGCGTCGCCGAGGCAGGCGCCACATCCGAGGGAAGAATGTCTGCGCCGAGCAATGCGTTGACGAATGTGCTCTTGCCGCGCTTGAACTCACCGGCCACAGCGATGGTAAAGCGCTGATTTTCGATATGGTCGAGACTCTCGTCGAGCTGCCCGACGAGCGCGGTATCGTCGCAGCGGTGCGCAATCTCGCGCAGGCGACGCAGCGCATCAATAATGTCGCGCCGTAAGCGGCGCGGGTCGGACGGAGTCTGGCGCAATGCTATCCCCCTATTTCATCTTTGCGCCGCAATAACCGCAGAACGACGCATCGGCATCAATCTGATGCACACACTGCGGACACAGACGCGACGGGTTAGACGCCAGAGCCGGTTCTGGATGCTGCTGTTGCGGCGACGGAAGGAGAAGTTGATCGTGGGTCGTCAGTGTGCGCACCGGCACAGGTGACGGCTGATGGGTGGGCTGTACCGCATTTGCCGCCTGGCGAGCGAAAAACTGGTCGACCAGATTGCCAAAAACGACAATGAAGCCAAAGGCTACCAGCGCATTTGCCAGTTGGCCGATTCCCAGGAATATGTGCAGGAATGACGCCAGCGCTTTCAGAACGACGCTTCCTGTAATCAGCGCACCAATGATGCCGACGCCATTTAGCACCGGCACATTGTGGCGCCTGGCAATCGAGTAGGCGAGATATGCTTCCAGAATGATCAGAAGAAACGATGCGCCGGGAAGGAGCGCGATCAGCGCACCAATGGTTGCGAAAACGTACACTGGATTCATACCATCCTCCTGGTTCCGAACGTTGTGCCGCTTTGTCAAATGATCGTTGCCAGCCGGGGCGGTGATTTCAGACGGAAGAGATCGACTGTCCGAGAAGGGTCAGCGCGCCAATGATGCCAATGATAAGGATGCAGCCAAGGATGAGCGCCATCACAAGAAGAACAAGAACCATTCCACTTCTCTTTGACGTTTCAGGCTGAGCAGGACTCAGCGTCATGCCGCAGTGTTTGCACCGCACTGCGTCGGATCGAACGAAACCGCGACATTCCGAACAGATCCAGGCGCCGCGCTCCCCGGCAAGAACCTGACCTGTGATCGGTGGTTGAATGACGAGCGTCGCCGGGCTTGCGGGCGCCTGGGTAACTGCCTGATCGGGCGGCGTGTTGACCCGCATCTTTGTTTGAACCGTCAGAGGACGACCGCAGTTCGTGCAGAATTGCGTCCCCTTTCGGTTCGGTTGACCGCAACCATTGCATCGAATTTCTTCCTGCGTCGGTGGCGCAAGCCGTGTTCCGCAGGAAGTGCAAAATTGCTGCTCAGGCGGGCAGGATTGTCCGCATCTGGCACACTGAAGCATACATCCCCCTGCTCTCCCTGAACGTTCCGCGTAGAAGCCCCTCTATTGACGCTCTATCCTGCGTTGCGCAGCGCTGGCGCGCCGCAGGCGCCGCAAAACTTCTCGCCTGTTTTGAGCGTTGCGCCACAGCGGTAGCACGTCGCCGTCGTCTCAACCGTCGCCTCAAGTGGTTTGATCGCGTGTGGCGCACCTGTGGGCGCCAGCGTGGATGGTTGCACCGGCGCGCCACACGCGCCACAGAACCGTTCGCCTGGCTTGATACCTCCCCCGCATGCGCTGCACTGTACACCAGGGAGTGCGTCTGACTGCACATACGCGCTACTGGCAAGCGTTGTGCCGCAAGCGCCGCAGAACTTTGCGCCGGGCTTGAGTGATGCGCCGCACCCCGGACACGCCACCGGCGCCGGCAGCACAATCGCTGCCGCCGTGCCGCACACCTGGCAGAAGCGGTGGTTCGGCTTGAGCGGCGCGCCGCACTGCGCACACGTCGCCGCCGAAACCGGGGCAGGCGGCAGGGGTGATGTGCCGCGGATCTCATACACATCAGGGGCTGCCGGCGCCAGCGGCGATTGGAATGCTGCCGCTGGCAGGTTGTCGAAGCGCTGCCACTGGCTGTCGAGAAATGCTTCCAGTTCGCGCGCCAGCGCGCGAAACCCGTCGGTGATGGCGCTCAACGCCAGGCGCTCGGCGCTCTCAGCGAGAGCGCCGTCAGCAATGGCCTCCTGCACCGCTGCCAGGCAGATTCGCCGCAGATCATCAGGCGTCGCCACCTGAACCGATGGCGCGGCAGGACGCACATTCGCACCTCGAGTCCCTAATGCTCTGAAAAGCGCCGTCAGATCGCCAGCACACAGCACGCCTGTGGGCGCATCCACCGTGGCAGCGGATGGTCGCGCATGCAGGCGATCCGCCAGTGAACCGGCGTTATCGCCCAAAGGCGCGGCATCGGAACGAAGAAGCGTGGTGCGAGCGTAGCCGAGCAACGTGTCGCAGGTGACAGCAAATGCGTACAGGCGTGCAATCTCCGCAGACACCGAAGTGTCCGCGCGCACCTGAAGTTCGGCGCCAAGATCAGCGGCGGCATCACCTGCCACCGCCACAGCGCAGCGCCACAGCCGCGCCCACGTTACCGGCAACGCCTCAGGCGTGAGATCATCGTCCGTCACGACAACGGTGTCGAGCGCCTGCATGACCGCCGCGTCGGCGCGCGGCGGAACCTGCGCCACCAGAGGGAGCGAGGCATGCCCGAACTGCGCGCCAGCCTCCTCGATCTGCGCGACTTCGAGCGCAGCCATCGCGCGCAGACCTTTCAGCAAATTGCGGGTTTCGTCATTCATCGAACAACGAGTGCGCTTCAGAACTACAGATGCTCTGGCTGAACCAGTTCCTGCGAGCGCGCCAGCGCCTTGCTGCGCAGTTTGTGGGTTTCGGTACGAATCTCGTCCAGTTGGCGGAATGTCACCTCCGCAACCGCTTCGTCGTGGGCGCGCCGGGTGCGCAGGTCGTCGAGGGTGCGCTGCGTTTGCTCGATCGGACCGCCAAGTTCCGTCCGAATATGCTGGCGCAGCGCATCGAACGCCTCACGGACCTGCTGCACGATGCAGCGTCGCAGTTCGGCATCCTGTGCATTCATCTGTTTCGAAATCTCATCGAGCACCGACTTACGATACCCTTCGCGGAATCGATCAACCTGCTGCTGCCCGAACGCCAGGCGCGTCGCCCATTTTCCACCGAATGCCGACGCGATGCCGCTGAGGAGCAGCGCCGGCAGGACGACGGGCCAGGTTAGCGGCAGACCGATCAGGGCAATGACGACGCCCGCGCCAAATGCAGCGCCGAGACCGGCGCCAACACCTGCAATGCCACCCACCGCCGCGCCTTTGAGACCGGCTTCGCGGTAGCCGGTCAGCACGCCGCCGACCGGAATCGGCGCAAAACCGGTCAGCGCGTGGACCGCCGTATCGACGCCGCTCTCGCCGCGCGCTGTGTGGTTCCTGCCGGCTTCACTGAGGTGCAGCACGATCTCCCCCAGCACTTCGCGCACTTCGGTGGCAAATCCCTGCAACCGCTCGATCTCACGATCAAGTTCGCGCGAAATCTCGCGCTGGATCGCTTCTGACCTGATCCGCACCGCTTCCTGAACGCTGGCGGAAACGAGCCGTCCAAGGCGTTCCAGGGTTTCCTGTTGCTTCTTCTTGTCGATGTCGGCGGTCGAAACCGGCGCCTGCGCAACGGCTGTTTCGGCGGCGCGCTGCATATCGGGCAGCACCCCGTCGAATACCTGCAAGGCTGCGGTCAGTGCGCGCTGTTCCGCCTTATCGACCCGTCGCAACTCATCAGCCTGTTTCTGGCGCAACGCTTCGAGTTGTGCGTGGGTGCGCTGATAGATCTCCTCGAACTCTTGTGCACTGATGCGCAACCCTCCCTCGCGCGCTGCAACCTGTGTCAGGATTTTGTTGCAGGTGTCAATCGTGCAATTGGCGATCACGCGCAGCGCGGTTGCGTCCTTGTCGTGGGTAAGGAAGCGCACCAATTCCTGCTCGAACTCCGCAAAGCCACTCGTGTGGCGCAATTCTTCAGGTCCTTTCGTGGCGGCGCGCAGCGCCTGCGAACTGGAGACGCCGAACACGCGCGGCTTGCCCATGCGCCGGACGTAGTTCTGGTAATCTTCGGTATCTTTGCCCCACTGACGGACCGCCTTCGACTCGACAGACTCCCTGATACGGCGTTCGATCAGGTTCAATACATTGCGACGATCATCCTCGTCTTCGATACTGTCGATGCGATTGACAACGAACAACACCTGCGCCAGGTCCTCGGTGAGCATGTTGTTGAGAAACTCTTTTTCGGTCTCGGAGAAGGGCGAAGTTGCGAGAATGACGAAAATAGCGGCATCGGTGCGCTGCAATACCGAATAGGTGATTGCCGTCATGTTGTCTTCGTCGTTCAAACCGGGGGTATCGATAATATCGACGCCGTTTTTGCACAATTCCAGCGGATACTGCACGATTGCCTCTTCGATGTCGGCAGCGCGGCGTTCGGACTCAGGGGTCAGTTTCGTGACATATTCAGCCAGTTGTTCAATTGTGATCTGCTCGACCGAACCGGGTTGTCCATCGCGCTCACGGTAGCGGATTTCGACCAGCGGGTGGATGCCGTAGGTAATCCGGTTCAGCGTCGCCGAACACGGCAGGACATTCGCAGGAAGCACCTGCCGGCGCAGCAGGGCGTTGATCAGCGTGCTCTTGCCACGCTTGAACTCGCCGACGACGGCGACATTGAAATTGCGGTGCTCGTGTTGAAGCAACAACGTATCAACATGCTCTACCACTTCGTGGAGTTCCATTTTGCGCGCAAACTCCTGCGCCTGCTTGATGTCGGCGACCATATTGGCGCGCAGCCGGCGATGGTCGGTAAGCATATCGGCGGTCATAAACCCTTCTCTCCTCTCTACTCGCTCAAGGGGTCCGTCCACGCATGGCGCTGAAAGGTCGCCAGGCGCTCACGCATTTCACTGGCGACATCGAGCGCCTCGGCGCATGCATCCCGGACAGCGGCGACGCGTTGCGCGCCTTCATCGTGAACGGCTTGCGCCTGGCGCATGGCGTTAAGTGAAGCAGCGGCATCTTCCCGGTACGCCTGATCGATCAGGGTGTCGATCTGGTCGGCGATGCCGGCGTACAGCCCGGTTATTTCGCGTTGCAGCGAAATGCGCAGTTCAGGCAGAGCATTGTGCAGGCGCGCCTGGTACGACGCCAACTGGCGCGGATCGTCGAACTGGCGATCGATGGCGGCCAGCGCACCCTGCACCATCAGGCGTCCCATGACGCCAAACAGATGCGTCTGGGCGTATGCTGCCAGCAGGCGCAGCGTGTCGAGATTGTTCCAGAGTGATGGGCTGAACGTGACTGATGCTGTCAGACTCGTCAGCCGATCTGCCGGAACGCTGGTGTCCACGTTCGTCTGGATGGCAGTGCGCGTCTGTTCGAGCGCCGCGATGATCTGCGGTTGGTGCGCGTCGAGGCAGGATCGCAGCGCACCCGAGAACGCATCGGACAGAAAGAAGTGCAGATGCCGCTGCACATCTGCCAGTGAATGTTGATGCAGACCGGCAATCACCTCGCGATCAATGCGATCGACGAACGCTTCCATCCACTGCGCAGCCTGTTCGCCATATGCGACGATGGTCGCTCGCATCGCAGCCCGCTGCTCCGCAATCGCCCGCTGGAGTGACGACGACTGATCTTCGTTCGCGGCGATGGCGCTGCGCAACTGGTCCTGATCGCGCTCAACGGCGTTGAGCAGCCGGGTTGCAGCATCGGTCAGGGCGTCGAGCAGCAGGTTGAACTGTGCAACCGCGCGATCGATCTGGATCATGTCGCGGTTGAGCAGGAGCGATTCATCGAGCGCAGCGCGGAACCGGGCGAAGGCCGCTTCGAGCGTGGCGGCGCGGCTACTGGAGCGCGGTCGGTTGAGCCGGCGGCAGAACTCATCGAGCGCGCTGATGCCGTACACCGCCGCATGGGGGAACAGCCCGCCAATGCGCTGCCGCAGCAGCCCAACGACCCGGTCCACATCCGCCTCCTTGCGAATGGAGTCGATCATGTTGACAACAAAGATCAGTTTGGGGAACTCCTGCGGCGCCACCGCCAGCCGTAGAAACGCCTGCTCGGATGCCGAGAGCGGCGCCAGCGCCGAAACGACGTACAGAATCGCGTCGGCGCGCGGAAGATACGCCTGTACCTGCTGATCGAAGCGCCATCCGACATCTCCCGTGCCGGGCATATCCACCAGGTTCACGCCGCGCAGCAGTTCGATCGGCGCTTCAATTTGCAGATGACTGACCGGATGCGGCAGTTGTTGGAGCAGCGGTTCGAGGCGCGCAGCGCGGAGTTCGTCGGGATGCAGCCGCACCCGGCCTCCATCCATCAGGTGTGCCTCGATACGCACCTCTGGTCCGTACCCGATGTGATTGATCGTCAGGGTTTCCGGAGTGACATTCGTGGTGACAAGGTCAGCCCCCAGCAGCGCATTGACCAGCGTGCTTTTGCCGCGCTTGAAATCGCCCATAACCACCAGAGTGAACGGCGCATCGAGCCGTTCGCGCACCGCCCGCTCGCGCCGATGCAGGTGCGCCAGTGTGTCGCGGCCAAGCGCGCTGCGGATCCGGTCGGTCTGAACTGCATCGATAAATGCCGTCAGCAGATCGCTCAACGCGCGGCGCCGTTCGCCCGCGTCATAGCGAATGATTCGTTCGTGAGACTGGTGAGCGGTGACAGTCGTTGCGTCGCTGGTCACAATCATCTCCTCCGCTGGAAGCGCGACGGTGGTTGCAGCCGCGCGTTCCGCAATATGCGCAGCATCGTGGAGCATCAGACGAAACTCCGCCGCACTCGCCGGGCGATTATGCGGATCGAGTTCGAGCGCCTGCATAATGACCCGGCTGACGTCTGCGGGAACCGCCGGACTCACCATCGCCAGCGGAACGAGCGGATCGGGCTGGTTGTCGAGGCGCGCGCGGCGGCGCGCGATACCTGATTCGGGTGGAACCGCCGCGAGTGCGTGGTAGAGCGTTGCTGCAAGCGCAAACAGATCACTGCGCGCATCGGTGCCACGATGTTCGATCTGCTCCGGCGGCGCATAACCGACGGAATAGCCGTACACACTCGGCAGCGCCACTGCGCCGGAAGGGGTGTCGAGCGCACCCTTCGCCAGACCGAAATCCAGGAGATAGATCGCCCCGGATGGCGTCAATTTGAGATTGAGCGGCTTGATATCACGATGGATGACCGGCGGCGTGCGACTGTGCAGATAGATCAACGCATCGAGCAGGTCGTCCGCCCAGGCGAGCGTCTCGATGACACTGAGCGGCGCAGCGCAGCGCGCCAGCCGATCGTGCAGCGTGTCGCCGGGGATGTAGTGCATCACCAGGAAGCGCCCCAGATCATCCACAAAATAGTCGCTGACGACCGGCAAGACCGGGTGGCGCAGCCCGGCGGGCAATTTCGCCTCGCGCTCGAACGCGGGCAGCAACGGCGCATCCAGGCGATGCAACTGTTTCAGCGCAATCGTCAGATCGAGGCGCGTATCGAGCGCCGCGTACACCGCGCCCATGCCGCCACGCCCCAGCATGCGCTCCACCTGGTACCGTCCGCCGACCAGCGTCCCCGCCGCGAGCAATGATGGTGCAGAGTCCATACGGCTCCTCTGAGCAGATGGCATGTGCTATTCACCAGCGCCGGCAAAAACGTTCACAATGCGCTCGCAGCGTTGATCGACCTCTGCTTTGCTGAGCGCCTCAGCAGATACACGGAGTTCGGGGCGCCAGCCGTAGAACGTTTCACACTGCGCGAACCAGCGCAGCGCTTCGACGCGCCGCGGGATCAGCGGATGGGAGGCAAGGAGTTCGGCAAAACGCGCCGGACTGCTGCTCTGGTTCAGTTGATCGATGTACGCATCGATATCGAAGCCCTTCAGATGCGCAGCGTCGCCGATGATCAACCGGACCAGCGCCATCTGCGCGGTCCGCAGATCGCCGCAACAGATCAGCCCGGCGCGGTCGCACGTGATTTCGGCGCACCGACTCCAGTGCATGAAGAACAGGCGCAGCCCACCCTGCACAACGCCAGCCAGAATGTGCACATGCTCGATGGTTCGGATCAGTTTGAGCGCCACGCCCGCTCTGACAACCTGCTGCAACAGCGTGGTCATCAACGGGTTGGCGATCATCTCTGCCGCAACGTTGTAAACGCCGTGCAGATTGTGAATATGACCGCATTCGTGACCTATAACAAACAAAAGTTCCCCTGCGCTCAAGGCGCCGACCAGCGCACTGGTCAGTACAATCACCGGTTCATGGTCGTCGGTGGCGATGGTAAAGCCGCCGGGTTCCGGCGAGTGCGCAATGAAAATCTGCGGCACGCCAATCCCCAGGCGACGAGCGCACGCCTCGCCGAGGGCATGGATCTCGGGGTACTGGCGCGGTCCTACAGCGACGCCGATGCGCAGGTAGTGTGGCGCACATCAGGCGCCCAGATCGACGTCATGGCGTGCGCCAGATCGCGCACAGGGCGCACCAGCGCGATTTTGCGCCGCAGTTGCTCATCGAGCGAGAAGGAATAGTCCGGCACACCGTTGACGCTGCGCGCAGCGAAATCACGTTCGCGCTCAGCGATATAACCGGCAAAATCGAGATCAATCTGGCGAGTAGGGTTCTGCGCGTCGACCACGCATGCCAGCCTTTCCACTACCTGCTTCGGTTCAGTCCCACGGAATGAATGCTGGCATGCCAGCAGCGCCTGCAACGACGATGATCCGGCGGTGCGTTTTACGGAGCGGAGTCACGCACCGCCGTCGCGCAACTGGCTCGACAGACCCTGCGCCTTGCCGACGATCCGCAGCGTCTCCGCCTGCAGGCGCTCGAGTTCCTTTACCTGCACATCGGTCAGCGTCTCCTGGCGTTCACGGCGCATGCGCAGATCATCGAGCGTGCGCTGCGTCGCTTCGATGGCGCCGCCAAGTTCACGCTGAACTTCACGTTTGAGCGCAGTAAACGTTTCATCTATCGCGTCGAAGAAGCGCCGCTCGATCGATGGGTACTGAGCATTGAACTGTTGATCGATCTGCACCAGCGCCGCTTCTTTGTAACTCTGGCGGAAGCGTTCGACCCGCTCTTCGGCAAACAATGCATCCGCCAGCCGCTGACCGATCATGCGCGCAGTGATAGCGATGCCGCCAGCCACGGCGCAGACCAGCACGAATGCTCCAACCGGCGGAAGCAGCAGCGATTGGACGACGACCGCCGACACCAGCGTGCCGCCAATCGCCACCGAGAGCGCCGTCGTTTTTTCGACCGCCTGCCCCTTGACGCCGGTCGCGCCGGTTTCAATCGGGCGGCTGAAACGCACATCGATCGTGTGCAGCCCGTGATGGAGCGTTCCGCTGAATTCGGCAACGCGCTGCAATTCGGCTTCGATTTCGCGTTCAACGGCAAATTGAGCGCGTTCGAGCACGACGCGGCTGGCGTTATCCGCCGCACGGGCGACATCGCGCCCCAGCCGTTCGAGCACCTGGCGCTGCCGCTGCCGCCCAATCTCGGCAGGTGTGATCGATGCCGCCTCGATGGCAGCCGACACAGCGTTTCTGGTTTCATCGATCAACTGGTAGAGCAGTGGACGGACAATCTGGCGCGTCTGTTCGGCGGTACGGTCGATACGGAGCAGTTGTTCCGCCAGCCCGCGGCGCAGGCGGTCGAGTTCGGCGCCGGCGTGTTGATAGGCGCTGTCGAACTCTTCGCGGCTCAACTTCGCTGCGTTTGCCATATGCGCGGCGCGCTGAACGATTTTGGCGCCGGACGCAATCACGCGCGCAGCGAGTGATTGCAGCGCGACAATGCCGCGTTCGTGGGTGAGAAAATGCTCCAGACTCTGCTCGAAGATCGGAAAGCGACTCCGCTGCAACTGATCGTCGTCGCCAGCCAGTTTCGCCTCGAGCGCGTCGGCGGCGGAGAGCGCAAAGACCTGCGGCTCACCGATCCGACGGATGTACAGGTCGCGCTCGTCCTGCCCTTCCGGTCCTGCGCCGAATCGCTGCTCCGCCTTACGCACAACGGCGTCTTTGATCCGCTGACGAATGGCGGCGATCAGTCGTTCCCGGTCATCGAGATCATCAATCCGATCAATTGCGTTGACCACGAAAAGAACCCGTCCCAGGTCGCTCAACAGCAGTTTGTTGAGAAAATCGCCTTCGTACCCGCTGAAGGGCGCTTCGGGCATCAAGACCATAATCGCGGCGTCGGTGTGCGGCAAGACCTCCAGAGTGACAGCGGTCATGACTTCATCGTCGTTCAAGCCGGGGGTGTCGACGATATCGACGTTGCGATGCAGAAAGCGGTTGTTATAGTGAATAACCGCCTGCTTGATGCGCGCGGCGCGCTGTTGCGCATCCACCGTCAGTTTGGTGACGTACTCAGCGAGCAGGTGCAGCGGGATTTCTTCACTGCGCATGCCGGATTGCCGGTCGTCGCGATATTCGATGCGCACATGAGGACGGAGGTCATACGTCACACGATTGAGCGTTGCTGTGGTTGGCAGCACGTCAGCAGGAAGCACTTCTTCGCCGAGCAGCGCATTGGCCAGCGTGCTCTTGCCGCGCTTGAACTCCCCCACCACTGCGACCGTGAAGCGATGGCGCTCGATGCGGTCGAGCATTTCGTCGATAAGCGCCGTTTCATCGGCGTCCATTTTCAGTTGGACGGCAAACTCGCGCAACCGCTGCAGATTGGCGATCATATTGCGCTGTGTTTTGAGCAGATCGAGCAGATTGTCGGGAAGCGCAACGTCGTCGGCGCCCGTGGCGTCGGGAAGAGTCAAGCGTCGTCTCCTGTTCTGCAGGAACGCTGATGTTCAGAGATAATGCCTCCGAACAGGCTGATACGATGCCCTGGACCGGAAGCAGCAGACTACTGAGGGAACAAATGAAGGGAAAGTAGTGCGCTGTACATGTAATATAGCGCGGATAGATGAAAAAGACAAGAGGTGACTTCGCACAAAAGATGACAGGAACGTTATCCAGACTGTCGTATCCTGCCCAGATTTCATGCTATACTAGAAACAGTACTGACCAGTCAGTCGACCGATAGCAGGCGCATGGTTCACTCAACCGAAAAACGTTCCGATCCGAAGAGCACCCGCGAGCGCATTCTCGAAGCGGCGCTGGATATCTTTTCATCGAAGGGGTACCACGAAGCGCGGCTGGACGATATTGTTGAGGCGGCGCATATCTCGAAGGGGTCGATCTACTTCTACTTTCCGAACAAGGAGCGCCTCTTTCTGGCACTCGTCGATCAATTCGCCGACCTGATCGAGCGGCGCGCCACCGAAGCCATCGAGCGCCAGCCGCGCGTCGGGATCGACCGGGTGCGCGCAGCGATCACGGCAGTGATCGAGACCTTCGGCAAATATCGCCGGCCCGCCAAAATCCTGTTGGTGCAGGCAGTCGGGTTGGGCGCCGCTTTCGAGAAGAAGCGCCTGGAGGTGACCGACCGCTTTGCGGCGCTGATCGAGCGCCACCTCGACGAAGCCGTTGCTGTCGGCGAAATCCAGCCGATCGATACCACAGTGGTGGCGCATGCCTGGATGGGAGCGATCTACAACCTGGTCATCCGCTGGGTGATGACCGGCGATCCGCCTGCGGAGCGGATTCCGCCAACTCTGGTGCCGTTGTTGCTGAGGAGCGTCAATTATCCTGTGGAACACGGTCAGGGCAGCGCTGTGTAAATACACGGGCGAGAGGCGAGAGGTTGAAGGTTGGAAGGTTTAAGGTTGAAGGTGGTCGTTGCACGGTGCACGACCGTCACAGCGGCAGGGAGGGGCGCACCGCTGGCGCACCCTGGCGTGTGGCGTGCGTGCAGCGGTATCCAGTTCGTGCGCCAATGCAGATGCGAAGGTTGCAGGTTGAAGGTGAAAAAGCGGAATGACGAAAGGTTTAGACAAGTACAGGCAAAAAACGTACTCCTAACCCTTAACCCCTAACCCTTAAGTTCTATGACCACATCCTTCCAACAACACTACGGTCGTCTGATTAGCCTGAGCATGCCGTGCCCCGGCGTGTCTCCCGCTGACCTGCTGCGCCACGCGCGCGGGCAGCCGCGATCATTCTGGGAGAGCGCCCGCGATGGGGTGGCATTCGCCGGGATGGGGATCGCTGTCGAACTGATGGCGTGGGGCGCCAATCGTTTTGTCGAAATCGAGCAGCAGGCGCGCGCGTTGTTCGAGAACGCCGTTATGCTCGATGAACGTGAGCCGCTGGCGGCGCCGCGTCTCTTCGGCGGCTTTGCGTTCCACGACGACTTTGTGCCCGACCTGGCGTGGGCCGACTTCCCTCCGGCGCACTTCGTGCTACCGCACTATCAACTGGTGCGCGTTCGCGATTCGTTCTGGTTGACGCTGAACGTCCACGCGCCGCCGGGCGAAGACCCGCGCGCGCTGGCGCCCGATCTGCACGAGGCGCTGCTGGCGCAGATTGATTACCTGCAAAGCGCGCCGCCGCCGCTGCCGCCGCCGCATTCACCGGCGCGGCTGGCGTATCCGATGCCGTTCGAGCAGTGGGCGCGCAGCGTGGAACGGATTGTCCGGCAGATCAACGTCGGTGAATTGAAGAAGGTCGTGCTGGCGCGGATCGCCGAGGCATCGTTCGACGCGCCGGTGGATGTTGATAGCGCATTAGTGTACCTGGAGCAGCGCTACCCGGATACATACCGCTTTCTCTTTGAGCCGCGTCCTGGGCGCGCGTTCTTTGGCGCAACGCCAGAATTGCTGGCGCAGGTGAACGGCGACCGGGTGACGACAATGGCGCTGGCGGGCAGCATCCGGCGCGGCGCTACCCCCGATGAGGATGAACACCTCGCGGCAGCGCTGCTCGATAGCCCGAAGGATCGCCACGAGCATCAGATTGTGGTCGATGAGGTGCGCAACCGCCTGACTCCGCTGATCAGCCGCCTGGACGTGGGTGCGACCGGCGTGATGAGGTTGAGCAACATTCAGCACCTCCATACGCCAATCAGCGGCGTGCTGCGTGAACCGCGCGGCATTCTGCCGGTGGTTGCAACGCTCCATCCGACGCCAGCGCTCGGCGGCGAGCCGCGCGAGGCGGCAATGCGCCTGATCGCCGAATTGGAACCGGCGCCGCGTGGCTGGTATGCAGCGCCCGTCGGCTGGATCGACCGGCGCCTGGATGGGCAGTTCGGGGTTGCCATTCGTTCGGCGGTGGTGCAGACGACACACGCCTGGCTGTACGCCGGCGCCGGGATCGTCGCCGCGAGCGATCCGCAACGCGAGTGGGACGAAACCAACCTCAAGTTCCGCCCGATGATCGAGGGGTTGGGGGTGGGAAGGTTGCAGGTTGAAGGTTACAGGTAGCGACGCTGCGCTGCAGCGCCTCCACTGGGGATAGGAAGGCAGGAACGCTGCACGCTGCACGTTGAATGGGGGAAGGTTGAAGGTGGTCGCGGCACACTGCACCTGGGAAGGCCGAAAACATCCCCGACTCTTGAGGTCTCTGCCATGCTCGCCGATCGCCTCTCGAAGCGTCTCGGTCGGAACAGCCTGTGTCAGCGGCACGCGCGCAGTTCGACCTTAAGGGTCCTGGCGGATGTGACCGTCACTACCCGGTGACAGACATCTTCGTGGTCGTCCCATGCGGTGAGTCAGCACGGTCAGGCGCGGAACGCAAGCGTAACAATTCCTTCAGGAAGCCTGGTTCTCAGTTCTCAGTTCTCGGTTCTCGGTTCTCAGTTCTCAGTTCTCAGACATGCCCAATCGTAACATTCTTTACGCTACCACGCTGGTCGATGAACTTGCCCGCGCCGGTCTGCGGCACGTATGCCTGGCGCCTGGGTCGCGCAATACGCCGCTGGTGCTGGCGTTCGCCCGGCACCCGGCGATCCGGGTCTTTTCGCACCTGGACGAGCGCAGCGCGGCGTTCTTTGCGCTTGGTCTGGCGCTGGCGACCGATACGCCCGCCGCAGTGGTCTGCACCTCCGGTTCGGCAGCGGCGAACTTCTTCCCGGCAATTGTCGAAGCGCACCAGGCGGGTGTGCCGTTGCTGGCACTGACGGCGGATCGTCCGCACGAACTGCGCGATAGCGGCGCTAACCAGACGATCGATCAGGTGAAGATGTTTGGCAGTTTTGCGTACTGGAGCGTCGATGTGGCGCTGCCGGAAGCCATGCCGCCGCCGATTGCGCTACGCAACCTGCGGACGCTGGCAGCGCGCGCGATGGCGATTGCTGGCAGCGAGCCGCGCGGCGTCGTGCATCTGAACCTGCCATTTCGTCCGCCGCTGGAGCCAACCCCAACGCCAGGCGATCTGACCGAGCCTCCGGCGGCGGCACAGCCGCGTGACGGTGGTGCGCCGTACACGCAGGTCTTGAAGGCAGTGCCTGCCGCGCCGCCGGACGCGGTTATCGAACAGATTGCCGCCATTTTTGAGCAGCACGAGCGCGGTCTGATCGTCTGCGGTCCGCGTTGCCCCGGCGAGGCGTTCGGCGAACTGGTAAGCGAACTGTCGCGTCGCACCGGCTACCCGGCGCTGGTTGACGGCGTGTCGGGGGTGCGCTTCGGCTATCCCGGCGTGATCGGCGGGTATGAGACGTTCCTCTTCGGCGAGCATGCCTTCCCGCCGCCTGAAGTCGTGCTGCGGTTTGGCGCGGTTCCTACCTCGAAGTGGCTCAACCAATACCTCGACACAGCAGCGATCGTCATCCATGTGCGCGCCAGCAGCGTATGGGCGGATGACAGCCATCGGGTGAGCCATTTTGTCGTGGCTGATGAAACCGCCTTCATTCGCGCGCTGCTTCCGCTCCTCACCGAACGTCAGAGCGCGTGGATGCAGCGTTTCGCCGAAGCGGAGGCGCGGGTATGGGCAGCCGTCGAAGCCGGGGTCGCCGAGGAACCGTACTTCGATGGGGGCGCTGTGTACGACGTGGTCGACCTGTTGCCGGAAGATGCGTCGCTCTTCGTCGGCAACAGCCTGCCGGTGCGTCATCTCGATCAGTTCGGGAGGCCAGGGACGCGGCGCATTCAGGCGTTTGCGAACCGGGGGGCTTCGGGGATCGACGGGAATATCTCGACGGCGCTCGGCATCGGTGCAGGACGAGCAGACGCGCCGCTGGCGGCGATTGTCGGCGACATTACGTTCTACCACGACATGAACGGTCTGCTGGCAGTGCGGCGCTGTGGCGTTCCGGCAACGATTGTGCTGCTCAACAACGACGGCGGCGGCATCTTCCATCGCCTGCCGATCAATCGGTTCGATCCCGAGTTTACCGACTACTTTGTGACGCCGCACGGACTCGATTTTGCTCCTGCGGCGAAGATGTACGGTCTGGAATACGTGCAGGTAAAGGATCGTGAGGCATTCCGTAGCGCCTTTCGCGCCAGCATTGACGCACGCGCTGCAATGCTCATCGAACTGCGCACCGATGCGCGCGTCGACCTGGCGCGGCGGAATGCTCTGATCCAGGCAGCCAGAACCTCTGGCGCCTGACCACCGGCGCTACTATGCTCGTAACGCCGGTGCGCTGCACCGGCGCTGCTACCAAACAATAAGGAGGAGAACACCATGGCGCGTTTCACACCCACACTCTCATCGCTGGTCGAGTGGACCGAAGTCAAGGAGTATGAAGACATTACCTTTCACATCGGCGGAGGAATTGCGCGCATCGCCTTCAACCGTCCCGAAATCCGCAATGCCTTCCGCCCGAAAACGATCGATGAAATGACCGAAGCCGTTCTAACCGCCTGGCACAACCAGGACGTCGGCGTTGTCATCCTGACCGGTAACGGTCCAAGCCCAAAGGATGGCAAGTACGCCTTCTGCTCCGGCGGCGACCAGACGGTGCGCGGGCAAGCGGGGTATGTTGATGACGAGGGGGTCGCCCGGTTGAATGTGCTGCAACTGCAACGCTACATCCGCACCATGCCGAAGCCGGTGATCGCCGCCGTCGCCGGGTATGCCATCGGCGGCGGGCACGTGCTGCACGTGATCTGCGACCTGACGATTGCAGCCGACAATGCGATCTTCGGGCAGACCGGTCCGATTGTCGGGAGTTTCGACGCCGGGTTTGGCTCGAGTTATCTGGCGGCGATCGTTGGGCAGAAGAAAGCCCGCGAAATCTGGTACCTCTGCCGCCAGTACAACGCGCAGCAGGCGCTTGAGATGGGACTGGTCAACACCATCGTGCCGGTGGACGAACTGGAAGACGAGGCGGTACGCTGGGCGCAGGAGATTCTGGAAAAGAGTCCAATTGCCATCCGCTTCCTCAAGGCGGGCTTCAACGCCGATCTCGATGGTCAAACCGGCATTCAGGTGCTGGCTGGCGACGCAACGATGCTCTTCTATATGACCGAAGAGGGCAATGAGGGCAGGAAAGCCTACCTGGAGAAGCGCAAGCCTGATTTCTCGAAGTTCCCCCGCCGCCCATGATGCGCGACTGGCTTTCGGCTCAGGCGCTGGCGCGACCTGACGGCGCGGCGCTGATCATCGATGAAGCGACGCTGACCTACCGCGCGCTGCACGAACAGACGGCGGCGTTCGCAGCACGTCTCGCGGCGGCTGGCGTCGAGTGCGGCATGATCGTCGGTGTGCTTTTGTCGAACCGTCTCGAAGCGGCGCTGGCGGTCCATGCCGCGCCGCGCCTCGGCGTGACGCTCGCGCTGTTCAACACACGCCTGACCCCTGCCGAACTCGATGTGCAGGTGCGCGCAGCGACGTGTCGTGTGCTGGTGTGTGAACGCGACACCCTCCCGGCAGCGCTGGCGCTCCCGTCTGCGCCGCGAGTGCTGTGCATCGATCCGGTCGATAACCCGCGCCTGACGCCAATCGACCGGTGTGCCGGGGATGGCGCTGCATACTGCGAAGGCGCCGTTGACCTTGATGCGCCGCTTGCGATCATCTTCACCTCAGGCACGACGGGGACGCCACGCGGCGCGGTGTTGACCTATGGCGCGTTCTTCGCCAGCGCCATGGCGTCGGCATATCGCCTCGGCGCGCTGCCGCACGACCGCTGGCTCTGCGTGCTGCCGCTCTACCACGTTGGCGGACTCAGCATTCTGTTGAGATCTTGTCTCTACGGCACGGCGGTCGATCTCTGGCAGCGTTTCGACGCTCCAGCGATCATGGAACGGTTGCAGAGCGCGCCGGTCACGCTGATTTCACTGGTGCCGACGATGCTCTACCGCCTGCTCGAACAGTCCGGCGCTGCGCCGCCGCATCTGCGGCTTGTGCTGCTTGGCGGGGCTGCCGCGCCGCCCGATCTGCTGGAGCGCGCGTTACAGGCAGGATGGCCGATTGCCACGACCTACGGACTGACCGAGGCGGCATCGCAGGTGGCGACCGCATTGCCCGAAGAGGTGCGCCGCAAGCCCGGCAGCGTCGGGCGACCGCTCGTGTTCACCCGCGTCCGCGTGGTGGACGAATGGGGGCGCGACCAGCCGCCTGGCGTCTACGGCGACATCCTGGTGCAGGGTCCGACCCTCATGTACGGGTACCTCGGCGCCACGCCGCTCGACGCCGACGCCTGGTTTCCCACCGGGGACATCGGCTATCTCGACGCCGACGGCGATCTGTGGGTGGTGCAGCGGCGCAGTGACCTGATCATCAGCGGCGGCGAGAATATCTACCCGGCGGAGATTGAACAGGCGCTGCGCCAACACCCGGCGATCGCCGATGTTGCCGTGGTGGGCGTGCCGTCGGCGGAGTGGGGGCAACAGGTCGGCGCGGCTATTGTCCTGCGCGACCCGACCGTGAGCGTCACGGAAATCCTGGCGTTTAGCCGCACCCGGCTGGCAGGGTACAAACAACCGCGCGTTGTTCGCATCGTGGACGAGTTGCCGCGCACGGCATCGGGGAAGGTGCTGCGAGCGGCGGTGATAGATTTGTTGAAGGTTGAAGGTGCAACGGTTGAAGGTTGAAGGTTGAAGGTGTAAAGGTTGCGTTTGCCACAGTGACCCTCACCTCCGACAAGATGCGCCTTACCTTGCCCAATGCTACGCGCGGGGTGACTGCTACGAAGGCGCCTGTCGCTCCCTGGTGACGGTCACTTGTGCCAGGAGAATTTGTTCTGTGTTACAATGTTCATTGGCAAGGAACTTGCCATAAATGCAGGTAGCGTGTGTGTTTCGATATTATTGGTGACATCACTGATATCGAAACAATAACTATCAACCGCAGCATTCGCGATCTGCAAGGTTGAGGAAACGCCATGGCGCCAGGCGCTGGCGGAAATGCAAAGGGATTGCAACCGTACTATTGTCCGACGGTACAATTCGAACTGTGGAATTGCACTGGTATGAAGCAGCAGGAATCGGTCGGAGGGAATACAAGATCAAGCGCTTCCTGGATTAAGCTATGGCGCACGTGACCGCAACAAGTGTACGCTTTGCCGTCTGTATTCAGAATACTGGGTACGAAGCATCATTGGAGCGGCGCAAGATATACCAGATGATTCTTGACGAAGATGCAGCCCGGCATCAGTTAATACGCGTCATCGATGAGTCTGGTGAAGACTACCTCTATCCTGCGCACTACTTTGCACCGGTTGATCTGCCGCCTGCCATCGAAGAGGCGCTGCTGCTCGCCTGATAGTCAGCGAGGACCTCTTCGATAGCGCGGCGGGCATGGCTGACCCCTACCGGATTGGTATGCAGATAATAGGGAATGAAGATCAGCGCCTGAGAAAGCGCCCATCCCCGACCGCGCGCCCAGGTCGCTTCGTCTACTCCCAACGTTTCCCGAAACAATGTTCGACTATTCCCAGAGAACAGGTTCCACGCAACGATCAGGTCGCAGGCAGGATCGCCGACACCCAGCGTTCCAAAGTCGATGACCGCATGCAGCCGTCCCTGCCGGAAGAGAAGATTCCCCGGCAACAGGTCGCCGTGGAACCAGACCGGCGCACGATCCCATACGGGTGCGCGAAGAGCGTCTTCCCAGGCGGCGGTTGCCAGACGCGCGTCGATCATGCCGTCCAGCGCTGCAATCGCCTGGCGGGTGTAGGGGTTGCGCAGCGCCAGCGGCTTGCCACGCGCAAGGTCATCCGTGCCTGGCAGCGGTCCGCCGGTAGCGTCAATCTGTTGCAGTGCAGTGATGAACGTTGCCAGATCGATAGCGGTTTGTTCGGCGCCCGGAAGCGTATCAATCGTCGCGTGATCGCCCTCGATCCACCGGTAGATCGCCCGGCGCCAGGGGTAGCGGTCGTCTGGTTCGCCCCGCGCCAGCGGAACGGGAATGGCGAGCGGCAGGTGCAGCGCCAGTTTCGGTAGCCAGAAGCATTCCTTTTCGATCAGGTCGGCAGCCCAGTGGATGCGCGGCAGGCGCACCACCAGTTCATCGCCAAGCCGGTAGAGTGCATTGTCGGTGCCGGACGACGGAACTCGACGGAGCGACAGGTGCGCCCACTGCGGAAACTGCGCCGTAATGAGGCGACGCACAAGCGGCGGGGTGATGTCCAGTTCATCGGCGTGCATGGCAAGACCTTTGAGGTCGCCTCGTGTACGTGCAACCCCCACGATTCTTACGCACCGGAGCGGCGCTCCGGCGCGCCTGAGACCTCAAAGATCGGGGACGTTCCTCCCAGGACTCTTGAGATCGGGGCACACGTAAACAGGGCGTCGGAATCGTTCCGCCTGTGAAGTTCCATCGCGTCCATCGATCAGCAGCGAAGACCGCAAAGGGTCGGGGCGTTTCATTTTTCCACGTTCAGAATGCGATGTAACGGCAGGCGCTGCGGCGTAACGCCCTTATGGGCAATCTCAATCTGTCCACGCGCAACATTCAACGTGGAACGTTCCTGCCTTCCCTTCAACGATGAGACGTTGCGCCCCTGTGGAGGCGTTGCACTGCGACGCTTCTCCCTGCAACCTTCCGACCTGCCCTCCCTCACCTCTCGCCGCTCCCCGCGCGCCCCTTCCCGCTCCTCTCGCGCCGCTCACCTCTTGCCTCTACATTGACCGGGCCTCGCCCAGAATCAATCCGATCGCCATCCCGAGCAGCGCATAGGCGGCCAGGGAGAGTGGAGCGAGTGGAATGGCAGTCGCCAGGTCGTTGGTAAGGAGATTCACCGGAAACGCCAGATAGCCAATGGCGCCATAGACCGGATCGGTGCAATACCAGGGTCCAGGTGCAGCAGGCGGAGCAATGCGCAACGGAAGGCACCGTATGGCTATCGCCAGGACGCCTCCAAGCACAAGGATGCCTGTGATCAGACCAGCGATTGCCCCTCGTTTTGCTGCACTGCGCATATGGTCCGACGTCCATCAAAGATCCATTCACCGGTTGCCAGACTCAGAGCGCCCCTGACGCCTGTCGAAGAGACGCATTCGACTGCTGCCTCCCTGGATGACAAAGCAACGGGTCCAGGCACGAACTATCAGGCGGCTGCGTCTGGGTTGCGCTGGGTGAGTTGGCGACTGAAGCAGCACCAGGCAGGCATCCCGCCCGGCGCCACACAGGTGGACGCCCCCGCCCAACATCGCCGACTATAAAGGCAGACGGACGGCCACAGGTCCATCAGGAGCGATTTCAATGTCTTCGACATAGTAGACGATGCAGTGGTCACCGTCAACACCCCTTGAGATGCTCATCCGTCGCCGGACAGGATCACGGCGATTGGCGATCGCTCTGCACCTGCTTCTGTCTGGTTGAACGCCGGTTATTGGAGCTGAGTTCCCACATTGTCAGGGCGCACACAAACTGTTGTGATTTCTCCGCTTGACAAACAAAAACAAACGTCGTATATTTACACTATAAATGTACGCTGTTTATTTTTTGGAAGCCTATGTCCCCGCGACCACGCAAAGACGAGCGCACCATCAATCTGCAAGAGGCGATCAAAGAGACCGCCTGGCAGTACATTGCCGAATATGGCGCGCCCGCACTGAGCCTGCGCGCGATTGCGCGCGCACTGGAGATTACTGCGCCCGCGATCTACAACTACTACCCCGACCGCGATGCGCTTGTAACGGCGTTGATCATCGACGCCTACACCTCCTTTGGTGATGCGCAGATCGCCGCGCGCGACGCCTTCCCGGCGGATGACATCATCGGGCGGCTGTACGCTATCGGGCATGCGTATCGCCAGTGGGCGCTGGCGTATCCGCAGCGCTACCAGCTCATCTTCGGCACACCGGTTCCCGGTTACGTCGCGCCGCTGGATCAGGTCTTTCCATCTGCCGTGCGTGCATTTGGCGTGCTGGTCAGTGTGGTGGAAGCTGCGCGCCGCGCGGGAACTTTGCGGACCGACTCGTTCCCGCCGATCAGGCCCGGATATGAAGCGGCGCTCGAGGAGTGGAAACAGTTCGGCGGCGACGCCGATGTTCTGTCGCTCTCGGTGGTGATCTGGGCGCGGATGCACGGGCTGGTGTCACTGGAAATCGCCGGGAGTCTGCCCCCGTTCGGCGCTGGCGTTGAGGCGCTCTATGAATACGAGATTGCATCCATCGAGCGGCAGTTTTTCAGGGAGGGCGAGCATTGCGGTTGATACCGGCGCAATAAAGCGACGAAGCAATCTTCTGTCAGTGGGGAGCTTGCTTCGCTTCGCTCGCAATGACGCCTGACTATCAGTTGTTCGGATTAGCTCGAAACCGACAGCGTGAAAGAGAAAGTTCCATGCTTCGTGAACTGGTTCCACTGGCATACGCCTGGCATTCGATAGGGCGCTGGGTCCTGCTGGCGCTGGCGCTGATCGCCATTGTGCGCTGCGGGTGGGTGTGGACGCGCAACGGGACGCACGGCGGTCTCGACCGCGTGGCGCTGGCGGGGTTCGCTGGCGCGATGACGGTGCAGGGGATGCTGGGATTGGCGGTGCTGGTCGGTTTTGGCATGCTGGGAGCGGGTTTCCCACTGACAAGCATCATCCACAGCATCGTGAACTGCATCGCCATCGTTGTCAGCTTTCAGTTCGTGCGCTGGAACGATGCGCCATCAGTGACGCAAGCGCGCAACGGTCTATTGTCGGTCAGCGGAGCGCTGGCGTGCGCCGTCATCGGAATGTTGCTGCTGCCCGAAGGTCTGGCGCGCATGATGAACGTGTAAGCGATTCCGAGTAAAGGATTGCATTCCATGGCTGAACTTCATGTTGTGTTTGGCACAGGTCCTCTGGGGCGCGCAACGGCCGAAGCCCTGTGCACACTGGGGAAGACCGTGCGCATGGCGAATCGATCAGGTCGCCTGATCGATCCACCCTCCAACGCAGAAATCGTCGCCTGCAACGCATATGACGCGGCACAGAATATCGCCATTACTCGTGGTGCGACGGCTATCTATCAGTGCGCCCAACCGCACTACCACGAATGGAGCGAAGAGTTCCCACCGCTCCAGCGCGCCATTCTCGAAGCGGCAACTGTCAACGGCGCAACACTGGTCGTTGGCGATAACCTCTACATGTACGGCAGGTTCACGGGGCGCCTGCGCGAAAATGATCACGTCAACCCGCATACGCGCAAAGGCAAGGTGCGCGCAGCAATGGCGCAGGAGATACTGGACGCGCACAATGCCGGGAAGGTGCGCGCGGCAATCGGGCGCGCCTCTGATTTCTTCGGTCCTTACGACACGGCGCTGACCGGCTACGCCATCCTGCCCGCTGTTGAAGGTAAGCCGATCAATCTGCTAGGGCGCGCTGATCAACCGCACACGTTTACCTATGTCAAAGATTTCGGGAACCTGCTCGCGACTCTGGGAACGCGTAACGAGGCGTTGGGACAGGTCTGGTTTGCGCCGTCCAATCCACCAATGACACAGATGGAATTCGCCCGGTTACTCGAAACCGAACTCGGAACGCCGGTCAAAACGCGGATCGGCGGTCCGCTCATCATGCGCGTGCTGGGGTTGTTCGACCCCTCAATGGCGGAGACGGTCGAGATGATGTACGAGTGGACCGCGCCTTTTGTGGTCGATACGTCGAAGGCGGAGCGCGCCTTTGGGTTGCAGCCGACGCCGATGGACGCCGCCATGCGCGAGACGCTGGCATGGTGCAAAACGCAGGTGCGTGGGAACGGCGCACGTTGAGATCCGACTGTTCAGGAGACAGACAACGCTAAAAAATACTCGAAACCTATCCTGTTCGCCAGCGTCTTCATCGCACCATTGACTCTCTGCCGGCGAAGCCGGTTCTGTCAGCAGAGAGATGACGCACACGATTGTTCCTGGCGGATAGCCTGAAGCCAGCCTCTTACACTCGCACAGAAGTCGCCTGGTATTCAATCCGGCTCGGCGAGGCAACACGACGTGAAGCGACGAGCGTCACCAAAGATTCACCCAGCAGATACACCTTCAACCCGGACTGAATACGCTTTGCGGTCTGCGCGGACTGTTTCAATCTGCTTTGGAGCCGCCAGAACCCTGGTGGCGTCTTCCTCAGCGATTTGATGGCGAACCATCTTCTCACGCTCCATCTGCCGGGCAGCCTTCCCGCAGGTTCTGAACCTGCGAGAAGGCTTGTGTAAGGCGGCGCCTGTTATGGTCGGCATCCGGTTTGTCCAGAGTTTATGCGGTCTTCCGGTGGAACCCACCGTGCCTGTCAGGGACCTGCGCGCAACGGCGGCAATGGACAGATCTAACAGTTCGGCAGCAACCACGTACAACAACTGTCAGGGACCTGCGCGCGCAACGGCGGCAATGGACAGGGCGCGAACCGTCCGTACCGGTCAGGGATCTACCCGTACCTGCCGACGCGCGAGCATATGCTCAACAATCAGAAGCGACTGACGCAGATGGCGGGTGGGGAATCGTTCGTAGCCGAGCCGAATGTGACGTTGAAGTTGCTCGAGATGCTGACGCGACACCAGGATTTTTTCGTCGGGGATGGGGGGAATGCCAGAACTCGCAGGTTTGCCGATTGGTGCAGCAGCGGAGACGGTGTGAGCGGAGTGCGGGTTCATGCTGGGCGTTCTCCTTTTTCACACACAGAGCGACCGGCGACGCCTCGAGACGGACAGGGTGTGCAGCCCAGCAATGAGGCGGTTGCGGCAGCCCTGTGTTTCAGCGATTGCGTAGCGTTCAGACGCACGCACTACGGGGAGTAGTATAAAATTTACTGTTTGTTAATGAAAGAGGGCTTTGTGTCCCGCGTCCGATTGACAGCAAGGAGTGGTTCGGGGTAGTACCAGAGTCATAGCGGCGCACAAAGTCTGTCGAACGGATACGAGGCAAGAGGCGAGCGCGGTGCAGGTGGGAGGTTGAAGGCGGCATGGTGAACGTCAGGCATGGGAACCCGGTTCTTGATTCCTGATTCCTGGTTCTCATGCGAGTCCGTCACATCTGTGTTCGTCCGTGTTCCCGTTATACGTTATCGTGATCGCCACCCTTTATCTCCCCAGCCCAACGATCAGCGCATGCTGCGGCGGAATCTCGGGCAGCGCATACGCGCTGATCGATCCATCGATACTGACGGTGAGTGGCGGCAGGTTGCCTTTGCCGAACAGCAGATCAGGGGTGTAGACGCCAGGATCGAGACCGCTCCGCGTGGTCGAGAGGGTCGCGCCGGAGAGCGGGCTGGCGCTGAAGTTGATCACCACCAGCACCGCGTCGCCGCCGGCGCGGCGCAGGAAGGCGGCTGCGCCGCCGGTTGCGTTCAATGCGGTGAAATCACCCTTGCCAAGCGCCGGACGGGTAGTGTGCAGCCGGATGAGGGTCCGATAGACGTTGAGCAGCGAGTCGGGATCGGCGTCCTGCGCAACGACATTGACCATCGGGAAGTCGCTTTGGGGCGCCTGCCAGGGCGAGCCGGTCGTGAACCCCGCGCCTGGTTCGCCTGTCCACTGCATCGGCGTGCGGATGCGCTCGTCCGGTTTAGCGCCGGTCATGCCGATTTCTTCGCCGTAGTACACAAACGGCAGACCCGGCAGGGTCAGTAGAGCAATCGCGGCAACCCGCGCCTTGCCAGCATCGCCGCCAAGGACGGTCATTACCCGTTCCTGGTCGTGGTTCGTGAGAAACGGCGCCCAGCGCTGGTAGGGAAGGCGGGTCAGCGCCTCTTCCACCGCCGCCAGGTACGGTCCCGGCGCGCCAGTATTGGCGGAGCGCAGGATTCCTTCCGCAACGCCGAACTCGAAATAGGTGTCGAGCTGGTCGGGATAGTAGGCGGCAAGCGAACCGGCGCGCCCGCCGAAGACTTCGCCGACGGTGAACGCTCCCGGTTTGATGCGCTCGATGGCTGCCTCGAACGAGCGCATCCAGGCGTGGGTTTCGCGCGTGCCTTCCTGTTCGGAACCATTTTCGACCACGTGCTTGATCGCATCGAGGCGGAACCCATCAACCCCCATCTCGTTTAGCCAGAAGGCGGCGATCTTCTCCGCTTCGGCGACGACCTCCGGGTTGCGGTAGTTCAGGTCGGGCATTTCGGCGACGAAGACGCCGTAGTAGTATTCGTTGCGCGCCGGTGAACGGTGCCATACCTGCTGCCCCCACGGTCCGCGGTAGCCGGGATCGGCTGGCGACCAGATGTACCAGTCGCGGTAGGGAGACGCCGGATCATTCAGTGCCGAGATGAACCAGGGGTGTGCGCTGGATGTATGGTTCAACACCAGATCAACGATCACCCGGATGCCGCGGCGGTTTGCTTCTTCGACCAGGCGCTTGAAGTCTTCGTTTGTGCCATAGTCTTTATCGATGGCGTAATAGTCGATGACATCGTAGCCGTGGTAACTTGCGGCTTCCGCCACCGGCATCAGCCAGATGCAGTCGGCGCCGAGGTCGGAACCGCCGGTTGGATCGCCGTCGTTGATGTAGTCGAGTTTTGCGATCAACCCGTTGATGTCGCCGATCCCATCGCCATTGCTGTCGTAGAACGAGCGCACGAAAATTTCGTAGCAGACGGCGGTGTCCCACCAACCCGCTGGCAACGGTCGCGGCTCCGCCGTCGGTCCGAGGGTAATGGTCGGGAACGGGGTCGGCAGCGGCACGGTCGGGGTCGCCTCTGCGGGAGATGGCGCATTCGCCGCCATCGTGGCGAGCAGCGCCGCCTCCTGGCTCAACGGCGTGGCGGAAGGTGCGGCAGGCGGTTCGGCGGTTGGCGGAACCGCCGCAGAAGGCGCGCCACAACCGGCGATGATGACGAGGATGCTCAGTAAGAGTGCGCGAACAGATACGTTCATTGTTCGTCGAAGAGCGGCATCTGCCCGAAGGCATACTTCTCCGCCGTCGCCCAGTAGCGCGAAAAGCGGCGAAGGTCCAGGCGCCCAGTATACGCCAGAAATGGCTCGACCGGCAACACGGCGACGGGCAGTTCAGCGCGCAGGCAGTCGCAGATTGCGCGGAAGCGCGGGCTGGGGCTGGAAGCGGTGGCGATCCCGTCGGCAGCGTGCTCGCGGGCGAATGCCAGCACTTCGGTCGCCACATCGCCGCGCCGGATGACGACCGGCAATTCCAGCAGGCACTCGTAGATGAAGACAATCCGCTTCAGCGAGATCCGCCATTCTTCAAGCAGGACATCGTCCCACACCCAGATCGCCGGTGCGCCCGGATACGCCTGGAGCGCCGGTCCGTATGGACTCAAGCAATCGCCGTGAGTCCAGACGATGGGGCGGATGAATTGGTGGGATGTCATATTTCCTCCTTCGTTGGGACAGAGCAGAGGCAGGTTTCAGCCCTGCCCCTCCCGTTGCCGCTGGCGCATCATCTGGATGCGCCTTGGGGGCGCCCTGGCGGTAGTTGTTCATCGACGCTGCTCCCACCGTTGCCGCTGGCGCATCATCTGGAGGAGCGCCCCTTGTGGGCGCCCTGGCGGTGGTTGTTCATCGACGCTGCTCCCACCGTTGCCGCTGGCGCATCATCTGGAGGAGCGCCCCTTGTGGGCGCCCTGGCGGTGGTTGTTCCGTTGACAGCCGCCGCTCCCGCCCAGGTGACCGTCTGATCCGGCGCCTGCATGCGGCGCATCGCGTCAGCGACGCGCCCGGTGATGACGCGCATAATGTCGGGCGGGGCGCCGAGCGCCGCGAGGCTGGCTGCCTGAAGCGGCTCGGCGAACACAACACGCACCACTGGCGGTCGGTAGGCAGGGAGCAGCACCTGCAACGTCGCCGCTGCCCATTCGCGATCACGCCGTTTGCGGTAGAGACGGGGGATCGGGTTGCGCAGCGCGGCAGCCGAGATCGTGCCGCCGACGGCAACCGGCAACACCAACGCCTCCGACGCCAGCCGCGCAAAGAGGGTCACACTCTCCGACCAGTGCGCCAGTGCGTCGATGGCGTCGGGCATGACCAGCGGGTCGGGTTCGATCCTGCCGGCGGGATAGATCAGCGCCGCGCCACCGCGCCGCAGATGGGCAGCAATGGTGCGCATGCCGCTCATTCGTCCACGACTTTCACCCTCTCCTTCCGGGATGAACACCAGATGGCTGCTGATATTTGGCAGCAAGCGCAGCAATTTACGTTCGGCAGCGATCACCTTCAGATCGGGACGCGAGAGCGCAACAAACAGCGCCATCGCGTCCGACATGCCTGGATGGTTCGAGAGCACCAGGAGCGGTCCACGCCCGGGAACATATTCCGCACCATAGATTTCGAGCCGGCGGGCGAAAGTGTGTACGATCCACGACGCGCCAAGGTGGAGACCACAGTCGCCGACCATCTGTTCGTATGCCAGAATCTGGTGGGCGAAACGGCGCGCGGGGAGCCAGCAGATCAATTCCAGCAGGCGACGACCGCGCCGGGTGCGGTCGAGTTTGAACGACGCGATCAGGTCTTCAACATTCAGGCGGGTCAGTGCGTCGAGTTGTTGGGGATCACGCTCTTTGCGCAAGGTATAAAAGCCCATGGTTATGTTCACCCGGCAGCGCCGATGGTGTTCGGAAAGAGGCGTTGGTTCAGCGCATCGTAGGTCCCTTCGAAGTCGCAGCGTCCGTGGAGCGGGCAGGTGCGGCAGTAGACGCCATCGGTGAAACGCTCCAGGTTTTCGCGATTGAAGATGTACGGCTTATGGCTGAAGGTGCTCGCCACCCACTGCCACGACAGATTGTTGCTCGCCGGGTCGCCATCGAGCAGGTGTTCGAGAAACCAGCGCGCGCCAGCCTGCCAGGCAACGCGCCGCCAGTGTACCACATAGGCTGCCAGCCACATGCGCGCGTGGTTGTGCAGGTAACCGGTGGCGCGCAATTCGCGGCTGAATGCGTCGATGCACGCCAGACCGGTGCGCCCTTCGATGATGTCGTCCGGCATCTCGGCGGCATAGTCACCGGCGCGGTAACCGGTCTTGTACGGCTCCTGGTCGCGCCAGACATCGTCGCCGAGGCGTTCGTAGAGGCGCTGCCAGTAATCGCGCCAGCCAAGTTCACTCACCAGTTTGGCAGCATCGGCAGGGCGCCGTACCCGGCTGAGCACAGCGTCGCGCACCTCCGCCAGGCTGAGCACCCCGTGACGAATGTACGGCGAGAGATGGGTAACGGCGCCGTTCAGGTAATTGCGCGTGGCAGCATAGCGGTGCGGGTCGATGCGTCGCATGCGCGCCGCTGCTTCCTGCCTCCCGCCGCGGGTCGCGCTCACGTCGTCACTGCGCGCCGCCGCCTGCGGAAACTCACGGCGCAGATAGTCGATCAACTCATCGCGGCTGGCAAAATCACGGCGCATGTTGGCGGACATAGGCGTTTGCTCTGTCAACGAATCAGCGAATGGATCAGCGAATACACGGATAGCGCCCTCTGTGCCGCTGTGGTTTCATCACCACGTGAACGAGCAGGTCAACGAAAAAACAAATGCGTCAACGAATAATAGACGAATGTGGCGGCAGCAAACCAGCAAAGGGCGTTCTTTGCGCTCTCTGCGCTTCTGTGGTTTTTCAACAAGTGACGGCATCAACAAAGTTGCTGCCAGGCAGTCGAATTGGCAACGCCACCTCCTAACTCCCCGCTTCTAACTCCTCAAATAGCGTCTCTGCCTGCTGCACAATCGCCGCGCGTTCAGAAGCGCCGAGCCGCGCCAGCCCCAGCACCGCCGGACCAAGCCGCGGGTTGGCGCGCAGCGTCGTTTCGTGCTGAATCAGAAAGTTCCAGTAGAGGGTATTGAAGGGACAGGAATCCGCCCCGACGCGCTGCTTCGGATTGTAGCGACACCCATCGCAGTAATCGCTCATTCTATTGATATATGCAGCCGAGGCGATGTACGGTTTGGTCGCGGTCATCCCGCCATCAGCGTTCAGCCCCATACCGATCACATTCGGCTGCATCACCCAATCGTAGGCGTCGATATAGTGCGCCAGAAACCAGTCGTTGACCTCTGAAGGACGGACTCCCGCCAGCAGGCAAAAGTTGCAGACCACCATCAGGCGCTCGATGTGGTGGGTGTAGCCGGTCGTGATTGCACGTTTGATCACGTGGCGCAGGCAGCGGATGTCGGTATCGCCGTTCCAGAAGAAGCGCGGCAGCGGGCGGGTGGCGTTCCAAGCGTTCGCGTGGCGCAGGTCGGGCATCAGGCGCCAGTATTGCCAGTAGATGTACTCGCGCCAGCCGATGATCTGGCGCACGAATCCCTCGACCGACTGGATCGGAGCAGCGCCGACGCGGTACGACTCCTCGGCGGCGCGCACCATCTGCAACGGTTCGAGCAGACCAATGTTGAGGTAGGGGGAGAGCATCGAGTGGAACAGCACATCATGCGCGGCGCTCATCGCGTCTTCGTAGGGTCCGAACGCTGCCAGGCGATGGGCAATGAAATCCACGAGCGTCGCTTCCGCCTGCGGGTGGGTGACGGCGAGCGCGAATCCGGCGGCTGTGCCGATCCCACCGCCGCGCGCCTCGACCTCGGCGATCACCTGGCGCGTGATTGCGTCCGGCTCGAAGCGCAGCGGCGGCGGCGGCGCCACCGAACGCGGCAACGGACGGCGGTTCAGTCGGTCGAAGTTCCACTCGCCGCCGGACGGCGATCCGTCTGGTTCGAGCAATACATCAAAATAGCGGCGCATTGCGCGGTAGAAGCGCTCCATGATCACGCGCTGCGATGGTTCGACGGCGGGGAATGGATTGCGCCGACCGGTGAGAAACTGGGTGTTGGGCAACACCTCGACGGGAATGCCGAGCGCCTGGCTGAGTTGATCCTGCTGGAAGCGGCGCGTCTCATACTCGGCGGCTGCCATTGTCACCAGGCGCTGCGACCGATGCTGCGCGACGTGGCGCTGCAACCCCTCGGCGAACGACGGCGCGCGCACCTCATCGACCAGATACCCCTGCGCGCGCAACGCCGCCGCATAATGGCGCATGGCGCTGAGGATCAGGACGATCTTTTTGCGCTGGTACGGCATCTGCGCAATACGCGCATCGCTCTCCACCAGTACAATGCGCATCCCCTGCCGTCCAACGCGCGCCGCGACCGCCTCGATTGCCGGATGCACACGGAGCAACTGGTCGCCGAGAAGCCAGACGGTAATCGGTGTGTCGCTCATCTCAATCGTGCAGTGTGAATGCTACTGTCAGAAAGGGGTACGTCGGTGTCGGGCGGATGGATGGTTGAGCGAGCGGGGGCTTGGGGATATGGCGTGATGAGACACGGATACCCACGGATGCGACGGATTGGCGCGGATGTGTTCCTGATAGAAGGCGATCTTGGCGCACCTACGTACTGATCGGTGGGAATGCGCGTGCACCCAGGCAGCGATGCAGCGATTCCTGACCCATCAGCGCCGCGCCCATCCGCAGCGACGCTCTTTGAAGCGCGGTTGAATTATGGTATAGTACCATGGAGCACAATTCACAAGGATAAGAGCGTGACAGTACTGCTACTGATTCGTCACGGCGCGAACGACATGGTGCATGGACGGCTTGCCGGTCGGCTTCCGGGGGTGCGGCTGAACGAGGAAGGGCGGCGTCAGGCGGCCAATCTGGCAGCGCGCCTGGCAGACCTGCCGATTGAGGCGGTGTACTCCAGCCCGCTGGATCGCACGGTCGAAACAGCGGAAGCCATCGCTGCGCCGCGCAATCTGCCGATCCGGTTGGTCGAAGCGCTGCAAGAAGTCGATTACGGCGAGTGGCAGGGCGCTGAACTGAAGGAACTGTACAAACACGAGTTGTGGCCCGGGGTCCAGCACTATCCCAGCGGCACCCGTTTCCCGAACGGCGAAACGCTGGGTGAGACGCAGATGCGCATCGTCGCTGCGCTCGATGCACTGCGCGTTCGCCACCCGAAAGGGATGATCGCCGTCGTTTCGCACGCCGATGCGATCCGCCTGGCGACAGCGTATTACATCGGCATTCACATCGACCTGTTTCAGCGGCTCGAAGTCGCTACCTGCTCGGTGACGGCAATCGGTTTCACCCGGATGGGACCGCGGTTGCTAGCGTATAATGATACCGGTTCACTGGCGCATCTGAAGCCGAAACCGGAAGACGCCCAACCTGGCGCTTCGGGAAGTGCGCCTGCGCCCGATCAGGCGCTCGCTGCTGCGACCGAGAACGGCATCGCCGCGCCAGTCGCGGCAGCGACCGATCCGGCATCGCCGGCGTAGCATCGTATCACAACGTTGTATTGGCGTACCACTATGGCAAAGTTCACCTATGATCTCGACCCGGTGACGCGCATCACGGCAAGTGCAGTCGGTCCGCCGGGGCAGCGCGTCTTCTACATTCAGGCGCGCCGTGGGCGCGAAGTGGTGTCACTGATCGCGGAAAAGGAACAGGTTCGTGCGCTTGCGCAGGCGATTGATCGCCTGCTCGAGGAACTGGCAGAGAAAAATCCGCTCCTCTCTTCCCCCGACGATCTCTTGCTGGTAAGCGACATGAACCTGGAAGAACCGATTGAACCGCGTTTTCGTATTGCTCAAATGGGAATCGGGTACGACGCCGAGCGCGACATGGTCATCCTGGTGATGCAGGGGTATCGTGAGGAAGAGAGTGAAGAGGAGCCGCCAACCGCACGCTTCGGCGCCTCCCGCCAGCAGATGCGCGCGCTCAGCGAGCACGCGACGAATGTCGTTGCACGCGGACGCAAGATCTGCGGCAACTGCGGTCGACCCATCGATCCCGGCGGTCACTTCTGCCCACAGATGAACTGATATGAGCGACGAATTGAGCATTGGCGAAGTGCTGGCGCTGCTGGCAAAGGGCGAAATGAACGTCCAGGGCATGATGCCCTGGAGCAGCAACTACACATTGCTTGTTACCGTGCGCGACGGCGATCTGGAGGGACTCGCCGTCTACAAGCCACGGCGCGGCGAGCGCCCGCTGTGGGATTTTCCGCGCGGAACGCTGTGCCAGCGCGAGTTCGCCGCCTTCCTGCTCAGCGAAGCGCTCGGCTGGTCGCTCGTTCCGCCAACCGTCCTGCGCGACGGTCCCTACGGCTATGGCTCGGTGCAGTTGTACATCGACTGCGACCAGGACGCACACCTGTTCACCATGCAGAAAGAAGGCGGCTACGACGATCAACTTGCGCGTCTGGCGGCCTTCGATATCCTTTCCAACAACGCGGACCGCAAGAGTGGTCATTGTCTGAAAGGTGCGGATGGCCGCCTCTGGGCAATCGACCATGGCATCTGTTTCCATGCCGAGCCAAAACTGCGGACCGTGCTGTGGGACTTCGCTGGCGATCCGATCTGTGAAGAAATTATGGCGGATCTGTGCGCGCTGCGCGAAGATATTCGCAATGGCGGGCGTTTCATCCGCGCCCTCGAAGGGTTGCTCGCCCCGGAAGAAGTGCGCGCCTTCCGCCGCCGCCTCGACCGCCTGATCGACACCGGGTGCTACCCCGACCCCGGCGCTGCGCGCAACATCCCCTGGCCTCCCGTCTAGGTGAAGCCGATCTGTTCCCCGCCAAACGAACGATCAAGCGTCCCCTGCATCCGTGGTATAATCACCTCTACCTGTTCCTTCCATCACAATCACGACGCGCGACCGTCGACGACGCGGCCGCCGGTGGGTGTTGAGCCGCGCCCGTGCCTGGATCGTTGAATTCTGGAAGAAAGGAGAGAGTGTAGCGTGGACGCACAATTGGGAACAGAAGGGCGCCCTGTGCGCATCGCCATTATTGGCGCTGGCCCGGCCGGATTTTACGCTGCTGAGGCGTTGCTCAAGCAGCCCAACCTCGTCTGTTCGATCGATATGTTCAATCGCTTCCCGACACCGTATGGTCTCGTGCGCGAAGGCGTCGCCCCCGATCATCAGTCGATCAAGTCGGTGACGCGCATCTATGATCGGATCGCCGCCGATCCGCGGGTGCGCTACTTCGGCAATGTCACCTTCGGGAGCGATGTTACCCACGAGGATCTGAAGCAACTCTACGACCAGATTATCTATGCGGTTGGCGCGCCGTCCGACCGGCGCATGGGCATTCCCGGCGAAGACCTGATCGGCAGTTACCCGGCGACGGTGTTTGTCGGCTGGTACAACGGCCACCCCGATTATTGCAGCCTGACGTTCGATTTGTCGCACGAACGCGCAGTGGTGGTCGGCAACGGCAACGTGGCGATCGATGTGGCGCGTATTCTGGTGACCAACCCCGACAAACTGGCAAAGACCGATATTGCCGATTACGCCCTCGAAGCATTGCGCCAGAGCAAGGTGCGCGAAGTCGTCATACTGGGGCGCCGCGGGCCGGCGCAGGCGGCGTTCACGAATGCCGAAATCAAGGAACTCGGAGAGTTGGAAGGCGTCGATGTGATTGTCGATCCCGCCGATCTGGAACTCGACCCGCTGAGCGCCGAGCACGTCAAGGAAGATAAATCGGCGGCGCGCAATGTCGAGATTCTGCGCTCCTACGCCGCGCGCACGGAACATAACGCTCCCCGGCGCATCCGTATGCGCTTTCTGACGTCGCCGGTTGAACTGATCGGCGAAGACGGGCGTGTAACACAGGTGAAGGTGGAGCGCAACGAACTGGTTGTGGACAAGCAGGGCGGGTTGCGCGCGAAGGGCATCGGCGTCTACGACACGATCGAAGCCGGGCTTGTGCTGCGCTCAGTCGGCTACCGCGGCATACCGCTGCCGGGTGTGCCGTTCCAGGAAGGCTCCTTCATCATTCCAAACGTCAATGGGCGCGTCATTCGACCACGCGACGATGAGGTCGTCCTCGGCGAGTATGTGGTCGGTTGGGCGAAGCGCGGCCCCTCCGGCGTCATCGGCACCAACAAACCCGATGCAGTTGCCACTGTTGCATCCATGGTCGAAGACCTGCCGAAACTGCCCGGCATTCCAGATGAAAACCGCGATCCGGAGCGCATTGTTGCCCTGCTGCGCATTCGCAAACCCGATTTCGTCACCTACGCGGATTGGAAACGCCTCGACGCCTACGAAACCGCGCGTGGCGCCGAACAGGGACGCCCGCGCGTCAAGGTGACGACCGTCCCGGAAATGCTGGAGGTTATTCACGGGAAGAACTCGTAGATTTCCTGCACCTTTCGGCGGGCGAATCATCGAGCAGGGTGATGACCCGCGGTCTGGTATGGCTGAAGACGCATCCCTGCGGATATGCGCCGCAGGTGCAGCCGCGCCCACTGCCACTGCAACCGGCGACGGCTGTATCTCTCAGACGACCTTTGCGCACCCAGAAGGCGATCATTCCTTCGAGCGCACCCGCTTCGATCTGAAGCCGCTGGCTTAACTCATCGAGTGATACCGGTCCGTTTGCCTGTTCGATTGCTTCGAGAATCTGGTGGAGCATCCTTCGCACCTCAAGCGGGCGCCCCAGGGGCGCCCCTACGTTCTTGTGGACGCCCACCAGGGACGCCCCTCTCCGATCCCGGCGCGGGCGGCCACCAGGTGCACACCTACCTCCGGGCGTCTCGGTGCAACACCTCCGCGCCTCACACCTTCAACCTTCCCGCCTGCAACCCATCTCGCCGCTCACCGCTCGCCTCGCGCCTCATCCCCCCAACAACATCCCACCCTGGAACACGATGAACGCCGCCAGCCAGGCGATGGCGAACTGCCCCAGCAGGCTAGCCAGCATCCAGGATGTGCCAAACTCGTGTCGATTGGCTGCCAGCGCCGCCACACACGGCGTGTACAGCAGTACGAACACCAGAAACGCCAGCGCCGCCAGCGCTCCACGACCGCCGCTGCTCGCCGTGAAGCCAGCCCGAATGGCGGCTGCCAGTCCTTCCGCCACCGGTTCTGCTTCCGCCTCGACCAGATTGATGCCAACGATGCCCGGCAGGGCGCGCAGCGCGTCGCCAATCGCGGTAACAAAACCGCCAGCGATGCCGGTCAGGTCGTCAGCGAGCGTCACCGGTCGTTCGTCAATCGGCGCAATCTCCTCCTCTGCACCGCCATAGACCTGCGCCAGTGTGCCGACGACCACCTCCTTGGCGATCAGACCGGTCACCAGCGCTCCGCTCGTTTCCCATCGACCGAAACCGAGCGGCGCAAACACTGGCGTTGCTCCATTCGCAACAGCAGCAAACGCACTCTGATCAACCGGCGTTTCGGCGAACCGCCCCGCGCCAACCGGAATGGCAAGCAGCAACCAGACGACGATGCTGGTTGCCAGAATGATCGTCCCTGCCTTGCGGATAAACGACGACGTACGTTCCCACATCTGTCGCCAGATGCTGCGGAGCGTCGGCATACGGTACGGCGGCAATTCCAGAACGAACGGCGTCTGCGGGTGATGGCGAAACAGGGTATGTTGCACGAGCGCCCCCGTTCCAACCGCAACCACAATGCCAGCGAGGTACAACCCGAAGATCACCTGCCCTGCCTGTGCAGAAAAAAAGATCATCGCAATCAGCACATATACTGGCAATCGCGCGCTGCAACTCATAAACGGAACCAGGAGGCCGGTGAGGATCCGGTCGCGGCGGCTATCGAGCGTCCGCGTGGCGTAGATTGCCGGCACCGAGCAGCCGAAGCCGACAATCATCGGCAGGAAACTCTTGCCGTGCAGACCGAGCGCGCGCATCAACCGGTCCATCACAAAGGCGGCGCGCGCCATATACCCGGAGTCTTCCAACAGCGCCAGTGCAAAGTAGAGCGCCAGCAGCACCGGCACGAATGCCAGCACCCCGCCGACGCCAGCAACCACGCCATCGACCATGAGCGACTCGATCCATCCGCCATCTGCGCCAGACAGCGCCAGCAGCGCCACAACCCACCGGCTGACCGGACCGCTCAACACACCATCGAGCCAGTCCACAAACGGCGCGGCGACATCGGTCGTCAGTTTGAACACCACCCACATGACCGCCAGAAAGATCGGAATCCCCAGCCAGCGATGCGTCACCACACGGTCGATGCGGTCGGAAAAGGTCACCGGCGCTACGGATGGACGACGGACCGCCTGCGTAGCAATGGCGTGAACGAAACGGTACCGCTGATCAACAAGCGCGACATCCAGATCATCGCCATAGATGGCGCGCAATCGCGCCAGGCTTTCCTCCAGCGTCGCTGCAACCGCAGAACCGCCAAGGCTGCGGATGTCGTGCATCAGCGTCTCATCGCCCTCAAGCGCCTGGATCGCCAGCCAGCGCGGCGGGTAGACTTCAGCCAGCGCAGGCGTGTGTGCGAACAGATCCGCCAGACGGTTCAGTTCGGTCTCGATCGGCGGCGGATAGTGGAACGGCGCCTGATGGAAGGACATCTCGAGCGTTGTCATCATGCCACCTTTCGTCCTGTCTGACGGACGTCCAACCCGGCAACCAGCGTCGCCAGCGCCGCTTTCAGCGCCGCCAGCCCTTCCCCCTTGCTGGCAACCAGCGGCACAACCGGCGCCCCTAATCCCCCGGCGAGTGCGTCGAAATTGAGCGTCATCCCGCGCGTCGCTGCAACATCGATCATATTCAGCGCCACCAGCAGGCGTGCACCGGTTTCGAGCAGTTGCGCCGTCAGATACAGGTTGCGTTCCAGGTTCGCAGCGTCTACGACATTGATCACCATATCCGGACGGTCGCGCACGATGAAATCGCGCGCGATCTGCTCCTCGAGCGAACGTGCTGCCAGGCTGTATGCGCCAGGGAGATCGACAATGGTGACCACCCGACCGTCGAGGAGCAGTTGCCCCTCTTTCCGTTCAACGGTTTTGCCGGGCCAGTTGCCGATGTGCTGCCGCAGACCGGTCAGTGCATTGAAGATGGTGCTTTTGCCGACATTCGGATTACCGGCGAGCGCCACAATCACCTCTGTCATCAGGAAGCCCCCTTTTCCAGGACGGCAACGAGCAATGCCTGCGCCAGCGGATAGCCGAGCGCCAGGCGTGTGTCGCCGACGGCAATCATCAGGGCGCTGCCGCTATCGGCCACAACCGACAACTCGACGCCGGGAACGAAGCCAAGTTCTGCCAGACGATGAGCGGTGCGTTGGCTGCCGCTGATGCCGACCAGTCGTGTGCGCACTCCCTGACCGACGTACATCAGAGGAAGAGATTGATTATGTAGTTGCATCAATTGGCTCCACCTGAATACAACGCGCGTCGCTCTTGCGCAACGACAGATGATACCCCTTGATCGTCAGTTCGAGCGGATCACCAAGCGGCGCCCGCGCTGTCAGCGTTACCGTTTCGCCGTGAACCAGCCCCATATCGAGCAGCCGCCGCCGCAGCGCGCGGTCGCCTCCCACCCGCACAATGATTGCGCTGTGACCGCAGGCAAGTCGATCAAGCGTGACCGTCGCTTCATCCAACATATGCGCTTCCTTTGTGAGAAATGTTCTGGCATTCCTCATGGAAATCGATCAAACAGTTAGGGTGCGCCTTAACTTCTGTTATACAGACTCATGATCACGGCAACAATAAATGAACAACTGTGAGGAAAGAAAAAGTGACGAGAGGGGTTGAAGGCTGCAGGCGGGAAGGTGACAGGCAGGTGCGCACTGCCGTGCGCCCGTGGGAACGTTGCGGGTTGAAGATGGTCATTGAACGTTGAACGTTCAACATTCAACGTTGCGGGTTAAGGGTGGAGATCTCCCCCGCCATCTCACGCAATTGCGCAATAATACCAGGCAAAACATCGAGCACGACATCCACATCGGCGTCGGTGTTATCGCGTCCGAAGGTAAAGCGCACGGCGCCGGGGAGTGCGGCGGCGACTTCCGGCGCGGTTTCCGATCCGGTTGCGCGCGCCAGTGCCAGCAGCACGTGCGACGGCTCCAGCGAACCACTGGTGCAGGCAGACCCGCTCGATGCCGCGATACCGTGCTGGTCGAGCAGCAGCAGAATGCTCTCGCCTTCCACTCCCTCGAACGACAGGCTGGCGTTGTTCGGCAGGCGGCGCACCGGATGCCCGTTGAGGCGCGCGCCTGGAACCCGCTCCAGAATGCCTTTCACCAACCGGTCGCGCAGGCGCGCACAGTGGGCGCTGTCGCTTACGCGGCGCTCTTCCGCACGCCGCAGCGCCGTCGCCATGCCGACGATGCCGGGCACATTCTCGGTGCCTGCGCGCCGGCGGCGTTCCTGCCCGCCGCCGGTGATCTGCGGCAGCAGCGGCGTGCCTCGGCGGACGTACAGCGCGCCAACGCCTTTGGGACCGTAGAACTTGTGCGCAGCGATGGTCATGAGATCGACATTGAGCCTGCCCACATCGAGCGGCAGCGCCCCCGGAGCCTGGACAGCATCAGTATGAAAGGGAACGCTGCGCTCGCGGCAGATGGCGCCGAGTTCGGCAATCGGCTGAATGGTACCGATTTCGTTATTGGCATACATAATCGATACCAGTACCGTATCCGGGCGCAGCGCAGCGCGCAGATCGTCGGGCTGCACCAGACCATCGCCATCAACCGGCAGAATGGTCGCCTCGAACCCGAACGCCTGAAGGTGTTCGACCGTATGAAGCACAGCGTGATGCTCAATGGCGCTGGTAATGATATGCGCGCCGCGCCCTGCCTGACGTTGCGCCAGCGCAACGCCGCGGATCGCCAGGTTGTCGCTCTCGGAACCGCTGCCGGTAAAAATAATGTCGCGCGGCGAGGCGCCCAGGATCGACGCCACCTGATCGCGCGCCTCATCGAGCGCGTGCAGCGCGGCGCGTCCGACACGGTAAATGCTCGAAGGATTGCCAAAATGAGTGGTAAAGTAGGGCAGCATCGCCTCGAGCACCGCCGGATCAACTGGCGTCGTTGCTGCGTGGTCGAGATAGATCAGTCGTTCAGTCACGAATCCCTCGCTCTTTCCATGGCGCTTCCAGACCGTGCGCCTCGAGCAGCGCCTGATCATCGAGCAGCGCCGTTACCCTGCCATCGGCAACAATGCGTCCTTCGTCCATGATAACCATCCGGTCGAATAATTCCTGTACCATTGCCATATCATGCGTCGAAACCAGCATCGTCAGCGGCAGATCGCGCAGCAGATCGATCAATCCGCGTCGCGCACGCGGATCGAGACCGGCGGAAGGCTCGTCGAACGCCAGAATCTCTGGTTCCATCGCCAGCACCGTCGCAATGGCGATACGCTTCTTTTCCCCCATACTCAGATGGTACGGATGCCGCTCACGATACGCACTCATTCCGACCATTGCCAGCGCCCGTTCGACCCGTGCGCGCACCTCGTCTGCTGCAAGCCCCATATGCAGCGGACCAAACGCCACATCCTCGAAGACGGTCGGCGAAAATAATTGGTCGTCGGGATTCTGGAATACGAGACCGACTCGCGCGCGCACCTGCGGCAGGGTGCGCGCATTCACCGGCGCGCCAGCGACTTCGACACGCCCTTTGCCGCGCAGGATGCCGTTAAGGTGGAGCAACAGCGTGCTCTTGCCAGCGCCGTTCGGTCCGACCAGCGCCACCTTCTCGCCGCGCACGATGCGCAAATTGACGCCACGGAGCGCCACACGCCCATCCGGATAGACAAAGTGCAGATCGTCGATCAGCAGCAGCGGTGCGGAGTCGGCGAAGAGCGATGAATCAACCCCAAGATCGGGAAGAAGCATAGACTGATCTGAATACAATTGTTCCTCTTTATATTGTAGCGCGCTTTGCGGCGGTTGGCGAGCAGCAGTGTGCGGATGGGGACCGTCACGAATTGCCAGGAACTACCGCTTTCCTGGCAGACGACGCCCGCGCTGAGCGCACGGAGCCTCGCTGACGCGGGGCTGGTTCCGGGCATGCGGACACACCAGGGCGTGGGCGCTGCGCCCGACGGTTCAGCGTTGGGCAACGGAGTGCCGCCTGACGATTCATGCCTGAACCCTGTGCCGATCGATCATTTCACTTTTGCGCATTCCGTTTGACATCCCCTTCTGCTGCGGTATAATACCATAAGACGCAAGAGAGATATTGGTGAGCAATCGCGCACAGGCGCAGCACATGGAACGAGGAGATATGTCATGCCAACGCTAGGGGTCGGCGAACTGGTTATCATTCTGATCATTGTCCTGTTACTGTTTGGCGCGTCGCGCATCACTGGCGTCGCCAGCGCGCTCGGCGGCAGCATCAAAGCATTCCGTAAAGCCGTGCGCGACGACGACGTTGCTGCGAGCAAGGTTGAGGAGAACGAGCCAACGGACAAGAAAGCCGAAACAAAAGTCTGACTCACCCGTTGTGCACCCGTGGCGCTGCGCGATAGATGCGGCCCGCGCGCAGACGAGCCGGCGCCAGCCGCAGTGTGATTGCTTCGCTCTGTGGCTGGCGTCGTTGTGTTTGGTTATGGTTTATGGCTGGCGACTTTTATGACTACGCGCGAATCTTCGTGCAGGCTGGCGATGGCGGCGATGGCGCCGCAACCTTCCGCCGCGAGAAGTATGTGCCGCGCGGCGGTCCCGACGGCGGCGATGGCGGGCGTGGCGGGCACGTCTATCTGGTTGCCGATCCGGGGCTTAATACGCTGCTGCCATTCCGCGAACGCACGCGCTTCATCGCCGAACGCGGCGGGAATGGCGGAAGGTCGCGCAAACATGGGCGCAATGGCCGTGATGTGCTCATTCGTGTGCCGGTCGGCACGGTGGTGCGCACCGTCATTGATGGCGAGACGTACAGCGTCGATCTTGACGCTCCAGGACTGCGGCTGCTCGCCGCACGCGGCGGGCGCGGCGGGTTGGGGAACGTCCATTTTGCCACGTCGAGTTATCAGGTTCCGCGTATCGCCGAGCTTGGCGAACCGGGTGAACGCCGCGAGATCGAACTCGAACTCAAACTCCTTGCCGACGTCGGGCTGATCGGTTTCCCAAATGCGGGCAAATCCACGTTGCTGTCGGTGATCAGCGCGGCGCGCCCGAAAATCGCTCCGTACCCGTTTACCACGCTGCAACCAAATCTGGGGGTCGTCGAAGTCGGCGAGTACTCGTTCGTTGTGGCTGACATTCCAGGGCTGATCGAAGGAGCGCACCGCGGCGTCGGGTTGGGGTTCAGTTTTCTGCGCCATATCGAGCGCACCCGCCTCCTCATTCACCTGATCGATGCTGCCGGCGTCGATGGGCGCGACCCGGTGAACGACTTTCATGCGATCAATGAAGAATTGCGTCTCTATCAACCCGAACTGGCGCAGCGGCCACAGGTGGTTGCGCTGAACAAAGCCGATCTGCCCGAAGCGCAGGCGAACCTGGCACGTCTGCGCGCCGCCATCCCGCTGCCTGAGCACGATCTGTTCGTCGTCTCAGCGGCGACGCGCGAGGGAGTAGATGCGCTATTGCAGCGTGTCGCTGCATTCCTCGAGGACATGCCCCCACCATACCGTGCGCCGCGCGACGAAACGCTTGGCTGGCCCGTGCCAGAGGTTGACGAACGCCTGTACACGATCGAGCGAACGAAGGATGGCTGGCGGGTGCACGGGCGTCGCATTGAGCGCCTGATTTCGATGACCAATTTTGCCCAACCGGACGCGATTATGCGGATTCAGCGCGTGCTCGAAGCGAGTGGGGTCAGGGCGGCATTACAGGAAGCCGGCATTCAGAATGGCGATGTGCTGTATATCGAAAAAGCGGCATTCGACTGGGAGGATGGAGAAATAACCTACCGTATGCCCGGCGTCAGTTAAACCGAATCTCAATGAAGTACAATACGACCGATTCGGATGAACCGTGTTGTTCAGAAGGAGCCGACGGTGAAAAAAACAACTGAGGCGACGACAGCCGCATCCGTCGCTCGTGCTCCTTTTCCAATCCGTCGTCGCCGAAACGCGCCTGCTGGCGCGCTGCTGCCGCTGTTCGACGCCTGCCTGATCCTGGCAGGTTTCGCCATCGCCTACTTGATGCGCTACGAACTCGACTGGCCCCCGCCGTTCGATCAACTGGTGCGTGAGGTGCAGACGCAGAACTTTGTGCCATTCAGCGCCTTTGCACCATTTGCGCTCCTTCTGGCAGCATTGTTGATCGTTCAATTCGCCATGCGCGGGCTCTATCGGCTGCCACGCACCGCCAGCGTGCTCGACCACGCCAGTATCATCGTCGGCTCGACAACCACCGGCATCGCCATCCTGATCGTGGTGGTCTTCCTGTACAAGCCATCAGAGTTCTACTCACGACTGATCTTCGCGTTTGCCTGGGGAACCATCATTGCGCTCCTCGCCGGATGGCGCGCCGCGCTGATCGGCATACGCCGCTGGCGCTGGGTGCGCGGCATCGACCGCGAGCGGGTGCTGGTGGTCGGCAACACCGGTCTGGGGCGCGAGGTGATGGAGAGCCTGGTAGCACAACCCGATCTGGGATACGCACTCGTCGGCTTTCTCGATGATCGTGAACGGGCGCCCAATCAGCGAACCATGCATTTTCGACAGATCGGACGGATCAGCGACCTCGAGACCTGTCTGCGCGGTGGGGATATCGATCTGGTCATCCTGGCGTTGCCGTTCTGGGAGCATCATCGCCTCCCCGATCTGGTGGCAGCCTGTCGCTACGCGGGGGTCGAGTTTCGCGTCGTTCCCGATCTCTATGAGTTGAGTTTCGACCGGATCGATATCGGCAACCTGAGCGGCATTCCGTTGATCGGCTTGAAGGAAGTCTCGCTGCGCGGCTGGAACCTGGTGATTAAGCGGGCGATGGATCTTGCGTTGACGCTGCTTACGTTGCCGCTGGTGATTCCGCTGGGAGTGGCGATTGCGATCATTGTGCGCCTCGATTCGCCTGGACCGGCGATTTTCCGCCAGCGCCGGATCGGGCGTGATGGGCGCCCTTTCATCTGTTATAAGTTTCGCACAATGGTCATCGATGCCGAGGAACGCAAAGCCGAACTCGCCGCGCTGAACGAAGCCGATGGTCCGCTCTTCAAAATGCGGAACGATCCGCGGATGACGCGGGCTGGGCGCGTGCTGCGGCGTTACAGCCTGGATGAACTTCCGCAGTTGTGGAATATTCTGCGTGGTGATATGAGTTGGGTCGGTCCGCGTCCGGCGACGCCCGAAGAAGTGGCGCAGTATGAAGACTGGCACTATCGCCGATTGACGGTTGTGCCTGGTCTGACCGGCTTATCGCAGGTGTTGGGGCGCAGTGATATTTCATTCGACGAGATGGTGCGTCTCGACATCTTCTACACCGAAAACTGGACCCCCGGCATGGATCTGCGTATTCTGCTACAGACGATTCCGGTGGTTATTTCCGGGCGCGGGGCGTATTGAGGGAGGCGAGCGGCGCGCGGGGTTGACGGCGGAAGGCAGGAAAGGTACAGGGGTTGTGTTGCACGTTGAACCGGAGCGGGTTCCACGCAGGGGCGCGCCGCTGGCGCGCCCCTGCAAAGGTGGGACGGTGAAGCGAGGCACAGAGCGCGAGGCGCGAGGTGTGAGGGAAGCGGCGCGCGTGGTGCGACGAACGGAGGTGATGCGCATTCCCCTTGCGCCCTCTGTGGTCCGCCATAAAGATAAGATAGCGGCAGGCGCGCGGCAACAGGGAGATGGCAGGTGTCAAGCAAGAGAGCCGTTGCCTTCCAACGGCTCTCTCTTGCCGCCTGAATAACATGTTGTTCACTGTCATCATGAGCAGAGTCACAGTTTCCTCACTGGAATACAGTATCATGCCAGCAATGAACGAAGAGGTTGTATGTCTATGCGTGTCCTGATTACTGGCGGCGCCGGTTTTCTTGGCTCTCATTTGTGCGATCGATTCCTGGCGGAAGGTCATACCGTCGTTGCGATGGATAATCTGATCACCGGCAATACCGACAACATTGCCCATCTTGCCGGTCATCCGCGATTCAGTTTCATCAAGCATGACGTGACGAATTATATTTTTGTCGAGGGTCCGCTCGATGCCATTTTGCACTTCGCCTCACCCGCATCGCCGGTCGATTATCTGGAGTTGCCGATTCAAACGCTGAAGGTTGGCGCTTTGGGAACACACAAGGCATTGGGTCTGGCAAAGGATAAAAGAGCGCGTTTCCTGCTCGCATCAACCTCAGAGGTGTATGGCGATCCGCAGGTGCATCCGCAACCCGAAACGTACTACGGGCACGTCAACCCCATTGGTCCGCGCGGCGTGTACGATGAAGCCAAACGTTTCGCCGAGGCGATGACGATGGCGTACCATCGCTATCATGGCGTCGAGACGCGCATTGTGCGCATTTTCAACACCTATGGTCCGCGCATGCGCCTCCGCGACGGTCGGGTGGTGCCCAATTTCATTCAGCAGGCGCTGCGCGGCGAGCCGCTGACGATCTATGGGGATGGTTCGCAAACGCGATCATTCCAGTACGTCGATGATCTGGTAGAAGGGGTCTATCGCCTGCTCTTTTCCGACGAAGTCGAGCCGGTCAATATCGGCAATCCTGGCGAGTTTACCATCAAAGCGTTCGCCGAACTGGTCAATGAGTTGACCGGCAACAAAGCTGGCGTGGTGTACAAAAATCTGCGCACCCAGGACGATCCGCAGGTGCGCCAGCCAGACATTGCGAAGGCGCGCAGGATTCTGGGGTGGGAGCCGCGCGTCAGCCTCGAAGAAGGGTTGCGCCATACACTCCCATGGTTCCGTGAAGAGCTGCGGAAACGTGGAGAACTGCCGTGAGATAATGACTCGTGACGACCGACCATCGGTCGCCAGCCAGCGCACTGTGTGGGGTCAACCCGATCGATATGGACTCTGAAATTACCCCGGTCTCTCCCGAACAGGCGGGCTTTGCCTCCCATAGCCTGCGGCTTCGGTCGCCGGTCTCCAGGACGTACAGCGGAGCGTGTCTTCAATGTCCATTCATCGCAGGCAAGTAGGGGCGTCGTTCGCAATCTCACCATCTCCTTCCTGTTGTGCGCCGATCACGGTTTGGGTGGTCGTCGTTGCGCTGGGGATACTGCTGGCGTTCATTCCGCTCGAGACGCTTGCACTGCTTGCCGGTGCGGCGCTGGCGCTCGTTCTGGCGCTGGCGCATCCGATCCTGGCGGTTGGAATAGCAGTGTTATCGGTGCCGGTGCAGGAACTGGTCGTCCTTCCGGGAGGGCTGTCGGTCACGCAGGCGGCAGTGCTGTTGATGCTGGGAAGCTGGTCGCTCCATATCCTGGCGCGCGCTGAGCAGCGCAGGCTTCCTGCCGATCTGCTGCTTCTGTGGGGAGGGTTGCTCCTGACGCTGCTCCTCTCTACCAGCATGACGCTGTATTCGCGCACAGAGGCGCTGCGTGAAACGATGCGCTGGATGGTAGTAGCAGTTGTCTGGATGGCGGCGGCGAGCACGATGACCCGGCGCTGGCATCTGATCTCCCTGCTGGCATGCCTGCTGATCGCTCCGGCAGTGTGCGCTGGCATTGGCATCGTGCAGTTCGCAACCGGCGATGGTCCGCCGACGTTTCGTATTGCGCCAGACTCGCCATATGTGCGCGCCTATGGCACCATCGGCCAGCCAAACTCATTCGCGGGATACCTGAACATGGCCTGGCCGCTGGCGCTCGCACTGGCGATGGTAACCGCCGGCAGCGCCTGGCGGCGCAGCGTTGAGCGGCGCCGGGTCCCCGTGGGTCGCTGGATGCTGGCAGCGATCCTGTGGGGGATTGCCGGAGCGATACTGGCAGCGCTGCTTGCCTCGTTCTCGCGCGGCGCGTGGATTGGGGCTGCAATCGGGGTGCTGGGAATGGCGCTGAGCCTGGGCAGACGTGCGCTGCCGGTTCTCCTGGGGCTGGCGGCAACCAGCGTGGCAGTGGCGTTGCTTGCCATCGCCGGCATCCTTCCCGACGCGCTGATTGTGCGCCTGGCAAGCATCTGGCGGAGCGTGGCATGGTTCGATGCTGCAACAGTGGCCGTGACACCCGAGAATTTCGCGGTGGTCGAGCGCATGGCGCATCTGCAGGCAGGGTGGGAGATGTTCCGCTCCGCGCCACTGTTCGGCGTCGGTCCGGGCAATTATTCGGTTGCGTACCCGGAGTTTGCGGTTGGTGCGTGGTATGCCAGTCGCGGGCATGCGCACAATTATTACCTTCATATGGCAGCGGAAGCGGGCATCGTCGGCGTTCTGGCGTACCTGGCGTTGATCGGCAGGGTGATCTGGCAGGCATCGCGTGCGCTTCAACGCACAACTGATCCTGTTTTGTACGGCGCAGCAATCGGCGGATGTGGTATCATCGCAGCAGTAGCAGGGCATAACCTGTTCGAGAATCTGCACGTACTCAACTTTGGCATTCAACTGGCAGTCATGTGGGCAGTTATTTGCGCAATTGCGCACTACAATGAATGCGTTCAACCACGATGCGCTATCTCATCACGGGCGGAGCAGGGTTCATTGGCAGTCACCTGAGCGATGCGTTGCTGGCGCGTGGCGATCAGGTGGTGTGCGTCGATAATTTCAACGACTACTATGATCCGGTTCGGAAGCGTCGCAATATCGCGCATGCGCTGACGCACTCGGGGTATACGCTGGTCGAGGCGGATTTTCGCGATGCGGCAACCATGGAGCGCGTCTTTGCGCAGCACCGGCCACAACGGGTGGCGCACATCGGCGCGATGGCGGGTCCGCGTCCGTCGATGCGCAACCCTGCACTCTACGAAGAGGTCAATGTGCGCGGGACGCTGACCATCCTGGAAACGGCGGCGCGGTATAATGTCGAAGGTCTGGTGCTGGCGTCAACCTCATCGGTGTACGGCATGTCGCCAACACCCTGGTCGGAAGAGTCGCCGACCGACCGGCCGCTGTCGTACTACGCGGCGACGAAAAAGGCCGCAGAGGTGCTGGCATACACGGCGCACCGTCAGTACGGCATACCGACGAGCATTGTGCGCTTCTTCACCGTCTATGGTCCGCGTGGTCGGCCCGATATGACGCCGCATCTCTTCGTTGATGCAATGGTCGCCGGAAAGTCGATTACGTTGTTCAATGGCGGCGTAGGCGTCCACCGCGACTGGACGTACATCGATGATATTGTGGCTGGCGTGATTGCGGCGCTCGACTCGGGGTACGCCTTTGAGATTTTCAATCTGGGACATTCAAGCCCGGTGCAGTTGATCGATTTCGTCGCAACCCTGGAACAGGTGACTGGTCTGCGCGCCAGGATCGTGGCGCAGCCGCTGCCAGCCGCAGACCCGCCAATCACCTATGCCCGCATCGACAAGGCGGCGCGGATGCTTGGGTTTCAGCCGTGTACGCCGCTGGAAGAAGGGCTGGCGCGCTTTTGGGAGTGGTACCAGAACGAGTATGGCGCCTGAGTGGAGGAGGGTTCGCAGGATGGTGCGCCCTCCGAAGCACTGAGACGATCACGGCAGATCGATGGAAGTTCCGACGGAACCACGAGAGGACGGTTCAGCAATGATCAACGAGCGAGTCGGCGCTGCAGGCGCCGAAGAATCGGCCAATCCGCCCGACACCCCCGAAGTTCAGGAGGTCGAACGTCAGGGGTTCTCTCTGGCAAAAGCGCTGCGCAGCCCGCGCACCCTCATCTCGTTTGCGCTGGCGATCGCAATTGTCGTTTTTGCGGTGCGCGGCTTTGATATCGATGTGCAGCAGACATGGCAGTACATGCGCGGCGCCAATGGATGGCTGCTGCTGGCCGGCTTCGGCATCTTCTACCTCACGTTTCCGCTGCGCGCCCTGCGCTGGCGGATGCTGCTGGAAAATGCCGATGTGCCGGTGCGCGAAGGGCGCAAAAGTTGGGCGTCGCTGCCTGCGCTGATTGAATATATCTATCTCTCGTGGTTTGCCAACTGTGTGGTGCCTGCCAAACTCGGCGACGCCTACCGCGGCTATCTGCTCAAACAGAATGGGCGTGTGTCGTTTTCGGCGACGTTTGGCACCATTTTTGCCGAGCGTCTCCTCGATATGCTGGGGTTGTTCGGGTTGCTGGTGCTGTCGGCATGGTTTACGTTCGGCGCAAAGATGCCAGAAAGCACCCGGATTGTGTTCGGCTTCGGCGCGCTGCTGGTCGTCGCCATCGTCGGCGGTCTGGCAGGGATGCGCTGGTTGAGCCCGCTCATCCGGCGGTTTATTCCAAAACGTTTGATCGGTGTGTATGGCAACTTCGAACGTGCCGCGCTGCGCTCGTTTCGCCCGGGCATTTTGCCCAAACTGATCACGCTGACGTTCGGCGTCTGGCTGCTCGAAGGAATGCGGCTCTATTTCGTGATCCAGGCGCTCAGCCACGAAGGGTTGTCGCTGCCGCTGGCGGCGATTATCTTCGTTGCACTGGCATCGTCGTTGCTGACCGCCATTCCCTTCACACCCGCCGGTCTTGGCGTCGTTGAAACTGTGATCACGGGCGTGCTGACCTTCTTCAAGGTCGGGACGAGCCTCGGCGGCGCTGTCACGTTGCTCGACCGGGTGATCAATTTCTGGAGCATTGTCGTGATCGGGTTCGTCCTGTACCTGATCAGTAAACGCAGGTGACGACACGACCCCGCATGCATGTTGGGATCGATTTTACGGCGGGCGCCTGGCAGGGGGCTGGCATTGGGCGCTACACGCGCGAATTGATCAGCGCAATCCTTGCTCAAAGCCCCGCTATTCGCTTTACCCTGTTCTACGCTGCCGGTTTTCCAGGCGCTGATCCTCCGCCCTATCTCTACGAGGTGCAGCGCCTCTGCACCTCCCATCCGCATACCCGCGCTGTTCCCATCCGATTGCCGCCCCGCCGCCTGACGCAGATCTGGCATCGGGTGCGCCTCCCGTTGCCAATCGAATGGCTGACCGGTCCGCTCGATATTCTGCACGCGCCCGATTTCGTGGCGCCGCCGACGCGCGCCCGCACGCTTGTGACCATCCACGACCTGTCATACATGGTGCATCCAGAATGCGCGGTTCCTGGCGTGGCTGCATTGCTGCGCGCCGCTGTGCCACGCGCCCTGCAACGCGCCGATGTCATCGTCGCCGATTCGGAGTCGACCCGGCGCGATCTCCAGCGCCTGTTGGATGTCGCCCCTGAGCGGGTGAGTGTGGTCTATCCGGCGGTTGATGAACGTTTTCGCCCGCTGCCGCCGGATGTGTGCGAGCCGGTGCGCCAGCGGTTGCGCCTGCCATCACGCTTCATCCTGTTTGTTGGGACGATTGAGCCACGCAAGAATCTGGTGCGTCTGCTGGAAGCCTTCGCGCGTATCGACCCGATCGCGCTGCGAGACGGCGGGGACAATCTCTTCCTGGTGATTGCTGGCCGGCGGGGCTGGATGTATCAGCCGGTGTTTGAAGCCATCGATCGCCTGGATCTGCGCGATCGGGTGCATGTGCTCGATTTTGTGGCGGATTCTGACCTGCCAATCGTGTATAATCTTGCACGGGTTTTCGTGTATCCCTCGATCTACGAGGGGTTTGGCTTGCCGCCGCTGGAAGCGCTGGCGTGTGGGACGCCGGTGATTACATCTGATAATTCGAGTCTTCCGGAGGTAGTGGATAATGCTGCCCTCCTGACGCCTGCCGACGACGTGGCGGCGCTCTCCCATGGGATGATCCGCCTGCTGACCGACAGCGCACTGCGCGATCGCCTGCGGCAGGCGGGTCTGGAACAGGCGCGACGGTTTCGTTGGGAAGCGTCTGCCCGGCAGATTATCGAACACTATCACTCGTTATCGACGGGAGCATCGCATGAGGCATCAACCAGAGCTCTCCGGTGAAACGCTCGACTCCGACGAGATGGAGAGCCGTAGTCTTCTTCTTGCCAGATTGCTATCGCAGATCTTCAACCCGGTATTCGTCACCATCGCTGCCTATCTTTTGATCGGTCTTCAAACGCTGGACGAGGCGGGGCTTGCATGGGTCGGCGGCATTATCGCCTTTCAAACCGTGCCATCCGTGCTGTATTACCTGGTGCGCTTGCGTCAGGGAGGGTTCAGTGATGCCGATGTGTCGGTGCGGCACGAGCGCAATGAACTGTACATTTTCGGCACAATATCGGTCTTGCTGACGATTGGGCTGTTGCTGGCGCTGGGAGCGCCACGACCGTTTCTGGCGCTGACGATAGGGATGCTGGGGATCGGAATCATCTGCGGTCTGGTCAATCTGATCTGGAAGATCAGCATGCATGGCGCGGCGATTGGCGCACTGGCGACTCTGGCGCTTATTTATTCGAATATTTTGGGTATCGTGTTCTGGATATGCGCCGTCGCCGTCGCCTGGGCGCGGGTGCGGACGCGCAACCATACGCCAGGGCAGGTGATCGCTGGTCTAGCGGTCGCTGCGATGGTCGTCACCGTTTCATTTCTGGCGCTGGCATAGGCTCGATGTATGACCCTGAAAGACGCCGCGCTGCCTTTCATTCTGTCGCTCGATATTGGCACATCTGCGGTGCGTGTGCTGATGTTCGATGCGCGGGGATGGCGCGTGGCAGGGGTTGGCGCGCGCGAGCCGGTGACGTTGCGCACCTCTCCTGACGGCGCGGCAGAGATCGACGCCACGACGCTCTTCAATGCCATCGGGCGCTGCCTCGACACGGCGCTGGCGCAGGCTGCGCCTCTCGCTCCCTCTGGCGCTATCGGCGGCGTCGCGGTCACTACGCTGGCGGCAACGCTGCTGGCGCTCGATCAGAACGGCGTTCCTCTGACTCCGATCTTCACTTACGCTGACACACGCTGCGCTCAGGACGCGGCAGCGCTGCGGACGCGCTTCGATGAGCGTGAAGTCCATCAACGCACCGGATGCCTGCTGCGCACCAGTTACTGGCCCGCACAACTCGCCTGGATCCGCCGGGCGCGCCCGGCGATCTTTCGCCAGGCGGCATCCTGGGCAACGCTCGGCGATTATCTGGAACTGCGCCTGTTCGGTCGGCGGCGCATCAGTTATTCCGCCGCTTCCTGGACGGGGCTGCTCGATCGCACGATGCTGTCGTGGGATCTGCGATTGCTGGGCGATCTTGGCGTTCGCCCCGGTCAACTGGCGCCGTTGACGGATTGCGATGCGCCTATCCAGGGTCTCCTTCCCGAACACACGGCGCGCTGGGCGGAACTGGCTGAAATTCCCTGGTTTCCCGCCATTGGCGACGGCGCCGCAGCCAATGTCGGCAGCGGGTGCATCGGTCCGGCTCGCGCTGCGATCACCATCGGCACGACTGGCGCCTTGCGCGTGGCGCTGCCGGATGTGGGGCGTGTTCCGTCCGGTTTGTGGTGTTATCGCGTTGATCGCCAGCACGCCTTGCTCGGCGGCGCCACCAGCGAAGGCGGAAATGTCGTCGCATGGCTGCGCGAGACGTTGCGCATCGACGCAGACCCGGACACGCTGGATCGGGCGCTGGCGGCGCTCCCGCCCGACAGTCACGGGTTGACGCTCCTGCCGTTCTGGGCAGGTGAACGCAGCCCCGGCTGGGCAGGCAACGCGCGCGCCGCGATTGCCGGTCTGTCGCTGAGCGTCACGCCGCTCGACATCCTGCGCGCCGGTATGGAGGCCGTCGCGTACCGATTCGCACTGATTCTGGAACAGATCGAGCAGGCGGGAGTAACGCCGTCGGTCTTTGTTGCCGGCGGCGGCGCGTTGCTCTCGTCGCCAGCGTGGATGCAGATAGTGACCGATGTGCTGGGGCGACCGTTAACCGTTGCGGCAGAGCCTGAGGTGAGCGCCAGAGGTGCGGCGCTCCTGACGCTCGACGCGCTGCGGGTGGCGGTCGACAGCGACCTGATCGCAGCGGACGCCGCAAGGTTTGTTCCCGACCCGACCAATCATGCGCGCTACCGTGCAGCGATTGCGCGCCAGCAGGCGCTATACGAGAAGATCGTTCAAAAGGAATGATCCAGCCAGTTGCTGCACCTCTTCCGCTCCCCTGGAAGCAGCATGTGAACGCCAGTCCATGAGCAGCGTGTTTGTATTGTTCATACTGAGCAATGGAGCAGGATGCCAGAGCCGCTCTATAGAGTCGCTCGGACTCATCATATTGGCCGCTATCCAATGCCTGGAAAGCCTTGTGACGAGAGGATCCATCGGCTATCGCAATGATCGTCGCTCCGGAATCGCCAGCACGACACCTTCGAGCGCGAGTTGGGGATTGACATTATCGCGCAGACGCTGCGCCGCCAGGGAGATTCCCGAGACGAAGGCGTGAAGATCGGGAATGGCGTACTGCGCCGCCGCCGCTGCCAGTTCGCTCCGGCGGTCGATATGGACAACCGCCTGCGGACAACCAGCCGCGGTCAGCAACACATCGCGCCACCAGCCTTGCCACAGATCGAGCGTCTCAAACACCGCCGTCTGATCGCCAGCGCGATAGGCTTTCGCGCGTTCCTCCGCCCAGCGGAGCCGGGCAGCCAGCGGTTGGTCGGCAAGCGCCAGCAGTTCCGCCAGTTGATTCTGACGCGCTGCCAGTTCATCCGGCGCATCGATCATGCGCAACGCCCATCCGATCCGCCCGCCGCTCCAGGCTGCCAGGAGTTCGGCGTCGCCAGGCGCCAGGTTCCACCGCTCACGCAGCGCCGCCGCCACCTGCGCGCGCGGCAATGGGCGTAGCCGCAGCACCTGACAGCGTGAAACAATCGTTGGCAGCAGGCTGCCCGCCGTATGGGCAACCAGAATGAGCGTTGCATAAGGGGGAGGTTCTTCCAGTGTTTTCAGCATCGCATTCGATGCGGCTTCGTTCAATTTCTCCGCATCGTGCAGAATGAAGACGCGCCGCCGCCCTTCGTAGGGTTTCAGCATCATATCGCGCTGCCACTCGCGCACGGTATCGATCTTCAACTCTTTCTGCCGCGCAGCGTCGTCGGCTTTTGCGCCAGCCGCCTGCGTTGCCATGCCCGCGATGCGAACGTCGGGGTGATTGCCGCGTTCAATTCGCCGGCATGCCCGGCAGCGCAGACACGGATCGACGCCTGCCTGCTCACAATTGAGCGCCTGTGCCAGACGAAGCGCGAGCAGCGCCTTCCCCACGCCCTCCGGGCCGCCAAAGAGATACGCATGCGCAAGACGATTGCTGGCAATTGAGCGCCGCAGGAACTCGACTGCCCATTCGTGCCCGATAATGCCCCAGTTGTCCGACACTTCAATCATCGTTTGATCAACTGTATCTTTTTATCGATACAACCGATTATATTCTGATAGAAGTGCTGTGCACGAGGAGAATAATCATATGACGCGCCGCACCATTCTTGTCGTTGACGAAGCTGCCGATCACCGCGACATCCTTGCCCGCCTGCTGCGCTTTTCTGGCTACCACGTCGTCGAAGCCGCGCCATCAAACGCTCTGGACTATGTCTTCTCCGGCATACGCCCTGATCTGATCCTCTGTTCGCTCTCACTCCCCGGTCAACGCGCCTGGGAAACCGTGCGTCAACTGCGCACCCTGCCAGAGATTGCAACCGTTCCCATCCTTGGCACAACCGTCTACACCACCCTCATCAAGCGATCTCGGGCACAATCTATCGGCTGCATCGATTATGTCGAGAAGCCCTTCGACCTGGACGGATTGATCGAATACGTTCGAAACCTGTTGTCGACTCCAGCGATCGTGGCATAGCGTCTATCGGTACTGGTGCGTGAGGTTGACACACCTCCATCGGCGAAACGGTCATTGCGAGGAGTGCGCGCGACGAAGCCATCTTCTATCGGGTGAGGAGCATCACGGCGCCTGTCCCGAGCAAAGCGCGGCGCCTCGCAATGCCACCGAATACCGTCGTGCCCGCGTCCAGCGGTTGACCTGGCGCCGCTATTCACAAACGGTGCATCCGCGCCGCAGCAATTTCCTGATCAGCGATGCTCCCCTACTGGTAGAGAGCGCCGCGTCGCAACACCAGAACGCTGTTGATACCGCCGAACCCGAACGAGTTCGACATGGCGACCTGGATCGCCGCCGGTCGTCCCTTCAGCGGAACATAATCGAGGTCGCACTGCGGATCAGGCGACGTGAGATTGATCGTCGGCGGAATGAACTGATGCTGCATGGCGAGGATGGTTGCTACTGCTTCCACCACGCCTGCGGCGCTCGTCAGGTGCCCGATCATCGACTTGGTGGCGCTGATCGGCACACTGGACGCATATTCGCCAAATGCCGTCTTGATTGCCAGCGTTTCAGCGACATCACCCGTTGGGGTACCGGTTGCGTGGGCATTGATGTAATCGACCTGCTGCGGCGTAATCTTCGCCCGGGTCAACGCGCGCACAATCGCGCGAGCCGCACCATCACCATCTGGACGTGGCGCAGTGACGTGATGCGCGTCACACGTCGAAGCATAGCCGATGATCTCGGCATAGATGCGCGCGCCACGGCGACGGGCATGGGAGAGCGATTCGAGCACCAGTACGCCCGCGCCTTCACCAAGCACGAACCCATCCCGTTCGGCATCGAACGGGCGCGAGGCGCCAGCCGGATCGTGATTGCGCGTCGAGAGCGCACGAATGGCGCCAAAACTGGCGAGGGTCAGGCGGCAGATCGGCGCTTCGGTACCGCCTGCCAGCATAATCGTCGCATCGCCGCGGCGGATAACTTCTGCTGCTTCGCCAATCGCCTGCGCGCTGGCGGCGCAGGCGGTGGCGATAGCCGTGTTATACCCCATCAATCCTAGCTGAATGGCCACCTGGCACGAGGGCATATTGGGAAGCGCGCTGGTGATATAGAATGGGCTGATTCGCGCTGCGCCGCGGTCGAAGAGGATTCTTGCGGCAGCCTCCGTATCAGGTGGCGATGTGCTGCCGCAGGCGATCAATGCGCCAGTATCGTACCGATTGCTGTCGTCGATTGTCAGGCGCGCGTCGTCGAGCGCCATGCGCGCCGCCGCAATGGCAAACTGCGTGCCGCGCGAGACGCGCCGCGCCTCTTTGGCATCCATATAATTGCGCGCATCAAAATTGCGCACCTCGGCAGCGATCGTCGTCGTTGCATCGCCGGGATCGCAGAGCGTGACCGGACCGGCGCCGCTGCGTCCTTCCGCCAACCCCTGCCAGAACGTCTCGAGGTCGTTGCCGAGCGGTGTGACGACGCCCATGCCAGTGATGACAACACGGCTATCCTCATCGCCCTGATCGATCAGCGCCGGTTGCGGTTGCAACACTGGATCTTCCTCGAACACCTCTGCCAGCAACTGATCGATCTTCAATGCGAGCGTATCAGGATCAACGCTGCCGGTCAGCGCTGCCAGGAGGCGCTCACGCACCTGAGCGCGACGTGACGGCGCGTTGTGAGAGACAGGCGACATTGCGCTCTCTCCTCTCTGTCTGATGGTCGTTCATATGAGCGACTATTATAACCGGCCCATAGCGACCAGCGCCAGTACGATTGATCCGGCAATAATCCGGTAGACGCCAAAGGCGACAAAACTATGGTTGGCGACATAGCGCAGCAACCAGCCAATGCTCAGCCACGCAACGATGAGCGACACCACCAATCCCAGAAAGAGTCGCCCCATATCATCCGGCGTCACCTGGTCGAGACTGGTCAGCAGATCGACAATCGTCGCCGCTCCTAGCGTCGGAATTGCAAGGTAGAACGAAAAAGTCGTTGCAGCGCGGCGGTCCAACCCGACGAGCATCCCGCCGATGATCGACGCCGCCGAGCGTGAAACGCCAGGAGTCAACGCCAGCGTTTGAGCGATACCGATACCGAGCGCCTGACGGAGCGATAGTCGGGTAGCGTCGTGGATCGTGGCGGTGCGTTGGGGAAGGCGCTCAACGATGATCAGAACGACGCCGCCGATGATCAATGCCGCACCGATAACCATTGGCGAGAAGAGCACCGCCTTGATCCAGTCGTGCAGCGCCAGACCGATGACCGCCGCCGGTATGAAGGCAATGCCGATCGCCAGCCAGAATCGCCGCGTCTGCGGATCGCGCGGCGCCTGTCGCGCCTGATGCAACAGGTCGGCGGCATAATATCCCACCACTGCAATAACCGCGCCAAGCTGAATGAAAATCTCGAATGTGCCTCCCAGACTCCCCTCGAAATCGAGCAGGCTGGAAACGATCAGCAGGTGCCCTGTCGATGAAATAGGGAGAAACTCGGTCAAGCCCTCGACGACGCCCAGGATGACGACTTTCCACCAGTCACCGGCAGCGGGAACCGCAATGATCAATGCGATCCCAAGCAGTGCAATGGCGCCGATCGCCAGAATATGCATCCTGCGCGAACGTGCTTCATCGAGAGCAGCAAGTTCAGAAGAACCCATGGCAACAACTTTCTGGATGGCGCAAGGTAACTTCTATCGAAATATGTGCCACAGCATTATACCAGACACGCCGGAACATTCGGAATGGCGATGTCTGCGGACTTGTTCCTCCAACGCAACTCTGCCGCTGCGTCCAGTCGAGAATATCGAAGATCCACGCACATGTCACGAGTGAGCGTAGCGTCCATCTCGCAATCGCCCGGAAAAAGAGAGAGCAGGTCTTCAAATCTGACACATTTGAGAGCGAAATAGATCAAAGATCTCCGATTACAGGAATAAAAAACCACTTGCGCGAAACAAAAGAGTGCTATACAATAAGAAGAAGATTGCAAGAATGTCATCTCCGCTCTCGACGTTCGATGACAGCAACGTCGGAAGTATTTCCATCTCCCCGCACAATGAAAGGAAACCAGGATGCCCAAAGTGCGAAAGCTGACCAAAGAGGAAGTGTTCCTCCTCGAAAACAAAGGCAAAGGTATGCGAACGTTGATTGCCGCAGAGTACGATCGATTTCTGGAGGATTATGAACTTGGCGATTACGGCGAGGTAGAACTCGAACCAAACGACAAGCGCACTACCGTTCGCAGTCGTCTCCGCGCGGCGGCAAAACGGCGTGGTTTCGACATCCTCTTCTTTCGCACTCGAGGAAGTATCATTCCGTTCAAGATCGTCGAACCGCGACCCGAAACCGAACCCAAACCCGCTCCTGTATCGTCGAACTCAACAGAGGGCGCGCCACCGCGCCGAAGACCGGGACGACCACGCAAACAACCAACTTAAGAGCGTGGAAGCATGTTAGTTGCAGCGTGCCGGTTCGAGCGCCTTCTGACGAACGCGCGCATATTCGTACAGAAAGAACCTGGCGATTGTCGCGTCATGGATGATTGCCAGGTTCTCGTCGTTTGTGTTTTCTGCATTGTCGCTGAAGTTGTATGAGCCGGTTATCACAATTTTATCGTCAATGATCATAACCTTGTGGTGCATATTGTCACAGTTGCCATCTTCCAGAATGTCCACCCCACGTTCGCGCAGGTGTGAGAAAACCGATCCTGCTCCTCTGGCATTTCGCTTCTCGACGACTCCACTCACGCGAACATCACGCTCCACTGCATCGATCAGGGCATCGGTAACGGGCGCCGAGGTGAGCGAAAACGCCATAAACACAATTGTACTGCGCGCTTGTTCCATGTGATCGAGAATAATGGGCAAAGCTTTATCCTGCGGCGAAAAGTAGATTGTGATGCTGCTATTGGTTGCCTGTGCCGCCAGACGTTCGCTATCGCTGCGTTTCGCACTACCAAAACGCCCCATGTGCATTTGTTCGAATTCATGGCGGTAGACCGCAGCAATCCTGTGACTCTCGATCCGAATGGCATTATTATTGTTGCGAAATGTGCAGTTCTCGGTCAGGTTCCACGAACCGGTCCATACAATCGCACTATCGATCACCACAAACTTGTTGTGCATAAACGGCGCACGACGATCAAAAACGACCGGAATCCGCCGATCCTGCATGCGCCCGGTCAGCATTGCTACCGCTGGATCGGCGAGGTTTTCGCTGTCGATGACGACGCGCACCTTCACTCCGCGTTGTTTTGCGGCAATCAGCGCCTCGACGAGGGACGGCAGATCGAGATCAAAGACTGCCACGTCAACCGACGCGCGGGCGCGGGATAGGTCGCCGATCAGTTCACGCAGCATCGGCGGCGGCGCATGGCGATCGGGCGCGTCCGGGTAGTTTCGCGTCGGTGTGGTGAAGAAGACCTGCACCTGCTCACTGATCGCACTGTGGCGCAGTTGCGGCGGTTCCGCAGGCGCCGGATGCGTCAGGGCGTGAATCAGAGCGTAGGTCGCATACAGACCTAGCAACGCCAGGAGTACCAGCCAGAGCGGCAGCGCGCGACGGCGGCGTATGGATGAGGGCACGAGAACACCCTGTGCTGCGCAGGTCCGGCGCGGTTAATGGCGCACGTCTGCCGCTTTACTGTCTCAACCGCACGATGCGTGACAACGATACGCCTGTGGCGTGGACGTGCTGACTGTGGCGCCCTGAACAGTGCACAGTTTCGGCTTCAGGAAGGGAGCGCCATGAGCGGCTATGAGAAACTGGGGTTGTTCTATCTCGGCAAGTCATACGATCTCGATCAGGGAAAACGCGGTGAGGACCTGATCCTGTACGATGCCAGCGATCTGACGACGCACGCCATGATCATCGGCATGACCGGCAGTGGGAAAACCGGTCTGGGGATTGCGCTGATCGAAGAAGCGGCGATTGATCGCATTCCGATCATTGCCATCGATCCAAAGGGCGACCTGACCAACCTGATGCTCACCTTTCCCGATCTCCATCCCGACAATTTTCGCCCCTGGATCAATGCGGAAGAAGCGGCGGCGAAAGGGATGAGCGTCGAGGCATTTGCTGAACGCCTCGCGCACACGTGGCGTCAGGGATTGGAAGAGTGGGGGCAGAGCGGCGAGCGCATCCGCCGCCTGCGCGAGACGGTGGATATGGTGATCTATACGCCGGGCAGCACCGCTGGCGTTCCGATCTCGGTGCTGCAATCCTTTGCCGCTCCACCGCAGGCGCTCCACCGGCGTGCTGCCAGAAGTAGCGCGGCGCCCGAAGAGTTATGACGAGTGGGCGAAGGCATTTGCCCGCTGGTTGCGCACGAGCCAGGAACTGCGCCTCTTCCAGTATCCGGCGTTCAAGGAGGTGTCGCGTCCTGACGAGAGCGAACGCGATTTTCGCATCCGGCTACAGCAGCGTGCACGCGAGCAGCGGGACGCGCAGGTCGAGGCGTTGCGCCGCAAGTACGCCACGCGTATGGCAACGCTGCGCGACCGTCTGGCGCGCGCGCAGGCGGCATTGGCGCGCGAGAAAGCGCAGCAGCAACAGCAGCAGTTGAGCGCTGCGGCATCGGCGTGGGCGCCATACGCGCGCGATGCGCAGGGGAACCTCGTGCCGGCGTGGTAACGACGTTCGCTACCGGTAGGCGGCTTCCAAACGGGGCATGATCGCTTCCCAGTCGTACCCTGCGTATGCCAGTTCCCGCCCCGCAGCACCCAGTGCGCGTCTGGTCGCCGGGTCGTCCAGCAGGCGCAGGATAGCCCCGGCGAACTGTTGCGGCGTGTCTGCCAGCAGACAGTGAGCGCCATTGCGCAGCCCAACGATGCCCTCGACACCGAGCGACGTGCTGACGACCGGCGCTTCCAGGGCAAACGCCTCGAGCACCTTCAGGCGGATGCCGCCGCCGATGCGCATGGGCACAACATAAACCGTCGCACCTGCCAGATAGGGGCGCACATCTGTCACCTCGCCGGTGAGCACGAGGCGCCTCTGGTCTGCAAGACGCTGCAATACAGATGCGGGACGTTTCCCAACCGCCAGCAGGCGGACGTCGGGACGGCGGGTGTGGATCTGCGGCACAACGGCATCGACAAACCAGACGAGCGCATCGACATTCGGGCGGAAATCGAGCGTTCCGCTGAACACGAGGGTCGGAGCGGCAAACGACAGCGGCGCGCGATGCTCGTGGGCAAGCGCGGCGCGGCTGAAGAAAGTCGTGTCCACCCCATTCGGCGCAACCACGAAGCGCGTTCCGCCGAGCCGCTCCAGCGCCCGGCGGTCTTCCTCGGACACCACGATCGTCACGTCGCACTTCCGCAGCGCGTCGCGTTCGTAGGACGCCAGTTTCACCCACTGGATCAGAGAATATGCGCCGCCAGCGCCGCGCCGCACCGGATTGGAGAGGGTGAGCGCAGCGCGCAAATCGGTGAGTGCAGCGCGCTTTTGCAGCACATACTCGGCGTTGAATTGATCAAGGACCAGCCAGGGACGATTGGCCAGCGGCTTCCCGCCAGCGGATGCGAGGCTCAGCAGATACGGCGCCATCTCGATGCTTTCCGCCTGCACGATATCGAACCGTTCGGAGGCTGCCAGATCGTTCAGCGCAGCGTGGAAGGCAGGCGATCTATTCCGCAGCGCCATATCGGGGAATGGCGAGGCAAAGGTCGTCCATGCGCGGCGCAGCGCGGAACGCGGCGCAGGTCCACGCACCGCAACGACCCGGCACAGGTCGCGGAGCGGCGCCAGCGCCTGTTCTGCGGCGGCATCAGGCGCGAAGGTGAGACACGTGAGGGTATGACGCTGCGCCAGACCACGAATGATCTGATAGATGCGCATCGTCCCGCCGCCGCGCGGCGGATACGGCGGATAGGGCGAGAGGAGCAGGATCTTCATGCAACGCTTCAGATCGCGCCATTGATCCAGGGCGCGACGAACGTCCAGAGGCGCGGCAGGAAAACAATCAAACCGACGGCGACGGCGCCAATCGCCGTGAGCAGCACCGTTCCGGCAGCCACATCCTTGGCGATCTTGGCGAGCGGATGGAACCCGGGCGTCACCAGATCGACGACCGCTTCGACCGCAGTATTGACCCCTTCCGCAGCGAGCACCAGAGTAATGGTCAGCGCCAGCGCCAGCCACTCACCACGATCAATGTTGAAGAGAAAGCCCAGCGCAATCGCAACGCTTCCCGCCGCCACGTGGATCTGCGCATTCCCCTGCGTGCGCAGTAGATGACCAATCCCCGCAAATGCGAAAGGAAACGAACGCAGACGTTGCTCTACCCAGCGAATGGACCGGCGGCGCCGCGCTCGCATGGCGCGCATATGCGGCGTACCGGTAGTACGGTACCCGGTGACAACCGGTCGATCCGTTGCTGGAGACTGATGATTGGTTGCCATGATCACCCCTCACGGCTCAAACCAAGCGCACCAAGGATCGTCTCCTCGCGTGCGCGCATTTCGGCTTCGTCACCCGGACCACGCTCGTGGTCATAGCCCAACACGTGCAGAACGCCATGAACAACAAGAAACGCCAGCTCGCGCTCACGCGAATGGCCGTACTCCGCCGCCTGCGCCACCACCCGATCCCAGGAAATGGCAATATCCCCCAGATAGCGCGGCGCATCGGGAGAGCGCACAAAAGCGCTATCGCCATCCGCCTCTGCAAACGAGAGCACATCGGTTGGCGTATCGACGCCGCGATACGTCTGATTCAGGTGTTGCAATTCCGCATCATCGGCGATCAAAATGCTGATCTCCACCGGACCGGCGATCTGTTCTGAGCGCAACGTTTGCTCAACGGCGCGTTCGACGATCGCAACATCAACCAGCCCGGCGTACTGTGGAACGACCTGAACATCGACCACGATTTCAGTAGCATCCATAAGAAATAGAACACCTGTCAAGGCAATCAGGTTACGGGTTTCCCCGGCGTATAATCGACGCGCGGATGGTAGATTCCCTGCAAGGTTGTAATGAACGCCTGACGAATACGCGCCAGGTCTTGCAGCGTCAGCGGGCACTCATCGAGTTGCCCGCTGCGCACTCGTTCCTCGATAATCGCCGTCACCAACTCTTCGAGCGTTTTTCCATTTTCGCGCACCCGCGCATCGCCGTTATTCGCTTCGCGGCTGGAAATCACGCTGCCTGCCTGGAATTTCGAGCGCACCGTCGCCTCAACCGAATCGGCGAGCATCATGATACCCTGTTCGCGGGTGCGCGGTCGCGGACCAGGGTAGCGATAATCCTCTATATTGACGGTATCGTGCTGCTGGAGAGCGCGTTGATAGAAATATTTGATCACACTGGTGCCGTGGTGGGTGATAATGAAATCGACGATCTGCGATGGCAAACCGGCGGCAATCGCCATTTTCCGCCCCTCACGCACATGGTCGGCAATGATCTGGGCGCTGATCAGCGGGTCGAGATCATCGTGGACATTCTCGCGGTCGCTCTGGTTATCGGTGAAAAAGAACGGGCGAATGGTCTTGCCGATATCGTGATAGTACGATGCGACGCGCAGCAGGAGGGCATCGGCGCCGATCGCTTCCGCCGCGCTCTCTGCCAGATTGCCGACCGCGACGCTGTGGTAGTAAGTGCCGGGCGCTTCACGGATCAGGCGACGCAGCAGCGGTTGCGCCGGATGCGCCAGTTCCATCAACCGGAGGGGGGTGACGATGCCAGCCAGTTGACCGGCCAGGCTGTACAGACCGAGCGCCAGAATTGCCGAGAGGGCGCCGTTGACGCCGCTTACCGCCAGAATCGTCAGCGCCTGATCGAACGTCGGGATCGCACCGTTGAGGAGATGAAAGGCGAACTGTGCAGCAACCATCGTCAGAGACACTGCCACACCGCCGATGAAGAACAGCAACGAGCGTTCACCGCGCCCTATCAGAAATGCTCCGGCGATTCCCCCCAGAAAGAGGGTGATCACCGTCGCCAGTTGATTGTCGCTCAAACTGGCAATGACCGCGCTGAGCACCACGACGCTCATGAGCGACAGACCGATATTGAAGAGGGCTGCCAGCAACATGGCGATCAACGCGAGAGGAAAGGCATGGGTCCACTGAACGCCAAACGGCACGACGAGTCGCGCTGCAACGATTGCCAGCGCTATGAACCCGAAAACGAGCAGAAGCGGTCGCACCTCCTTCAGCGCCTCACGTTGAGCGACTGTGACATACACGCCAAAGGTGCTGGCGAACAACAGCGCCAGCAGCGCTCTGCCTCCCAGCGCCGCCCAATTCGTTCTTGTGCGCAGCGCCCCCAGCGCCTCGAGTTTTTCCAGAACATCAGGGGTCACAACATCCCCCTGACGCACAATGCTTTCGCCTTCGAGGATTCGAACCGTCACCGGTTGCACGGCACTGCGGACTTCCTGTTTACGGCGTTGCGTGGCCGCCTCATCAATAAACTGGTTCATTTTCAGAAACGAACCGCTGAAGAGCGCGATCAATTCCGCCTGTTCCGGCGTATCCGTCTGGAGAGACGCCCAATAGGGCAGCGTGAACGAGCGCAGATCGGCGATCCGTTGATCGTTGAGCATATAGCGGTTCTCACTCAGCGCTCGATCGTACAGTTCCAGCGAAAGGGAACTGATCACTGCCCACGACTCATCCGTCTGGCGGGCAATAACGCCTGCCAGTTCAGGCGAAATAATCAGCGTACTGTTGGGCAGGCTCGTCAGGCGTTCGCGCTCCTGCGCCTTTGACAGCGTCGGATCGTCACGGATCTGCGTTATTGTTTGCAGCAGGTTCTTGAGTTCGGCGCGCTGCTGAATGGGGATGCTCATATCGCGCGAGTAGACCACCGTATCGGCGGAACTCTCAGCGCGGGCGCGTTCCTGTTCGGTGCGCCACTCACTCACATAGGTGATCGTCCGATCGGCCTGAATATCACGCGGACTCGGTCGCCCAAGTTGCAGATCGGGAGCGATAGCGGGTTGCCATGCCAGCGCCAGCCAGATAACCAGGGCAAGCCCCAGACTGAGCCCTGCTGTCAGGCGTCGCCAGGCGCGTTGCGGCGAATGAAGCGGTGTTTCGTCCATCTGAGGCTGACCTGGACGGCCCGATCGATTGAACCAGTGTGCAATCTTCATAGCGAAGCTGCGCCTTCGCACATCGGCGCCCGGTCACTGCGCCTGGCTCAGGAGATCGCGCGCCACCTGATTGATCAGACGCCCATCGGCGCGCCCTTTGAGCCGCTGCATCAACACCGGCATAACCCTGCTTATATCGGCAGGACCGGCAGCGCCGATCTCATCGATAATCGCCTTAACGAGGGGACGCAGTTCTTCCGCCGAAAGTTGCTGCGGCAGGTATGCCTGCAGAATCGCCGCTTCCGCTTCTTCTTTCTCGGCGAGATCGGTGCGCCCTCCCTTGCGGTACAGGTCGGCCGCTTCGCGTCTACGTTTGACCTCTTTTGTGATAATCTCCTGCTCTACCGCCTCTGCCAGCACGGTATCACGATCAATTGTCGCAAGCGCGGCTGCGTCGGCCGACTCGCCGCCAGCCGCGTCGAACGCGGCTTTCACCTGCGCCATTTGCGCTTTCTTCAAAGCGTCGATCGCCATGCGGATCGTATCCACGCGCAGTCGATCGCCGCCTTTCAATGCCGTCTTCAGATCGTTCTGCAACCGTTCGAGCAATGCCATACCCATTCTCCGCCTATTGGCGCGTTCCGCCCTACAGTACCACGTGTCGCGGATGCACGCGCAACTTTTCCGCCGCCACAATCGCCTGGATCTGCGCCACGGCGTCGTCCAGGCGATCGGCGCGGTTCAGCACAATATAATCGAAGGCATCGAGCGCTTCCATCTCTTGCTGCGCCACACTCAGGCGACGGTCGATCTCTGCGCTGCTCTCGGTGCGGCGCTGCTCGAGACGCACGCGCAGTTCGTCGATATTTCCGGGCGCCACGAACACGAGCACCGCTTCGGGCGCCAGCCGGCGAACGGTGGCAGCGCCCTGCACATCGATCCGCAGCACCACATCACGCCCCGATGCCAGCGCATCACGCACCTCGGATGCTGGAATTCCCTTGTAGTAACCGTAGACCCGTGCCCATTCGATCAACTCGCCCTGGCTGATCATCTCCCGAAAACGTTCAGTTGTCACAAAATGATAATCGTACCCTTCACGTTCACCTGCGCGCATCGGACGATCAGTTGCAGTGACGACGAAGTGAAACGGCACCTTCAGTTCACGCATCCGGTTCAGAATAGAGTCCTTTCCGACGCCTGACGGACCGGAGATGACGATCAACAGCGGGTATGCTGGCAAACCGTCGAGTAATGGATTGCGATCAGCGACGGGCATACTCCTCCTTTACCAATACTGCGTGCTATAATTCGGACTGCAATGTATTTCGATGCACTGACTCTTGCCACCGTCGTCGATGAGTTGCGCGCCACCATCGTGGGGGGGCGCGTACAGCGCGTATTCCTGCCCGGCGCGCTGAGCGTCGCGCTCGAAATCTACTCCGGTCGTCGCTTCTATCTACTCCTCTCAGCCCATCCGCAGTTTGCGCGCGTCCAGTTGAGCCCTGTGCGCATTTCGCGCGGCGCCGATGCGACGCCGCCACTGTTGCTCTTGTTGCGCAAATATGTCAATCACGGCCGGATTACTGCTGTCGAGCAGCCCGATCTGGAGCGCGTGCTGCTGCTAAGTATAGCCAAACGTCCCCTCCCGCGCAACTCCGAACATGAAGCGGATCTCGACGATGATGATGCCCCGCCGGATAACGCCGCGCCGGAGGAGGAAACGCTGTGGTGCGAGTTGATCGTCGAGATCATGGAACAGCGCAGCAATATCGTGCTGGTTGGCGACGACAATATCATTCTGGCGGCAGCGCGGCACGTGACACCGCGCATGAGCCGCCGCCCGGTGCTGCCGCGCGAACCGTATGAACTGCCGCCCATTCAGGCCAAACGCGATCCCCGGCAGGCGACGGCCGTCGAACTGCGCGACGCCATCCCGGATGGTCAACCCGATCTCGCACGCGCACTGGTAGGCGCTTATCGCGGGTTATCGCCACTTGCGGCGCGCGAGGCGGTGTATCGGGTGATGGGGCGCACGCTCGTGCCGGTCAGCGCCGATCTGCCGTGGGACGCGCTTGCCGGCGCGCTGCGCCGGTTGTGGCAGATGCCCCCGTCACCGCATCTTGTCATCGATGAGAGCGGTCCGATCGCGTTTGCGCCATATGAGATAACGCATCTGGCAGGAGCGCGTCCCTGCGCCTCGATGAGCGCCGCGCTCGATGCGTACTATGCGGCGCGTGAGCGCCTGACGGCGCACCAGCAACGTCGCGACGCGCTGCGCGAGCGGTTGAACGATGCACGCGAGCGCCTGGAGCGGCAGCGATCCGCCTTGCAATCCGAATTGCAGCGTGCAACAGACTTCGAGCGCTTGCGCTGGGAGGGAGAGATGATCTTCGCTTTTCTCCACGCGCTGACACCGGGGCAGGAGCACCTCGAGGTCGAGGGGCGCACGATTACGCTCGACCCGCGCAAATCGCCGGTTGAATGCGCCCAGGAGCGGTTTCGCGCCTACGACAAAGCCAAAAGTGCACTTGCAGGCGTGCCGGAACGACTGCGCGCCGTCGAGTTGCGGCTGGCAGGTCTCGATGAAACGCTGGCACTGCTGGACTTGGCAGAGCGCTTCGAGGAGATTGAAGCGATGACGCGCGAGGTGGAAGCAGAAGGGCACCTTGGACCCGCAGCCGCGGAGCGCACCCGCAAGCGTCCGGCGCGTCCTCTGCCTCCCCTGCGCCTTGAGTCGAGCGACGGACTGACGATCTATGTCGGGCGAACAGCGCAACAGAACGAGCAGGTCACCTTCCGTCTCGGCGCCCCCGATGATCTCTGGCTGCATGTGCGCGGCGCGCCTGGCGCCCACGTCATTATCAAAACCGGAGGACGGGAGGTTCCAGAATGCACGATCGTGGAAGCGGCGGCGCTGGCGGCATACTACAGCGGTCTGCGTTCATCGGCGAGCGTCGATGTCGAGATTGCGCGGCGCCGCCACGTGCGCAAGGTGCGCGGCGGACCAGCGGGTCTGGTGACGTACCAGGCGGAGCGCGCCGTGCGGGTGGCGCCACGACCACCGTGGTAGCGCGATGCACAAAAAAGCGTCCGCGAAACGCGGACGCCAGAGAACAAAAGAAACAATTGCGCGATTTTGACACAAGCCGACTACGTCGAGGGCCAGCGCTCGATAATCCGCTGATACCACAGACCGCTCACGGTGTTGCCCATAACGGAAATAATACCGATAACCACCAGAACAATGAGCGCCAACAAAAGCGAATACTCCACCAAACCCTGACCTTCGCCGTGCAGGAGCCGCCAGGTCTGCACACGTACCGCCATCTGACATACTACATCATTGATGGCGGTGTACCACGTCGACAGCCGCCGTTCCATGCGTTCTCACCCCCTTTACACTGATGTGCCTGGGCCGATGTTCGAGGTGTTGACAGCGGGTGGTCGTGAATGAGTCTGCAATGCGCTGCCGCATGAAAACTGCAGACGACGCCACGCAGGCGTACACCCTGTCGGTTAAGATTATATCAACCCGCGCAATAGCCCGACAGTACCTGATGCACCGGTACCATTGGATGCCATACGAACATGCATCGTGGTTGATGGTGGGATGCCTTCCATCTTTCACACTTTTCATCGAGAAACTATGGCGCAGATGACGGTCACCGCCTGGTCAGCAGGCGCTGCACTCATCGGGCGACCCATGCCACAGTCAGCGGCGCCCGCGCGATCCACGGCGCACGGGTGACGGTCATCGTGGGCGGGTGCAGCGCCGTAACCATGGTTCATATAATGAAGGCATTCACACTCCAGCGAACCATCGCGCATGTGCCGTGCCGTAATGAACCATACAAAGAACGCCATGAAGATTCATTCTCCTGCCAGCCCAACACGTATCGACGACGACCTTATCGCTGCCGCGCTTGCAGCAATCCATCTCTATCTGGAAGCCGAACAATCGGAGTCTATCGAAGCGGCGCCGCCACGGAGCGCCTGGCAGGCAGCCGCGCTGGTCGCAGCGCAGGGTGGCATGCCAGCACGTGGAGATCGCGCGGTCACCTGGAGAACGGTTGATCGTATCGGTCGCGCCGCGCGCTGGAGTGCTGGCATTCTGGGAACATTCGATTGATTGTGTGCAGTGAGGGGCATATGTTCGACACAGTTCTGGTCGCCAATCGCGGTGAGATTGCTCTGCGCGTGATGCGCGCCTGCAAGGAATTGGGTTTGCGGACAGTCGCCATTTACAGCGAAGCCGACCGTCACGCGCCGCATGTGGCGTATGCCGATGCCGCCTATCTGGTGGGGACGGCTTCAGCCGCGCAAAGTTATCTGAACATCGAGCGGATCATCGAAGTCGCGCGCGAGTCGGGGGCTGGCGCGGTGCATCCGGGGTATGGCTTTCTGGCAGAAAATCCTTCATTTGCGCGCGCTGTTACGCTTGCCGGCCTGGTGTTCATCGGTCCTCCGGCGGAGGTGATGGATCGTATGGGCGGGAAAGTTGCCGCGCGCCGCGAGGCGAAAGCCGCAGGGGTGCCGGTAGTGCCCGGGACGCTCCATCCCATCGGTACGCTCGAGGAATTACGCGCATGCGCTCACGAGTACGGCTATCCTATCGCCATCAAAGCCGTGGCTGGCGGCGGCGGGCGCGGCTTCCGCGTCGTATTCGAGGAGAGCGAATTGCGGCAGGCGTTCGAGAGTGCGCGCCGCGAGGCGGAACTTGGTTTCGGCAACGCTGATGTGTATGTCGAGAAATATCTTACCGATCCGCGCCATATTGAGATTCAGGTGCTGGCAGACGCCTATGGAAATGTGCTCCACCTTGGCGAGCGCGAGTGTTCGATCCAGCGCCGTCATCAAAAGTTAATCGAGGAAAGCCCATCGCCAGTGATGACGCCTGAGATGCGCAAGCGCATGGGAGAGGCGGCCGTGCGCCTGGCGCAGCAGGTCGGGTATGTCAGCGCCGGTACGCTGGAGTTTATCTACCAGGATGGCGAGTTCTATTTCCTCGAAATGAACACCCGCATTCAGGTCGAGCATACCGTCACCGAGATGGTGACCGGCATCGATCTGGTGAAGGCGCAGTTGCGGATTGCGCGCGGTGAACGGCTCTGGCTGACGCAGAGCGACGTTGCGATCCGCGGGCATGCGATTGAATGCCGGATCAATGCGGAAGATCCTGCCAGCAACTTCCGCCCCTCGCTGGGAACGCTCGTCGAGTACAGCGAACCGTATGGCTTTGGCGTGCGTGTCGACAGCGGCGTGCACAAGGGGTATACTATTCCGCAACATTACGACTCGCTGATTGCCAAGTTGATCTGCTGGGGCGACGATCGCGCCGAGGCGATTGCGCGCACACGTCGCGCTCTGATGGATTACCGGATCGTTGGTGTGGCGCATACCATTCCGTTCCACATCCTGACCATGTCGCATCCGGTGTTTCAGGAGGGCAAAGCGACGATCAATTTTATTCCGCAGCACCTTGCGGATCAGCTGGGCACTCTGGTTCAGGGTCCTTTGAGCCCGGTGTCAGCCAGTGCCGTATCCAGCGGGCCGGCGCGCATCTTCGAGGTTGAGGTCAATGGACGGCTCTTTGCCGTGCGGGTGGCGGAAGCCGAGACGCGCGCAGAGCGGACGGAACGGCGCGCCCGGCAGTCAGGCGACCGCGCTGCGCATCGCGCACTCCATCCCATCGCCGATGGGGTTGCCAGTGCGCTGCAGGGAACCATCTCGGCAGTGCTGGTGACGCCTGGTCAGGAAGTGGAAGCGGGGCAGGTGGTGTTCGTGATCGAAGCCATGAAGATGGAGAACGAAATCGCTGCGCCGCGCAAGGGGGTCATTGGCGAGGTGCGCGTGCAGGTCGGGCAGACCGTCGAGCCTGGCACGGTGCTGGCAACCTATCGCGCCGCCGGAGACATTGCAGCATAACTGTGTGGGAGATCTATGGTTGCACCAGAACTCTTTGTCGCCAGCGTCACACCATTCACATCGCCGTCAGGCGCTGTCGATCATGCGTTCATCATCAGGCATCTGCGCTGGCTGGAGGCGCAGGGGGTCGATGGCGTCGTGCCGTGCGGCACAACCGGCGAAGGGCAGTCGTTGAGCGTTGCCGAGCGGATGGCCATCTTCGACACGGTGGCGCAACATCGTGGGCGGATGCGGGTGTTTGCGGGAACCGGCTGCGCTGCATTGAGCGATACGATCGCACTGACGCGCTACGCCATCGAGCGCGGCGCCGAGGCGGCGCTGGTGTTGCCGCCGTTCTATTTCAAGGATCTGAGCGACGCCGGTTTGCTTGGGTACTACCGCGCGCTATGCGATGCGCTGCCGTCCGGCGCACGCCTGATCCTGTACCACATCCCGCCAATCAGCCAGATCCCCATTTCTCCCGCTGTGATCGCAGGGCTTTACCAGAGCCATCCGCACATGGTGTACGGTTTGAAGGACAGCGGCGGCGATCCGGCATATCTGGCGACGCTGACACGGCAGTTTCCCGAATTGCGCGTGTATGTCGGCAGCGCAGCGCTGCTGGCGCAGGCGCTCCGCGATGGCGCAGCGGGCGGAATCTTTGCGCTGAGCAATGCCTTCCCGCGTGAGATGCGCGCCGTGATGACCGCCTCCCTGACCGGCGGCGATGTGGAGGCTGCTCAGCGGCGGGTGACGGCGCTCAGCCAGGCGCTGAAGCCATATGGCAACCCGCCGGCGATCAAGGCGCTGCTCGCGCGCCTCGCCGATCTGCCATACGCCTCATCGCGCGTTCCGCTCGTCGATCTGACCCCCGACGAAGCCGAGGCCCTGTGGATGGCGGTACAGCAGGTCGAAGCCCAATCGCCCGCCGACTGAAGCCGCAGGTTGCGCTGCGCGAAACCCGCCAGCGCGGGCTCTCCAGTAGGTCGCGCTGGCGGACATGGCAGAACAAAGCCGCGCCCTTCAGGTCCACGGCATGGCTGGCGTTCGCGCCAGGAAGCCGCGTTTAGAATTGCAGGCGACGGATAGCCCTGCGTGGAAGGGAAGAGTTCAACTGTCCCGGCGACTGAGACAGAAGCCACCCCTCAGGAGTTCGATGGAAAAACCTGCCGGTGAGAACGTCCATTCTCACAGTTTCGCCCCTGACGTTCTGACGACGGTATGGTAAATCTCCTCGATCTGGCGCGCTGCGCGTTCCCACGAGAGGTCACGCACGGCGCGCTCGCGCACGCGCCGGCCCACCTCCTGCGCCCATTCCGGCTGATCGAGCGCCAGCGCAATCTTTGCCGCCAGGTCTTCGGCGCTGCCGTAAGCGGCGTACATGCCGCAGTCTCCGAGAAACTCGCGCGCGACCGGCGTATCGAAAGCGACAACCGGCAACCCCATTGCCATGTAGTTGCCGATCTTGCCGTTTCCTTCCGTCCGGCTCATCTTCGGCGCGACCGCCACATCGCCAAGCGCCAGGTAGGCGTGCAGGTCGCGGTAGAAAATGCGCCCTGGCAGCGTGACATGACTGCCCACACCGAGCGACTCAGCATAGGCGCGATAACTGGCCGGGTCGGGGTGCCCCATGATGAGGAAATGCACATCCGGTCGATGCGCAGTGACGATCCGCGCTGCCTGGATCAGATGATGCGTTCCCTGGTATGGCGCCAGCAGCCCGATGTAGACCACAATCCGCCGATCTGCGGGAATGCCGAGCTGGCGACGCAGTTCGCGGCGCTGCGCTTCCCATTCCGGTGATCCGTCGAAAGGGCGGAAGCGCTGTGTGTTGACGCTGTCAACAACCGTGTAGAGCCGGCTGGGATGCACGGAACCATCGCGGCGCAGCAGGTTTGCTGCATTGACGGTCGAGGTGATGACGGCGTCGGCGTTGCGGTTGATCCGGCGTTCCAGGCGCGTCAACAACGGGAAGAGCGGATTTGTGCGCTTAATGAAGCCGTGATCGAGCATCTCGCTGGTCATGCTTCCCTGATAATCCAGGATGAGCGGAATGCCCAGCAAACGCTTCAACGCCAACCCGATGAAGGCTGCTTCATGGGTATGGGCATGAAGAATGGTTGGACGGATCTCCAACGCGACACGCAGGCTGCGCCATGCCAACCCGACATCCAGGTACAGTTTGTGGCGCGACGAACCGACGACAGCACGCCGAATCCAGGGAACGTCCCATGAACGACGGATGTCGAGACCAGGCATATCGTCGCCATTGTGGTAGGTTGCCAGCACCAGCCGATGCCCGAGTTGCTGAACGGCTTTCGCCTCCTCCCAGATGCGCACATGGTTGCCGTAATCCGAAAAAAAGCTGGTCGACGCCAGCATCAGAATCGTGTAAGGCACGGGTTATCCTGATAGTATCAGATGGCGGGCAGTTGCGCCAGCCAGATCGGCAGTTGGCTGATGTGCGATAACGTCACGTATCTGCCAGCCATTGCTCCTTCGTCGGTCACACGTTCGTGGTCCCAGGTCAGATGGTATGGAATGTAGACAGCGTTCCCGCCGACTTCAATCACCGGAAGGATATCAGATTTCAGCGAATTGCCAACCATCAAGAAGCGGCGTGGTTCGATGCCGTGCCGACTCATCACGGCGGCATAGACGTCGGGCGTCTTTTCGCTGACAATCTCGACATGCCGGAAATAATCGGCGATGCCGGAGCGTGCGATCTTGCTTTCCTGATCGAACAGATCGCCTTTGGTAATCATCATCAGCCGATACGAGTCACAAAGCGCTGCAATTGTTTCGCGCACCCCCGGCAACAACTCGACCGGCGCGCGCAGCATATCGCGGGCAAAGTCGATGATCTGACGAATCTCACGCGCCCCGATGCGCCCATCGGTCACCTCAATCGCGGTTTCGATCATCGACAGGGTAAATCCTTTGATCCCATACCCGAAGAACGCCAGGTTGCGCATTTCGGTTGCATACAACCGTTGATCGATCGTTGCGACGTCCTGAAAAGGCGCAAGCAGACGCTTAAATCGATCCTGCGTGAGAGAATAGAGGTTCTCGTTGTGCCAGAGCGTATCGTCGGCGTCAAATGCGATAGTCGTGATCATAGGGGTTAGGGGTTAGGGGTTAGAGAACCTTCCCACCTTTCACCTTCCACCTGGAACCTTCCCACCTTCCTGACCTTCCACCTTTCCACGTTCAACGTTCAACCTTCAACATTCGCACCTGCAACCGACAACGGCTCTACCTGTCACCTTTGCACTTTCCACCCTCGCACCGCATCCCTCTCACCTGTCACCGTCGATACGCCTCATCCAATATCTCGACGATATGGCGCACCTGCATCTTCGAGCTGCGGCGTCGCAGCCCGCTTTCGAGTTGCAGATGACAGCCAGGGTTCGCCGTGACGATGACCTCTGCGCCGGTGGCTTCTGCGTGGTTCAGTTTGCGTTCACCGAGGCGGGTCGCCATGTCGGGTTGCGTCACATTGTAGATGCCAGCCGAACCACAGCAGAGCGACGACTCTTGCATTTCACGCAGGGTGACGCCAGGGATGGCGCGCAGGAGTTGGCGCGGTTGGGCGCTGATGCGCTGCGCATGCACCAGATGGCATGGCTCCTGGTACGTCACCGTCAGATTCAGCGGGTGCATGGCGGCGGTATTCAGGTCGAGCGCCGCCAGAAACTCCGTCACATCCTTCACTTTTGCGGAAAAGCGATCAGCGCGCTCCGCCCACTGCGGATCATCGTGGAGCAGATGCCCATATTCCTTGAGCGTCGAGCCGCACCCGGCGGCATTGACGATAACTGCATCGACCCCCAACCCCTCGAATGCGGCAATATTCTGACGCGCCAGGTCCCGCGCGCCGTTCAGGTCGCCGCCGTGGGCATGGAGCGCGCCGCAGCACCCCTGATCTGGCGGCAGGATGACCGTGCAGCCATTCTTGCGCAACACACGAATGGTCGCCTCGTGAACGTCGGCGAATGCCGTGGACATGATGCAGCCGGTGAGCAACGCAACGGTGAAACGTTCTGCGCCTTCCGCCGGGAGGACCTGCCCTTCGGGAACGGCAAATCGATCGCAGATCGGCGGCAGGAGCGCCTCGGTCTCAGCGAGTTTCAGGGCGCGGAGCGCGCCGCTGCGCCGCGCCAGCGCCTGTGCGCCGCTCTTCTGATAGAGCCACATCAGGCGTGAAAAGAGGCGAAACAGCCCTGGACGGCGGAAGAGAACGCCAAACGCGCCGAAGCGCAGGAGGCGCGCCAGCCAGGGATGCGGCGGGAGGCGTCCATCAGCCTTTGCCTGCTCGATCTGCGTGCGTGATGTCTCCAGGATCTGGCCATACAACACGCCACTGGGGCAGACGGCTTCACAGGCGCGGCAGTTGAGGCAGGCGCTCATCTGCTCCTGGAAAACATCGCTCTCCATGCCGATGCGCCCATCCGCGACGGCTTTCATCAGGTAGATGCGGCCACGCGGCGAAAACTGCTCGAGCCCGGTTTCGCGGTACGTCGGGCAGGCAGGCAGACACAGCCCACAGTGAACGCACGAATTGATCACGGCATCGCTGGGAATATCGGGACCGGCAAACGGAACGCTGACAGTAATTTCGTGCTCGGCAATCATGGCGTCGGCTTTCGTGTCTAGCAGGTCCAGGGATATGCTATCCAGGGTGCAGTTCACCACAGGGCGCAGCAGTCCTGGCAGAGCGGCATCCAAACGTACACATTTCTCAGCGCCCGTATGATACCGTTTCCCTGCGCAGCGTGCAAATCGAGGAACTGGCAGGAAACGCCGTCAGTGTATGCCGTTCGCTAATGCGTTCTCGCAGCCGTCAGCGATTGAAATTGCCCCTGCGGCTGACGGTCCGCCGGCGCGGACGGGACGGAAGCGTCCATGCAGGAGGACGTCCGGTAGACTGTCTACCCGGCGCACCCCCGCATCAGGCATGACTCATATGTCGGGTTGCATTATCGATCTCATTCTGGCGGGCATGCGCTGCATCAGAACGACCCGCGCGGGCATCGCCACCCACGCCAATCGCACAAAGCCCCGCGCACGCGGCTGGCGTCCAGGATCGCGCAGACGAACGGTCGCCGAAGCCCCGCGCGCGCGGCTGCCGT
>ERZ1685331.13-NODE-13-length-75827-cov-20.375125_pt1 | contig 75827 bp, 57 predicted proteins | sample MGYA00580194_ERZ1685331 | MGnify/ENA primary metagenome ERZ1685331 (study PRJEB41501, sample SAMN08275520) | hot springs metagenome | biome: alkaline hot spring; material: microbial mat | place: Russia: Ush-Beldyr | collected 2015-07 | depth 0.5 m m ...
AATACCTCTCTATTACTACACACAGATGATCTTCCACAACACCCCCTCACATTCCACCCCCCACCAAATAACGCCATCACCCACATCCGGGTCCAAAACAGAGACAAACAACCGCAGGTCGTCCGGCGATAGCCGTTGACCGCTGAAATATCGTTCGACCGCCGCTGACAGTTTGCCGGTCTGCTCGGTCATCCAGAAATGTGGCGGCTGTGGAACCGGGAACGGATAGGGATAATCGGGATTGGGCGCATAGATCAGATCATCGATCTGTTCTGGAAGATCGGACATAACATATGCTCCTGAACATGTCACTTGCATTGCAGGATAGCGGGCTTTGGGGTATGATAACAGTCAGAGCAGGACGCCAGCAAATCGGAGAGGAGGTGAACCCCCACCTGTGGCACGGTCGAAGATGGGGAAGGACGAGAGACGACCGTTGTCATTGATGTTCAACCCGGCATCTGTCGGCGCACATTGGTCGTGTTAGCGCAGAGACAGGCAATCAAAACAGAGCACCATATCATCTCTTGGAGTATTCTTTATGTCGCAAAACGGGAATGGTTCGTCTGGGGGAATGCGGTGGTTTCGAGCAGATTTACACATTCATACTCCTGCCTCAGAAGACTATGCGGAACCAGAAGTCGCTTTTCTTGACATTCTGCAGGAGGCCGAGCGACGGGGTCTCGATATCATCGCATTTACCGATCACAACACAGTTCATGGATACGAATTGATGCGTCAGGAGATCGAGTTTCTCCAGACGCTCGAACGCCAGCAGCGCATCACTGAGGAGGAGCAGAGTCGTCTCAACGAGTACCGGCGTTTACTGGCGCGGATCACGGTTCTGCCCGGGTTTGAATTCACATCACATTACGGCGCGCATATTCTGGGGGTTTTTGCCCCTGACCGTCCTGTCAGTCTGATCGAGGCGACGCTGTTGCAACTTGGCGTTCCGCCCGACCTGCTCAAGAAGGGCGCATGTTCGATTGTCGATACGCGGCATGTAACGGACGCCTACGAAATCATCAATCGCGCCGGCGGCATTGTCATTGCGCCACATGCCAACGGACCAAATGGCGTCATCACCGAAACGCTGCGCATGGGCACGAGTGGTCAGGCGCGCGTCGCCGCCACCCAGCATCCATCGCTGCATGCACTCGAATTCATCAACTTCTACACCGACCACGAGAAGTTTACGTCACCGACGTTCTACAACGGGAAAACCGAACACTATGAACGCCGCATGTTCTGCATCCAGGGGTCTGATGCCCATCGGCTGAGGCGGGTGAATGCCGGGGAAGGGAATGGCTGGCATCGCTGCGGCATCGGCGACCGTTATGTCGAGTTTCTCCTGCCTGCGCCAACCTTTGCCGCCTTGAAGGAACTGTTTGCGTCGAACGATTTCGACCGGGTGCGCGTTCCCAAGCGCGATCAGAAGCAGTGGGAGATCGATACGCTCCGGTTCGGCGCACAAAACGACCGCCAGGCGTTGCGCCCGGAGTCTGCCGCCGAGACGCTCTGGCAGGATGTGGCGGCACTGGCGAATGTTGGCGGTGGGACGTTGATCATCAGCGGCGCTGGCGCTCAACTGACCGGCGTCGAACACCCGGAGCAACTGAGCGAGACGCTGCGGCGCAGCGTGCAGGAACGATTGAACCCGCAACCATACCTGACGTTCGAGCTGATCGCGTATGAAGGACGCGACCTGTTGCGTGTCGAAGTGCGCGCCACCGAGTCGCCGCCGTATGTCGGAAGCGATGGCGTCGTCTACACGCGGCACGGGGGTGAGACCGTCATTGCCGACCGCGCTGAAATCATTCAACTGTGCCGGCGCGCACTGGCGGAAGGCGCCGCCACGCCGCTCGACAACGGCCAGGAACTGGATATGCCGCGCAGCGGCGTCGAGATTGTCGAAGCCCAAAAGCGCGCCGGCGTCTGGTTGTACGAGGTGCGCGACCTGCGCACCACATCGGGGGTGACGCGCGATCACGCACAGGGGTTGTGGGCGTATGCCATCAACCGCTATGAGGACGTGCGCGAAGGGCGGATCGATCTGCAGAGCCAGGTAAAGTGGAAGGGGCGGCTTGGTTTGTGGCGCGCCTATCGGCAGGGCAATCGCACGAAGTACGATCTGGTGCATCGTGACGCCAACGGCGTGATCGATCATATCTTCTTCGGCGTCTCTGATTGGGGCTTGAGCCCTGCCTGGCAATCGCTGATCAATGATCGCGCCGGTGATGCACTCGAACATGAGCCGCGCTCGTTTGGCGACGATACGCCAGGCGATCCGGACGTGTTCGAGGAGCCAGGCAATGGTGCTGCGCCGTGGGGCGACCGGCGCCCGCGCTGGCGTGGGCGCGGCGGCGTCTGGCGCATTGGAAGCGATGCACACGGGCATGTGTTCTTCGATCTGATGATGCGCAACAAGGAAGGGAACGAGGTCAAGGAGTATCCTGGCGTGCCGCGCGAGAAACTGACCGAGGCGTGGATGAACCTGATTCGTGTGCCGCGCCCGCGCACCGGCATCGAGGTGGTTGAAATCATCACTGATGAGTTCGGCGAGCGCCGTTTCGTCTTCCGCAACCTGCGCACGGGCGAACTGAGCAATGCGCCCTGGCGTCTGCAGGATATCGAGGAAGGGACGGTTCGCCAATATGCGGCGCGTATGGCGCTGCAGGATATGCCGCTCGATGAGAGCAAAGTGCGCTGGTGGGGCAACCTGGGATACATGCGCCCGATGCGCAAGCAGGTCGATCTGGTCTACCGCGACGAAAACGGCGTTGACCACATCTACTATGCGGCGCGGCGCGATGAACTGTCGGGCGAGTGGCGCGAACTGCTCGATGAGTATGGAGAATTGTAGGCAGGTGAGTGCAGTGCTGAAACGTCTCTGGCTGGCATTCGTCATCCTGGCAGCGCTGGCAGCGCCCGGTGCATCCCGCACGGCAGCAGCACAGGAAGCCATCCTGCCAGCGAGGGTTCATCCATCCTCTGCTCAGGCAGGAGCGCGCTTCGATTTTCTGGCGGATGGGTTCCAGAGCGACGAACGGATCGATATGTGGGTCAACACACCCGATGGGCGCGCCCTGCCTGCCCGCCCGGACAGCGAATTGCAACGACGCGTCGCCCGTGATGGTCGCGCCGCCTGGAGCTGGACATCACCCGACGACGCCCAACCAGGAACCTGGTCGCTGGTGGCGCGCGGGCAGCGCAGCGGCACAGTGCGCGTTGGTCTCTTCACTATTCTGCCGCCGCCTGCGCCCGCTACGCCAGATGCCAATATGTTCCCCGCCGCCGGACGACCCGGTACGCGGTTTGTCTTCTTTGCCGCCGGGTTCGCCCCTGATGATCCCATCGGATTTTTCCTGACCGCACCCGATGGTGAGGAAACGCTGATCGCGGTCGAGCAGCCGCGGATCTTCAATGGTCGGGTCGACTGGGCGTGGACGGCGCCAGACAATGCTGCGCCCGGTGTCTGGCGCTTCCGCGTAAGGGGCGGAAACAGCCGGTTGGAACAAACAATTGCGTTCACGATCGAACGACCGGCGGCTACGGTTGGCGTGACGCCCGGGCGCAGTCGGGCAGGGGCGCTCTTTCAGTTCTTTGCGGAAGGATTGCAAGGGCGCGAAGGGGTCATTTTCTGGGTCAACCGTCCCGATGGTCGCACCGAAAAGGCAACTGCCGAGCGGGTGGCGATCAACGACGGGCGGGCGGAATGGTCGTGGATAGCGCCTGATGATGCGCCACCCGGTCAATGGTCGATGGTTGTGCGTGGCGTCAGCAGCGGCATCGAGCGCGTGGTTCTGTTCGAGATACGCTAATATGAATGACACTGAACTGGCGCGATGGCTCTATGAAGGAGCAGTGGCAGTGAGCGAAGGGCGGCGTGAGGAAGCGCGCCGCCTGCTGCTGCAGGTCCTTGAGCGCGATGAACAGAATGAGCAGGCGTGGCTCTGGTTGAGCGGCGCTGTCGAAGATCCGGCGGATCAGCAGATCGCGCTGGAGAATGTGCTGGCGATCAACCCCAACAATGCCGCAGCTCTGGCAGGATTGGAATGGCTGCGCACGCACGGTCAGAGCGCCGCCAGCGATACATTGGCGATACCCGCTGCCACAACCCCGCAGGACCCGGGTCCGTGGGCGCCGCCGCCGCCATACGACGAGAATGAGGTGGTTGAGATCTCGTGCTGGCAATGTCAGGCGACGCTCTACAGCGTCGCCCCGTTCTGCTGGCAGTGCAACGCGCCGGTGCACTCGTGCCACAACTGCGCCTTCCGCGATGACCCGCGCTGCAAGCAACTCCAGGGGCTGACCAGCCCGCTGGCATGGGCAGCCGTCAATGAGTGCCCGTGGTGGCGACCTGTGCCGCTGCGTTGAGCGCGGCTGCGTCTTCCCAGCCGACCCAGAAATTGTTGCGCTGGACATAACTGGCGACCCGCACGCGAATATTGGGCAGATCGGCGCGATCCGCCTCGTTGACCAGCACCACATTCGGGCGCGTTTTGAAATGCCGCATATACGCATCAACCGCCTCATCGATCTTCCGCTCGATCGGTTTTTTGGCGTTGTCGTCGAACCACATCATGTACATGGGAGCGCCTCCATTGTCTGCGGGGATGCACGTCCTGAACTCAGTGTATCAGAACATATGTTCAGTGTCAAGCACCAGGTACGGAGAACTGAGAATTGAGAACTGAGAATTGAGAACTGAGCCTGGTCTCGATCTGTTGGTGCGCTACCACATCGTGAGTAAGATACAGATCGCGCAGTAACGGAAGACCTTCCACAGCCGGACCCACAGGCAAAGAGGTGGTATTCTTCAGGGGAAGAGTGAACGGTTACCTGTGGTACATCCAGTGCCGCCGACGCGAACAGCATCAATGCCGGCAGAGCGGCGCAGTTCCGCTGCTATGCGCGGCAGACCTTGATCAAGCACCAGTTTCATACGTTACCGGCAACTCGACCACCCGATCATCGAGGCATGCAGCAGCATAGAGCACTGTCGCATGCGCTGGCGAAGCCAGAAAACACGCCACCACGTCAGTCCTGTCAATACCATGATCTTTCCCCCCAACCCTGTGCGCTTGACAAGTCGGCGTTCTTCACATATCATACCTATATAGTGTCAATATAACAATAAATTTCCGAGGATATCACAATGAGCATCTTCGACAACCGTCGCCTGACGAACGAAACGTTCAAACTCGATGCGGAACGCATGCGCACCGGATGGTATTCCGATAAGTACTTCGAGAACATCGTCGGCATGCTCAGTGCGCTTGCGAAGCGCGGCTACCGGTTTGGCGGCGTTTCGCCTCGGCTGTCGAAGTCGGGTATTTCGCTCAATGATGCCGACATCGGCAACATCGAAGTCGAGATGCAGTGGTTCACCCGCCGCCGTCCCTTCTCCGTGGTTGCCGGCGTTGACAAGGCGCTGGCAATGTTGCAACTCTGCACCGGCTATTTCAACGACCAGGGCCATTTTGTCAATACCTACGACCAGCTCGAGGTCGATGCCGTGCACGATGGAGTCATCGTGCGCTATGACGGCGACCCGATGAATGTTCAGCCGGTGCTGCGCGTGCGCGGTCGGTACCGCGACTTCGCGCTGCTGGAGACGCCGACGCTCGGGACGCTCACCCGCGCCACCCGGATTGCCACGAATGTCTACAACGTTCTGGTTGCAGCGCGCGGCAAACCGGTGCTGTTCTTCCCGGCGCGCTTCGATGCTCACGAGGTGCAGGCCGCCGACGGCTATGCCTACAACATTGCGGTGCAGCGCTTCAACCTCGACTACGGCAAAACCCTCGGCGCATTCATCTCGACCGACGCGCAGGGCGACTGGTGGGGCGGGTTCGGCGGCGGGACGATTGCGCACGCGGCGATTGCCGCGTTCCTCGGCGATACGGTTGAATGTATGCTGGCATTCGCCGAAACGCGCCCGGTCGAGATACCGCGCATTGCGCTGATCGACTTCGAGAATGACTGTGTCGGCACGGCGCTGGCGGTAATGGACGCGATGTTCCAGCGGTACCGTGAACTGATGGATAGCGGGCAGGCGACCGAAGCGCGACGCTACAAACTGTTCGGCGTGCGTCCTGACACAAGCGACAGACTGCGCGATGTCAGCGTGCCGCCGCTCGGCAACCGCAAACTGGATATGGGGGTCAACCCGCGGCTGGTCTTCTACCTGCGCCAGGCGATCGACGACGCCTGGAAACGCTGGACGCTGCCGCCGGAGTGGGTGGAACCGGCGCAGCAGTGGTGCCGCGATGTGAAGATCGTCGCAACCGGCGGGTTTGGTCCGAAGAAGATCCGGCGCTTCGAGGAACTTGGCGTGCCGGTGGACATTTACGGCGTCGGCTCGTCGCTCTTCTCGAACAGCGACGAAGAGGGCACCAACAACGACTTCACTGCCGATGTGGTGCGGGTCAAGGTCGGCGAGACCTGGTACGATATGGCGAAGGTCGGGCGGCGCGCGTGCGACAACCCGGACCTGCAGCGTGTTCAGACGCCGCGCCGTTGAACGCTCACCGGCGCATGCCCGTCTATCGACGGTGTGCCGGCGGCGCTCATCGGTTGCGCGCCGGCCATGAGCAGCCCTAACTCTTCGCGTGTAGCGCTGGCTGCCGGCAGGATTGCCACGATCCGCCCGTGATACATGACGGCGATCCGGTCAGAGAGCGCCATAATCTCGTCGAGTTCCGCCGACACCAGCAGCACGGCGGCGCCCCGGTCGCGTTCGGCGACAATCTGCTGGTGAATGAACTCGATCGAACCGACATCGATGCCGCGCGTTGGTTGGGCTGCGATGAGCAGGCGCCCTTCGCGCGAGAGTTCGCGCGCGATGATCACTTTCTGCTTGTTGCCGCCGGAGAGTGCCGACACCAGCGTGAGCGCACCTGGCGTGCGCACATCGTAACGTTCGATCAGCCGGTTTGCGTGGTCGAGGATCGCACGATCGTCCCGTACCACACCATGCGCGAACGGCGGCGTGTAGTAGGTATTGAGCACCAGATTATCGGCAACGGTGTACGTCAGCACCAGGCCGTCTTCCTGGCGATCTTCGGGGACGTGGGCGCAACCGGTTTCGCTGATGCGGCGCGGCGAAGCGTTTGTCACGTCGCGCCCGTTGATCCGCACCTTTCCTGAATGCACCGGGCGCAAACCGGTGATCGCCTCAACCAGTTCGGTCTGACCATTTCCCTGCACGCCGGCGACGCCCAGGATTTCACCAGCGTGCACTTCGAGCGATACGCCATTGACCACCTGCTGACCACGATCGTCGAGGACGGTAACATTCTCAAGGGTCAGCACCGGCGTACCGGGGTGGGCTTCGCCTTTTTCGACTTCCAGCATCACGCTGCGACCGACCATCATTTCCGCCAGGCTGCGTTCGGTCGCTTCACGCGGCGTTGTTTCACCAACCACGCGCCCGCGCCGGAGCACCATAATCCGGTCGGCAATCGCCAGCACCTCTTTCAATTTGTGCGAAATAAAAATGACCGACGCGCCCCGTGCGGTCAATGAGCGAATGATAGCAAACAGTTCTTCGGTTTCCTGCGGCGTCAGCACGGCGGTCGGCTCGTCGAGAATCAGAATATCGGCGTTGCGGTAGAGCGCCTTGATGATCTCGACCCGCTGCTGCTGACCGACCGACAGGTCCTTCACATAGGCGTCGGGGTCGACATCGAGATTGTACTGCCGCGACAACTCACGGATCCGCTGACGGGCGACCTTGAGATCGAGGAAGGGACCATTGCCGGTTTCGGCGCCAAGGATGATATTCTCGGCAACGGTGAAGACCGGCACCAGCATGAAGTGCTGATGGACCATGCCGATCCCGCGTTTGATCGAGTCGCTTGGGCTGCTGATCCGCACCGGCTCGCCGCGGATCAGCACCTCGCCTGAGTCCTGATGATACAGGCCGTACAGAATGTTCATCAGCGTCGTCTTGCCGGCGCCATTTTCGCCGAGCAGCGCCAGCACCTCGCCGCGATGCAGTTTCAGGCTGACATTCTCATTTGCCACCACCCCAGGGAACCGTTTGGTAATAGTGCGCGCTTCGAGAACGATCTCAGGCTCGGCGGTCATCGTCATTCCTTCTCGTACACTTTCCCGATCGCGGCTGGCGGGCGGGCGCGCCCGACGAAGCCAGCCAGAACGGCGATCGTCAACACATACGGCAGCATCCCGATGAACTGCGGCGGCAGATCGCCGATCCATGCCAGCCAGGGGGGAAGTTGATTCTTGAGGAACTGTATCTGCGATTGCAGCGCGTTGGCGAACCCGAACAGGAGCGACCCGCCCCAGGCGCCAAACGGCGTCCATTTGCCAAAAATCATCACCGCCAGCGACACGAAGCCACGCCCGTTGGTCATATTTCGCTCGAACGACCCGACCGATTCGAGTGTCAGAAAGGCGCCTGCCAGCCCGGCGAGCATGCCGCCGATGATCACGTTGATGTAGCGCACCCGATTGACCGCAATGCCGACGGTGTCGGCAGCGGCAGGATGCTCGCCCACAGCGCGCGTGCGCAACCCCCAGGCGGTGCGAAACAGGAGCACATGAATAACGACGATCAGGATCAGCGAAGCATAGGTAATCGGCGGATTGCTGAAGAACACCGGACCGATGATCGGAATATCCGCCAGCACCGGAATGCTCACCGGCGAAAGCTTACCGCGGGTAGTCAGACCCTGCTGGTAGAAATAGCCCGTCAGCCCGACCGCCAGAATATTGATGACGGTGCCGGCAATAATCTGATCGACCTTGAGCGTCACTGACATCAGCGCGTGGAATGCGCCAACCGCCGCGCCGACCAGCAGTGCGCCCATCGTCGCCACGAGCAGGTCACCCGTCCACACATTGAACAGAAAGCCAAGGAACGCACAGATCAGCATCATCCCTTCGATGCCAATGTTGATCACCCCGGACCGCTCGCACATAATGCCGGCCAGCGCGCCGAGGATGATCGGCGTCGACTGACGAATGGTCGAGGTGAGCACTGCGGTGGTCGCCTGTGGCGCGCGTGCATAGGCAACCAGGACCAGAATTGCCAGCCCGCCCCACACCCCAATCGTCACCCAGGGAATCCGCGCCGCCGACGGTCGCGCCATACTGCCCGTAATCTGCATGCCTCATTCCCCCTACGAACCCCAACCGCTGCTCAGGGTCACCCGTTCACCTTCTTCGGCGCGGAGGCGCAGCACCCAGCGAATGATGCTCTCGGCAGCGACGAAGAACAGGATGATTGCCTGAATGACATCGATGATTTCGGATGCCACGCCCGAATTGAACTGCATTCGGCTGGCGCCCGCCTGCATCACGCCGATCAGCAGCGACGCCGGAACGACCGCGATTGGATTGGTGCGCGCCAGCAGCGCAATCGTGATTGCCTGAAAGCCAAGACCGACGTTGAACCCGGGTTGAAACCGCCCCACAACGCCGAGCGTTTCAACCGCGCCGCCGAGGCCCGCCAGGAAGCCGCTTGCGACCATTGCCAGCACGGTCATACGGCGCACCGAGATGCCGGCGTACTTTGCCGCACTGGCATTCTGCCCGACGGTGCGCAACTCAAACCCGATCGTGGTGCGCCAGATCAACCACCAGACCGCGAATGCCGCCAGCACTGCCAGGATCATCCCCAGCGGCACGCCAGCGATGTCCGGCAGGCGCGCTTCGGGCGCGACAGCGGGCGTGCGCGCCACAATATTCCCTGGCGAGCGATCCTTCCAGGGTCCGTCTGCCAGCCAATCGGTGAGGTTGAAGGCGACGAAGTTGAGCATGATGGTGGTGATGACTTCGTGCGCTCCGGTGAACGCCTTGAGAGAGCCGGCAATCGCCGCCCACGCGGCGCCCATGATCGCGCCAACCAGCAGCGCCAGCGGGATATGCACCACCGCCGGAAGACCCTGCAGACTGAAGCCGATGAACGCAGCAAACACCGCACCGAGCAGCAACTGGCCCTGCGCGCCGATGTTGAACAACCCGCACTTGAACGCCAGCGACACTGCCAGACCGCCAAAGATCAGCGGCGTCGCCTTTTCGAGGGTGCGCCCGATCGCTCGTCCGCTCCCCAGCCCTCCCTCGAACAATGCGCTATACGCCACCAGCGGGTTGGCGCCGGAGACAGAGATAATCACCGCACCAATCACCAGCGCCACAACGACTGACGCCACCGGCACAATCATGGCGCGCAGCAGACTGCGCAGCGGCGCAAGGCGATCCGCTTGCGGAGGAGATGGCGACTCAGCGCGTTCCATACGACATTTGCTCCTGGTGGGGTGCGCCAGATAGAGACATGCCGCGCAACCCTGGCGCCCGGCGGATGAAGCAGCGGGCTACAGGATGCGCAGCCTGCTTGCGCGGACTATGACGAACAGGTTACGCAAAGACAATACGCGGTTACGGACGCGAAGCCCACCTGCGCGGGCTATGACGGCCTGGTTGCTCGAAGTCCATCACTGCGCGCTGCACAGCGTATGAAAGAACCGGGCTGCACCCCGTGAATAGGACGCAGCCCGCGGTGACCTACGGATTGTACCCGGTCGAAATCGAACCGTCACGCAAGCCCTTATCGACCTCGGCGATCTTCGCCTTCAACTCAGCCGGGATCTGCGCATCAAAGTCGTGGAACGGCGCCAGACCGACCTCACCGACGTAATTGCCGGAGGGGAAAGCGCCTTCCTGCGCCTTCTTGATCAGGTCGAACACGCCTGGCGTAATCAGCTTCATCGCACTCGAGATCAGACACGGATGCGCCTCCGGCACCGTCTCCCACTGATCGGTGTCGACGCCGATGCAGTACACCCCCTTGTTGGCCGCTGTCTCGATCAGCGCACCGTTACCCGTCTTGCCGCCAGCGCCGAAGATCACATCGGCGCCCTGATCGATCGCCAGTTTTGCCTGGTCTCCGCCCCACTTCGGATCGGTGAACGCCGTGTCGAGACCGCCCGGATGATACGTCGAAATCACCTGGATATCGGGCTTGAGATACTTCGCGCCGTTCTCATACCCTTCCTTGAAGGCGACAACCGGCGGAACCAGGTTCGTGCCGAGCACAGCGGCGATCTTGTTGCTCTTCGACATTCCCGCCGCAAGCACGCCTGCCAGGAAGCCCGCCTTGTCCTCAGCGAAGATCAGACCGGCAACATTCGGAATTTCCGTCGCCTGGAACTGATCGACGCCAATGAACTTCACATTCGGATTCTCCGCAGCGGCCTTTGCTGTCGCCTCACCAAGCGCGAAGCCGACAGTGACGATGACGTCATACCCCTTCTCGGTGAACAGCGCAATGTTTGCATCGTAGTCCTTGGCGTCTTTCGTCTCGACATAGTTGACGATCGCGCCCAATTCGGCTTCGGCGCGCTTGACGCCTTCCCAGGCGGACTGGTTGAAGCTCTTGTCGTCGATCTCGCCGACGTCGGTCACGAGACCGACACACAGAACTTCAGGTTTGGGGCAATCTGCTTCGGTGGGTCCGGCTGGCGCGGGAGTCGCGCCGGTTGGAGCGGTTGTCGGTGTGACCGTCTGCTGCCCGCCACACGCGGCAATCAACGCCGAGACGAGCAGCAGGATGATGAGCGAAACCGAGCGTTTCATTCTCGCCTCCTGTTCTGATGCGCCCTACTACAGGGCGCGGGCAACGAATCTGCACTCAGCCTCAACAACGCCATGTGGTGGCCACAGCACAATGATCGGCGTTTTGAAGCCATTCCCCGGAGTTAAGCGGATTATAACACAGTCGTAGTTGGATGCCAAAACAGTGGAGGATGCGCCAGCACAATCTGATATGAGGCGGACACGGATGAACGCGGAAGCAATGGATACGCACGAATCTGCTGATGATCGAAGACGAGCAATCTGTGCGAGTCTGTCTCGCTCCGCAGGCGAGCCACGAACAGGCAGGACGACGACCTGCGGTTGTTCTGTCGCCGGTCGCCTACAATAGCAGGGTCGGTCTGGCAATCCTCTGTCCGATCACCAACCAGATCAAAGGCTACCCGTTCGAAGTCGTGATCCCTCCTGGCATGCCGGTTACAGGCGCCATTCTGTCGGACCAGGTCAGAAGTCTGGATTGGCGGGCGCGCAACGCAAGTTTCATTTGCGCGCTGCCGCCAGCAACCGTCACCGAAGTTCTCCAAAAACTCAATACGCTGATCGCGCCTGCAACGCCATAGACCAGCCTGACCCGGATCGATGAACACGCAACTTGAGCATCTTATCAGCAGATCGGGCAGAAAATGGTCGATGTGAATAGACTGCCGAACAGCGTGGATCAAGAAGGCGCTGGGGCGCAATGCTGCCATTGACTGGAGTTGAGCGCTAGACCGTCACCTCAACCGCCTTCCCTTGCTGCGCTGCACTTGCTCCATGCATCGTCTGCGACCCTCGCCACGACAGGACTTACGCGGTAGCACGTTTTCTGGCTCCGCCAAAGCCAGCGCGACGTCGTTCTCACCACGGATCGAAACGGCAACTGGAGTCGCAACAGGTAGAGCGCTGCTATGAAACTACTGCAACGGATCATCTATTGTCCGGCTGCTGATCGCCTGTAGCACAGGATTTCCCAGACAGCAATCATGCGATGAACTTCCCTCTGTAGAAGCGTTCAAGCACGCTCTTAACATACAAGCACACGAGCACAGGTCGAACAACTGAACCCGAATGCTCGTCCCGTACAGGGGCGCTACCCCTGGCGCCGTCGCGCCGTTGCGGCAGTCTTTCCAGGACTATTCGATCAACGCAATATCAGCGAGCGACGACCGGCGCGCTTCGTTCATACTGCCACTGCGGAACCCCTGGAGATCGAGGGTGACGTAGACATACCCCAACGCCTTCAGGCGCGCCACGATCGCTTCACGCTGCTCGATGACGGCGGGCAGGTCGTCGAGCGGAACTTCGATGCGCGCAATCGTGTCGTGGTGGCGGACGCGCAACTGCGTGAATCCCAGGTGACGCAGAAACCGCTCGGCTTCGTCGAGGGTGCGCAATTTCTCGGCGGTCACCCGTTCGCCATAGGCGATCCGCGACGAGAGGCAGGCATACGACGGCTTATTCCAGTTCGGCAATCCCAGGCGCCGTGCCAGTTCGCGGATCTCCTGTTTCCCCAGCCCGGCTTCGATCAGCGGGCTGCGCACAGCGAATTCTATCGCCGCACGGTGACCGGGACGATGCGTGCCGATGTCGTCCGCCATGGCGCCGTAGAGAATGGCGACGCCGCCGAGTTCGGCAGCCAGCGGCTGAAGTTCGGAAAACAGGGTGCGCTTGCAGTAGTAGCAGCGGTCCGGCTGATTGCGCGCATAGTTTTCGTCGGACAACTCATTGGTGCGCACCACGATATGGCGGCAGCCAATCAGCGCCGCCAGGGCGCGCGCCTGTTCGAGTTCCTCGCGCGGATACGTTTCCGAGTCGGCAGTGGCGGCAATGGCGCGGTCACCGAGCGTGTCGTGCGCCACCTTCAGCAGCAGCGTACTATCGACGCCGCCGGAGAATGCGATCAGCGCCGAACCGATCGTGCGCAGTATCGCCTGAAGACGTTCGTATTTGAACTCAAGTGTTGTTGTCATAGGTGCAATCCTCGCCACAGACGACCATCACCTCTGCCCCACCAGGTGACGGTCATCATCTGCGCCGGGCAGCCGCCGCCCGGTTGGCGATCCGCCCGGCAATCGCCCCTGCGCCGATGCCGTTGTCGATGTTGACGACCGCCAATCCCGGGGCGCAGGTCTGCAGCATGCTCGTCAGCGCACCGACGCCGCCGCCGCCAAAACCGTACCCGATCGACGTCGGCAAGCCGATGACCGGCACATCGACCAGACCCGCCACCACCGACGGCAGCGCGCCGTCCATTCCGGCGGCGACGATGATAACATCGACCGATGCATCGAGCATGACGCGCAACGGCTCGAACAAACGGTGGAGACCGGCAACACCGACATCACCGGCGCGCCAGATGTCGCACCCCATTTCGACGCAGAGCGCGATCGCCTCTTCGGCAACCGGCAGATCGCTGGTTCCGGCGGTCAGCACGCCGATGCGCCCGCCATGCTGCGGCGGGGTAATCCCCGGCATACTCAGCGTCAGCGTGCGCCCTTCGCTGTAGACCGTCCACTCGACCGTATCGGCAAACGTCTTCTGGAGCGCCATGTGCGTCTCCGGCGACACGCGACTGATCAGGACACGCCCGACCTGATCGAGAATGCGCCCGGCAATCGCAATGGTTTGTTCGGGAGTCTTGTGTTCGGCAAGCACAACCTCTGGCACACCACTGCGCGCAGCGCGTCCGAGGTCGAGGTTGGCAAACTGTTCGAGATAATCGCGTGCGGTGGTCATCGTTGTATCATTACTCCACTGTTACCATGATGTCACATGAAGTTTAGCATCTTTTTATGTCGGTACCCTACAATCACGCTCAGATTGACATCGAAGATGGTTCGTTATGAATATTCTCCTGTTGACCCAGATCGTTCCCTACCCGCCCGATAGCGGTCCGAAGGTCAAAACCTACTACCTGCTGCGCCATCTGGCGTCGCACCATCGGGTCACGCTCGTCTGTTTCACGCGCAATGCACAGGAAGAGGCCGATGCAGCCACCCTGCGCAACCTGGTCGCCGAGGTGCATACCGTCTCGCTCACGCGATCGACGGTTCGCAATGCGTTGACCCTGGCAGGGAGCCTGGTGCGTGGACGCTCGTGGATCATCGAGCGCGACGATAGCGCCGCCATGCATCAATTGCTGGCGCGCCTGGTGCGCGAAGCGGAGATCGCCGGGCGACCGTATGACCTGGTGCACGCCGATCAGCTCAACATGGCGCAGTTTGCCGAGCCATTGCGCTTGCCGCGCCTGCTCGACGAACACAACGCAGTCTGGACGGTCTTTCGCCGGGTGGCGGCGCAGGAACGCGGTCCCAAACGGCTCCTCTGGGAGCGCGAGTGGCGGCAGTTGCGCACCTACGAAGGACGGGTCTGCCGCGAGTTCGAGGCGGTCACAGCGGTCAGCCACGAGGATCGCCAGGCGCTGATCGAAGCGATGGGGGCGGAGCGCGATATTCCGGTGATCCCGATAGCGGTTGATGCTGAACGTGAACAGCCGATTGCGCGTCAACCGAACGCGCGCGGCATCCTCAGCCTGGCAACCATGATGTGGCCCCCGAATGTCGATGGGGTGCTCTGGTTCGCCCGCAGCATCTATCCACTGATCAAACAACAGGTCGAAGGGGTGCGTTTCTTCGTCGTCGGGCAGCGCCCGGTGGCGGAAGTGCGCGCACTGCCGGAGCAAGACCCGACGATTGAAGTGACGGGATATGTGCCAGACCCCACGCCATACATCGCCGCCTCCGCCTGTCTGATCGTCCCGTTGCGCAGCGGCGGCGGCATGCGGGTAAAAATCCTCGAAGCGCTGGCGCGCGGCATTCCGGTTGTTTCGACAACGATTGGCTACGAAGGCATCGACCTGGTTCCCGGTGAACATCTGCTGGTCGGCGACACGCCAGAGGCGTTCGCCGGGGCCGTCGCGCGCCTGCTGTGTGACCCGGCTTTTGGTGAACGTCTGGCGGCAGCCGGACGCAAGCGCCTGCTCGAACGCTATGACTGGCGCGCCGTGTGCCCGGCGATGGATCGGGTGTATGAGCGGATGGTGGGGTGAGGGGTTAGGAGAACTGAGAACTGAGAACTGAGAACTGAGAACTGAGAACTGAGAACCTTACAATATGCTATAGAGGACCGACAATGAATATTCTGTTCATCTCCGCATATGTTCCTTCCCCAATCCGGGTGCGGCCATACGGATTCATTCGCGCGCTGGCGCGCCGTGGCCATCGCATCACGCTGGTTTGCGGCGCCAATGCGGACGACAGACCGGCGCTCAACATGCTGCGCGACGTGTGTGCGCGGATTGTCACCGTCCATGTGAGCAAAGCCGAAATGCTCTGGAACGCACTGCGCGCGCTCCCCGGCGATCTGCCGTTGCAGGCGGCGCTCAATTTCGGGCAGCGTCTGCGTGAGGCGGTGCGCACCGAAGATCGCAGCAAACGGTACGATATTGCCCACATCGAGCATTTGCGGGCATCAGCCCTTGGCTATGCGCTCCTCCACACACCCGCCGTGCTCGACTCGGTGGACAGCATCAGCCTGTTGTTCGAGCGCGCGCTCCGTGGCAGTCCATCGCTCAAAAGCCGCGCGCTGGCACTAATCGACCTGGCGCGCACCCGCGCTTACGAAGCGCAATACACGCGCCACTTCGAGCAGGTCATTGTCTCGTCGCCGGAGGATGCCTGGGCATTGGGCGCCCTCCAGCGCTCCCTGTATCCTCCTGCCCAACCGGCGGCGCAGCACTGGTTCAACGGCGCCACCGACGAGCGTGACGCGCAGGACGCGATAACGGTGACGCCAAACGGCGTTGACCTGGACTATTTCGCTCCCCAGCCGATAGCGCGCGCGAGCGCAACGATCGTTCTCAGCGGCAAGATGAGTTACCACGCCAACGAAGCGGCGGCGCTCCACCTGGTGCACGACATCATGCCGCTGGTCTGGGCGCACCGCCCTGCGACGCGCGTGGTGATCGCCGGGAGCGCGCCGCCACCGTCGGTGCGCGCGCTGGCGCACGATCAGCGCGTGACTGTCACTGGCTACCTGGACGACCTGCGTCCGGCGATAGCCAGCGCAACGCTGGCGGTTGCTCCGCTGCGCTACGGGGTTGGCATTCAGAACAAAGTGCTCGAAGCCATGGCGCTGGCAACGCCGGTCATTGCGGCGCGGCAGGCATCGCGCGCATTGCACGCAGTGGAAGGACGCGACCTGCTGCTGGCAGAACAGCCACACGAGTATGCCGACGCCATCCTCAGCCTGATGAACGACCCACAGCGCGCAGCCGCCATCGGCGCCGCAGGGAGACGGTATGTCGAGCAGTATCATACCTGGGACGCCGCCGCTGAACGGCTGGAGCGGGTCTATGCCCGCGCCATCGAGTCGACACTATCCAACGACGTTGCAGCATCCGGGCATGCGTACTCGGGACGTGCTGTTCTGAACTGGCAAGAGACATAGCATCTCGTCCGCCGCGCTGCGCTGCCTTCCTCACATCCCGCACGCACGCGAACGCGCCAACCTTGCAAAGCCCTGCTGCCACGGGGTGGTTCAGCACATCCTCTTGTTGCGTGGTGTATGGAAGCACGCCGATTCGCACAGATCGAGACGGAGCGACACGGACTGGCGCCCTTCGGACGTGGTCTTGATTATCAGTGCGGAGTATGTATCAAAAATCATCAGCCCGAAGCATCAGACGCTGTCTGACAATGCGTACCTGAAACTTGCAGCATACACTCCTTGCCTGGCGATGCTCCGACAAAGTGACAGTCGCTGTCACAACCCCCCGGTATGCTGTTGCTGAAGCCCGGCATCGATCGAATTGCATCGAGGAGTGTGTGACAATGGCAACTTTCCCAACCATTGGTCGTTCTGCAACGTTGAAGCGCCGGCTGGCGCATGTGCTGCTGATCGCGCCCGAAGGCGCTTTCATCGCTCTACTACTCGTGATCAACGCCATCGCCCCGTCGATCTGGATTGGCGCGGTGATCACGTTGCTGGTTGTGACTTTCATCAGTCGGATTACGGCGCTCTACCTGACCGGTCGCGCACTCATCCACGCGCGCTGGAACACTGCCGATACGCTGGCGACCGTGGCATCCGCGCTGCATCCCTGGTCGCCGGATGCCCTGGCGTTGCGCGGCGCGATCGCGCTGACGCGCGGCGATAGCGCAACGGCGGTGCGTCTGTTGCGCCGAGCGCAGCGGCTGGCGCCGAACCGATCGGCAATCGCCGCAGCCCTGAGTGGCGCTCTGCTTGAACAGGGTGAGGCGCAGGCAGCCGCTGCCGCCGCACATCAGGCGTTGGAGCTGGAACCGGCGAATGCTGCGGCGCGCCTCTACCTGGCACAGGCGCTGGCTGCCATCGAGAAGACCCAGGCTGAACTGATCGAAGACCAACTACGCACAGGGCTGGCGCATCAACCGGAACCGGACGCCGAGGTGTCGCTGCGCTGCGCACTGGCGCAACATCTGGCACAGGAGGGAAGGCTGGCGGAAGCGGCGCTGGCGCTCAGCGCCGCACGCGCGATATTGCCCCATTGCAGTGCCGCACAACGCTCCATTGTAAGCCAGCGCATCGCAGATATTGATCGCGCGATTCGTTCGGGACGCGAAGACTACGCTGCCTGACCATCATGCTCGCGCGGCTGTTTGCTCACGATTTCAACGTATCGTCACCGTCGCCGTGGCGCACCACCGCCTGACTATCATGTTCGCGCGGCTGTTCGTTCAACTCATCGTGACGCACAACCGGCGCAGCGCCATTGCGCCTGGCGCGTTCGAGACCATCCATAAAGATTTTGATGGTGTCGACCGGCAGTGGGAAGATGATGGTACTGTTCTTCTCGACCGCAATTTCGGTCAATGTTTGCAGATAGCGCAACTGGAGCGTCACCGGCTCGCTGGCAATCACCGTGGCTGCCTCGGCGAGCATACGCGACGCAGCCAGTTCGCCGTCGGCATGGATGATCTTGGCGCGCTTCTCACGCTCGGCTTCCGCCTGCTTTGCCATCGCGCGCTGCATCCCCTGCGGCAACTCGACATCCTTCACCTCGACAATCGTGACCTTGACGCCCCACGGTTCGGTCTGCTCATCAATGATGCGCTGCAACCGCTCGTTGATCGCTTCACGGCGCGCCAGCAATTCGTCGAGTTCAACCTGCCCGACGACGCTGCGCAGTGTCGTCTGCGCAATCTGCATGGTTGCCCGAATGTAATCCATCACCTTTACAATCGCCTTTTCGGGTTCCACGACCATGAAGTAGAGCACCGCATTGACCTTGATCGTCACGTTATCGAGCGTGATCACTTCCTGCGGTGGCACATCCATCGTGATGACGCGCTGATCGACCCGTACCATGCGTTCGATAATCGGAATCAGGAAGAACAATCCGGGTCCACGCGCGCCCACCAATCGCCCCAGACGAAAGACGACGCCACGTTCGTACTCCGGCACAATCTTGATGGCAGAAAAGCCGATCATCAGAATGGCGAACAGCAGAACGCCGAGACACAAGAATACTGCTCCAGAACCCATGACATACTCCTTTGCCTAGACGACACGTCCCTCGGAAGGCGGTTGCGCTTCACGCGTCGTCGGTTCTTCACTTTCGAGCGGTCGCACAATCAACTGCAGGTTATGCACAGCAACCACGCGCACCCAATCGCCCACCTCCACCGGATCAGTCTCGCTGATAGCCTGCCACAACGCCCCTTCGACGAACACCATGCCGCGTGGATCCAACCGCCGCCGCACCTGCGCCAGGCGTCCCACCAGCGCCTCGGTTCCGGTGGCTGCCGGACGTTGGCGACTGCGCAGCGCCAGCGCGAGACCCAATGCGGCGGTTGCCGCGATTCCGCCAATGACGATCACCAGCGCCCACCAGGCGACACCGGCGCCGGGCGCCTGCGTCGAGTCGATCAGGTTTCCTCCGCCAATGCCGAGCATCACCAGACCTGTGATCATCAAACCGCCATGAGTCGGCGCCACAAACTCGGCGCCGATCAGCACCAGACCGAGAATCACCAGCGTCATTGCCCACCACAGCACCGGAAGCGCCAGAAAGCCAGCAGCCGCGCCAAGCAGCAGCAACAAACCGGCGCCGGCGAATAAGCCGATCCCTGGCGTGCTCAGCTCAAGATAAATCGCCATCGCCCCCAGCACCAGCAGCGCAAACGCAACGGTTGGATCGGCAAGCGCCAGCCGCAGGCTCTCGAAAAGAGTCGGTTCAATCAGGGTCGGGGTGCGCCCAAACGACGAAATGCGCACGGTTCTCCCATCGTCGAGCGTCACGACCCGTCCATCGAGCAGGGTCAACAATTCACGCTGATCGGCAGCCACCAGATCGATCGCTGGCGGATCCAGGCTAATCGCCTGCTGATTGTTGAGAATGACCCCTTCACGAACCGCGCGGTCGATCCATTCGGCATTCCGCCCACGGGTTTCATTCCACTTCCGCATCTGCGCACTGACATTGTCGAGGAGGAGGTCGCGCGTTTGCTGGCTGAGCGTCTCATCAACCTGCGCCAGCGGGAAGGGACTGCCAAAGCTGGTATCGGGCGACAGGACGCTGATATGCCCGGAAGTGACGAACAGGGCGCCTGCAGGACCAGCCTGCGTGCCGCGAGGGGTAATGAAGACCACCACCGGCACACGCGCCTGAGCGATCTCCGCCGTGAAGACGCGTACGTCGCGGAGCACGCCGCCGGTGCTACTATACGAAATAATCAGCGCATCGGCGCTCGACGCTTCCGCAATCTGCACCGCCCGCCGCAGATAATCGATCGTCGGCGCGGTCACGATACCGCTGACTTCGACCAGGTAGAGCGGACCACCGCTCTGTTGCGCTCTCGCGCCTCCGGCGGGCCAGACGAGGAGAAGCAGCACAATCGCAAGCACCGCAATCAGCATGCCGCTGCGTTGATGAGAGGAGCAGTTTGCAGGCATCGTGGTGCGCCTCGTTTCCAGGCTGACAGTTGATACACAGCACGCCTACACATGATACCGCGATCTGCGATCGCGTGCCAGTAGCGCCAACAGTCACGATGCACGCTCAACGATACGTTTGACCCGGCGCTCGAAATCGGATCGCGGCAGCATGACTTTACGATTGCAGGTCAGGCAACGGATGCCAATCTCCGCGCCGATCCGCACGACCTGCCATCTGTCTCCGCCGCAGGGATGAGGTTTGCGCATCTGAACGACATCGCCAACACGAATGTCGAGCAGCGGTTTGGACATACCCTTCACCGCACCAGGTCGACGCCATCACACATCTTCACGCGTGCGCTGCCACAACGCCAGTTTTTCATCGATGCTCAGAGTGCGAAGATCGCGTCCTTCGAGCAACGTTTCGAGGCGCGCGAAGCGTCGTCGGAAGCGCGCAACTGCCGCGCGCAGCGCACTTTCCGCATCCACATCGAGCCGCCACCCCAGCCGGGCAACTGCCAGGAGCACATCGCCCAGTTCGGCTTCCGCCTGCGCCGGATCGGCGGCGCCAGCGCGCAGTTCGACGAGTTCTTCCGCCAGCGCGTCCCACGCATGGTCGATCTCCGGCGCATCGAACCCTGCTCTGGCCGCCTTCGACGTCACCTTCTGCGCAGCCGCCAGCGCCGGCAACGATGGCGGAATGCCGTCGAGCGCACTCTGGCGTGATATCCCTTTTGCGGCGTGCTCGGTGCGCTTGATCGCCTCCCAGTTGCGCAACACGTCATCGCTTGCCCCCACATTCACTTCACCGAACACATGGGGATGGCGGCGGATCAGTTTGCTTGCGACAGCGCTGAACACGTCCCTGGCGTCGAAGCGTTCCGCCTGACGCGCCATTTCGCTCTGCATCAGCACGTTGATCAGCAGATCGCCCAGTTCTTCGACCAGCGCCTCATCATCGCCAGCATCGAGCGCTTCCAATGCCTCGTGCGCCTCTTCGAGCAACGCCGCCCGCAACGATTGCGGCGTCTGCTCGCGATCCCAGGGGCACCCGCCCGGACCGAGCAGCCGCGCAACGACATATGCCACGCCCTCCGGTCCGCGCAGATCGGCGAGGGGCGCCAGCGGCGGCACGAACAGACTCGTCAGATGGTCGAAATCGCTGCGATGGTCAAGGGTGTGGAGCGGCAGTTCAACCACGGACTCCGCGCCAATAACCCCGGCAGCGCGTGCCAGCGTCACCGGATGGTCAGCCGGGTAGCGTTCCATGAGCGACAGCTTGACGTGCGACGCAACCACCCGGCTATAGACCTGACAGATCAGCGCGGGACGGGTTGGCGTCAGCGGAAACGGCAGCAATGGCGGCGTGTAGGTGAAGCCGTGGAGCGACGCCCATGATGGCATAGCATTTGTCGTGTCGCCGACCGCCAGATCGAGTGCATCGAGCAGTTGCAAACCATGCTCCAGCGGATCGACGCCGAGCAGCGCGCAGACCGGCTCGACAAAACTGACGCCAGGGATGATCCGCACCGGAACGCCCTGCGCGCGCGCGCGGCGCAGCAGATGGCGCGATGTGGCTTCCGCCGTCAGCGGGTCGCCTGGCGTCGCATATACCACCGGCTCACCGCCGCGCGCGCGCGCGATCAGTTCAGCGGCGATCCGCTCATACACCTCGTCGAAGCGCTCCGCCCGCTCATACAGAGCGTCGAATGCGTGAAGGATGACGGAAGACGGCAGCGCAGCGACCGTCGGGTGCACGGCGGTGCGCAGATAGAGAACGCGCGTCGTGGAGATGGCATCCCACGCCGCGCGCGTGATCATGCCCGGATCGCCCGGACCAAGACCCACAAGCGTGATCATGGCGCTGGAGTTGGCAACGGAGCAATTGTCGGCAACGGCTCAGGCGTCGGCGTCGGGAAGGCTGGCTCGACCAGACGCTGCTCCTGGATCGCTTTCTGTTTTTCGCTCTGCAATAGACTTTCGAGCGCGCTCTGCTGCTCGAATGGCAGTTCCTGCGCAACACGCTGCTCAATGACCGCAGGCGCCTCCGCCGGATCGAGCGCCGGCGCCTGCCCGCGCGAGACCAGACGGATCACGTGCCAGCCAAACTGTGTCTGCACCGGCGCTTTTGTCGTCTCACCCGGCTGCAGGTCCTCGAACATGGCTTTGTCGAATTCGGGAACGAACTGCCCGCGCTGGATATTCTCGTAGACACCGCCATTCTCCGCCGAGCCGGGGTCCTGCGACAGTTCCTTCGCCAGATCGGCGAACGACTCGCCCTTGTCAAGACGCTCAATCACCTGTTTCGCTTCGTCTTCCGTCGCCACCAGAATATGCGCCACTGTCGCCACATCGACCATGCGCTGCGTGTCCGCCATCACTTCGTCGGAGATACGCTGCCGGATGTCCGCCTCGGAAACGAGGGTTTCACCGAGTTTCTGGCGCGCCAGAAAGTAGGTGACGAACAGGCGAAACTCTGGCGATGACTCGCCCGGCAGGCCGAGTTGCTCCTGGATGGCCTGTTCGAGCGGCATACCGCTTCCCATCTGGATCTGCTGGCGGAAGCGCTCGATCTGCTCGTTCACATCGGCGTCGCTGACGGTAATGCCACGCTGCCGCGCCAGACCAAGGGTCAACTGCTGGTCGATGAATTGCGCCACCAGTTCGCGTTCGATGTCGAGACGCGATGGTAATGGGAAACCCATCCCCGCCTGTTGTTGAAGCCCTTTCTCGATACGATCGATGCGCTGGTCGAGATCCTGGCGCGTGAGCGTCACATTATCGACCCTGGCGACGGTCTGCGCACCGGCGCCGCACGCAGCAAGCGCCAGCGTGATCAGGATTGCGACGACGACATGTTTGAGGTTCACAAAAGGTCCTTTCACCAATGGTTGCGTTGCCGGAGAAAATGAACGTCGGGTTCCCGTAACGCGACTGCCGTGCCATGGCGCTATGCGTCGGCATTCAACGAGAGCACCGCCATAAACGCTTCTTGCGGAATCTCGACGCTGCCGACCATTTTCATGCGCTTTTTGCCTTCTTTTTGCTTTTCGAGCAGTTTGCGCTTACGGGTTACATCACCGCCGTAGCACTTGGCGAGCACATCTTTGCGCATCGCTCGAATGGTTTCGCGCGCGATCACCTTGCTGCCAATCGCCGCCTGAATTGGCACCTCGAACATCTGGCGCGGGATCAGTTTGCGCAAACGCTCGACCAGCGCGCGCCCCTGCGCATAAGCAAAATCACGGTGGACAATCAGCGACAGCGCATCAACCGGTTGACCGTTCACCAGGATGTCCAGTTTTACCAGATCGGCGGGCTGATACCCGGCGAGGGTGTAGTCAAGTGATGCATACCCCTGCGTGCGCGACTTGAGCTGGTCGTAGAAATCAACCACAATCTCGGAGAGCGGGATTTTGTACTTCAGCGCCACGCGCTGCGGATCGAGATGTTCCATCGTCTCGAAGACGCCGCGCTTGCCGGTGACCAGTTCCATGATCGAGCCGATGTAGCGCGTCGGCGTGATGATCGTGATCAGCATAATCGGCTCTTCGATCGACTCGATCCGCCCTGGATCCGGCATGTCTGCCGGATTGTCGACGGTGATCACGTCGCCATTCGAGAGCAATACCTCATACTCGACGCTCGGCGCGGTGATCAGCAGGTCAAGACCATATTCGCGCTCCAGGCGTTCGCGCACAATTTCCATGTGGAGCAACCCCAGAAAGCCGCAGCGGAAGCCAAAACCGAGCGCCGCCGATTTTTCAGGGACGAATGACAGCGCCGCATCGTTGAGTTTCAATTTCTCGAGCGCATCGCGCAGGTCGGTGTAGGCATTGGTATCGACCGGATAGAGACCGGCGAAAACCATCGGCTTGGCAGGTCGGTAGCCGGGCAGCGCAATTTCGGCTGGTACGTCGGCGAGTGTGATGGTATCGCCCACCTGGCATTCGCCGATCTGTTTGAGACCGGTTGCGACATACCCGACCTCGCCAGTGTCGAGGATGTCGAGCGGCGTCATCTGTGGACGGAACGCACCCACTTCGAGCGCGTCCGCCTCGGCGCCGGTGCCGAGCATACGCACTCGCGCGCCAGCCGGAAGCGCCCCATCGACGACGCGCACATAGGCGATGACTCCCTTGTACGGGTCGTAGTGGCTGTCGAAGATCAGCGCGCGCAGCGGACGATCGTGCTGACCGCGCGGCGGCGGGATGCGCTCGACAATCGCTTCGAGCAATTCGTCGATCCCGATTCCCTGCTTGGCGGAAACGCGCAGCACATCCTCGGCTGGCAGCCCCAGCACCTGTTCGATCTCCATCGCCACGTGGTCCGGATCGGCGCCGGGCAGGTCGATCTTGTTGAGCACCGGAATGATCGTCAGGTCATTCTCCAGCGCCAGGTAGACGTTCGCCAGCGTTTGCGCTTCGATGCCCTGCGATGCGTCAACCACCAGGATAGCGCCTTCGCCAGCGGCAAGCGCACGCCCGACTTCGAAACCAAAATCAACATGACCGGGAGTGTCGATCAGGTTGAACTGGTAGGTCTGACCATCGCGCGCTGTGTAGGACATACGCACTGCTTTGCTCTTGATCGTGATGCCACGTTCGCGCTCGAGGTCCATTGCGTCGAGCAACTGCTCACGGCGCTCACGCTCACTGATCGTGCCCGTCATTTCGAGCAGACGGTCCGACAGGGTCGTTTTGCCGTGATCGATATGCGCGATGATAGAAAAGTTTCGGATATGCTGCTGATCGGCCATGCTGATTTTCCGAAAACGCTGCGCTACCGCTCCAACGAAATGGAAGTATAGCAGATGCTGTGGTGTGCCGCAACGAAAGTTGACAGGCATCGCCGTCATCGAGATAATCGACGCCGATGCGTATTCCGACTCTCAGTGCGCCTCCTGGCGTGGAAACGACGCTGCTGCTGGCGACGCTGCGCGATGGCGCGTTGTGGCGCATGCTGGCGCTCCTCGCGCTGCTGCTGACGCTGGCGGCGCAACTGCCGCTGTACTACGCCATCGACGTAGGGCGTGAGGACGGCATCGGCAGCGACCTGCCGCTGGTGCGCGGGATGTTCCCCGTCGAAGAGTCGCCCAATGGTCCGTTTCGCTGGACGACCGACCGTGCTATCGTGCGTCTGCCAGGCATTGGGCAACGTCCGCTGGCGGCGACCATCCGTGTGCTGGCGGTGAATGACGAAGTGGCAACCCGCGGCGCGCGCGAACTGGAACTCTGGTCGTCCGGTCAACGTCTGGCATTCCTGCCGGTGCGTCAATCCGGCGCGATCTACCGCCTGCTGATCCCGCCTCCCGCCGATGGAACCGGCGATCACCGGATCGAGATCCGCAGCGCTACGGTCATACCAACCGATGACAGGCGCGCTGTCGGCACGCCGCTGACGACCATAGCGCTCTCCGCAGGAGGGGGACCGACGCTGCCGCCGTGGCGTTCGACGCTCATCTGGATCGGCGCAGGGCTGGCGCTGTGGGTGACGCTGCGCCAGGCAGGATTCGGGCAGGGCACAATCCAGGCTATTATGCTCCCGTTGCTGGCGCTGGCTGCGATGGGCGCCTGGCTCGATCCGCCGCGCTTTGCGCTCGGCGCTGCACCCGCTCTGATCGCCCTGACGATCGGATGGGCGCTGGTGGTGATGCTATGCGCCGCGCCGGAGACGCTGCGACTCGCCGGTCTGGCGCTGGTTGTGATCACAACAGTGTTGTGGTTGATTGACTGGCGCGGACCGACCATCGATCTGGGGCGGGCGACGGCGCATCTGCGCGCGGTCGTTGGACTGGCAGGGCTGGCATTCCTGGCATCCGCTGCGATTCGCCCGGCGTTGGCCGCCGCAATCGCGCGCCTGGGCATTGATGTTCCGGCGGCGCACTGGCGCTGGCTGCTGCTGATCGTGATGGTTGTCTTTGCAACACGCTACGGCGGGAAAATCTATCCCGACTCAATGCCCGGCGACATTGGCTTCCATGCCAATCGTTTTGCTGATGTCGCGTTCGGCAGGGCGCTGTTGGTGTCGCGTAACCGCGGCGTTGATTTTCCGTATCCGCCCGCCTTTTATCTTATCCTTGCGCCGCTCACGCTGCTCGACATTGATCGGCGCGCAGTGCTCCACCTCGGCGCGGCGCTGCTCGACGCCTTCAGTCCGCTTCTGGTCTATGCACTGGCGGCGGCGTTGTGCCAGGGACATGCCAGCGCTGCACCACACCACGCGACCAACCGTTCTTTCCCCGTGCCGCTGGTTGCAGCGGCGCTCTACGGGTTGGCGCCCGCCGGGTATCTGACGACATGGTGGAACTTCAGCACCCACATCTTCACGCAGTTCGCACATCTGCTGCTGATCACGATCCTGGTCGTGACCTGGAAACCTCTGGACACCCCTTCAGCAGACGCCGTATCGGAACCCCTCTCGCTGTTGCACCGCAAACGACGCGCCTTGCTGTTCGCGGCGCTGGTCCTGGCGCAGCTCTTCGTGTACCTGGGGCACTTTGGCTTCTGGATGAATATGTCGTTGCTGGGAGGCTTCGGGCTGGCGACGCTGGCTGTTCTTGCGCTGCGGCAGCGCGGCGCGGTTCGGGCGCTCACGTTCTACGGCGCCGCATTTATGACGGCGCAGATCATCGCTGTGCTCTTCTTCTACAGCGCCTATGCGGGCATGTTTGCGCAACAACTGGCAGCGACGACGAGCGGCGGGCTGACCGGTTTGGCGGGACGGGAGCCAGCGCCGTTCGAGGTGTTGTGGCGCACACTGTGGGACGCAGGATTGCGACAGCACTATGGCTTCTTTCCGCTCGCGCTGCTTCCGACCGGCATCGTGTGGCTGGCGAGCGGCGCAGCGGCGCGGTCTGACCGCGCGCCTGCCATCGTTCTGGCGGTGGGAACGATCATTGTCGCCTGCGGATTTGCAGCGTTGCCTTTCTTCAGCGGTTCGACCCTCGCGACGCGCTGGTTGATGTTCTCCGCCTGGCTCGTCGCAGTTGGCGCGGCGGCAGGCGCGGCGGCGCTCTGGCGACGGGGATGGATGGGGCGCATGACAACGCTGGTTGCAGGCGGATATGTCGTCTGGGTGACCGCCAGTATGTGGCTGGCTGCGCTTCTGTGGCGTGTTCGCCCGCCGGAGCCGTTTTAGCGCCACGACCTTTCAAATAACAGGAGGTTACGCGGTGGCACGTTTTTGATCCCCCCAGAGCCTGCGGCAGCGTGGCACTCCCGATCAAGGTGGCGCAATGCGGCGGCAAAGCCACCGCACTGCACGACAAAAGAAGATATGTGCCGCTCTGCCGAAGGCAAAAAGAGTTGTCACGCGGTTCGTCCGCGAGGCGACCGCGTAACCCCTGCCAGATAAGCGCTCTCACGGGAACCTCTGCGCCTTTGTGTGAGTTCAAGAAAAAGCGCCGGCATCAAAGTGGTGGTATACTGAATGACAGCACTCCGCCCGCTTTTCTGAACGCCGGAATGGTCAGCAGCGACAAAGGGGACGCGCATGAAACGGATTGTGAGCATCAGTCTTGGTTCCGCACGACGCGATTATCAGTTCGTTACAACCGTCCTGGGACAACAGATCGAACTGCGGCGCATCGGCACAAATGGCGATACGGCGCTTGCTGCGTCGCTGGTGCGCGACCTCGACGGCAAAGTGGACGCTATCGGGCTGGGAGGGCTGACGCCGGTGTTCCATGTCGGCGCGGCGCGCTACCCGCACCACGAAGCGCTCACGATTGCGCGCGAGGCGCGCCGCACGCCGGTCGTCGCCGGCAACCTAATCAAGCAGACCCTCGACCGCTGGTGTGTGCAGCAGGCGAATCAGGCGCAGCGCGGCATGTTCAACTATCGCCGCATCCTGGTGACGAGCGGTATCGACCGTTACGCGCTGGCGCAGGCGCTGGCGCAGTACGATGCAGAGTTGCGCTTCGCCGATCCGGTCGTTCACAGCGGATTGCCGTTCCTGCCGCTGCCGCGCTCCATCCCGCAACTCGACATGTATGCTGCAACGACGCTGCCAATCGCGGCGCTGCTGCCCTACCGCATACTCCACCCGGTGGCGCTGGGCAGCGAAGGGCACGATGCGCGCGCCGAAAAACACTTTGCCTGGGCGGACGTCATCGCTGGCGATTTCGCCTACATCCGGCGTTTCGCCCCGCACGACCTGAAGAACAAGGTCATCGTCACCGATGACCCGTCGCCAGAAGAGATCGACGACCTGCGCGCGCGCGGCGTGCGCACGCTTGTCACCCTCTCGCCGCGCCTGGAAAGCGCCGATCAAATGCGCCGCCCCTTCGTCTCCGCCGATGTGCTCGAAGCGATCGTTGTGGCGATCCTGGAGTCGGGTCCGACCCCGACCGAAGGCGACATCATCAATTTCATCGACGAGGCGGAATGGGGTCCAGAGGTGATAACGTTGAGCGACACGGCGGAGAAGCCGCGCTTCGCGTTCGTCATCCATCCGCTATCGCCGAAGTATATCGCCAATCATCCGCGTTTCCGCTTCACGCGCTACCTGCCGGAGCGCCTGGTCGAGCGGGTGGCGGCGCACTTCCCGCCGATGTACATCTCGAAGATGCGTGGCATTCGCTCGCAGGCGACCGGCGAGGAAATCGAAGGGTTGTTGTTTACCCTGGGGGCGACGCCACGCGAATTGATGCGCCACGACACTGCGTTCACCTATCGCCGTCTGATCAAATGCGCCCGTATGGCGGAGCGTATGGGTGCAAAACTGATGGGGCTTGGCGCGTTTACGTCTGTGGTTGGCGATGCGGGCATCACTGTGGCGCAGAAGAGCGACATCGGCATCACATCGGGCAACTCACTGACGGTGGCGGCGACGCTCGAAGCCGCCAAACAGGCGGTCATCAAGATGGGCGCAACCGATCTGACGCGCGGCAAGGCGATGGTCGTCGGCGCGACCGGTTCGATTGGCTCGGTCTGCGCTCGCCTGCTGGCGCAGGCGATCGGCGATGTCGTGCTGATTGCGCCGCGCGTGGAACGCCTGATGGCGCTCAAGAAGCAGATCGAGGCGGAAACGCCTGGTGCGCGGGTAACGGCGGCGACGAGCGCCGATGCGTATCTGGCAGACTGTGATCTGATCGTCACCACCACGTCAGCCCTGAGCGGCCGGGTGATCAATGTCGATAAGCTCAAGCCCGGCGCCGTTGTTTGCGATGTGGCGCGCCCGCCCGATGTCAAAAAAGAGGACGCCGCCCGCCGCCCCGATGTGCTGGTGATCGAGTCGGGCGAAATCCTGCTGCCAGGTGAACCCGATTTTGGCTTCGACATTGGACTGCCGCCGGGCACGGCTTACGCCTGTCTCTCTGAGACGGCGCTGCTGACGATGGAGCACATGTACGGTGATTATACCCTTGGCCGGAATATCGACATCGAGAAGGTTAAGGAGATGTATCGCCTGATGAAGAAACATGGGCTTCAGCTTGCCGGTCTGCGTTCGTTCGATGAGTATATCACCGACGAGATGATCGCCGAAAAACGGCGCCTGGCAGACGAGCGGCGTCGCCAGATCGGGATGTCGGTGGCTGCAACGCGGTGAACGATGCCGCTTCCACCCGCCATCGAAGCCGAAATTGCCGTGCTTGCGGCGCGCTACGGCGCGCCGCGGCGCATTACTGCGACGCTCGACAGCAATCCCTTCAATCCGCTCACGCAATCCGATCGCTACGGTGAAGTGTGCATGGTTGTGCGGCGGCGCAATGGACGATTGCTTACCGCGATCAAGACGTTCTACCCCGCCGGGTGCTTCCGGTTGCTGACCGGCGGTGTGGCGCATGGTGAGACGATCGAGGCGGCGCTCTGGCGTGAGGTTGAGGAAGAAACCGCCTTGCAGACCGCCATCCGGCGTTTCCTGGCGGTCATCGAGTATCAACCGTATGCGTTCGCCACCTTCGCTTTCCTGCTCGATGAGTGTGGCGGCGAACTCGGCTCGCGCGACCCGCACGAGCGGCTCGGCGCGTTTCGCGATATCGATGTGAGCGAATTGCCAGCCCTGGCGGCGACGCTGGCAGCGGCGCCGGATCGGTTGGACGACGAGATCGGCGGAAACTGGCGCGATTGGGGGCGCTTTCGCGCTATCGTCCACCGGGTGGTGTTCGAGGTTCTGACCGATGACACAGCAGACAATCGCTGAACCGAAGGTCAATGCACAGCTTGCGTGGCTGCGCCGCGTGGCGTTGAGCCTCGCATTCGCAATTGCCGCCGGAGTGCTCGTCTTTATCGTGGCGCGTGGCATTTCCGGGGCGCTGCTGTTCATCGAACATCAGGAACTGCTCCGTTCGGCGGCAGCGGCGTTGCGCACCGGCATCGAAGGATTGCCGACCGCCGACCTGCGCGCGGCGCGGCTGCGCGCAGAACAGAGTGCAGCAATGCACACGCAGATCGGATTGCTGCTTGCGTTCGTTGTCGCAGCGATCACAGCGGCTGGCAGCTACCTGTGGCTGGAACAGCGCGCAGCGCGCAACGCTTGAGCCGTTGACACCTTATCTGAGTTCGCGCACAGGCGCACAGACCCGGTATCAAGCGCAATTCGCGTCGCGGATATGATGGACGTTGAGGACCTTTCCGCTATGCCAGTCTGTATCAGCCGCAGGTTACGGGATGCGAAGCCCGCCTGTCTGTCTGCCTCAGACAGGCGCGGTCTGGCGCAGATGATGCCAGATGAATGCCTCAAAGACTGTCCATGCCTGCATTGATCGCCCAAAGCCCCGCGCGAGCGGGGTGATCGGTCGGTGGACTTGCACTCCGCAGCGAGGGCGCGGCGGCGCCCTTTGCGTGACTGGACTCGACGGTTAGCGTTGGGCGTGAGCAGGGCGGAGCCGACGTGTGTCTCTCCATCTGCGAGGATAGCCGTGCCCCAAGCAGCGCTTCACGCTACTGACCGCCTGCACTACGACGATTCGTATGAGTGCGCGTCCTGGACATCGCCAGCGGGTGAGACGCGCGTGATTGCCAGCCTGCGCGATGTCATCGATGCGATTGCCGGGTTGAGTCGCGGGTTCGATGCGGATGTCGTCGGGTTAGGGCTCCACGGGCTGCTGCTCACGCTGCGCGCGCGGCGCGGATACCCGTCGGACGCCGCGCGCGGCGCGGTGATCCAGGCGGCTGAGGCGTTGCGCACCGTCATTCCCCCACAATACGCGCTGGTCCTCGATCAGGCGCTCGCCATTGCCGACGGCGCCCTGTTGACCGGCGACGATGCAGTACAGGCGTTGACCGCTTTCGCAACCGACGCCATTGCGCGCCTCGATCGCGCTGCGGAACGGTGCGGACGGCACGCTGCGGCGCTGCTCGACGAAAACGATTGCCTGCTGATCATCGGCGATGGCGCGGCGCTACGCTGGATGCTCCAGCGTGCCACTGCCCACGGGATGGCACTGAAGATCGCCGACGCAGATCGCCGGGATGAAGCGACCATCTGCCTGGTTGCTGGCGCATGCGCCCTGATGAATGGCGACGTGGCGGGTATGCGTCCCGCAGAGGTCGAGATGGTCACTGCCGCACGCCGGAGAAGCATGCCAGTCTATGCCCTAGCGCCCAATGGACCAATTGCCGCAGCGCCGGAGGGCGGGCGCATCCTGGCGCAGTTCATTAACGCGATCATCACCGACCGCGGCATCTATCGCCCGGAACGGATTGCTGCGTATCAGCATCCTCATCCGTCGTCGAGCGACCGTTTTCATGAGTCGCCAGGGGGTCGGGGAAGTCCCTGACGTGAAGAAGCGGCGGCGAAATGGCTTCACCAGACGCCAGCGCATAGCGTCGCGCCGCCCCAGCGGATCGCTCGTGCGGGCGAAATGCTCGCGTTCCCTGGAGCATTGGCATCAAGATTTTCCTTTTCCATCGAGATTTTCCTTGACGCCTCGCCGCCGGCATGGTATCATTGTACTTCGCAATTTGCGAACGCCGGAGCGGACGAAGGAGGAACTCACCGGCATTTAATGCGTTACCCAGACGCATCTCCCGATCAGACCCATCAGACGCACGAACACAACCCACGGTCTCTGCCTGCAAGGAAGACAATGCCGTGAGTGTGTGTTTGTGTTTTCGGTTTTCTACTGCTACAACCATCTGGATCCGGCAATCAGGCGCCAGTGATCGATGATCCTCAGCGTCAGGGCGATTGTGTGTCTACGGGCGCCCGTTCACGCTGAGACGAGCGACTCTCTGGCGGCTGGCAAGCAAGAGCGAGGTGCCAATGCCCCCGTTGATTGAAAGTGTTGTGCTCCAGCCATTGATCATGCCGAATGATATTGGCGTCGACAGCCTGCATCGCGGCAAGATCGAGCGTTATTCGTTCGCGCGTATTTCAGACGCTATCGAGTTGCCCAAACTAATTGAAACGCAGTTGAGCAGTTTCGAATGGTTCCGCCGAGAAGGATTGCGCGAACTGTTCGAGGAAATCTCGCCAATCACCGATTTTACCGGCAAAAATATGGAACTGCGCTTCCTCGATTACCACTTCGGGGAACCGCGCTATAACGAGCATGAGTGCCGCGAACGGGGGATCACCTATTCGGCGCCAATTCGAGTGAATGTGCAGTTGCGCATTCTGAGCACCGGTGAATTGAAAGAGAGCGAAATCTTCCTGGGTGATTTTCCATTGATGACGGAGAACGGCACGTTCGTCATTAATGGCGCCGAGCGCGTGGTGGTCTCGCAGTTGATCCGCTCGCCAGGGGTCTACTTCAAAGAAGAGAAAGACCCTACATCCGGGCGTAGCCTGCACTCGGCAAAGTTGATCCCGAGCCGCGGCGCATGGCTCGAGTTTGAGACGAACAAGCGCAATGTCATTTCGGTCAAGGTTGACCGCAAGCGTAAGATTCCGGTCACGATTCTGCTGCGCGCCGTCCTTGGATGGAAGGCGAACCCCGACGGCAGCGGACAGTGGGCGCCGGATAACGAACTCGACATACGCGGGCGCGATGAAGATGTGCTGGAACTGTTTACGCACGTGGAAACCGGCGAGCATCAGTATATTCGCGTCACGCTCGATAAAGACCCGGCGCGACATGCCAGAGAGGCGCTCCTGGAATTGTACAAGCGCCTGCGCCCTGGCGATCCGCCAACGCTCGACAATGCGCGCAACCTGATCGAGGCGCTGCTCTTCAATCCGCGGCGCTACGATCTGTCGCGGGTCGGGCGCTACAAACTAAACAAGAATCTGTGGGAAAAGGACACCCGCGCCGAAGTGCGCAGTCAGGCGCCCGATCTGAAGGTGCGCGTGCTCCGGCCCGACGACATTTTTAAGATCGTCGAGCGGATCATTCAACTGAACAACGAGACACCCGGCCTGCGCGCCGATGATATCGATCACCTCGGCAACCGCCGCGTGCGCACCGTCGGCGAATTGATCCAGCAGCAGTTCCGCGTCGGTCTTCTGCGTATGGAGCGTGTCATCAAGGAGCGTATGTCGCTGCAGGACCCGGAGACCGCAACGCCCAACGCGCTGATCAATATTCGCCCAGTGGTTGCTGCGATGCGCGAGTTCTTCGGCGGAGCGCAACTCTCGCAGTTCATGGATCAGACCAACCCGTTGGCGGAATTGACCCATAAACGCCGCCTCTCCGCCCTTGGTCCCGGCGGCCTCAGCCGCGACCGCGCCGGCTTCGAGGTGCGCGATGTGCACCACTCGCACTATGGACGTATCTGCCCGGTTGAGACGCCGGAAGGACCGAATATCGGTCTGATCGGAACAATGTCCACCTATGCGCAGGTCAACGAGATGGGGTTCCTGGAGACGCCGTATCGTAAGGTGTACCGCGAGGTGCTGAATGCGAGCGAGTGGGAGCGCCAGGGGTTGCTGCTGCGCGATGTGCGCGACCTGCGCACCGGCGAGTTGATCGCAGTGCGCGGGACACGCATCGATGCCGCAGTGGCGCGCCGTATTGCGGTTGCATTGCTGCGCGGGCAGATTCTGCGCGAGGAAGTCGTCGATCCGAAGACCGGCGAGGTGATCGCCAGCGCCGGACAGGAGATCAACCGCGCCCTGGCGGAACGGATCGTTGAAACACCGCTGCGGACGATCAAGATCCGTCCGGTGGTGTCGCAGGAGGTCGATTATCTCTCTGCCGATGAGGAGGATAGATTCGTCATCGTGCAGGCCAATGCGCCGCTCGACGAGCATAACCGCTTCCTGGAAGGCACGGTATCGGTGCGCGATGCGGGGGCTTTCGACGATGTGCCGATTGAACGCGTCGATTATATGGACGTGTCGCCCAAGCAGGTGGTGAGCGTCTCGACGGCGCTGATCCCCTTCCTGGAGCACGATGACGCCAACCGCGCGCTGATGGGATCGAATATGCAGCGCCAGGCGGTGCCGCTCCTCCGCCCCGATGCGCCGATCGTCGGCACCGGCATGGAGTATGTGGCGGCGCGCGACAGCGGTCAGGTGGTGGTCGCCAAAAGCGATGGCGTGGTGCTCTCGGCGACGGGTGATGAAATCATTATCCTCGAAGACGACGGCAATGAACGCATCTATCGGCTGCGCAAGTTTATGCGCTCGAACCAGGATACCTGCATCAATCAGCGCCCGAGCGTCTCACGCGGTCAGCGCGTCCGCAAAGGCGATATTATTGCCGACAGTTCCAGCACCGACAATGGCGAACTGGCGCTTGGGCAGAATGTGCTGGTGGCGTTCATGCCATGGGAAGGCGGCAATTTCGAGGACGCCATCCTGGTCTCCGAGCGCCTGGTGCGCGAAGATATCTTCACCTCGATCCACATCGAGAAGTATGAGGTCGAAGCGCGTGACACCAAACTCGGTCCCGAGGAGATCACCCGCGATATCCCGAATGTTGGTCAGGAGAGCCTGCGCAACCTCGACGATCGCGGCATTATCTACATTGGCGCCGAGGTGCAGCCGAATGACATCCTAGTGGGGAAGATCACCCCGAAAGGTGAAACGGATCTGACGGCGGAAGAGCGCCTGCTGCGCGCGATCTTCGGCGAAAAGGCGCGTGAGGTGAAGGATTCGTCGCTGCGCGTGCCGAACGGTGTGCGCGGCAAGGTGATCGATGTAAAGGTCTTCACCCGCGACGATGATGTGGAACTGCCGGTCGGCGTCAATCAGCGCGTCGATGTGCTGCTCTGCCAGAAACGTAAGATTTCGGCAGGCGATAAGATGGCGGGGCGCCATGGCAACAAGGGCGTCGTCAGCCGCATCCTGCCAATTGAGGATATGCCGTTCCTGCCGGATGGGACGCCGGTTGATATCATTTTGAATCCGATCGGCGTGCCAAGTCGCATGAACATTGGTCAAATCCTCGAGACCCATCTGGGGTGGGCGGCGGCACGCCTCGGCTATCGCATCGCCACGCCGGTGTTCGATGGCGCCAGCGAGACGGAGATCAAGGAATGGCTCAAACGCGCCGATTTGCCGCCCGATGGCAAGATTACACTCTACGATGGACGAACCGGTGAGCCGTTCGATCATCCGGTGACCGTCGGGTATATCTATATGATGAAACTGGCGCACCTGGTGGAGGATAAGATCCACGCGCGTTCGACCGGACCGTACAGCCTGGTGACGCAGCAACCGCTCGGCGGCAAAGCGCAGTTCGGCGGCCAGCGCTTCGGCGAGATGGAAGTCTGGGCGCTCGAGGCGTATGGCGCCGCCTATACGTTGCAGGAAATGCTCACCGTGAAGTCGGACGATGTGGTGGGGCGCGTGAAGACGTATGAAGCAATCGTGAAGGGTGAGCCGATCCAGGAAGCCGGTGTGCCGGAAAGCTTCAAGGTGCTGATCAAAGAACTGCAGTCCCTCGGTCTATCGGTCGAGGTCCTCAGCGCCGATGAAACGCCGGTGGAACTGACCGACGATGTGGACAGCGACCTGGCAGCGCTTGATGGCATCAATCTGTCGGGCATGGAGCGCGGTGAATTCTGATCGCCTGTCGGACGAGTCCTCCCGCAGGTTTGAAGCCTGCGGGGGGATGGGTGTTGCCTCAACAGGCGGATGATGTGGAGAAATCAATGCTTGAGATCAACGACTTCAGCGCTATTCGTATCAGTCTCGCGTCGCCGGAAGATATTCTGAGCTGGTCGCACGGCGAGGTCACCAAGCCGGAGACGATCAACTATCGCACGCTGAAACCAGAGCGCGACGGTTTGTTCTGCGAACGCATCTTCGGTCCGACCAAGGACTGGGAATGCTACTGCGGCAAATATAAGCGCGTGCGCTACAAAGGCGTCGTCTGCGACAAGTGCGGCGTCGAGGTGACCCGCTCGAAAGTTCGACGCGAGCGCATGGGGCATATTTCGCTGGCGTCGCCGGTGTCGCATATCTGGTTCGTCAAGGGCACGCCGAGCCGCCTCGGTCTGCTGCTCGACATTTCGCCGCGCAATCTGGAGCGGGTGCTGTATTTCGCGTCGTACATTATCGTCTATGTCGATGAGGAGGCGAAGGCGCAGCGACGCGAGGCGTTGCAGGCGGAGTATCGCGAAAAGCGCGAGCGCATTCAGGCGGAAGCGGAGAGCCGACAGATTGAACTCTCGACGCAATTGACGCAGGACCTCGGTGGCATGGAGAGCGCCCAACTCTCGACGCAGCGACGCATCGAGGAGGAATACCGACGGCTGCGCGATGAGATCAGCGCCGAAGCCGAGCGCTTGCGCACCGATCTTGAGGAAAAACAGGGCGAAACGGCGGAGGAGGATATTATCTTCCGTGGCACGGTGCTCGTTGAAGAGGGCGAGAGTATCGCCGAAAAGATCCTCGACGCGCTCGATGAGCTGCTCGATCAGGAATTGGAAACGCTCGAACAACGCAAGCAGCGCGACCTTGAAGACGCCGAGCAACTGACCGGCGCCGAACGCGAGCGCAAAGAGTACGAAGCCAGCCAGGAACGCGAACGCCTGCAAGAACGGCTCCAGAGCGAACTCGACCGGTTGGTGCGCGAGGAGAAAGAGCGCCTCGAACAGATCGACTCGATCAAATTGAAGCGCATCCTCAACGAACAGGAGTACCGCGCACTGCGCGAAATTGCGCTGGGCGTGTTCCGCGCCGATATGGGCGCGGGCGCGATCCGCGACCTGATCGTGCGCACGGTTGATCTCGATAAACTGGCGGAAGAATTGCAGAACGAGGTCTACACCACACAGGGGCAGCGCCGCAAAAAGGCGACCAAGCGCCTGCGGGTGGTGGAGGCGTTCCGCAAAAGCGGCAATCGCCCCGAGTGGATGATCCTGACGGTGCTGCCGGTCATTCCACCCGATCTGCGCCCGATGGTGCAACTCGACGGCGGGCGCTTCGCCACCAGTGACCTCAACGACCTGTACCGGCGCGTGATCAACCGCAATAACCGCCTGAAGCGCCTGATGGAACTCAATGCGCCGGAGATTATCGTGCGCAACGAGAAGCGCATGCTCCAGGAAGCGGTTGACGCGCTGATCGATAATGGCCGCCGCGGACGCGCAGTTTCCGGCAAGGGCAAGCATCGGCTGAAAAGCCTGAGCGATATGCTCAAGGGAAAGCAGGGGCGTTTCCGCCAGAACCTGCTCGGCAAGCGCGTCGATTACTCCGGTCGCTCGGTCATCGTGGTCGGACCAGACCTGAAATTGCATCAGTGCGGTCTGCCGAAAAAGATGGCGCTCGAGCTGTTCAAGCCGTTCGTGATGCGCCGCCTGGTGGAAAAAGGCGCCGCGCACAATATCAAAAGCGCCAAGCGCATCGTCGAGCGCGTGCGCCCCGAGGTGTGGGACGTGCTCGAAGAGGTGATCAAGGATTATCTGGTGCTGCTGAACCGCGCACCTTCGTTGCACCGCCTTTCGATCCAGGCGTTCGAAGCCAAACTGATCGAGGGGTCCGCCATTCAGTTGCACCCGCTCGTCTGTGCCGCCTTCAACGCCGACTTCGACGGCGACCAGATGGCGGTGCACGTGCCGCTTTCGCGGAAGGCGCAGGAAGAGGCGCGCATGCGCATGCTCTCCAAGTACAACCTGTTGTCGCCTGCCACCGGCGACCCGATCATTACCCCCTCACAGGACATCGTGCTGGGGTGCTACTACCTGACGATGGTCAAAGATGGCGCGAAGGGGAGCGGCAAGATGTTCGCCTCGGTCGATGAGGCGCTGCTGGCATACGATAAGGGTTTGGTCGATATTCAGGCGCCGATCTTCGTGCGCATGACGGGGACGCTGCACGGCGAGAGCGATCGTTCGATGCGCATGCTCAACGCTGAAGAAAACGGCGCGCCGCGGATGCTGCTGGAAACGACGATCGGGCGGATCATTTTCAACAATGAACTGCTTGAGCCGCTGCGCTTTCGCAATCGCCTGATCGCCAAGAAGGGTCTGCGTGAGATCATCGCCGATTGCTACAAGTACTACACCAACCTCAACAATCTGACAGAAGACGACCTCGACACGATTCGCCGCATGTACGGCGATCGCCCGCGCGATGACCTGGCGCGCTACTTCGGTTCGGAAATGACGGCAAGTCAGGCAGACTGGATCAAGACGCTCGGCTTCAAATACGCCACGCGCGGCGGTATGACGATAGGCGTGGACGATATCGAAATCCCGCCGAAGAAGCAGGAAATCCTCGCCGAAGCCGAGAAGCGCGTCACCGAGGTGGAACGACAGTTCCGCCGCGGTCTGATCACCGAAGAAGAACGCTACCGCGAGATCGTTGAGGTCTGGCAGAATGCGACCAAAGCCACGACCGAAGCCGTCAAACAGCACCTGAACCCGTTTGGTCCGGTGGCGATGATGGTCAACTCCGCAGCGCGCGGCAATATCAATCAATTGAGCCAGATGGCCGGGATGCGCGGGTTGATGTCCGATCCGACCGGACGGATCATCGAATTGCCGATCAAGAGCAACTTCCGCGAGGGGCTGTCGGTGCTCGAGTATTTCGTGTCGACCCACGGCGGGCGCAAGGGTCTGGCGGACACGGCGCTGCGCACGGCGGACGCCGGGTATCTGACGCGCCGCCTGATCGATGTGGCGCAGGATAATATTGTCACCATCGATGACTGCGGGACGGACGAGGGTCTGTGGATCTATCGATCCGATGATCGTGAGGTGTTGCAGGATTTCGAGCAACGCATCATTGGGCGTCTGTTGGCGGCGCCGCTCGTCGATCCGCGCACCGGCGCGATTCTTGCCGAACACAACGCAGAGATCGATGAAAGCCTGGCGCGCACGTGCCGGGAACTTGGCATCGATGCGGTGCATGTTCGCTCGCCGCTGGCGTGCAAAGCCGATTACGGCATCTGCCGCATGTGCTATGGGCGCAACCTGGCCACCGGCAAGCTGGTCGATATCGGCGAAGCGGTTGGCATTATCGCGGCTCAGTCGATCGGCGAGCCCGGGACGCAGTTGACCCTGCGCACGTTCCATACCGGCGGCGTGGCATCGGCCGACGACATCACCCAGGGTCTGCCGCGGGTGCAGGAGATTTTCGAGGCGCGCACGCCAAAAGGCAAGGCGCTGCTGGCGGAGATCGACGGCATTGTCGAACTGGCGCGCGAGGACGAGATACGGAAGATTCGCGTCATCTCAACCGAACGCTACACCGATGAGCACGAACTGCCGCCGCACTACGAGCCGGTGGTGGCCGACGGGGCGCAGGTGAATGAGGGGGAAGTGCTGGCGCAGAGCAACCGCGCCGATCTGGACAGCGAGCCGATCGTGGCGCGTCTCGCAGGCATCGTGCGCATCGGCGCCGGGCGGATAAGCGTGATCAACGAAGAACGCGAGGTGCGTGAAGTTGTCGCACCGCATACTGCGCGCCTGGCGCCGGGCATCGAAAATGGAGCGCGCGTCGTCGCCGGGCAGCACCTGACGGAAGGGTCCGCCGATCCGCAGGAATTGCTGGCGCTCCAGGGGCGCGAAGCGGTGCAGCGCTACCTGGTCAATGAGGCGCAAAAGGTGTATCGTTCGCAGGGAGTCGATATCAACGATAAGCACATCGAAGTCATCGTGCGTCAGATGCTGCGCCGGGTGCGGATCGAGGAGCCAGGCGATACGGATTACCTGCCGGGCGAACTGATCGATTCGACCGAGTTCGTGCGCAGGAATGCCGAGATTATCAGTCAGGGGGGTGAGCCGGCAACAGCATCGACGATGCTGCTGGGCATTACCAAGGCGTCGCTCACGACCGACAGTTTCCTAGCGGCTGCGTCGTTCCAGGAAACGACCCGGGTGCTGACCGAAGCGGCGATCACCGGCAAGGTGGATTACCTGCGCGGTCTCAAGGAGAATGTCGTCATCGGCAAGCTGATCCCGGCAGGCACGGGGATCGAAAAGCGACGCCAGCTTGCTGAAGAGGTTATCGGCGAACTGGCAAGCGTCGTACCAACCACTGCGGCAGTCATCGAACAGGAGCGCCCCGAACGCGATGATGAGGCGCTGCGACGCAGGTTGCGCGCGCTGATCGGCGGCGATGACAACGACGACGAGAGCAGCAACAACGGCGGCTTCCCCGAGGACGAAGCGGTTGCGCGCGATGGTGACGTCCCCAACGACGAACCAGAAGAGTTGTGACGGAATAACAGAAGGGGCGGCCCAATGGGCCGCCCCAACCCTTCTCGCACAGGCAACCCGGCGGGTCGCCCCTTCTCCTATAATTCAATACCTATCCGCGCCAGCACTGCAGTTGCTGCTCCATTGACCCGCATGAGCGCCAATCGCCGCTGCACATAGTCGTAGTCGAGCGCCTGGCGTCGCGCAATCGCTGCAGCGTCTGGAATGTCGTGCTTCCCTTCCTCAGGACCACGCGCCAGCACTGCTTTGTGCAATGCCACATCTTCGGGCGACAGCACCGGAACCAGCGTTCCGAGCAACGGGAGACGCCGCAGGCGACTGCGCATATCGGCATCGAGCATAAATGGATAGATCTCTCGTCCACGCCGGATGGTCAGATCATCAAAAATCTTGATGCCACGCCAGAGGATGCGCTGACCATCGAACTGCACGACCTTCTGCTGCTGGTTGAGCAAACGAACGACCTCAGGCAACTTTCCCGGCTCGATGAGGATATCGATATCTTGAATCGGACGGCGATTGCCATAGAGATGCGCCGCAGCGCCAGCGCACACCGCCCAGGCAAGATGATACGCATCGAGCGTGCGCTGCACAACGCCAAGATTGCCTGCGATGAGTGACATGAAACGCTACTCGCTCACAACACAATGTATATGCTAGCATGTATGATAGCCGAACAACAGCATTTGCTGCAAGAGACCTGATGGTACTGTCTGCATATCACCCATGATGACCAGCGCCGGTAGGGGTGCGACGCCTGATCCATTCTTCACGGTGCAGGCGCATTTCAAAGAACTCAACCTTCAGACCGCGCGGGTCATCGCGGAAATGGCGGCGCAACGATGCATACACCGGTTGGTCGAGCACCCGCCGGTCGAACAAGGCGCCAGCACTGCGCCAGTCGCTTTCGACATATTGAAAGCCAAGACGCATGTAGCAACGTACTGCGCGAATATTTGGCGCAGCGACATCGAGCGCCATCAGATGATACCTGAGCGTTTCGAAGTAGTAATCGAGAAACAGGGTGAGCGCCTCGGTGCCAAGCCCACGACCGACATAGGGCGCCGCGAATGTAACCCCAAGGCGCGCCTGACCGCGTCGCTCGTCGATTTCGCGCAGTGAAATGCGCCCGATCAGCGCACTGCCACTGTTCTCGACCGCCCAGCTCCGTCGATACACACCCTGTTCCAGCAATGCATTCCACATCCCGCCGCCGAATGATGATGGGCGCGGCAGGTTCCAGAGCGGATCGAACGGATCGTTATACGGTGGCCAGTCATCCGCCAGTTCATCATCGTGATGTTGCCACGGACGAATGAGGACGCGCGGACCGCGCAACTCCATGAGCGCCTCCTGCTAACAGGATCAGATAGCATCGACGTGCAACTCTTCCAGACCACCAACGTCGCCAACGATCAATTGCACGAGTTCCGGCATAACAGCGCCTGGCGTCGCATTAAGCACATAATCCGCCATCAGCGTGTAGATCGACTCATCAGGCGCGATAGTCAGCACGAATGCGCCATGACGACGCGCCACAAACGGGAACGAAGCGACCGGTTCGATAGCGCCGACCGTCCCGACGCTGAGGAACACATCACACTGTTCGACGACCTGCCGCGCGCGGCGCAACTCGTGATGCGGCAATCCTTCGCCGAACATGACCACGTCCGGGCGCAACATCCCGCCACACTGCACGCAACGCGGCGGGATGTCGCCATCGTCGTCCCAGGCGAAGGCGATATGGCCCGACTCGTAGCAACGGCAGCGGCGCAGGCTGCCATTCAGTTCGATCAGATCGCGTGAACCGGCGCGCCAGTGCAGTCCATCGATCGACTGCGTGATCAGCGTAAACTCCGGATAGTACTGCTCCAGATCGACAAGCGCGTAGTGCGTAGCGCCGGGTTGCGCACGCTCTGCCAGCGCACGACGATAGGCATACCATTCCCATACCAGACGCGGGTTGCGCACGAACGCCTGCGGCGTCGCCAGTTCACTGACATCGTACTGCGCCCAGTGACCGGTATGCACTTCACGAAACGACGGAATGCCGCTTTCCGCCGCCACACCGCCGCCAGTCAGCGCCACCACGCGCCGGGCTTGCGAGAGGCGACGGATCACATCGTTCGGCAGTGTCAGAGACATCGCACAGCTCCTTCATCGACATCAGAGCGAAGGGTGTGGCAGCGATCATGCCGCGTCACCAAAGGCGGCAGTCATCAGTGCAGGAAGCAATTGCCCCGACGGCGCATACAGATGCAGGTCCAACCGACCATCAAGCGCACCGGGAGCGATGTTGATTTCAACCGCATATGCGCCAGCAGACCGTGCAATCAAGGGTAGATCGGCAGCCGGACGCACGACCCCCGATGTGCCGATACAGAGGAAGAGTTCACACCGTTCGGCTGCGGCCACAGCGGTGTGCCAGGCTTGCGGCGGCAGCCATTCACCAAACCAGACCACATCAGGGCGAATCAGTCCGCCGCACTGCGGGCAACGCGGCGGCGCGTCCTGCGGCGCATGCGCCAATGCAACCGGCTCATTATCGTCAAAACAGCGATACCGGAACAGGTTACCATGCAATTCTACCACGTTTTGACTTCCGGCGCGGTGGTGGAGACCGTCGACGTTCTGGGTGATGAGGGTAAAATCGGCGATCCGGCGCTCCAGGTTGGCGAGTGCCAGATGCCCTGGATTCGGTGCAGCGGCGGCGACCAGCGAGCGGCGATAGGCGTACCACTGCCACACGAGCGTCGGGTTGGCGCGGAATGCTTCGGGCGATGCCAGTTCCGCCGGATCGTAGCGCGCCCACAAGCCGGTTTGCGCATCGCGAAAGGTTGGCACGCCGCTCTCGGCAGAAACGCCAGCGCCGGTCAGCACCGCAACTCGTTGCGCACTGCGTAAACGTTCGATCAATCGATCAGGAATGTTCATACGCCAATCCGCAGATTCTCACACGAGATCGCGCAAGTCTAGCCCTCAGACCGCACATAGAGTTGTGAAACCCACCCTTCCACCTGCCGCCCGTCGATTTCGCCGCGCACCCGCACCCAGGGCACACCGTCGATATTGCGCGGACCTTCGAGTTTGCGCACCCGGGTTCCGTTTGGCAGCAACGCAATCACACGGGTGTTCAGTCCCGGTTCGTTGCGAAGGTTCAACCCTTCGACATCACCGATGGTCACGATCAACACCTCGCCGGAACCATTCGCCACTCCTGTCAACCAGTCTGGCAGAGAAACGTTTTCAGGCAACGTGACCTGCGGACGGGGCAGACGGACGTTCGTCAACCCTTCGATCGCCAGGCTCGTCAGGACATACGCTCCCGAGCCGACCAGAACGAAGAGCGCCACCATTGCGATGAGCACTGCCAGCGGACGCTGGCGCGTTCCACGCATCGCGCGCTGAGGGGCGGCAGTCGCCATTGAGTCCGATGGCGGCGTTGAAGCGGCCGGCTGCGGATCGGGACGCACCGATGCTGGACGGTCGACCGACGGCGATGATGCCGGCTGTCCTCGCCCATTCACAGCAGCGGAAGGCGTTGACGGCATAGAGGCATACGGCGCCAGGCGATCGGTGGTGTGGCTGATAGCGCGGCGCACGTCGTCGAGCGCCTGGTTCAGCGCAGGTGCATCAGGAAAGCGTTGCGACGGGTCGGGCGCGGTGGCGCGCGTGATCATGCGTACCAGCGACGGTAGGTAGATATGTGGGCGCATGTCGGCGAGCGTTGGAAGCGCCACATGCTGATGCGCCTGAAGCATGGCTTTCAGATCGCCGCCGTCGAGCGCGCGACGACCGGTTAGCATTTCGATCAGTAACAACCCCAGGGAGTATACGACGCTGGCTGCAACAGGAGGATGACCGGCAACACGTTCGGGCGCCCGGTAGCAGGCGATAGCGGCGCCGAACTCCGCTGGCGTCATGCTCCAGTTTTCGACCAGTTTGACGCGCCCTTCATCCACCGCCACAATATTCACGCTACTGATCGGCGGGTGCGGCGCCCCTGCCATCTGACACGCCGCAACAGCGCCAACGATCTGGCGAAAGTAGAGCAACGCCACTTCGACCGTCAGCGGGCCAAGATCGCGCAGGATCCTCCCTGACACATATTCCGTCACCAGAAACGGACGACCGGCGACCTCACCACTGTCGTAGACGTGCAGCAGCGATGGGTGCAGATAACGAGCGCCGGACTGCGCCTCAGCGATGAAGCGGCGGCGCAACGCCTCCTGGGAGACCAGTTCTTCGCGGAACAGCGCCACCAGCGCCGGGCGTTGCTGCCGCTCGTCGTATGCCCGATATATGACAGCGAGACGTGTCGCACCAAGCCGCTCTTCGATCCGGTAGCGGTCGTGCAACAGCGGGGCGGTGGGCGCAGGAGACTGAGCCATAGCAGTGTCGAATGCGGGTCGCGTATACGAGCAATTATAGCATCTGGCGCGCGCTGTCGCAATGGCACGGTCGCCGCAGGGTGCAGTCATGAACTGCCAACAACCACCGCGTTCCTGGCAGACATCGCCCGCGCTGAACGCATGAAGCCCCGCTGACGCAGGGCTGGTTCAGAGCATAGGGCAGGGGTGCGGCAGCGCCCGACAGTTCAGCGGTGGGTTGCTGCCTGACCATGCATGCTGGACCCGTCGCCGCAGGATGATGGACGTTGAATATTCTGCTCTCCCACACTGGAGGAGAAGGAGACAGGAAAGATAAGGATATGATATATCAATAATCGCGCGTCTCGTTTGTCGTATGCAGAGGATTTTGATATAATAGATACTATCAATTAAGATGGGCAATGACAGACACCGTGCTTATTTCAGGAGGAACCACAGATGATCTATCGGATTCTTGCCCTGGCGCTCGCGGCAACGCTCTTCCTGAGCGCCTGCGGCGGGACGCAGCCTGCGCCAACCGGCGGCGCAACGCCAGTACCGGCGGCCCCCGCCCCGACCACAGCGCCAGAAGCGCCGACAATCGCTCCAACCGCGCCTGCGGCAGCGCCGGCCATCAGGGTGCTGGCAGCGCAGTCATTCCTGGCGGACATCGCTCAGAACGTCGCTGGAGACCGGTTGACCGTTGAGGCGTTGATACCGCCTGGCGTCGATCCGCACATTTTCGAGCCGACCCCTGCCGACGTGCGCAAGGTTGCCGACAGCGAGGTCCTGATCGTCAATGGCGCCGGCTTTGAAGAGTTTCTTGCCAGCCTGCTGGAAAATGCCGGCGGCGAGCGCACCGTCATTGAAGCCTCAAAGGGATTGACCAGCCGCACGGCGCGTGAGGGCGAGGTTGCGGTGATGAGTCCCGAAGAACTGACCGACGCGCTGTGTGTCGAGGCGGCAGACCTCTTCCCGGCAGCGGAGGAGATCAGCGCTGGCGCTGACCAGGCATCCGCCACGGAACCCGGTATGCACAAAGAGGACGCCCACGATCATGCCCATGAGCATGGCGGTGCGTTCTGGCAGGTGGCGCTGACCCGCCAGGCAGACGGGACATATGCCGGGTTCCTGAAGTGGGATGCCGAAGGCGGTGAGATCGCGATTGCCACGAGCGGCGGAACGCTCGCTGTGACCGGCATCGACTCTGGTACAGCAGTTGAAGCGGAGGAAACGCTGACGCTTGCCTGCTCCGGGCTGACTCAGGCGATGATCATGGATGCGGAGAAGGGGGAGTATCTCCTGGCGTTGAGCGGTTTTCGCGAAGCCAAGGCAGCCCTCATGATCACCATGCCCGGCAGTCACCATCATCACGATGAGGGTGATCCACACTTCTGGCTCGATCCGACGAAAGTCGTAACGTATGTCGCCAATATCCGCGACGGGCTGATCAGCATCGATCCCGCCGGCGCCGAAGTGTACCGCGCAAATGCCGAACGGTACATCGCGCAACTCAACGAACTGGATCGCTTCATTGCCGGAGAAGTTGCGAAGATTCCCGAAGCCAACCGCAAACTGGTCACCAATCACGAAAGTTTCGGTTATTTCGCCGACCGCTACGGCTTCCGCATTATCGGCACGATTGTGCCAGGCGTCAGCACCGGCGCATCGCCGTCGGCGCAGCAACTAGCGCGATTGACCGATCGGGTGCGTGAGGCGGGGGCGAAGGTAATCTTCCTGGAGACCAGCGCCAACCCGCAGCTTGCCGAACAACTGGCGCGCGAGACCGGGATACGGGTTGTGCCTGATCTCTACACACACTCGTTATCCAGCGCCGATGGTCCCGCGCCGACATATCTCGATATGATGCGGTACAATGTTAAGCAAATTGTCGAGGCACTGCAGCAGGGATGACTCGTTCTCAACAGATTGCATACGAACCGGCGCACCTGGAGATTGAGCGCCTGACCGTTGTCTACGGGCGACGGCAGGTGCTCGATGATCTTTCGTTTCGCGTAGAATACGGCGAGCGGGTCGTGCTGGTCGGACCGAACGGCGCAGGCAAATCGACGCTGTTCAAGGCGCTGGTTGGTCTGGTCAAGCCGCAGAGCGGCGCCATTCGCATTCACGGTTTGCCGACTGGTGCGCACCAGGACTGTGTCGCGTATGTGCCGCAGCGCGAAGAGGTGGACTGGCGTTTTCCGGTCACAGTCACTGATGTGGTGATGATGGGCCGCTTTGGACGGCTCGGTTGGTTCCGGCGCCCAACCCGCGCTGATCGTGCCGCCGTCGAGCGCGGGTTGGGGTTGATGGGCATCGCGCATCTCGCGCATCGCCCGATCGGCGAACTGTCCGGCGGACAGCAGCAGCGGGTGTTCCTGGCGCGCGCGCTGGCACAGGAACCGCACATTCTTCTGCTCGACGAGCCTTTCACCGGCGTGGACGCGGCGACGCAGGAAGCGACGCTCAGCGTGCTCGACGCGCTCCGTGATCAGCACGTGACGATCATTCTCTCGACACACGACCTCGGTCTTGCAGCGGCGCGTTTCGAGCGCGTCCTCCTCATCAACCGGCGACTGTTCGGTGATGGTTCTCCGGCGCAGGCGCTGAGACGCGAACTGCTGGCAGAGGCGTTTGGCGGGCAGGTGCTCACATTGCCTGACGGCTCGGTGCTGGTCGATCAGTGCGCCTGCAATCAACCTGAACCAGAAAGCATCGTGGTCAAATGAACACCCTGTGGTCCTGGATCGTTGCACCGCTCGCGTATGGTTTCATGCAGCGCGGTATGCTGGCGGCGATGCTGGTTGGCGTCTTGTGCGCTATTGTTGGATGTTATGTCGTGCTGCGCTCGATGGCGTTCCTTGGCGATGCGCTGGCGCATGCCGTGCTGCCAGGCGTTGCCATCGCCTATCTGATGGGAACGAATCTGACGGTCGGCGCGCTGGTCGCTGCCGTCGCCGTGGCGCTGCTGATCAGTTTTTTCTCGCGTCAAGGAGCGATCAAAGAAGATACCGCGATCGGCATTGTCTTTGCAGCGGCGCTGGCGCTGGGAGTGGCGCTGATCAGTAGTGTGCGCACCTACGCCGTTGATCTCTCCCACATTATGTTCGGCAATGTTTTGGGAGTCAGCCCGGCTGACCTCTGGCTGATTGCAGGGATTGGCGCTGCGGTTCTGCTGACTGTCCTGGCGTTCTATCGTCAATTCCTGGTGGTCGCCTTCGATCCGGTGCTGGCAGCAACCCAGCGCCTGCCGGTCGAGCGGTTGCGGCTTCTGCTCCTGCTCCTGATTGCGCTCACTATCGTCGTATCGTTGCAAACGGTCGGCGTGGCGCTGGTTGCAGCCATGCTGGTGACGCCAGGCGCAACGGCGTATCTGTTGACCCGGCGCCTGCCCGCGATGATGGCGGTTGCCGCGCTGATCGGCGCCGTTTCGAGCATCTCCGGACTGTATCTGAGTTATTATATCAATATCGCGTCTGGCGCCGCAGTGGTGCTGGTTGCCACGGCGATCTTTACGGTCATCTTCCTTGCGGCGCCAGGACGCGGCATGCTGTGGCGAGGAGGAAGGTGAGCGTTCACCCCTCGCCGTTTTCCTACTGCCCCACTGCTGCATTCCTCGCCATCTCGGCAACGAGCGGGTCGCTGATGCCCAAGCCGTAAATGGCGATCAACCCGATTGTGCCGGCGACGAGCAGATAATAAAAGGTGGGAATGGCGGTTTTGCGCAGCGTTGCCCCTTCCTGCCCCAACAGCCCGACAGTCGCCGAGGCGGCAACCACATTGTGAATGGCGATCATGTTGCCGGCGGCAGCGCCTACGGATTGCAGCGCCACGATTGCTGCGCCCGATATCAGCAACCGTTCAGCGACGCCATGCTGGAAGAGGCTGAACATCAGGTTGCTGACCGTATTGCTGCCTGCAATGAACGCGCCCAGCGCCCCGATCGTTGGCGCGAACAGGGGCCAGATGCCGCCCACATTCACCGCCACCCACTCCGCCATGCTGATTGGCATGCTGGCAATGCCGAGGGCGTTAACCCCTGAGTTGATGTAGACACGCACCATTGGCACGGTGAAGATCAGCACAAAGCCTGCGCCCAGAATCACCTTGCTCGAGTCGCTGATTGCCAGCTGGAGTTCGTTGCGGCTCATGCGGTGGAGAAAGAACGTGATCAGCACCACCACCACCAGGATCGACGCAGGCAGATAGAGCGGCGTTGTCGCGGCGGTGATGCCCGTGCCGAAGATGTCTTTCCACTCGATCTTCAAGATCGAGCGCAGCGTCGAGCCGATGGGCAACTGCGGCAGGCGGGTCAGCACCAGGAAGAATGCCACGAGCAGGTATGGCGCCCATGCCAGCCAGGTGCTCATCGGCTTTTTGCCGGTCAGATCATCGAGTTTCATCTCGATCTGACCAAGCCATTCCGGTTGCCACTCACTCGCGGGGGCAAAATCCCACGTATCCTTTGGCAGCAGGAACCCGCGCCGCGCCGCCGCTACCACGATGGCCAGCCCCACCAGGGCGCCAAGCAGCGACGGGAACTCCGGTCCGAGCAGCAACCCGGTGAGGGTATAGGGAATGGTAAACGCCAGACCGCTGAAGATCGCAAACGGCGCCATCGACAACCCTTCGGTCCACGATTTGTTCTTCCCGAAGAAGCGGGTCATCATCACCACCATGAGCAGTGGCATGAGCGTTCCAGTAATGCCGTGGATGACCGCTGCGCGCACCGTGATGAGACGCAGATAGTCATTGAACGTCAGACCGATCGCCGCAAGTTGTGCGCCCAATTCGGGCGTATCGAGCCCGCCGCGCACGCCGACCAGAATGGGTGTGCCCACCGCGCCAAACGTCACCGGCGTACTCTGCACCATCATGCCGATCATCACCGCCGCCATCGCCGGAAATCCGAGCGCAACCATGAGCGGCGCCGCAATCGCCGCCGGCGTGCCAAACCCCGAGGCGCCCTCGATAAACGAACCGAACAGCCAGCCGATAATGATCGCCTGTACGCGCCGGTCGGCGCTGATATTGCTGAACCCGTTGCGGATGACAGCGACGGCGCCGGAGTGCTTCAGGGTGTTGAGAAGCAGAATGGCGCCAAAGATGATCAGCAAGATGTCGAGGGTGATGAACAACCCCTGAATGGTCGATGCAATCACCCGGATTGGCGCGACCTGCCAGGCGAAGAGAGCAATCAGCACGGCAACGACGTAGACAATCGGCATTGCCTGGCGCGCGGGCCAGCGCAGACCGACGAGCAAAACCGCTGCGACCAGAATAGGACTGAACGCCAGAAACGCTTGCAGACCGAGATTCATAACGTCCGTACCTCCCGTTTCATCATTGAAGAAGCGCAGACGTCGCTCCAGGACGCTGCACACACGAATCCCTCCCGGCGCATACCGGGTATGCCACAGTCATGGTGGTTGATGGACGGAGACTTTGCGGCGTCGGGTACATCATAGCAGCATGACCGCCTGATTTTTGATAACAGTTGTCAACAGGTCATAACGAATCGGTAACTTTCAGGCGAGCGGTGAGGCGGTTGCAGATGCGAAGGTTGAACGTTGAACGTGGGAAGGTGGCAGGTCCCCGACCCGTGAGGTCTTTTCCGCTGATCGATGGCTGCCGTAGAGTCGCGCTGGGGGGATGATCCCTGGTCCCGGTTTTCGGGCGTCTCGACCTCCAGGGGCTTGGGGGGGGGGAGGTTGGAGGGGCGGAGGGGGCAGGGTTGAGGGGCGGAAGTGGAAGGTTTTTCAGACTATCGGAGACCTCCCGTTCCGCTGAATGCGTGAAGCGCAGTTGCGCGCCTCCCGCAGCATCGAGACCAGAACCTTCTGGCGCAGAAGCATGGTACTATTCTCTACCGGGAGTTTCCCGGATAGATAATCTGTTCTATAGGGCAGATTATCGCACCTCACGGTCAAGTTTGCAAGCGACGCGTCGTGTGACGGGCGCAGGCATGAATCAGCAGGAGGTTGGTCGCTCCGACGGTTCGCTGCGCTCCCCGCACGTGAGCATGGCGCATGCACAAAGCGACAGACCATGCCTGCTCTCTGCCAGGGTGGAACTCAGGAGACTCTTATCCGCTCTTCACGAAATCTGAAAATGGCGCTGCTACAATAAGAAGGAGAGAGAAGTTTTTCAAATGTGAGGACCGAATGGACACCGATGATCGCCCGATAGGACGCATCCTGGCGCGGCGCGAAGTGCTTGCGCTGCTCGGCGCCTCGGCTGCCGCCCTGCTGGCTGGTTGCGGCGCGGCGGGATCGGGAGGAACGGCGGGAACGCCGCTCGGAAGTGCACCAACCAGTGCATCGCTGCTGCCTGAAGCGACCGCCGCATCCGTTGTGCAACCGTCGCCTGTCGCGACGCTGGCGCCAACCGCCGCCCCGCGTGAACCATCCGCGATGTCAACGGCGGCGCCGACGGTCAGCGCCGATGCCGGAATCAGCAGACCGGTTCCGGCATGCGTGGTGCGCCCTGAGCAGATGGAGGGTCCGTTCTTCGTCGATACGCAACTGAACCGCGCTGATATTCGTTCCGACCCCGCCAGCGGCGTGGTCAAAGAGGGATTGCCACTGCTGCTCACATTCGTGGTCAGCCAGGTCAGCAGCACTGGCTGTGCGCCGCTCAGTGGCGCAATGGTGGACATCTGGCACTGCGACGCCCAGGGAGTCTATTCCGGCGTGCGCGACCCGCGTCTCGACACGCGCGGGCAGCAGTGGCTGCGCGGCTATCAGATGACCGATGCCAACGGCATTGCAACCTTCACGACCATCTATCCCGGCTGGTATCCGGGACGTACCGTTCACATTCACTTCAAGATTCGAACAACGAATGCAGCCGGGCAGGTCTATGACTTCACCTCGCAACTCTACTTCGACGATGCCATCAGCGACGCCGTGTTCGCCCAGGCGCCCTACGCAAACCGGGGACGCCGCACGACCCTCAATCAGAGCGATGGCATTTTCCGGCAGAGCGGCAGCCAACTGATGCTGAACCTGACCCCGCTCGACCAGGGGTATGCCGCGACGTTCGAGATCGGGGTGGATGTGGGGTAGGGTCTCTACCCGGCGTACAGGTACAACTCGCCTGGCTGCAATACATGGCAGCGCATAAACGGCGCGCGACGGTCGAGTTCGTCGAAGAGCATGCCGGGCGAGACGCGATTACTGGCGAAGAGATCATTGTGAATGCCAATCAATACCCGCGCATCGATAGATTTTGCCAATTCAACTGCTTCTCCAGGCCACAGGTTGCCGATAATCCCCTCACGCTCACGGAAGAAGTCGCGTCCGTTGATTGGCAAGAGCGCAATGTCAATGGAGCATCCTGTGAGGGCCGCCAGCAGTTCAGGAAAGATGATCGTATCGCCGCTGTGGTAGATGGTCACGCCATTGCACTCAATGATGAACCCCATCCAGCGTGAATGCCCTTCCACATCGACTTCGTACTCATAGTGCGCGGCTGGCGTCGCCATGAATGTCAATCCTGCAATCTCGATGCGCTCACCCAGCCGCGGCGTGATGATCCGTTCACCGGAAATGCCGGCATGCAACGCAATCTGCCGCCCCTGGAGCGAAGCCACGAGCACTGCCGATGGCGACGCTGCCATGAGCGACGCCAGCGTCGCAGCGTCGGTGTGGTCGAGGTGCTCGTGAGTCGCAAATACCACCTGCGCATGGGTGATCAGCGCCGGGTCGAGCGGGATCGGGAAGCGTCGCGGCGGACCGCCAATCTCCTCCACCGAATTGGAAAGGTAGGGGTCGATACAGGCGATTGTGTCACCGCCTTTCAGCACAAACCCTGCCTGCCCAAGCGACCAGAGCGCCAGTTGGTCCCTGGGGACCGTCAGATGGTTGATCTGCGCAATCAATGCTGCATCACGCAGTGGGGTCATGGGTTCCTCCTGTGAAGAAACGAACGCGCCGGCGAAGAAACGGATACGCCGGCGAAGAAGCGAATGGAGAAGAAACGAATGCGCTGGCGAAGAAGCGAATGGAGAAGAAACGAATGCGCTGACGAAGAAGCGAATGGGGCGGCGAAGAAGCGAATGATCCTCGCTGTGTTCTCTGCGCCTCTGTGGTTGTATGGGAAGGTAAACGAAGGCGGCAGCGAATAAATGAGTGCTCCAGCGCATGATGTCCGCATCTCTCAGGGGCGTCCCGACAGTAGTGGCAACCTTCCACCTTCCCGCCTTCAACCTTCTTGACCTCCCGCCGCTCACTGCTCACCACTCGCCACGCACCGCTCACCTCACCAGTCGCTCGACGATCAGCGCCGATGATAACACACCCGGCAACCCTGCGCCTGGATGGGTGCCCGCGCCGACGAAGTAGAGATTGTCGAACTCTTCGGAACGGTTGTGCGGGCGAAACCAGGCGGACTGCAGGAGGGTCGGTTCGAGCGCGAATGCCGCGCCGAGGTAGTTGTTCTGGCGGCGCTGAAAATGGCGCGGATCAACCATGCGCTCGACGACGATGTTCCTGCGCAGATCGGGCAGGAATCGCTCTTCCAGGAACGCAATAATTGCATCGCGGTATGGGCGCGCCAGGGTTGCCCAGTCGGTCTGCGACGCCAGGTTGGGGACGGGCGACAGAACGTAGAAGGCGTCACAGCCGGGCGGCGCGACATCCGGCTCATCACGCGACGGCATGTGCAGGTAGAGCGAGAAGTCGTCGGCGACTCGTTTGTGGATGAAAATATCGTCGAGCAATCCGCGGTAGCGTGGACCAAAGATGATGTTGTGGCGCACCAGCGGCGCATCGTGATAGGCGCGCCGCGTTCCCAGGAAGATGACCACCAGCGACATGCTATAGCGCAACGACCGCAGGCGACGGTCGGTATAACGGCGGCGGTAACGCGGCGCGATCAGGTCGGCGTAGGTATGGGCGACATCGGCGTTCGACACCACAATATCGGCGCGGCGCTCACTACCATCCGCCAGAACTACACCGCGAACGCGGCGCCCTTCGACGATCAATTCGCGCACTTCGGTGTTCAGATGGATGGCGACGCCAAGTTCATGCAGCAAACGCACCAGGGCATTCACGATCGCGCCGGTTCCGCCGACGGCGTAGTACACGCCCCACTCGCGTTCCAGGTAGTGAACCATGGCATAGATCGACGAGGCGTAGAACGGGTTGCCGCCGATGAACAGCGGATGGAACGAGAAGCAGCGTCGCAGAAAGTCGTCCCTGATGTAGCGCGACACATAGCGATAGACGCTCTCGAACGAGCGCAACCGGGCAAGATCGGGCGCGACGCGCAGCATGTCGCGGAAATGCAGGAATGGCTGATCCGCCAGCTCGACGAACCCCTTCTGGAAAATCGGGCGGGTGCTTGCCAGAAAACGGCGGTACCCTTCGACATCGGCGGGGTTGATGCGTTCGATCGCGCGCAGCACCGCAGCTTCGTCAGCGCTGTGATCGAAGTGGCGACCGGTATGGTCATAGATGCGGTAGAAGGGATGGCATGGGCGGAATTCGACATACTCCTCACGGCGGCGTCCTGCAGCACGCCACAAGTCGTCGAACAGAAACGGCGCGGTGATGACCGTTGGACCGGTATCGAACCGGAAGCCGTCCACCTCCAGTACATACGCCTTCCCGCCCGGTTTGTCCTGCTTCTCGAAGATTTCGACTTCGTGACCGCGCGCTGCCAGGCGCACAGCGGCAGCCAGGCCGCCAAAGCCGGCCCCGATAATGAGAACCCTGCTCACTTCCAGCCTCCAACAGACAATGGGCGCAGCATCCATGCCTGCGCCCTAATGAACAATTTCTGAAGCATGTCTCAAAAGGGTTGATGTGAAGACGCAACGACGCAGAGCCTTGCACTTGACAGGACAAATCTTTGCGTCCTCGCGTCTTTGCATCAGCCTTTCTGCGACAACCTTGATATTGCTCCGCGCGCTACTGAAAAGAGCGCGCAGTGTCCTGACCACTCATTCCTGCTCAACGTACTCCGGCACATCATTCGGCGCGCCGCAGGCGGTGACGGTGCCGCGGAAATCGACATCAGCGGATAGTTCGGGACGCTTCTGCTTCAACTCTGCGATCTGTTCGCGGGTCAGCACTTTCGTCTCATCGAATCCCAGGTCGATGGAACCGTCGAGATGCACCCGTTCGAGATCATAGAACCGCTTGGTGAATGTCGTTTTGGCGAACGCCTTCAGACAGCCGAGCATGTAGCGGCGTTTGAAGGGGTCCTTGATCCAGGGATAGCTCAGGAACGCCTTGCGCATATAGAAGCGCGCATAATTGCGCAGTACACCCTTGAGCACCTGCTCGCGCGTCATCGCATCCGGCTGGATGATCGGCGTGACGAAGTTATACTTCGAGAAATCACGCACCTCGACCCGATCCCCCAGTTCCTCGAACAACTCGGCGAAGGGCCATGGCGTGTACATATTCCAGTTCGCCATATCCGCTTTCCAGTCGAGGGCATAGTGATAGGTCTCCTCGATAGTTTCGGGCGTTTCGTTTTCCAGCCCCATAATGAACTGCGCCTCGGCGACGATCCCCTGGTCATGCAGCAGCTTGATGGCGCGCTTGTTCTGCTCGATGGTCGTCTCCTTGCGGAAGCGGTCGAGGTTCATCTGCGCAGCGGCTTCGGTGCCGAGCGAGACGTGCACCAGCCCGGCGCGGCGGTAGAGCGGCAGATACTGCTCGTCGCGCAGGATGTCGGTCACACGAGTGTTGATGCCCCAATGAATGCCGAGGTTGCGCCGCTCCAGTTCCTCGCACATCGCCACGAACTTCTTGCGATGGATGGTCGGTTCTTCGTCCGCAAGAATAAAGAAGCCGACCTTGTACTCACGCACCAGCAGTTCAATTTCATCTACAAATGCGATCGGGTCGCGCACACGATACTTGCGCCAGAACTTCCACTGCGAGCAGAAGCGACAGGTGAACGGGCAGCCGCGGGCGAAGTTCGGCACCGCCACGCGCACATTCAACGGAATGTAGATGTATTTTTCCCACTCCAGCAGGCTCCAGTCGGGCGTGAGGGTCGAAAGATCGGCGATCGGCGGATGAGCTGGCGTGGCAACCACGCGGTCGCCATCCAGAAATGCAATCCCCTGGATCTGATAGCGATCCCGCTCATCGCTGCCGTTCTCGATGGCGCGCATCAGGTTGACGATGATCTCTTCCCCTTCGCCACGCACAATGTAATCGATCCAGGGCGCTTCGGTGAGCACCTGCGCGTACATGAACGTCGGATGCACTCCGCCGAGGATCGTCTTGCAGCCCGGATTGGCTTCGCGCGCCAGGCGCAGCGTCTCCTGCGCTTTGTAGATCATCGGCGTGATCGCCGTCGCCATCACCACGTCAGGTTGGTTCGTGCGAATAATCTGCTCAACCGTCTTGTCGGGCAGGTTATTGGTCATGGCATCGACGAAACGCAGATTCGAATAGCCGGCTTTGCGCAACGCACCGCCAATATACGCCACCCAGCTCGGCGGCCAGTTGCCGGCGATCTCCGCCCCGCCTGCATGGTAGTTGGGCTGGATCATCAGAATACGCATACGCAACTCCTTCTATGCCGGTTGATAGGTGCAGAGCGGGTCTTCCGCCAGCGGATCGCCGCTTGCCGCGAAAGCGCGCGCTCGTGAACCACCACAGATCGCCCGATATTCACAACGCCCACACCGCCCGCCAAACCGCGTCGGATCGTGCAGAGCGGCAAACAACGGCGACTCCCGATAGACCTGCACGATATGGTCGGCGCGCACGTTGCCGGCGGCCAGCGGCAGAAACCCGGCAGGACAGATATCGCCTGTATTCGAGACGAACACGATGCCATTGCCATCGCGAATACCAAAACCACGACCGATCGGCGTTTGACGGATCTGTTCGCCACTTAACCCGGCAGCGCGCATCTCACCGAGCGCCACCCGCCGGTAGGACGGCGCCTCGGTGGTGGCGACGGCAAATGGCGCTTCCTGCGCAATGCGATAGATCCAGACCATTAACTGCTCGGCTTCGACCGGCGTCAGCGACTCCAGCACCCGCCCGCGCCCGACGGAGATCAGGAAGAACAGGCTCCAGCGGGCAACCTGCTTCGTTGTGAGCAGCGCGTAGATGGCCGGGAGATCATCAGCGGTTTCGGCTGCGACCAGGGTATTGATCTGCAACGGCATCCCGAGTTCCGCTGCCCATTCTATTGCCTCGATTGTTCGCTCGAATGTGCCTTCAACGCCGCGAATAGCATCATGGCGGACAGCGTTCGACCCGTCGAGGCTTAATCCGAGTGCTTCGACGCCGTGCGCCCTGAGCGATTCGAGCATGGCGCGCGTCAGGTTGGGCGTCGCGCTCGGAGTGATCGAGACCGGCACGCCAAGCGCGCGCGCTGCGTCGATCAGTTCGAGCAGATCCGGTCGGGCGAGCGGATCGCCACCGGTCAGAATCAGTTGCGGCAACGGATCGCCGAAGTCGGGAATCTGCTGCAAGAAGCGCACACTCTCTTCGAACGAGAGTTGCAACGGATGCGGCTGTGGCATGGCTTCCGCGCGGCAATGCCGGCAGGCGAGCGCGCATGCCTGCGTCATTTCCCAATAGATATTGAGCGGCGTCTGCGCAAAATCGCGTGGCGCATGGCGCATTGGTCGAGCCGGTTGTGGCGGAGCGGTCATACAACACCTCCATGTAGTGAGCAGTAAGAACTACTTCCCTCGAGAAACGGGCGCGTTTGCCGCGCCCTCCCTCCACGCGCGCTATAAGCACTGAATGGCATACCGGCAGCGGCGGTCGCCACGCGCCTGACATTCAAGTTCGCGCAGCGTCGCCCGTGGACAGATGAGTTTCCGAAACATCTGCTCGAATGCGCCACGGTAGTAGGCGCACATCGCAGCCGCCATCGCCGGGGTGTCGAACAGCGACCCATTAGCAATCGAGAGCGACGGCGTCGGTGTCAGATCGTAGGCAAATACGCCGCTGCCGGCGAACGTCCAGGTATGGCGCTGCATGGCCGGCAGCAGCAGCCGCAGCCCCAACGACGGCGGCAGCAGGCGGAGCAGCACGCGCGCAAATGCAGGAATCCGATTGGCAAACACGTACTCAGACGTTAATTGCCCGGAACGCGCCAGAACCTGGTTGGTTCGCTCTGCTCCGATCTGCGCGAGGAGCAGTTCGACCAGCGCATGAAACTCACGCTCATCGATCAACTCGTGCGGCAGATGATCCGGCAGATCGCCGGCGCCGCCGCGCACCAGCACAGCCCGCGCCCCGTCATCTCCAAGTATTTCCCGCAGCGCGGCAACTGTCTGAATAATTGCATTCGGTCCTATCTTGCCCGTTCCACGAGCCGCTATTGTCGTCATGGCGTCACACCATTATCACAAACGGGAATTGACCGCACTATACCGCCAGCGAACCGTGTGTGCCGAAATGGTTTATCAATCGTTCGTTGCGCTTCGTTAACCAGGTTGTAACCAGACAATTTTGTAAAACAATTGCGTAGGATATGTGTGGGGAGGCGAAAGAGTGTGGAACGTTGAAGGTTGCAGGTGGCAAGGTTGAAGGTTGACCATTACGGGCGGCAAGGCTGCGATGCAGCGTCGCAGCCATGAGCGTCGCCGCCATGAATGTTGAACGTGCGCCCGTTTCCAGACGGCGCGGAGGCGCCCCGCGCGAGCGACTGGAGGGCACGTGGGGGTAACACCGGCATCAATTACAACAAATTCGACTCGATTTTGAACAAGAACTTATCACAAACAGACTGGAATTGTCGCTCAATATGATGTATATTTGTGCTACACGAAACATTATCGCACGATCAACGAGCGCGACGCTATGAATTCGCAGGACGGTCCAGAAGAATCGGCGGCGCTCCGCGAAGCGCGTGACATTGTTGCGGAACATTTGGAACGTTTGCGTGCGCTGGCAGAGCGTGAACGTCAGGATGCATCGGCGCTTGCGGCTGCATTGCGTCAGGCAGAGCGCGAACTCGATGAAGCAACCCTCCAGTACCGCACCGCAGTGCAGCGCCGCCGCTCAGGCGCTGAAGCGTTGAGCCGGCGGGTGACAGAATTGCGCGCGCGTTGTGAGGCTCTGAGCCGCGAGGTGGATGCACGCCGCAGCGGGCTGCGCCAGATCGAATTGCTGATTCGCCAGATCGAGATGAGCAGTAGCGCATTGAGCAACACGGGAACGGGCGCAACCTCGGATCCGTGGGCGCTGGCGTTGCGTTCGCAGGTGATCCACGGGCGCGAGGAAGAACGGATGCGCCTGGCGCGCGAAGTCCACGATGGACCGGCGCAGGTGCTCGCCAATTCGCTGATGTTGCTGGAGACCTGCTACTCCCTGGCGCAGCAGCAAACCGGCGAGCACGCTGAAAAATTGACATTGATGATCAGTCGTCTGCGTGATGCCACTCGTGAGGGGTTGAGCGAGGTGCGGCGCTTCATTGCCAACCTTCGGCCAGGGCAGGTCGCCGAACGTGGTCTGGTGGAAGCGCTGCGTGATTATTTGCGCGCCTACGGCAACATGTACAACGTGCCGGTTGTGTTTGAGGCTGATGCAGCGCCCCGACAGGCAGACGAGGTCGAGATCGTCCTGTACCGGATCGTGCAGGAAGCGCTTCAGAATGCTCACAAATACGCACGTGGCGCGCCGATTACGGTGCGGCTTGTGCATCAGGCAAACGCGCTGATCCTGTCGGTGCGTGATGAGGGACCGGGCTTTGATCCGCGCGAAGTGGCGCGGCGCACCGGAAAGAGCAACTGGGGGTTGACGAGTATGCGCGAGCGGGCGGAACTGATCGGTGCGCGGCTGACCGTCGCATCACGCCCAGGGCATGGAACGGAAGTGACAGTTGCGCTACCCTTAGAACAAGCGGGGTGAGTGGTATTTATCAAGGGCATGGTTGACCTTGGCTATCGTTACGTTGCGCTACCCTTAGAACAAGCGGGGTGAGTGGCATGGAACAACGGATTCGTGTGCTGATTATTGATGATCACCCGCTCTTCCGCCAGGGTATCCGCTGGAGCCTGGAAGAGGCTGGCGATATGGAGGTGGTGGGAGAGGCGGAGAACGGTCAGGAGGCGATCAGGCTGGCAGAACGCCTCTCGCCGGATGTCGTGCTGGTCGACATCAACCTGCCCGGTTTGAACGGTCTGGAAGTGGCGCGTGTCATCAAACGGCGCGAACCGCGGGTGGGTTTGATCGTCATCAGCGTGTACGAAGATGATGAGCAACTGTTCCAGGCGATCAAAGTCGGGGCCGCCGCTTATTCATCGAAAGATGTGCATCCCCGTGATCTGGTGCGCATAATCCGCGAGGTTGCCCGCGGAAAGTATCTGATCAACGATAGTGTCATTGCCAAGCCGCACGTCGCCACGCGCGTCCTCCATCAGTTCCGTGAACTCGCCGCCACCGAGGACGAACGCACCAGCGCCCTCTTCGCCCCGCTGACATCGCGCGAAATCGAGATCCTCGACTGTATTGCGCGCGGTTTGTCGAACAAAGAGATCGCTTCCCAACTCTCGATCAGCGGGCAGACGGTCAAGAACCATATCACCTCCATCCTGTCGAAACTCCAGGTCAACGACCGGACGATGGCGGTCATCTATGCAATCCAGCGCGGCTGGATCCGCATGGGGTACGATGGGCATCATAGTCACGCGGTTGGCGAGAAGCGTTCGGATTAGAGAACCTGCCACCTTCTCACCTGCCACGTGCAACACGCAGCGTTCAACGTTCACCGGCGAGATACCACCGTTCGATGTTCCACAGATAGTTCGGCGTCGCCAGATTGACCGGACCATCCAGCGTTTTCAGGCGCAGACTGGACGCCACCGGCAGCCGATCCGCCCACAGAAACAGGTATGGGCGAAGCAGCGCCACTCGTTCCTGCGCACGCCGGATCGCCTGCGCCCGTTCATTCAGGTCGTACAACTGGCGCGCGGCACTCGCCTGATCATCGTACACCGGGTCGCTGAATCCGACGAAGTTCAATGCCGGGCGCGTATCCGCCACGCCCTGGTTGATCTGACTGGAATGAAATAGCGCAAAATCATCTGGATCAAAGGCGACGTAATCGCCGAAGCCTGGGTCGGCCACACCGTTGACCCAACTGCCAAGGAGCAGGTCGAAATCGTAGGGTGGCGCGTACTTTGATCGGATGACTATCGCAAAGTCGGCAGGTTGCACCACAATGTCCATCCCGATCTGCTCGGCGGCGCCGGCGATCAACTCTGCGGCGCGCATCCGACGCGGATCGTCGGCGCGCACAAAGAGTTGCGCCGTCAATGGCGTCCCGTCCTTCTGGCGAACGGCGCCGTCAGATGGCAGACGCCATCCCGCCTCATCGAGCAGCGCGCGCGCGCGCTCCAGGTCCACCGTCGTTGCTGGCGGAGGCGTCAGGTCTGCCCAGGCGCCAGGAGCGGCGCTGCTGCCGATGATCATGCCCTGCCCATCGGTCGCTTCCCGCACGATGCGCGGCAGATCAAGGGTGAGCGCCAACGCCTCGCGCAGCCGCAGATCGCTGAAGACGCGGTTAGGGCGCAGGTTGAAGGCCAGGAAGTAGTAGCCATTCTCAGCATATGCGCCGGTTTGCAGCATCGGCGCGGTTTCAGTGATGGCGCGTCCCTCGCTCCAGGGAAGTTCTGCCAGCAGCAACCGCCCATCCTGGAGTGCGGACACTGCCACACGCGCATCGGGCGCAACCACAAACACCACCCGATCAAGCAGCGGCGCACCCCGGTAAAAGGCTTGACTCCCCGCTAATGTAATCGCCGCCCCCGGCTCACGCTGCTCCAGACGGAAGGGACCGCTGCCGACCGGCGCTTCCCAGGCATTGAGATCCGCCAGGTTTCTGCCGCTCAGCGCATGGCGCGGCAGCACCGGCACGGTCAGCAGACTGAAGATCGGCGCATACCGTTCGTCGAGGCGCACAACCACGGTATCGGTAGTTGGCGCTGTGACCTCCGTGATGCGCCGTAAGCCAGCGAGCAGCGCAGTTTCCGGCGCCAGCGCGCGCAGTGCATTAAGGGTAAAGAGCGCATCATCCGCCGTCACCGGTCGCCCGTCGTGCCAGACCGCATCATTCCGTAGCGTAAACGTGATCACCCGCCCATCAGCGGATGCCGTCCAGCCGGTTGCGAGATCCGGCTGCGGCGCCAGCGTCTCGCTCAGGCGGATCAGACCGCTGTAGAGCAGCGCGATGACCTGTTCCTCGCCACGAGTGCGCGGATGCCAGGGACGCAGTTCGGGAATGTCGGCAGCCAACCGGATTGTGAGATTGCCGCCGCGCGGGAGCGCTGTTGGAGTCGGGGGCGCTGCGGTTGGTGCAGATACCGGCGAAACGCTGGCAGGGGCGCCAGGTTGTTCGGGCGCACCGCAGGCGGTGAGCAACGCCAGCAGCACAATCGCCAGAAGCACGCTGGCGCTGAGCAGATGGCGCGACGGCAACCGGAGCGTAGGAGCGGAATGGGCTGGCGATAGATGCGAATTACTCACGGGGAAGATTCTGCTGCTCACGCAGGAACAACATAAACGCGCGCGCCATACGCTGATGGTCAGAAGAGAGGGCGTCATAGAGGGTCAGGAACGCCTCGCGGTCGCGGTGTGTTGCTGAGAACTTATATCCATCGGCGGCGGCGGCTTCACTGAGCAACTCGAACGCCGTCGTGCGGAACACCGTCGCCAGCGCCTCGATCTCGGCGATCCGCGCGCTGCTCTGACCATTCTCGATACTGCTGATATAACTGCCACTCACGCCAATGCGACTCCCCAATTCCGCCTGAGTCAACCGGTCGCGCTGGCGTTTGCGTTTGATGACTTCTCCGACACGCTCGTTGAACGATGGCATAGTGCGCTCAATGGCAATTATCAGGGCAGCGGACTGCCATAGCGCCAGAGGTAGTAGTGCTGACCGGCATTCCCCATCTGCACGCGCCAGGCAGGTTGTTCATCAGGTGTATACGTCAGCACCCGACGCTCGAACAACTGCACGAGAACATCGCGCTCGACGCCGCCGACCCGCACACGCACCCAGTACGCTTCGCTGATCGGACGCCCGACGACCGCAACCCACTCCATCACCTGACCGTTGCGATACACCCCATTGTCATACACAACACCCGGCGCTGTCAAATAATCCCAGAACACACGCGGAATATTGTGCCCGGTCTCGGCAACGAACCGCGCCACACGCGTCTCTGGCCGTGCGGGCATGCTCGAAGCTCGCACACTGCCATCCGGCAGCACTATCTCTGTCACCGGCGCACCGGCACGATCAGCAACTGGCGCCATGAGACCGGCAAACACCGCATAGGCAGGCGCGCGGGCATCATCGAGGTCCCCGACAACGGGGAGCGTGGAAGGCTGGTGCGGTACATACTCGTTATCGCCAACCTGCACCCGCCCCATGACCATTTCGGTAACCAGCAAACCAGCCGTCACGAAGGAAGGCGTCGCGCGCGCCTGGCGCGGATCATTGATTTCCAGGCGCCCTTTATCGAAGTAGAGCACCTGACGCAGACCGGTTTCGGATTGGACATACGGCTCACTGCGCGCCAGGCACGGCGCCGGACCCCAGGTCCAGGCGCGTTGTGCGCGCCCTGTCGTCACCGGCAGATCAACCCGTTGCCAGACGCCGGTAAACGCCGGATCGATCTGACGGGCAATCGGTTGGGCGCCGGCGAGCGCCACGATCATTTCGCCCCCTGAGTCGGCAACCAATTCCGGCGCCGCCTGCGGCGCCAGGTTCGCCTCGATCAACGGCGCGACTTCCTGCGCCAGCGGAACGACCTCGACCGCCGCCTGCGGCGGCGCCGGCAGAATATCCGACGGCGGCGCGCACGCCGGTTGCTCGACGGGGCATGCTTTCAGCGTCAGATCGTAGCGGATGAACATCCCGCCGATATCACCAACATTCTTGACCTGCGCATAGTAAATGCCATCGGCGGAAGGGGTAAAACGCACCAGCGAGTCGAGCGTCGCGCCGCCTTCGATGTTGTTGTTCGAGTCGATCAGGGTGATAGCATCGCGCCCGAACAGGAAGAGAAGCGTATCGGCGCCAGGGAGGATGCCATTGGCGTCTGCCGGCGCATATGGCCTGGTATTGGTGTAGAGGTAATAGGTATACCCGGCGAGCGCAAAGAACTTCACCCAGTCGGCGTCGCCATTCGGACAGAGGAGGCGACCGCGTTGCGTCTCGTTCTGATTGATCTGCCGCGCCAGTTCCGGCAGCCCGTCCTGTTCGTAGATGTCGTTGCAGAGCGATGAGACGAACGGCGGGAAGGGACCATAACTTTCGCCACGCACAATGATCGTGTAGCTGAGGTCGGCGCCGCCAATGCCCAGCGTATCGCGCACCCGTACATAGAAGAACCCGTTGGTCGGCGCGCGGAACGACTGGATCAGCGGGCGCGTGTCGGTCAGGGTTTGCGTGCCGCCGCGAAACGGAAAATCATCGCTCGAGTCGATAATGCGCCGGTTCGAGTCATACAGTTCGAGCGACAGATCGAGACCGGCATCCATGTCGGGAATATCAATCGAGTAATACTTGCCGGCGACCGCGCCGAACTTATACCAGTCTTCATCACCAATCGTGCAGATGCCGTGCCGTTCGGCGCGATCCACCAGAATCAGCGAAGCGCCATCGAAGGTGTTTCCGGGATCGGACAACTCGGGGCACGCGGACACCGGCGGGGTTCCTGGCGCCGGCGCGGTCAGCGTCACCTGAATCACCGCTTCCGCCGACAGGTTCGGCGTCACATCGGTGCGCGTGGCACGCACCGTCACTGTGCGAACGCCGTTGGGCGTATTCGGCGGGATGATAATGCGAATGGGAATGACCGCAGAGGTCGTCGCCTGACTGACGGCAATCGGTTGGGCAATCGTCGTGCTGACCTGCCAGCCGCTTGGACGCTCGGGGAAGGAAATCGTAAAGGTCGCTGCCACCGTGTCATCATTGCGCAGGCGAAAATCGTTGACGACCAGCACCGTATTGTTTGGCGTCTGATTCGTGACGGTATAGGCGCGCGAGGCAGGATCCCAGCGAAAATCCTGCGGCGCCGCAGCCAGACGTGTGGGGACGACGGCCGCCGAGATCAGCAGAGAAGCAACGAAGAACAGTGTGATCAGCCGTCGAAGATCCAGACGTATCACGATAGTTTCCTTGGTGCAAGCAAAGGAGCGCCCGGCACACGACGCATATTGGGGGAAAACTACCTCGATTATAGCATACGGAAAACGTGTGTCAAGGAATAAAGAAAGGTAAAGATGCAGTCAGGGTTGACGGCGAGCGCCGCATTCACGGTCGCCTGCCCGGCATCCTGACCCGGACAGCATACGGGCAGGTCTGAGACCTGCCCGTATGCTGCGCCGCCCCCACCGGTTTGTTGCTCGTGTTTGCGCGCACCACGCAGATGACGCGCCATCTGCGTGTGCCGTCTGTCTGACGACTCGCGCACGGATCCGGGAGCGGACGACCTGTGGTTGTCCGCTCCTATCGCCATGCGCATCTACCATGAACGCAAGCCAGGAATGAATTGCATCTCCGACACCAGCTGGATCAGCGTTGGCGTATAGTTGATCACGATCACGGCAAACGCGATCGCCAGCCAGGGCTTGAAGTTATCCAATACCCGCGGACCATCCTCCGGACCGGACACGGATCGCGCGAACGGAACCATCGGGACCGTGTCTTTCTTCCCGGCGGTGATCGTCAGCACGATGTTGAGGTAGTACAGAATGGCGCTGATGAACATAATGATCGCACCGACCGCAATGACCGGCAGGAGCGGTTCCCATTCAGGATGAAGTTCGCGCATGGCGCCAATCGCGGTGCGCCGCGGCATGCTCAACAGCCCCAGCATATGCATCCAGTGCGAGAAGATGCTCATGCCGACGAACCACGTCCACGCCTGCACCAGCGCCATTGTCGGGCTCCACAATCTACGCCCGGTGAGATGCGGCACAAGCCAGTAGGTGATGCCCATGAAACTGAGCGTCACTGCCGTGCCGACCGTCAGATGGAAGTGCCCCGAAATCCAGGATGTGTTATGGACCACCAGGTTGATATTGTACGAAGCGTTGATCAACCCGCCGGCGCCGCCGAAGGCGAACAGGATCATCGCCAGTACCTGCGTGGTGAAGCTTGGTTCACGCCACGGCAGATTGAAGACCCACACCAGCCACCCCGTGCCGCCGCGCGCGCGCCCGCCATTCTCGAGCGACGCCACAACGTTGAAGAAGGTCAGCAAACTTGGGAAGAAAACGCCGAGCGTGAAGATGGCATGCACCAGTTTCCAGATCTCGCTGATGCCGGGGTCGGTGTACTGGTGATGCATACCGATCGGCGTCGATAGGATCAGGAATAGAATGAACGACACGCGCGCCATCGGGTCGCTGAACAGTCGCCCCCCTGCCTGCTGCGGCACGAAGTTGTACCACGAAATATAGGCGGGCAACAGCCAGAAGTAGACGATTGGGTGCCCGGTGAACCAGAAGAGGGTGCGCGCCAGCACCGGGTCGGTTCCCGGCACCAACCCCAGCGACCAGGGGATCAGCAGGAAGAGCATCTCGGTTGCAACGCCGAAGGTGCTGATGACCCACATGGTCATGGTGACAATCGCCATGAATGCTGCGAGCGGAATGCGCGCCGAGGGATTGGCGGCGCGCCATTGGCGCAGCATCATCACCTGGTTGATGAGCAACAACCAGGTGCCAACAACCACCAGCGTCAGACCAATATAGAACAGCGGATCCGCCTTGAGCGGCGGGTAGAAGGTGTAGAGCACGGTCGCATTGTTGAGCAGCAGCGGCAGCGCTGCAATGAGCAAACCGCCCGTCATAACGCCGAACGTCGTCCAGCCGAGCGCGCGGCTTGCCAGCGGGATGCCCAGCGACCGCGCGGTGACGAACGTCAGCCAGCCAATGATGAAGAACGTGGTAAAGACCAGCACATTGAGCACGCCGTGCAACGCCAATCCCTGATAGTAGCCGCCGCTCAGAATTGGCGAAATCGGCTTGTACAGGTCGATACCGTTGTACTGGAGCGCCTGCATCACACCGAACAGACCACCGATTGCAAGGACGATGAACGCAATCAGCAGGTTCAGACCGGTCAGGCGATACTCCGTAGCAAACACGCCGACTTCGGCGCGTTCAGCGGCGACAGAAACGCCAGAAACACGCGCTGTAGCCATACGCTCTCCTCAATCCAGGTCGCCGCACTGCGTGCGCGGCAGGCGGCAGACACACGTCTAACGATTGGTTGAAGCCGTCTTCGCCGGCGTCACAATGAGTTTGCCGACCATCAGATGATGCCCTGCGCCGCAGTATTCATGGCAGTAGATGTAGTACTCGCCCGGCGTATTGAAGGTGGTTGTCATGCGTGAAATCTGTCCGGGAATGACCATCACGTTGATCGGTGACTTCTCGATCTTGTAGCCATGAATGACATCGCGGCTGGTCACGATGAATGTGACCTTCGAACCAGCGGGGATCTCGATCTCCCCTGGTGTGAAGTTGAACAACTGTGCGATCACAACGGCCTCATAGCGCCCTGGCGCCAGTTCGCGCAGCCCCGGCTGATCGAACGGCGCCGTCGTGCTGAGCGCCTTTGGCTCGATGCGCCCCGCATTTCCCGGCACCGCAATGCCCACAGCGAACGCCGTGATCACAATCGCAACCAGACATGCGATTGGCACTGCAACACTGGGAAGAATCCACGCAACTTCGAAGAGATACCCAAGATATTTTCGGTTCATGATCCCCCCCTCACGCCGCCATTTGCCAGTAGCTGCAGATACACCTGGATCCACAGCCCTGCGAGTACTGCCAGGTACGTCAGGGTAATGAGCAATGCGCCGCGTGGCAGTTCGTGATTTTCCTGCTCTTCCGCCTCTTCCTGATGATGGATGACTGGCTGTTCGGTCATAGATTGCGGTTCCCTTCTAGTGTGAAACGATCATCGGACGTGGTTGTGTGAGACCTCTTGCCACTCGCCGCGCGCGGCGCACCGCGCTCCCCGCCTCGCGCCGCGCCCCTCGCCCCCCGCCCTGCGCCTCTCACCTCGGATAACAGACAAAGAGGTGCGCTGCTTCGTAGATTGGTCGCACTGCGTCGCTGCTGGTCGCCTCCTGTTCGACCAGCCCGATGTCGCGCAGGACGATCGCGGGATCGAGACGCGCGCCATTGTACTCGGCGCGCAGCAGGCCGGTTTCATCCACCAGCACAACGCGCAGATCGACGAGATCAACAGTCTCACCGTTCACCCGATAGTAAACGCCATACTCGCCGCCGATCAGTTGCTTGAGTTCACGGGCGGAACCGGTCAGGAAGATCCACTCCGGCGCCGGAGCATTCAGGCGCGCGGCATACGCGCGCAGCACCGGCGGCGTGTCGTGGTCAGCGTCCACGCTGATCGTCACCAGGCGTACCTGCGTTCCCAGCCGCCCATCTGCGCGCAGGGCGTCTGCAATGGCCAACAGGCTGTGTTCCATCGCTGCGCACTGTTCACCGCAGCGCGTATGCGCAAAATTGATGATCAATACACTGCCGCGCAGGTCGGTGTCGCTGACCCAGTGACCATCCTGATCGGTCAGCATGAATGCGGGCGCTTCGCTGATCCGCGGCAATACCTGCACAGGACGGGCAATGACGAACCAGAGCATGAGGGTAACCAGGGCGAGGAAGAATACTGCCACACCATACAGCGCATGTCTGATCCAGCGCGTTGGCGGAGGAAAGCCCTCAGCCGGGCGAACGCTCCCCGGCAGAGACGTGGCGCTGACTCGTGGCGGTGAAGAATGCATTGCGCGCCTCAACATATCTAGAGAGCGACCAACACTCTTTGTGCTTCGTGTCACAAAGTTCGTGTAGAGTATAGAGCGGGAAGTGCGTCTGCGGAGTTACGAAGCCGCAACATATGGTTAGGGGACATTTACCGGAAAGGGGTCGTTGAAGAAGCGGCGTGAGGCGCGGCGGTGGGGGCGCGGCGGTGGGGGCGCGGCGCGCCGTGCCCCCCACGTCTCAGAAAAACCCCAACTCCTCGCGCGCTTCTTCGCTCATCATCGAAGGATTCCAGAACGGCGTCCAGACCAGGTTGATCTGCACATCTTCCAGATTGCTGTACACCTGGTTGAGGCTTTCGACTTCGCGCTTCGCCTGGTTGAGGATCTGCGGTCCGGCAGGGCACGCGGGGGTCGTCAGGGTCATATCGACCACCACACGCCGGCCATTCTCCTGAACATCGATGTTGTACACCAGCCCCAGATTGACGATATCCATCCCGATTTCGGGGTCATACACATTCTTGAGCGCGCTGCGCACCAGTTCTTCGGTAATCATATCTCCATCACTCCCTGATATATCAACCCGCAGAAGCCGCTGTCGGCTCGACCGTTTCCGGTGCACCGAAACGCACCTCGAGCACCCCTTCACGGAACACCGCGCGCTTCGCCGGTCGCTCCGCGAGGGTCAGCGGCAGGATCATATCGCGCTTGAAATTGCCGATCGCGACGAACAACTCATCACCGCGTTTGGTGATCGACACCTTGCCGATTTCGACGTGCGGCAGCGGCAGGCGCATGACGTACTCATCGCCGTCGCGCACGATCTCCTGCGTCGTGCCGCGGAAGAAGACCTTTGTCGGGTCTTCGTCTTTGAACATATCGTATCCAACCTGTGAGAGGTCCTTGATCCCTCGGATGTCGTGCGGGTAGTGCGGCGCTTCCCAGATTGGCAGCGGTGCGAACAGGTCGTGCACCATTTTGCGGTACGACGACTGCATCTCGTACAGGCGCTCCATGAATTCGCCGGCGACTGCATTGCGCGGCAGCACCCGGTTGAGCACCACCCCATCGACCGGGTAGCCAAACAGCGCCAGGTACGTCGCTGCGCGCTGCGCCTCTTTGATGACCATGCGCTCTGGGTTGACCACCAGGCGGTACGAACTGACGTCCGGGTCGGTCAGCATCTGGCGCAGCGCTTCGACCCCCTTCGTCAGCCGGTCGAGCGTCTCGAAGGCGTTGGTTGCCGGGATCAGGGCGCGCACCAGCGGTTTGGCGACGCTCTTGGTGCCAGGGTCCCAATCCATCACCCGCGCCGCATACCACTGGAACGTCTCCGGCATCGTCAACAACCGGATGGTTTCGCCGGTCGGCGCGGCATCGACGATCACGGCGTCGAAGTTGCCCTCACGCGCCTGCCGCCGGATATGGAGCAGGCTGACGACCTCTTCCATACCGGGGATGATCGCCAGTTCTTCCGAGGCAACATCACTGACGCCACGGCGTTTGAGCAAGCCGGCCAGATAGTTGCGCAACTTGCCCCAGTGCTGCCGCACCTCTTCGAGCACGTTGATTTCCTGCCCCCAGAGCCGGTCGGTCAGTTGGGTCGGTTGCGGTCCCAGCGGATGATCGAGCGCATCAGCCAGACTGTGCGCAACATCGGTGCTGACTACCAGCGTGCGGTAGCCAAGTTCGGCGGCGCGCACCGCAGTCGCCGCCGAGGTGGTCGTCTTGCCGACGCCACCCTTGCCCAGGTACAGTATCAGGCGCATGGCACCTCGTATGCGCGATGGAACTGGAGCGGCGGCGCGCGCCCGCGCGTCCAGGGTCCTGCGTTTGCCGCTGCGTTGATGCGGCGAACGCCTTGTCCTCTCCTCACTACTACGCTATCTGAATTGTAAAGGTTGCGTGCTATGGCTGTCAAATCTCACGCGCAGCGCGCACTGCCAGATAGGCATCGACGATTCCAGCGCCGTAGCGGATGGCCAGGTCTTCCGCAGCGTCGCCGCCTGCACACCGCGCTGGCGCCGGACCCTCCTGCGGCGCCGGTTGCGCAGTTGTGCGCAGAATCTCTTCCGTGCGCTCGACATCGCCGACAAGCGCCGGGTTGGCCGACCACAGCAACGCAACCACGCCGGTGATGTGAGGCGCCGCAATCGAGGTGCCGCTACCGGTCATGTAGCCGCTCCCTGGCGCTGCGGCAAGCACATCGACCCCCGGCGCTGCAATATCCGGCTTGATCCGTCCGCTTCCATCCGCCAGCACGGGACCGATGCTGCTAAAGGGGGCGATACTGTGATCGCTCTGCACGGCGCCCACGGTAAAAACGGCGTCGTAGAGGGCAAGGGGCGCATTCAGGCTGCTGCATGCCGGTCCGTCATTGCCGGCTGCGGCAACCGTGACCATCCCCGCAGCGCGTAGCGCCTCGGCGGCGGGCAGGAGCGTGTTCGGATCACACCCTTCCAGGTCTTGCGGGCATCCCCAGGAGTTGTTCGTCACATCGGCGCCAAGCGCCGGGTCACCGTCGCGCAGCGGGTCGCCGTCCGGCGGGAAGGGCGCCAGCATAAACTGCATGCAATCCAGGTACCGCGCGGCATTCCCCACATTACGCGCCAGATTGACGCACGCGATCCAGGTGGCGTCGGGAGCAACACCGACGCGATTGCCGACCGCCGCGCTCAGGGTGAAGGTGCCATGCCCGCTGTAATCTACCGGTTCCGTCGCGCCACCCCACGGGTCGTACCAGTTGTAGCCGTGGACGACCGCGCCATCCGCACGTATACCCCGATAACTGTCGCGCAATTCGGGGTGATCCCACTGCACCCCGCTGTCCATCAACCCGATGACGACCCCCTTGCCGCGCACGCCCAACTCGTTCCAGACGCGATCGGCATTGATCATCGTCAGGTTCCAGGGAGGTTCGTCGGGTGCGGACATAGCGCCCCTTTCCGCCGCCAGCGGTTCGGGAAGCGGGCGCAGCACCGGATTTGGGACAACCCGATCTACCTCTGCACGCATTTCCAGCCACAGGCGCACCAGGATGCCTCCCTCGACTTCCAGCGCGTTCATCAGGTAGTAGGGGCGATGCCAGATGCCAAAGCGGGTGAGATCGTCGCGCAATCGAGCCTGCGTTGCGTCGGCATGGCGCACGAGGGTCTCATACACGGCGCGCCGCCGCGTCTGGTAATCGTCGATGGCAGCCACGGAAGACAGGTCTGCCTGATCCTTGAGAATGACAAACAGCCGGTCGCCGTACAATCCAGGCTGCCCGGCGCTGCCATACACCGTAGCGCCTGCCAGCCAGAGCGCCACAGCGCCCGCGACGCCAACCTGTGGCGTCCGTTCCGCCGCGCGGCGCAGCAGCGGCATCACCCCCGACAGCAGCAGCGCTAGCAGCGCGCTGACCCCAACCGCGCTCATCGCCCAGGCGACTCCCTCGCGCCCCTGCGCCAGCAATTCGATGTGGAGCGTATCCGGGTCGGCGAACAGCAATGGCGGCGCAATTGCCAGCGCGACGAACAGTGCCAGCGCCTGCGGGTCAGGAGCGTATCTGCGCCGGACATTGGCGACAGCGCCTGCTATCCATCCCAGCGTCGGCAGTAGCGGCAGCAACAGCAACGTCTGTCCGCCAACCCCGATGTTCCACCCCAGGATCAACAGCAGCACGCCGATCACGATACCGCCTGCGAACAATCCCGGACCATCTGGATCGGCAGGGAGCGGACGCAGGTAGACCCGCGCAACCAGCAGACTGGCCGCTGTACCCAGCAACCCGGCAGCGGCAAGGACAAGCAGGATGTCGAGCAGCGACCCAAGCGCGCCCCATGCCAGCCACGGGAGCGTCAGCAACGCCGCCGCGCCAGCCGCGAGCGGCACGCCCACCCATCCGGTTCCGGCGCTCTTCGCCGGGAAACGCCAGCGCACCACGAGCCAGAGCGCACCGAGGTACGCTGCCATCAACGCCACGCGCACGGCTGTGGCAACCTGCGCTTCGGACGACGGCAGCACCGTGGCGGGTATCATCAACCATGTCAGCGGCAGCGCCAGCAACCAGGCAAGCAGCGCTGCGCGCATCCGCGGCGCGCGCGTGATTGCCAGCGCCCCCAGAAACAGCAGACCGAAGAGCAGCGAGGCGGCTGGCACGGCGAGATTACCGACCAAGCGCGCATTTGCCTGCGGCACAATGATCAGCGTCAGCGCCACAACGCCGCACGCCGACATCACGATCACAACCAGCGCGGCAAGCACACAACCGGCGCCGGATTGGCCCGATGCAGATGGAGAAGAATGAGAAGTATGCGTCATTGGCGTTGTCAAGGGTATTGTCTTTCCGGGTGTGGTCACGAATTGGCGGGCAAGGCAGCGCATCACGCGCCACTCGATGATGCGCTCCGAAGCCAGGTCGCTGTCTAGCGATTGATGGTTTTCGAGCAATTAATCCAGCATCATCCGCTGTTAGCCCGCAAAGGCGGGCTTCGCTTTCCATAGCCCGCGATATTAGCCGCCGGGCGGACGCATAGCGGAGTATGTATTCAAAAGCCATGGATCGTCCCTCAAGGGACTGCCGCCGAACACCCGCCGGTGCGGATGGAGATGAGCGACCACGTTCGCGGTCATTTTGCGACGCGACCGCCCGGCGCAGCGTTCGCCGCCAATATGCGCGCTTCGTGGCGAAGGCACGCCGCGCCTCTCATGCAATCAGTTTCAAAAGTTCACCGTCGAGCGGTCCGGTGTGTTGTCGCCTGGACATTCGTATCCAGACCCCTGCATCCCAGGGTTTATTCGGGCAAGCGCGATGATTCTGATCACCCCTGCCCCCGTTGACGCCGTTTCTCGTCGAGGCGGCGTTCGGCATCGAGACGTTCGAGCGCATACTCATTCATGTCAACGAACCGCATGCCCTCCGCCAGCAGTGGATGCACGGCGGCTATCTGGCGGTACATCTCCTGGGCAATCCGCCGATAGCCGGGGTGACCCTGCGGCGCGCTGCGCAGTTCGCACAGATGATAGGCTTCGCGCAGGGTGAGGGTGACGCGCCAGCGCACGCGATAGGCCAATGGAACGGCGTACTGCGACTCTTCCGGCAAATCGGCGACAATCGACGCAACAACTGCTCCCGCCTGTTCCAGCGCTGCGCGAAACGGCTCGCCCACGCCATACTCATCGATCTCAGGCGGCACAACGTATCCGTGCAGAATGCCGAAGCGCTGCCGCTCCTGGGTCAACATCCGGTGGCGCTGGAGATCGCGGTAGGCGCCAATATCCGCCAGCAGGTCGAATGTGTAACGCGCTTCCTCGAATGCGCGCCCTGGACGATGGAAGCGGCTGCCGCGCCTGCCGGCATAGGCGCGGATCAGGCTGGCGCGCTCGTCGGCGGTCATGGCGTCTGCCAGCGCGCGCGCCTCTGTCAGCGGCACATTGAGGTGCGGGTAGAGAATGGCGGCGACGACCCGCGCCTCAGCGTCGGGATCGAACGACACCAGGGTCACAGGCACAGCGTGGCTTGCCGGCGAGACAACCTCGCACAGCCGATGGGCAACCGCATCTGCCAGCGCCTGCGTTTCCTGGCGTGTTTCGCGCAGATACGCCTGATATGCCCTGCCACGCTCGCTCTTTGCGCGCTTGACGAACGAAGGAATCTGGTCATCGAGCGCGCGTTGCAACGCTATCGCCAGCTCTTGCAATTCTGTGAGCGGCGACGCATACAGTTTCGTCAAGAGATACTCAAATGCGCGACCATTGCCGAACAACCCGACGTTCGTCAATGTCGCCATCGGCAGCAATCCGCGCAGCAGGTCGAATGTCCTGGCGCGGGTGGCGCTGGCATAGGCGCGTTCAGAAACGCCCTCGTCACGGGGAGTGTGCGCGCGAACAGCGGCAAGCGTCGGTTCGATCAATGCCGAATAGGTATCGAACAGATGGTCCATCGCCGCTTCATAGGCAGGTGCGTGGCGCGACGCCATAATCGTCGCTTCGCGCAGGTAGCGGTACCGTCCTTCGACCTTGCGGTTGAACGCGACGTAGCGGGTTGATTTTTCGAGCGGGCTGATTCCGATCCGGCTGTCTTCGAGCGCCTTGGCTGCGATATTGCTGACCCCTTCGCAGGCGACGTGCGCACCGCCCAATTCGGCCACCGAGTCATCGCCGTAGCCGATCAGGACGCGCTCATAAAATGCTTCGGCGCGGTGCACCGCGACGATCTGGTGCGCGGCGGCATCGGCGCTGAGCGCCACGATTGCCTGGAAATCGGCTTCGGGCGCCTGGATGAACTCATCGAGCAGGATGCGGCGCAGGCTCTTGTCGGAGCGACTGTAGCGCGAAAAGAGCGCGCCGCGCACCACGTCGGGCAGGTTGCGCAGACCGAAGACCGGCGCATCAACATCGGTCACGAACGGCGCCAGGAGCGCGCGCTCCGCGTCGCTGAACCGGTCGCCCCAGGGATCGCTTGCGGTTGGTTCCACTATCTCTCCAGTCATTCTGAATGAACCACAGAGGCACAGAAGGCACAGGGACGAGCGAATAACTCGCCTTCCCATCCACGACATTCATTGTACGGAGAGCAATGGGGAGAGAGGCGTGAAAACAAGCACACACCTTACGATCTTCCCACGCGCCATCCGCACGGGCGCGGCAGCGCCGCGCCCCTACCCCACACCCCGCCCACGCGCCACGCGCCACGTGCCACCTGCG